>Ga0058704_10000659_pt1 | contig 17178 bp, 17 predicted proteins | sample AgamicMgSfe_FD_71363 | JGI IMG/M metagenome (GOLD analysis project Ga0058704, IMG submission 71363) | Agave microbial communities from Guanajuato, Mexico - Mg.Sf.e | ecosystem: Host-associated > Plants > Phyllosphere > Phylloplane/Leaf | place: Guanajuato, Mexico | collected 2012-05-30
GTATGATTTGAGGCGAAGATGCTATTGAGTGAATCTACGATGTGAGAGCGATGGGCCCGGCGTGGCGCTTTCGAGCACGACTGTTCTTTCTATCCCTAAGGCTCGCGGACGGGGGACCTCATGAGGTATATCTACCTGTCGATGAAAAGCAGTGAGCAGCATCCTACTACGAATTTGCGGAAATCCGCACCCGATCGCAGCAAGTTCCTGAGAATATTAGACTGAAGTAGCAGTTCTATCGGAAACTCTGTCCATGCTCGCCAGACGTGTTTGGCTGTTCTTCTCCTTATTAATTCGCAGCACTCTACTAGCGAGAGGGTGCCAAGATGCAAGTCGCCGTGATCGGGGGCGCGCACGTGATCCGTCCCGGCACAGTATCATCGAGGAAGGAAGAGGAAATCATCACGCACTCTGCGCTTTGATGCGGCTCTCAGTATACGGGCTGTCGTCTTGATCGAGTATCTTGTGTATTCGTGTACCGACATTGTTCGAGTTCGATTCGCTAGAGACACTCAAGGGGCCGAGCGGGCTGAATGTACGAGGCAAGACCGATCCGTGGAGGGTCACCCTTATGGGCACTGCGTCGCTACGTTCCTAGTCTTTTCGGTTGTCAAGGCCTGGGGCGCATTGACGGGAGTTGGTAAATGGGTGGAGATGAACACCCCCCCCTCAACCGCCAAATGAAAACGCCTCTATACAGCAGTATCATCTTCATCTCCCGCGCATGATATCCTCACACCTCCTCCACCTCTCAAGCGCCCGACGCGTTCTTCCGAAAACTCACCTTCTCCACGCCCACGCTCTCCCCGCCCTGCGCGTCCCTCTTCAACTGATACACATACAACACGAGCACATCACCCTGTACGTCCATGAGCACGAAACTCGGCACGTTCCCTTCCTCATCCCCTCCACCTCCCTCGTCCCCCAACGTCTCGTCGGCCCAGGAGACGGCACCGGTCGCCGACCCCGGGTTCACGAAAAACTTGCCCTCCATCTCGTAGGCCTCGAACTTGCACGTCCCGCCCCAGCATAGCACGTCCACGTCCATCTGCCGGGCGGCGATGAGCAGGGCATCGGGGTCGCCGGGCGGGATGATGGAGTCGCCGTGGGTGAAACCGATGCGGAGGCCGCCGTGGGTGACGACTTTGGAGAGGGCGGTGGGGATGGGGAAGGAGGCTTCGGGTGCGGCGCTGCCGCCGCCCCCGGGTTGGGGTAGTTGTTGCGAGGCAGGGGAGGTGGTGTTGGTCAGGGGGATGTCGAAGTCGCCTTTGACGAGTTGGAGGTCGGGGGCGAGGTGGCGGAGGAAGGCGTAGACGGAGGGCGAGGTCAGGTTGCCGAGGCAGAGGATCTGGCCGATTTTGCCGGGGGTGAGGAGTTTCTTGAACTGTTCATCGGACGCGCATGTCAGCGGAGATCGCAGATAGTGGTGTCGAATGCGCGTGAAGACGGGGCGTACCTTGGCCGGGATGTCCTAGGCCCCAAGTCGCTCCGTCAGCCTGGCGGATTCTTCTGGTGGGCTTGTGGAGGAGGCGTGTGGATGCTCACGATGGCCCGGTCGGGGATGAAGAGGTCGCCCAAGACCAGGACGAGTCTTGACGACGCCATGAGGGGTGATGAGGAGGGCGGGAGAGTGCGCAACCTTCCGGTATCAAGATAGGATGGCGGGCACGTGAATGTGCATGTGAGGTCGGTCGAATGAGGTCGGAAGCGACGGGGATGGAGAGGAGACTCGGCGGGAACTGCGGAGGGCGATTGTCAGATATATTGACACGCGACGACACGCCCTCTGGGTGAAAGGCGGTTTTGGATCCTTCAATTCAAGGCCGGGTCTACTGCTGACAGTCATCCATTATCATTGACCGTCCTGCCACCACCGCCACACACTCCGCTCCGCCCCCTTCGCTCCTCCCATCACGATCATGTCGTGCCGAACTGCGGAGACGATGTTTAAAGGCGCATTGACCAGGCAAAGTCCGAAACGGCCACTGGGCTGGTGGTGGTGTAGTAGGGGGAAGACTCCACAGTCGCCGACATCAATCAACAAATCTATCTCATCCCACGCTTCGACGTACACCACCACCACCACCACCACCCCGCCGGCGCAGCTGCAAGGTACGACGACGAGATCGACGAGTGACAAGGGCGCGCATCTGCATTCTCTCCATTTCCACCCCGACACTGCGTCATTAACCCGGCGGCCTCCCCCGCTGTGCCGATTCCACTCCTGCACCCAACCCGCACCGCTGCACCAACAATCTTCCGCTTTCTCCACCTCCTCCTCCTCCTCCTCTTCTTCTCCCGCCAAACTGGCTTCCCCACGCGACCGCCTTTCTCTCATCTCGAGACACCTCACCCCCAACGCCCAAGTCCCACTCAACACTCCCTTCTCCATCGAGAGAAGCAGCTCCCCGTCAGACGACCTCGCGTGGAATTCTCTCTCGAAGGAGCACAAGCGATCCTTCAGCACCGCAACCGTCTCCCTGCAAGAAGAAGGCAAGAGGGCTCGACCCGCCGCCGAGAAGATGTCCTCGCAACCACCCCACCCGGCCCTGCTCATCCCGGGCCCCATCGAGTTCGACGATGCCGTCCTCCAGAGCATGAGCCACTACTCGGAGAGTCACGTGAGCATGCCGTTCGTCAACACCTTTAGCGAGGTCTTGACGATGCTGCGGAAGCTCTTCATCACATCAGATCCCGCCAGCCAGCCCTTCGTCATCAATGGCTCCGGCACGTTGGGATGGGACCAGGTCGCTGCCAACCTGGTCGAGCCGGGCGACGAGGTGCTCGTCCTGCATACCGGCTACTTTGCCGACTCCTTCGCCGACTGCTTCGAGACGTACCGCGTCAAGGCCACGCAGCTCAAGGCACCCATCGGCGACCGTCCTCAGCTGGACGAAGTCGAGAAGGCGCTCAAGGAGAAGGACTACAAGCTCATCACCGTCACGCACACCGACACCTCCACCGGTGTCCTCTCCGAGATCGAAGCTCTATCCAAGCTCGTCCACCGCGTCAGCCCGGAGACCCTCGTCGTCGTGGACGGTGTGTGCTCTGTTGGCTGCGAAGAGATCCGCTTCGACGACTGGGGTATCGACTGCGTCGTCACCGCTTCCCAGAAAGCCATTGGCTGCCCGGCCGGCCTTTCCATCATGATGGCGTCAGGCCGAGCGATGGACCGCTTCAAGGCCCGCAAGACTCCCCCGACCTCGTACTTTGGCAGCTGGAAAAACTGGCTGCCCATTATGCAGAACTACGAGGCCAAGAAGCCATCCTATTTCGCCACCCCATCCCCACAGCTGATCCACGCTCTCCACACCAGCCTGACGCAAATCCTCAGTCAATCTCTCGAGCAACGGTTCAAAGTGCACCGGGAGGCCTCGCAGAAGGTGAAGAAGGCCATCGCGGACATGGGCCTGAAGCAACTCGCGTCCAAGCCGGAGAACCAAGCCAACGGCATGACGGCCATCTACCTGCCCGACGGCATGACGCCGCCCGATATCCTGCCGACCTTGATGAAGAAGGGCGTCATTTTCGCCGGTGGTCTGCACAAGGAGATCGCGACCAAGTACGTGCGCTTCGGACACATGGGCGTCTCCATTACGGATCCTCAGCGCGACGACATCGACCGTGCGCTCAAGGCGTTGAAGGAGGGTTTGCAAGAGGTTGGCCACAAGGCGACAAACGGGACTTCATGATGGAAAAGTGCATACATGCCTGCCTACTGTCGGTGAAGGTGCTCGCCAGCAGCTGAATGTATCGGTACGACGGAAAAGTAGGCTATATAAATCAATATTTTGCGTTACATAGATGCTTGTACACCTGTCAGACCTTTGCTTCGACACCCGAACTTCCCTTTTCGCTGGCATTGCATCCCGTATATCTATATACATCCGTACCTACATGTATGCGGGATTAGACGCAGGCACAATTCCCATCTGGGATGTTGGGTGTCAATCGGCGTTAGTTCACTTGACTACCTAAGTATGTACCCCTCCTCCTCTTGTCCAGGTAGGTGGGTCTCTGGAATCCGCCTTCACTTCGAATGACACGCGTCTGGTAAAAAGAAACAACCGGACTGCGACTGTCGACCTTGCTCGAACACGACCCCGAGAGTCAAGTTTCTCTTGCGTGCAACATCCGTGCAGAACAGAACAATACCGCAGCCGCAAGCAAAATGTCTCGACCGGAGCACACGAGGACGGCCTCCACCACCAATATCGGTACAGGTGGCGGGTACCGAGTCCTGGAAGGCAGGATCGCCATTGTGACTGGCGCCTCGAGAGGTATATACAACGATTTCGACGACCACACCATGCCTTGCCATCTGCATCTACTGACCTCTCTCTCCCAGGCATCGGCGCCGCCGTGTGCGAAAACCTCGCCAGCAAAGGCTGCTCCTTGCTGATGAACTACACCTCGGACTCTTCGTCCGAGCGAACACAGCAACTCGCATCCAAACTGGAAACGACCCACGGTGTGCGCTGCCTCTCCGTGCAAGCGGACATGGGCAGCCTGAACGGCCCCGCCCACCTCATCACCACCGCCCTCAATCACTTCGCCCACCCCAAAACCCGCAAACTCCAAGTCGACATCATCATCAACAACGCCGGCGTCGCCTCCAAATCCCTCCTGGCCGACTGCACCCCACAAGAATTCGAGCGCCTCTACTCCGTCAACGTCCGCGGACCTTTATTGCTCATGCAAGCCGCGCAACCGCACCTGCCCACGGATCGCAGCGGCCGCGTCGTCAACGTCTCCTCCGTCTCCGCCGCGCTGGGCTTCCACGAGGACGCCATGTACGGCGGCACGAAGGCGGCGCTCGAGGCCATGACGCGCACGTGGGCGCGCGAGCTGAGCGAGCGCTGCACCGTCAACGCCGTCAACCCGGGCCCCGTCGCCACGGACATGTACGCCGGCACGACGCGGGAGTTCCAGGAGAAGATGAGCCATTGGACGTTGAACACGCCGTTGGCGGCGATTCGGCCCGGGGTGGATCGGGAGGATTTGGTGCAGGGGGCGGAGTTTGCTGGGGGGAGGCCGGTGAGTTTTCTTGTGACTTCTCGCCCTCTTTCATTTGTTGTCTTGGGCTTGTTCTCGTTGGGTTGTTGTGTGTTGATGAAGTGCTGATCTCGAGGGCACAGGCTTATGATAGCGAAATCGCTGGGGTGATTGCGATGTTGTGCACACCAGACAGTGGGTGGTGCACGGGATCGACGATATGCGCCAACGGAGGGTTCAAGTTCAGCACGTAGAGAGTCTACCCTCGCGCGTGTCTGACCTGGTCACACTCTCAGGAAGGACGCTGGATCTCGAGCCATATCACCGAATCCGAGCGTCAGAATAGAAGTCTAGAAAGGTACTGTGATCATCTTCTAACCAAACCGCCTTTATTGAAGCGATACGGTTGGATTGACATTAGCAATACCGCTCAAAAGTTCACACCAGACTAAACAAACCCCCCGTTTCCAGAAAAGCACAGCCCCCATGAAAAGAAAATCATCCCTTCCCTCATCCTCACCCTTCACCCAGCAAGCAACCTCTCCCTCTCCTCCCTCTCCCTCCTCTCAATCATACTCACCAAATCATGCGTGCTCGACCGCATAATCCCCCCGTCCCGATCCACCTTGACCGAAATCAACGACACGCTGCGCGCATGGCCCTTGCGATCATCCACGACGGTGACGGACGGGAAGCGGCGCACGCTCGATTTCGGATCCAGCGTCTTCGCGTGCTCCGGCGAGCGAGGCTTGACGGATTTGAGGAGGGTCGGGGGGGGCATCGCTTTGCGGTCTGCGGCGTAGGCGTTGGGCGGGAGTAAGGGCTGGCGATGCTGTGGCTGTTGCTCGATGGCGGAGTCCTTTGATTCGGCCGACGATGGACGCATGAGACATTCTTTGTAGACTGCGGACCACACGTCTGCTTTCGATGAGGATGTGGTCGTTTCGTCGTCCGCTCCGTCGAGCTGTGCTTTACGCTCGGCATCCCGCGCGCCATCATCTGACGTTGGATGATCTTCCGCTATTGCGGCGGCGGTGGTGCCTGTCGCGAGCGCCGCGCCTTCCTCAGAGCTATCCATCGGATCGATCCACATACTGTCGCGCTTCGGGCGTGAAGACCCGCTGCCCGTGCGGAAGATACTGCCGTGGCGGAACGGAGTCGTCTCCCGGGAATTCGTAGCAGCGGGCTGATTCGATGGAGAACCCTGCGGTGTCTGATGACCGGGCTGCAGATGTTTCTGATGCTCATGATGATGATGAGGGTGCATGCCGGCCAGCTTCTCCGCTTCTTCTTCCACCTTCACCACCTCCTGCTCCATCTTCTCCACCTCTTGCATCATGTGCTCCTCCAGCTGATGCAGATGCTTCCGGAAGTGATGGTCGTGGTGCGGCAAGGCGTGCTCGGTCGACGGCGACGGCGGCGGCAAAAGCTCCAGATCCGGGTTCGCGAGCCATCCGCCCGTCGTCACCGACGTCCGTCGGTTCTGCGCCGTGCTTCCGCCGGTCGTGAAGATGTTGGAATAGTAGCTCAAGAGCTTGTCAAAGGTCGCCGAACGGCTCTTCGGCAGCTTGTGGTCATGTTCACGATTCGCCGACTTTTTGCTGTCTGGAGTCTCGGCTTCCCGTGCCTTGTCAGTTGGGCCATGAGTCTCTTCTGGGTTGACGTGGACGGCAAAGTCGCGCGTTTTGATCGCGTCTGGATGTCCGGCGGACGCGCATCGCTCGGCCCGAGTGTGCGAAGGGTAGCGCGACCACGTCGTCAAAGACGTACCGATCCTTCTCGGACGAGCCGTCCCAGCAGACGGCGCGGTCGTGATGGCGAAAGAGCTCACACTGCGCCGCATTCCGGCGCCGGTATGGTGCTGCGGGAATTCTGACTGTGAAAATTGTTTGCTCGGGGAGTGAAATAAGGCCTTTTCCTGCTGGACCCGCTCCAGTGCCTGACCCATAAGACCCGTGTCTCCATCCACTGGCTTATTGCGACTGACCCTGCGGCGGAGCCGGTGCGAGTGATCATCCTCCCTGATCTCTTGCGCTTTACGAATATCGACGGTGGACGGACGCCGACGGTCGTCACCCATGACTGTGAGAGTACGCTCATAATCCGCCAGAGACGGACGACGCTGGGGGGTGTTCGAAGGCGCAGCAAGATGAGAAGAAGAAGGGTTCCGTCGGTCGGCGCCCAGTTGACTCATGCTCGCGGATCTGGTCGTCTGGTTCTCCAATTCCGGCAGCTCGTAATGGACCGTGAGCAAGCCCGGGTCGTCGGGAGGTCCATCGTAGTTACCAGAGGACACGGCTTGGAGCATCGGCGTGCTGATGCTCCGCGTCTGCGTCTGCTTGCGACTCCCGGGACGCAAGAATCGGAAGATCGAGCGGCGCTTGCGGATGGTCTTCTTCGGCGGGGAGTGGGAACGTCCTAGGAATTTGTGAGACGTACTCTGGTTCGTCAACATTGTCGAACTGCTTTTCCGCGACGCCGCTGCTTCCTGGGGCGATTGCCAATGGAGAGAAGAGTCTCCGCTGTTGGGTGCTGTGACGAACGACGCTGAACCCGACTGCTTCGTATCCTCAACGGCAATGGGCGGCGCCTCGCGAACGGCTTTTTGGTTGTTGTCCTTGTTCGGGTCTTCCACCACCAATGGCGACCCGGGAGGTTTCAGTGGCCAGTCAGCTAGCGCACCGTCTAATCGACCAGGTATCTCATATGCCAGCATCGACTGGCTCGGCGGATTATCAGTAATGCCAGATCTACGGCTATAGACAGACGACGCCGCAGGAGACTTCACCCGCTGGGGCAGATCACCCGCTGCTTCTTTCCCGCTCCCGTCGAATGACAGCGTGTAGCCACCGATGTCCGATCTTTCTCGGCGGTGGAAGTTCCAGATATGATCGGGCGACAACAACGAGTCGGTTTCGGTAGGGTTCGAAAGCTGCGACATCGAGCGCAGCTGCTGCGAGATGTCCATGGTGTGGAGATGGATGCCCGTCGACTTGCGAGACCTGTTGGTATCCCGTCTCGTGATGATATCTTTGGCATCTCCCGATTCGAGCTCAATGTCGAGGTTTGCCGTGTCAGCGTTTGCTGTCGTTGCTGGAGCCGACGGGCTCAAGACTGTGGATGACATCGCAACACGTCTTAGGCTTGATTGCGTGGCGACGGAGTTTGCTGATAATCTCCTGGCCCTTACGCTTGGGGCCACTAGGGCTGAGCTCAGACCCAAGAATGATTGCGTTCGGCGTAGAGGTGCCGTTGTCGGCTTCTCAACGAACAGCAGATTCGGAGAGCTGCTCGACAGAGGTAGGTCGACTGCGCCGTCGGTCTGCGCCTTCGTCACGTTATCGTGCATAGCCACCCGCGGGAGATCATGTGCCGGACACCATTCACCAGCTACACTCGGTTCCGGGGATCTGTTATTTCGTGTTAGCAAGAACCCAGGCCGGGACACAACGCCTTCACTCAACAAAGACTCACTTCAGCACCAGCGGCTTCAGCCACTCCAGTCCACGCAACATCGACATGCGCACATCAGTCTCCGTCTCGCGCCCAGCCGGCGTCACCGGTACCTCAAGCGGACCCATGCTGTCGACGCGAGAATCCGACGCAGGCTCTACTTTCTCGTCGACATCCTCCTCACCAATCACCTGCACATTATTGATGACCTCAGGAGACGTCAACGGCCTCGCATCACCATCATACTCCCTCTCGTTGCGCAACACGTTCATCGACTTGCGGCGGAACTGCGACTTGATCTTGTCGGCGACGCTAGGACTCCTGACAATGCCGCGGTTCAGCTCCGGCTTCTCGATCTTCTCCGGAAACCTGAGAGCGTGGGGGTGGTCTTCGGGCAGAGCGGCGGCGGCGAAGATGCCGTCGATCGTGGTGGGTAATCGGGACGGCGGCTCGGGCGAATCGACGCGCTGGTGCGGGAAGGCGCAGCAGAAGTTGTTGGGCGACATGTTTTCTTCCTCACTCGCTCATTCACGAGGAGTAGATTCTGTAGTAATGAGGAAGGCTCTCCAGCATCGGTGCACAGAGGCCAAGGTGAGTGAAGATGAGATGGTATGTGAAGAGGAGTAAGAAATCAACAACATGAAGGGCCAGTCGGCGACGGTCAACAGACTGTGATTGCCTACATGTACTCAGCGCCTGCTCTCGTATGTTAACATGGAAAGCACAGAACGACCGTGAGCAGCTTCTGTGTGTGACAAGCGCTTTCCGGACACGAATGCAGTGCTGACAGGTGCGGCTGGAACTGGAAAGCTTTTCGTTGCGTTGTAGTATACCTACTGCTACACGGAGGCGACGTTACCACCGTCGATCGCTGCATTGCATTGTGCGGTTGAGGCACAAGTTGATCATTAAGATCATCGCTCCCCACGTTGGTCCCATCATCCACCGTCACCCGCCGTGTCCATGTTGAACTCCATCGCAAAAACTGTTGAACTTGGGTATCATAGTGTTGAATCAATATCACGAATTTTGAGCCGAAGGGTCAGCCAGACAGCAAGTTGAAACGCTGCCTGCCCTTCTTGGAACTCTGCAAGCCGTCTGCCGTTAAACGCCTTTTCCCATCAGTGCAGCCAAGCGCCACCCGTGCGCTTACTTGCTGTTGTACTTCTCCCTGAAGTGCTGGGCGGCAGCGACCATGTTGCTCAACGCCTCCTTGGTCTCCTTCCACCCACGAGTCTTCAGGCCACAGTCTGGGTTGATCCAAAGCTGGTCTGGCTTAAGGTACTGAAGCATCTCCTCGATTCGGGTTTGGAACTCCTGTGCCGGCGGCACACGCGGCGAGTGGATGTCGTAGACACCTGGGCCAATGTGACGTGGGTAAGCTTCATCGATGAAGACCTTCAGGAGCTTGGCATCCGACTTGCTGTTCTCGATCGACAAGACATCGGCGTCGAGCGCGGCGATGGCGTGGAAGAAGTCCTGGAACTCGGAGTAGCAGAAGTGGGAGTGGATCTGAGTGCCGTCCTCAACGCCGGCGGTGGACAGCTTGAAGCTGTCGACAGCCCAGGAGAGGTACTTCTCACGCTCAGAACCAGCGCGAAGCGGGAGACCCTCGCGAAGAGCGGGCTCGTCCACCTGGATGACGTAGATGCCGGCCTTCTCAAGGTCGACGACCTCGTCACGGAGCGCAAGAGCGAGCTGTTGCGCCTGCACGGACTGGTGAACATCGTCACGCGGGAAAGACCAGCGCAGGCAGGTGATCGGGCCAGTAAGCATACCCTTCATTGGCTTCTTGCTGACGCTGGCGGCATACTTGCTCTCCTTGACAGTCATCGGCGCAGGGCGCGAGATGTCACCAACGACGATTGGTGGACGAACGCAGCGCGAACCGTAGGACTGTACCCAAGCGTGGGTGGTAAATTCGTATCCCTCCATGCGCTCGCCGAAGTACTGCACCATGTCGTTGCGCTCCGGCTCACCGTGAACGTACACATCAAGCTGGAGCTCATCCTGAACGGCGACAACGTCCCTAATCTCTTTCTCGATGAACTTCTCGTACTCTTCGGCAGAGATTTCGCCCTTTGTGAACTTGTTTCGCTGGATGCGGATATCCTTGGTCTGCGGGAAGGAGCCGATGGTGGTGGTAGGGAACAGAGGAAGTTTGAGGGTCTCCTTTTGCTTCTCGTAACGCGTTGGGAAGCCAGACTTGCGGTCGTGCATCTCCTTGGTGACAGCCTCTTGTCTCTTCTTGACCTCAGGGTTGTTGGTGCGCTTTGAGGTGGCGCGGGCTTGCAGGCTCTTGGCGTTGGCCTCGAGCTCGCTGCGGATGGACGCTGGGCCTTCGGTGACGGCCTTGGCAAGGAGTGCGACCTCGGACGCCTTCTCGACGGCGAAGGAGAACCAGTCCTTGACCTCAGCGTCAAGGTTCTTCTCGCTCTCGAGAGTGTGTGGGGTGTGGAGAAGCGAGCTGGAGGTTGCCACGATGACACGCTCCTTGCCAAGCTTCTGGATAGCAGTCTCAATGATCTCGATCGACTTCTTCATGTTGTTCTTCCAGATGTTGCGGCCATCGACAATGCCGGCAGACAGAGTTTGCTTGGGGCCAAGATGCTGCACGACCTGCTCAAGCTGCTCTGGGTGACGGACAAGGTCAACGTGAAGAGCGTAGGTGTTCTGAAGAGCGGCGTCAACAACGTCCAGGTTGTGGACGATGTCACCGAAGTAGGTGGCAAGCACGATCTGAGGGATGGTGCTCCCCTGAAGAGAGCTCAGCTTCTCGTATGCCGGCTTGAAAGCATTGCGGATCTTTGATGGCAAGTCGAAGACGAGGACAGGCTCGTCGATCTGAACGGTCTCGGCGCCGGCATCCTTGAGCTTCTTCAAGAGCTCCTCGTAGACCGGAAGGAGCTTGTCCAGCAGCGAGATCGGGTCAACGGTCTGGTTGCGGTCTGCCTTTCCGAGGTGGAGGAAAGAGACCGGACCAAGGATGACGGGCCGAGTGACGATGCCGGCCTCCTTGGCTTCGAGGAAGTGCCGCACGGGCTTCGGGTCAGCATTGAGCTTGAAGGTCTGGTTATCTTGCAGAGTCGGCTTGACGTAGTGGTAGTTGGAGTCAAACCACTTCACCATCTCCAGACTGGGCACGTCAATGCCGTCCTTCTGGTGTCCACGGCCCATGGCGAAGTACTCGTCAATAGGGGCCAAGTTGTGCTTGGAGTAACGCTCGGGGATGGCGTTGAACAGCTGGATGTGGTCGAGCACTTGGTCGTAGTAAGCAAAGTCGTTGCTGGGAATGATGTCGACGCCAGCGTCCTTCTGGATCTTCCAGTGCTCCAATCTGAGCCTCTTGCCCTCCGCCAGCAAGTCATCCTGGGACAGCTTGCCGCCCCAGTATGCTTCGGTGGCTTTCTTCAGGTCACGGAGCTTTCCCATGCGTGGGAAGCCCAGGACGGCGGATTGCACCATTGTGCTGGTGGTGTCGGGGTTGAGAATGGGTAGGTTCAAGTCGGGACTCGTATGAGAAGTATGAGGGAGACGCAGTATGAGAGTAGAGGAGGATGTGTGATGGAGGAAGTGGAAAGGTTGCAAGAATGTGGGAGAGGAGGAGAGGAAAAGGGCGAGGGATGGTGGGATGGTGGGGTTGGCGTATTGTTGTCCCGACCCTGAACGAGAAAATTTCATGGCCAACCCCCCGAAGCCGCACGGGCCATCGAAAACACTGGGAGCACGTGTACGTCATGTGACTTGGAAATGGTCGACGTCACATGTCACATCAACGTTGATGAGTCCATTGATGGTCGTGAAGGTACCTATAGTACATGTATCTGTACACAACCTTATCCTTGCCCATGAAGTCCATACAAAGGTCTTCCTCATATCTACGCAGTGGTCCATTGTCCAAGACTCATATCGCCAACTCGATCAATCGCAGACTCGTAACATCGGTGCTTCCAACTCACACCCTCGGCGGCAGTAGGATGGCATCCACGTCCGCACCGCCGAATCCAGATCCTTTGACGACAGGACTGAACGCCATCGAGAACGGTACGCCGAAGTCTGGCCTCCGTTACGCAGACGTCAGTCTTCTCTCGCGCGCTCGAAACGACCTTCCGATGCTGACCAGAGGTCAGGTAGATCGGCATCAACCTATCGGACCAGATCTTTCGTGGGGTGCACCATGGCAAGCAAGCGCACGAAGATGATCTCACACACGTGGTTCAGCGGGCACTTGACGCCGGGGTGCGCAAGATGATGGTCACGGGCTCGGACTTGACAGAAAGTAAGAATGCGATCAAGTTGGCGGAAGAGTATCCAGGCTTGTGCTATGCCACCGTGGGCGTACACCCTTGTTCTGCGAAGTCCTTCCTGGAACACGCAGACGGGCCCGATGCTCTGTTGACAGATCTGAAGAAACTGGCGCAAGAATCGAGAGATGCGGGAACGGCGACGGCGTTTGGCGAGATCGGTCTGGACTACGACCGGCTCCACTACTGTGACAAGGAGACACAGATCATTTACTTCGCGAGACAACTCGACATCGCGATCGAGCTGCAAATGCCACTCTTCTTGCACTCCCGAGCCGCAGCCGAAGATTTCGAGCGTCTACTTCAAGACCCACTCGATAAGCTGCCAAAACGAGGTCTAGTGCATTCATTCACCGGCAGTCTAGAAGAAATGCAACGGCTCGTCAAAATGGGTTTAGACATCGGCATCAACGGCTGTAGTCTGAAAACCGAAGAGAACCTTGCCGTGGCAAAGGAAGTACCCCTGGAACGGTTACAGATCGAGACCGACGGACCGTGGTGTGAAATCCGGCCTAGTCATGCAAGTTCCAAGTACCTGAAGGATGCGCCGGAGTTGCCGAAGGCGGTCAAGAAGGAGAAGTGGAGCGCGGAGATGATGGTGAAAAGCAGGAACGAGCCGTGTACTATCTCTCAGGTTGCGCATGTGGTGGCAAATATCAAGGGTGTGTCGATGGAGGAGGTCTGCGAGCAGTAAGTGGATGTGAGAGCCGTCCTTTCCAGTTCATTCTGCTAATTAACGTGAAGTGCGTGGCGGAACTCGATACAAATGTTCGGCCTGGGAGAGTCGCCTCCGTAGCCGTGCCTGGTGCCGCCGGGGTATCATCACCATGGATCCTGCAACGATCGGTTCTCTGTAGAGATAGCATCGCCAACAGAGACCAAGCAACCGTCTCCACCAGTCTTTGCGTCCCCTGATCGCCCCCTTTTTACCGCCTAGTCAAGCTCTATGACAACCCTCTCATCAGGTAGAGTCGCAGTGGATGAGTCGCGAAAACCCTCTCCGTCATCGTCGAGCTCCAGCAAAGCGTCACCAGCGCTGGGGCGAGCGGACTTACGGGGCCGCGGATTGTCGTCGGTGCGCTCGCGTTTGACCTTGATGGCTGCTGCCTCCCATCGATTCCTGTCAGCCGCGGAACGGAAGGCCCACTGATTGTTGCGCGGTACCTTGATCGCCTTAAATTGTCTCTGTAACTCGCGCACTTCTTCCGCACTCAGCGTGTCGCGATCCTCGAGGGCCGGCGGACTTGGGGTACGTGGGATGAGGCGCAGGACCTTGAGTGCTTCTGCACCGGTGTCAGCTTGCAATCTCTGCATGCAATCGTTCAACGACGCGATCTCACCGAGCGAGCGGTATCTGAAGACGAAGGTGACGAACGGGAACCGTACGCCATCTACAGCCTGTGCCTTCCACACGGAACGAGCCGTGTGACCCGATTCCACCGCGCTGGCGAGCCTGCTGTGGGTCAGCTTGCTGCTTTCCACTTGTGATGAGTGGGAGTGGTATCTTACTCGACATTGTGAGACAGTGACTGGCCTTTCAACGCTTTCTCAGACACGATGCCGACTTCCGGTCCCGCTGTCGGAGGCTGGAAGGGACTCTTGCCTGCGAGGTTTACGTGACCAACATAAATCCTCACGCTCCCAAGCTGCTTGACCCGTGTTGCTTCGCCCGTGAGCATGAAGCCGTCCGCGACTGCAGATCGTCAGCCAATTCCGGAGTAGTATGCGCCTCTCCTCGGTGTACGTACCAGTCTCCAGACTCGCGAACTGCTACTTTCGAACAGTCTTCCGAGTCCACTGTTGGCCCTCGCTGATTCGAACGTCTTTCCCGTTTCCGCACATGGACTTTCTGCTAACGGGACTGGCCGTCCATTTGCCATCGACGTAGATCTCGAAGATCAAGCAATCACCAATGTGCTCAAACCCCTCCGGCACGGTGATGTGAATCTGGAACTCCTTGCCCGAAACGGCCTCGATGTACCTCGTCTGAGTATGCTCTTGTTCGTTACGCGCATGGTCGCAGTACTCCGGAAGCGCTTGCCCGTCAACGAAGACAGAGATCTCCACGCCCGGGAGCTCTTCCATGATCGCCATTGTCGATGTACCGAGATTGACGGCTGCGTGATTGACCAGCGACGAAGGGAACTTCTTGCGTTGAGAACGGTGGTGTGCCGTCGATAGGGGTGCGCGAAGTCAAGGCGTGGCGGGAGAATCAAAACATGAACCGGCACGTGATTGGAAACCAAGCCTGTGTAACAGAATGCTTTCGGCAAGCGCGGTGCAGGACCACCTCTACTTCACGCAACTGAGGTTAACATGAGCTCCCACCGTCAAAACACTCGCGGACATTCACCCGCTCCACAACGCTGCAAACAACCTTTTCTAACAACTCTCACCAGCCTCGCCACGCTTCGAACACCTCTTCTAGCGAGTCTCGCCACCACCAACCTCGATCTGACCCGGCCCATTCAACGCCATCAACGCAAAATGCCCACCCACCACCGGCCGCGCCCGATAGAGACTCCAAGCCCCCTGCACGTCACTCGCGTTGCTGTACACGATATACCGATCGCTGAAAGGCACCGCGTTCATCCCATTCGTCATGAAGGCGTGCACATCATCGATAAACATATCCCTTGCTCCTTCGTTGCCCACACCAGCAGCCATGGCTGTAGCAGCGGAGAACATCATCCAATCCGTTTTGCCCCAATTCGTCCTGCTGTCCAGTGCAACGCCGGCAGCAGACCGGACTGATTGGTAGTACTCGGTCTGCATGGCATATGCGGCAGATGGGAAGGTGCTGAGGTTGAGGAGTACATCGAGGTACAAATTGTAATGCATGCTCCACGACGAAGCCTGTCCTTGGATCAAGGTAAAGTGCGTTTTGTCAGGGTCTGTGCCGGATGCGTTCCGGAAGAGCGTCGTCGCGAAGGATTTGCCAATGCTGGAGTAGTTGGCTTGTCCGAACATCTCGCCAAAGGCGTTGAGCGCTACAGCTGCCTTGATCGCGAGGCTGGTCTGGTTCGCCGCGGGTCCGGCGCCGTCGTCCGAGCTGAGTTGCGAAGCCGGGTGGAGTCCATGCGCGACAAGGTAGTCAGCGTATGCTTGGAACAAATCGTGGTACTTCTGGCCCCAAGAGGTGTCATGCGTGGCGTACTGGTACATGTAAGCTAAGATCAGCAGATCGCCGCACTCCTCCACAGGCATCTGCTCCGCAGTCCCGTTGTTGTGGCCGGTGGCGTTGGGATAGTGTGCGCCGATGTCGTGGATGGTATAGTTATGAGGCCAGGCGCCTGTTGCGAGATAACGCAGGACTGGCTCGAGCAAAAGGCGAAGGTAGTCGGGAGCCATGACATACAATATTGGCGCGATTGGCAACAGTACGTCGATGGTGTTGACATTGCCATCGCTTGAGATCTCTTTGATGAAGGCCATGACATCAATCGTGTCGAGGGAGTCCGACGGGATGGTGATGTCGACCCCGCCGAAGGCCTGTCTTGCGGACAGTGTCACGATGTCGCTGTACTTGCCGCCGCCGACATTGGCAGCCGTCGTAACAATGTTGGTATCGAGGGTTCGGGCTTCTGCATCAGCAAAGTGGAAATCTTCCAGTGCGTGAATGCAAGCGCAATTGATGTCCGGACACGATGAGGTGAAGTATGCGGTGCGTGGCTGCCCAAGGTAGTTAATTGCGTTCTGACGCCAAAGACCAACCGCAAAGGTAACGTTCTTCGCGCTTGACACAGTCCCAAGCTCGTGGCTGTATCCGACTACACCTCCAGGCGTCCACGACCATCCACCCGAAAGGCTTCCGTTTGCGGCGAAATCCCCCCGAACAACACTGCTGTTCCCAACTCGCGACGTGACGTTGGACTCATGTGGCCTCGTGCTGTATACTGCAGTTCCCCACGTAGCCATATCGTCGACCTCCGAGTAAGCGGGAGTACCTTGCGGGACCAGCGTAAAGACGTGCGTGTCGGACTGGGTGGTTGCGTACGTCCACGATAAGCTAACGTACTCGCCAAAGAGACCAGCCCACGAGTCGTCGATGTCAGAGTAGACTTGAATGTCCGGGCTCGCGCCTTCGCTTCCCGACGCAGAGACCGTAAGGTAGCTGAACGGTAGACTTTGGCGCAAATAGTCCAGAGGCGCTATTGGCGAGAGAAAGTCCAGTACGAACTGCGCCGGCCCTGCGGATAGGGTGAATGTCGTGTGTGTCGATGTGTACGCGGCATCCTCGAGCGAGGCGGCTTCAACCCCAGTACCGGGATCTGGTACACCAAAGAGGCTGTAGGCTTGTCCGTCCACTCGCGCGAGGACTGACCAAGTCATCTGCTTGCCATTCCAGAATTCAGGCACCGCATATGGGAGATTCGCAGTTTGATTGCCAGGCAACCATGCTTGAAGCTCACCTTAGCATCTGAAA
>Ga0058704_10000663_pt1 | contig 17101 bp, 19 predicted proteins | sample AgamicMgSfe_FD_71363 | JGI IMG/M metagenome (GOLD analysis project Ga0058704, IMG submission 71363) | Agave microbial communities from Guanajuato, Mexico - Mg.Sf.e | ecosystem: Host-associated > Plants > Phyllosphere > Phylloplane/Leaf | place: Guanajuato, Mexico | collected 2012-05-30
CCTGCGCTGTGCCTGTGACGATAGGCATGAATCATAAACCCTTCGAATCACCGCTCTGTGGAAACTCGGCATGACAAGTCATGCTGGCGGTTTCTTGCCAGAACTACCGCCTGTCGTGGAGCTGTATGGGGCGCTGTGCGGCTCCTCTTCACTTCATGTCTTGACGAACCAGGAGGAAGTATTGGTAGAGTTGGTCCTGTTCGTATGGGCGCATGGGGTGTGCGGCAAGAGGCGGTGGGCCAAGAGCGCTTGATGCCGATGCGCGTTTGGTATAGATGCGAGCCTACGGATACTCTTGCGAGCGATGTTGAGGTTGCAATCAGGAGGTGCAGTCGGGGCGAGAGGTGAAGCCAGGACATCCTAGAAGAACGTCGATGGTGCAGATGATGAGTGGAGAGCTACAGGACCCATGAGCGTTGACAGAAGGCAGCCAGGTCGCTGGCTTTCAAGGCTGGAGACGGGTGTGTCCTGTCCTGTCCTGACAACGATGCGCCAGACTGAGACTTTTAAACACTCGCGGCTGGCAAAGACATCAATCATGCCCGTCGACAGCTTGTCTGCCTTACGGTGAAGGCGTTTGCGACAACGTAATCTGTATCATTTGAGGAACCAACGACAACAAATGTGCAATTTTCCAACGGAAGAGTAGTCTGTACTCTTACAACCGACCCTCTCGTCGAGGTCTATGGCAATGTCACCCCGAGTGTTGTGCTTACAAGCTCGACGACACAAAGCTCACGATGCGACTTCAGCGTGAGATGGTTCGCTGGATACAGCTCTGAACCTATACCAAACTGTGGGTACGAAGTGAAACATACGATGGGCCCATACCAACTACATCTCGATGCTCCTCACACGCATCTCAGCTCTTCCCCATCGCCCCCTTCTTGCAGCGCATTTCATTCCATCCGTTCGCTCTCTCTCTCTACTCGCTTCTTATATCGCTGTACACCCTCGTAAACGACATGAGCTGGCTGCTGAATTTGCGACGCCAGGCGCCATCGCCTCCGCCTGGACCGCCATCGTCAAACGGAGATCTCGCTGTCCCAGCGGTGCCGAGCAATGGCACACAGCAGTCCTGCTACAAGAATGCCAATGGAGTTCAGATGTGCGGGTACGGGCAGGATGCGAAGCACAATGCTACTAACGTGCACAACGAGAGCGGTATGTTCATCTGTCATTGATGTCGTGAGCCGTCTGTCGTGATCTGCTGGTGCTGTTACGCATGGCAAAACTAGAGGTGGACGGTGCAGATTTCATAAGAACAGCCAGCTCCACTGGCAGCAGCATATCCAGATCCGTTCCTTCCGTCTCCGTTTTCGTGCTGATATACCCGGGTGCTCAGGCGTCTACGACTACCATAATGCTCACTCTGATCAAGACAACCATGTCATCGTTGGTCAGGTGCCAGGAACGAACATCACGGCCTTCTTGCCAGGTGGTGACGGGTCCAACACCCAAGGAGAGGAAGGAGCTTCAAGTGATTCGCAAGCCGACTCTTCCACCACCTTCGGAGAGAGTAAGATCGACGACGACTCCGGCTCCCAAGACGTCCACCAGGGGCCTGGCGATTATTCCAACCATAGGAGTGAAGGCGACCACGACTCCTACGACTCGAAGACCCACACCAACTCACCAACCGGTGTTTCGGGTTTCAACGTGCATGATGAAGACAATGATCAGAGCGAGAGCTATGTGCATGATGAAGGGGGTATGCGCGATAGCACCTCGACGAAGAGCGATGATGATGTCTTCAACGTTGATATGAACTCGACCAACAGGGGGATGGATATTGATAGCAGTAAAGAAAGCAAGGAGAACAAGGAAGAGCATACCGGTAATGGTGTGTATGATTACCATGAGGAGACGGATTCCAAGGGTACGATCAGTATCCAGATCGGTGGGAACGGTAATGCGTTCAACGCTGCGGACCAGGCGCTTGATGAAATGAAGAACGCTGGAGGAGGTTTGAGCGGAAGTGGCAAAGCGATGCAGAAGCGCGGCATTATCGACCCAACGGTCAACGTCATGGACATCAGCAAAGAGGTCGACAACATCAGCTACAAAGTTGGATTTGCCATTGACGCTGGGTGCCACGGCTACGACAATGGCTATAGCGGAGACTGGGGCCAATGTTGCTATGACAAGGTTCAGATGCCAGCACGTCGGAAGAACCGAGACTTCTACCTTGAGTGCCTTTGGGGTAAGGAAGAGATTTCTATGCCGCGCTATAGGGAGAGACAGTTGATGGACGAGCAAATCGAGCCGGTCAGCGAGAGTGTTGGAAAGGAGGCCGAACGTTGCGACACGCTAGCAGCGGGGCCCGCCTTGTGTTGCCGGGCGAAGATCGAGACGAGGGAGAGGCGGATGGATGATGCGTTCTTTCCGAAGTGTGTCGAGGAAAGCTGGAAACTGTTTCCCACTCCCCTCAAGCGTGATCTCGCCGAGATCGAGGACGGCGTGTCCGGTCAGATTGTTCTTGACGGCGCGGTCTCGGAAGACATGGCCATCATTCACACTGCTGAGGAAGAGCAAACGGTGCTCCTTGACTGCGTGCCCGGTAAGCCGGGTTGTGCGCAGCAGCAGCGCTCGTTGAGAGAGTACGGCCACGACCTCGCTACATGCATGGCTGGGCGGAACGGCAGTGCTGGCGGGCCATGTGAGATGCTCGGCGATATACCAGCTACCCAGGGGCTTGCGGTCGTCGGCTTGGTGGCGTTGGGTTTTGTGGCTGTCTCTGTGATTCTGATGGCCTTGAAAGGATGCTGTACGCTCCGACGTCCGGTCTTGGGGGTTGCTCTCGAGGAGGACACCGAGGTAATGGTGGTGAGAGTTGAGCGGTACTCTGATTGTGCTTAGGTGCTTGCCAGTGGTCAGTGTTTGACGAACGGTTGGTGTTCTTTCCCAATTGACATGAAAGTCAATATGCTGTGTAGTCGCATAGTGTCTGCAGGTCTACGTTGCAACAGATAGCACATTTGGCAAGCACGCCCTTCCCGTACGTCTGATGATGGCATACCTTACGTAGAATCAACCTTGATGTTCACCGTCGCCCAAAATTGTATTTGTGGAGCATGAGCCTACTCAATGTCTGCTCACAGTATCAAGCAACAGGCTGCTGTCTGAACTTGCGCAGCTTTCACCACGCGCTTTCGCTTCTTGCTGCTTGCAGGGCTGGTGAGATGTGGCGATAACATGTAAATGGTGACTCGGTCTTTAGCCGGAAGTACCGTTGTGCAGCTTCCAACTTGCTTGATGAAGTGTTTCCAATGGCGAATACTATGTGATGCCACGCGACAAGTGACTAACCTTGGAGAAAGAACATTCACCGCGTAAGTTTGAGTGGCGAAGTCGCTGACTGATGCCTGAACCCGTGAATGTGTGCCTGAATGTGATGAATCACAAGCGGTAGCGAAGCTCGGAAGTGACGCGAAGCTTCCGTAATCGATCGGCGCTCGGACCAAGCGGCTTAGCCACCTGACAACAGGTTGCGCGCTTGCTTTAAGAGCAAGCCAACCTTCCAATCTGAACCTGTTTCTCTACAACCCACAACAACCACCAGCGACCTCTCAGACCCACCAACAACTACCACTTTACCACACACCACTGCAATCACATTCAGAAATAACCACATCAACACCGCAATCATGCAGATCTTCGTCAAGACCCGTAAGTTGACCCCGCACTCACCGCCACCAGGCAACATTAGTGAGCAGTGATACTGACAGCATTGCAGTGACCGGCAAGACCATCACTCTCGAGGTCGAGAGCTCCGACACGATCGACAACGTGAAGAGCAAGATCCAAGACAAGGAGGGCATCCCGCCGGACCAGCAGCGCTTGATCTTCGCCGGCAAGCAGTTGGAGGACGGCCGCACCCTCTCCGACTACAACATCCAGAAGGAGTCCACCCTCCATCTCGTCCTCCGCCTGCGTGGTGGTATGCAGATCTTCGTCAAGACCCTCACCGGCAAGACCATCACCCTCGAGGTTGAGTCCTCAGACACCATTGACAATGTCAAGTCCAAGATCCAGGACAAGGAGGGCATTCCACCAGACCAGCAGCGCTTGATCTTCGCCGGCAAGCAGCTCGAGGATGGCCGTACGTTGTCCGATTACAACATTCAGAAGGAATCGACGCTACACTTGGTGCTGCGTCTGCGCGGTGGTATGCAGATCTTCGTCAAGACCCTCACTGGCAAGACGATTACGCTGGAGGTTGAGTCGTCGGATACGATTGACAATGTCAAGTCGAAGATCCAGGACAAGGAGGGTATTCCTCCGGACCAGCAGCGTCTCATCTTCGCTGGTAAGCAGCTGGAGGATGGCAGGACATTGAGCGACTACAACATTCAGAAGGAGAGCACGCTGCACTTGGTGCTGCGTCTGCGTGGTGGGCAGTAAGCGTGTCTTTAACAATGCGGGTTTCGGTGGCGTTGGGGGTGGATTTTTATGAGTCTATGAGCGCGGCGTGACCGCTATGACAGCGGCATGGCCGACAGATGGCAACTTAGCTTAGCTTCAATGCAGTGGCCTCTGGCCTGATTCTACTGCACTCGACCTTCATGTCTTCATACTGCCTATTCGTTGGGTAACGTCGTCGTGAATGTGATCGCTGCGACACGTTCTTGACTAAGCCCTACACAAAGGCGTGGACACTTTGCTGCGCAAACTCTTTCGAACACTCTACACTCGTCTTCGCACAGCACAAAGCGCTTTTCCTCCTGTCACGACCTAATAACAGCTCTTAACGATGAACACTGTAGGCACATCTCAGTCTCTGCTCTCATGCCTCCGTCCTACTTCTTCCACCTGAAGCTAGAGCTCTACCCTGCACCTTCATCTAGCAGCAGTAAGCGGATCGCAAAGCACTTCAACTGCGCGTACACTCCTGTTGCGGGCAGCGATATCTTTGGCAAGCTACCTGCACATAGGACATCACGGTGGACCTCTTATCAATTCAGCAAGCGACCCGAAACGCCTACCAGTCTCTCGTCGGGCTCCGAGCCTTCACAGTCCCCTCATCGACCAACACCGAGTGAGCACGCGGATTCGCATGGAGACAATCTACTGCTGCCTGAGAGGAGTCTGAACCGCAGAGAAGCAGCACCGCATTCCCCGGCGCTCGCTGCAGTGAAGCACACGAACGAGGCGGCAGCGACCGATTGGCGGTACGACGCAGTCACTATTGAGAGTATCGATATGGAGGCTATGCGCAGTGCGGCAGGAGGCAAGGCGGGCGGACATGCCAAGAGCTCGGTCAATGGGTTGCACACCAAGGCGGCATACTTGCCTTCAGACCCGAAGACGACGAATGTAGGATATGGCGTGGTACATCTCTACCGAGACACTGAGGAGTCGTCGTACCTGGACGACAACGATGCCTTCACCCGGAAGAGTTTGGACAGGTCGAGGCCGAGCGAGGATGCTGCCAGCTTCAACCCAGAGGACTGCACCACAGTATGCATGCTCGCCGTGCCGTCATGGATGATGCCCTCGGATCTTCTCGGCTTTGTGGGAGACCAGGCAAGAGAAGATGTATCGCACTTTCGCTTGATAAGAACAGGCCGGGCAAACAAGTACATGGTCCTGATGAAGTTCCGGTCGGCTAAGAAGGCGAAAGAGTGGCAGAAGGTGTACAATGGCCGGCTGTTCAGCGCAGCGGAGCCAGAGAACTGCCATGTCGTCTTCATCAAGAGCGTCGAATTCCTGTCACCGGACTCTGATGTCAGGGCGGACGCTACGAACTTCCCGCAGAATACTAATGACCCGTTCACACCTTCGAAGCCGACCATGAGCAGTGCAGCAGGCAAGAGCCTATCAAGCAAGCCCCTAGCCCCACCGCCACCGAACCTGCTCGAGCTGCCAACATGCCCTGTCTGTCTCGAACGCATGGACGAAACCACCGGCCTTCTCACCATCCTCTGCCAGCACGTCTTTCATTGCGCCTGCCTGGAGAAATGGCGCGGCTCCGGCTGTCCAGTATGCCGTTACACGCACAGTCCCAGCTACACCTTCCCCTACCCTCGCCCGAGCCACGGTGGGTCCAGCGAAGAAACAGATACCGAACCCCTCTGCGCCGTCTGCGCCAATACAGACAACCTCTGGATCTGCCTCATCTGCGGCGCCATCGGATGCGGCCGCTACGACGGCGCACACGCTTACGCTCACTACGAGGCTACGAGCCATTGCTACGCTATGGATATCAGTACGCAACATGTCTGGGACTACGCGGGCGATGGGTACGTGCACCGATTGATTCAGAGTAAGCCGGATAGTAAGCAGCTTATCGATCTTCCTTCAAGGCAACGACACGAGAACGAGGCTTTCAGGGCTGAGGGTGGCGATTCGGTGCCGAGGGAGAAGATGGAGAGTATGGCGAGTGAGTATACTTATCTTCTTACTAGTCAGTTGGAAGGACAGAGGCGGTATTTCGAGGAGCAGGTTGAGCGGGCGGTGGACAAGGCTTCTCAAGCTTCTGCACGTGCTGAGGAAGCTGCTGCGCAAGCCTCGCAGGCTGTCACCGAGCTAGCGGAGAGCAGGAAGGAGCGCAAACATCATAGTGGAACACTGGCTCGTATCGAAGCAGCGTTGGCCAAGAGCGAGAGGACTAAGACGAAGTTCGAACAGATGGCCCGTGATATGTCGTCGAAGTATCGGGAGGAGCAGACGATGAATGAGGGGCTGGTGAAGAGGATCAAAGCCGCGGAGGAGAAGGCTGAGCAGGCGAGGAGGGAAGCTGATGAGGCGAAAGAGGCGAAAAGGGAGTTGGAGGATATGAATCATGACCTCACCATGTTCATCAGCTCGCAGGAGAAGGTCAAGGAGCTGCAGGCGCAGGGTGAGGAGGTGGTTGATGGGAGTGTGAGTGTGCCAGAGCAGCAGAGGAAGAAGGGGAAAGGGAGGAAGAAGTAAGCGCCTGTTGATTCAGGGTGGCATATGGCAGGTTGATAGAGCAGTGTGGCCGACTCTGGCGCAAGATTAGTCGTCTAGAGAGCTTGCTTGTCTGTGGCGTTTTTGCACTACACCCGCGAGGCGTTCGTTGGTGGTTTCGCGAAGATACCCAGGATAGTCTATATAGACATACATTGATGGAAGCGTGGCAAGTTAGTCACATGCCCTTAAGTCCAAACTTGCCTACTCGTCCATCACTCGTGGGCTCTGGCGTAAAATGGACCGACCCGCTCTGGTTCACCACTCGAGCAGGTTGGCTCTCCACGTCTCTTGTGCAAGGTGGGGCCTACCTTCTCTATGGCGAAAGGAGGTAATGGGGTGAGTCCATGTAGTCAGTGTTTGGCGGCCACTTGTAGGGCACTCGGACCGTTACTACTCAGGGACGCGTTACTGGCGCTTAGCTCAGTCAGAGCTACTAGTAGAACCACAGGATTTAGCGTGGCGTGTGGTCTGGTCAAGGTGGTTATGCGGAGATTGATTGGAAAGTGTCTGTACAGGCGAGGAGACTAAGCTACAGGTTTTACTCCATCAAGCCAATCGTTACGCCGCACTAGCTACAACACATCTCACAAGATGTAGGACTGACAGCCCGGCGCTTCATGTCTCCATAAAGAGAAGCAGCGGCGGCCCAGCAACCTTGTCCTTGGCGAAAGCCTTAAGCTTCTTGTGCTCTTCGCACTCCTCGTCGTAGTACTTGAAGTCCTCCATGTTCGCGAAGGTGGTGGTGGCCACGACGTTGTAGTCTTGGTTTCGCGGGTCGTTGATGGTTTTGTGGGAGCTGACTGAGAGGATGTAGGGTTTGCCATCCTGGGTGGGTGTATCAGTGGCAGGTCATGTATGGGGAGTTGGCAGGTGGCAGATGTAGCAGACGTACCTTTGTGTTCGATTTCTCGATCGTTTTGTACTGCTCGAGCATGGCGGGGATGTCTTCTTCATTCTTCAATTTGAAGCAGGTCATGCGTTGGATAGGCATCGTGGCGGGGTGATCTAAAGTACTTTCTCAAAGAGAGAAAAGCTGAAAACTTATACCTACTTCCTTGGAGCCATACCAGGTTTTCTATGATACACAAGGTCTTTGTGGCCGGTAGTCGCGGAGTAGGCTGCTCGGAGGAGAGGGTTCATGACGTTCTACATTGCAGTCGTGACTGAACGAAGTCCGGGATCTCATGAATAGGAGCTGCGCAGTTCCTCATACCTCGACTTTCAAGCGCGCGTAGTGTAGAAGAGACCCTGCCATCGTCCATCGTGGTTTGGTGATGGTGGTGGTGTTGGGGGCAGATGGGCACGCTGCACATGCCGACTGAGGACTCTCGTGCCTTCGGACCGCATTCTCCCATGTGCCGAGAAGCGCCCCTAGCAAGGATCGTAGCGCTCTCCATCTGTGCTTCGTTCCTTTGCACTTTCGACCCCCTGTATTCGTTCCCATTACGCTGGCCTGGCATCTTCACATGGACGACCCGCAATGCCAATATCGCAGGCGTCCCGCGAAGGTCTGGCGGCATGGCTCCGATATGACCTCGAAACGCTTGGACCTGGCCCAAAGCCTCACCGCCTCGACCTGCATGTAACCACGAAATGCACTCCGCAGTTGCTAAGCGCTGTAGCCGCGAACGCGGCAGTAGGATCGGGACTTCTCTTGACTATCTTGAAACATTGGCAGCAACATCAGACGAGATCAACAACGTCTTCACAGCATTGCCTGGTCTAGATGTGGGCCCGTCACTGCAACGCTTTGGAACGAGCCTACAGTTGTACGCTTTGGTTGCTGATCTCTTCAGAACTCAACCGACGAACCGATCGAGCGTCCTGCGTTGACGTGCATGCAAACCGTAGCCTTGCAGCTTGACCGACCAATATAAGCGTGCCACAAAGTCCTTCGTTCATGCACTGTTGCTATTGCTAAGCATGGGAGCGGATCCACTCCAATGCTTCTCACGAGCGTACGGGCCAGACATGCGGTACTTCGAACTTACGGTACCGGTGTACATACATTTTCGTGGTGGCGGTTTTGGTGTGACGTACCCACATCAACTCGGTACTGGCTCATCAAAACTGCGTTTCAGCGAGACACTCTACGTACTTTCTCGGATGCTGTATGCAGCCAGGCGAGTTTGGTTGGAGATTTGGCCCTGTTGGCAGGGTTATGACGGGTCGTACTTTGGCCTGATGGCGGAAGTGGCTGCAGAGCGCGCTGTTCGGTTGACAACACATACCTACGATCCACTATCTGGATGAAGAACTTCGGTTACACAGACACGGTTCCGACGATGTCTCTCGTGCTTGCACGAGCTTGCCTCGAGCGTCAATTCTTGCGCTGAACGAGAAGATCCTCATTGGATCATTCTTGGGTTTGCTCGTTGGGCTGTACGCCTTTTGCATCCCGCTCACGTCACCTTGACAAGTTCACGGATGGCGTCCTGGGATCTTCAATGGCAGACATAGCGTGGAAGCACTATAGATCTGCATCTTTGACGTGGTCGGACGCTGCAGTAGTCTCCGTCTCTTGCGACCCTAGCGCGCTCGCGCACTGGCGTTATCGAATGCGTGGAATTTGCTCGCGGAGCCCAACGCTCAAGCTCACCTTCCACAACCTCTTCCTCCCTCTCCGATCACCGTTGGACTTTTGGAGTGCTGGACAACATAGCGCTGCTGCTCGCCACTGACCCATCCTGCATTCGTACCTGACGCATTGACAGGCACATGATGCTCGCTGGGTCGAAACTCTGCGCTTTCATACGCCCTCCTGCGGGTGTCTGGGCATCTCGATCTGCGCCTAGATATCGTTGTTACCTGCGGAGCTCATGCTCTCCACGTCTCGATCATCTTCATCCTCTGGTCGGAATGCACGCCAGCACATCAGGATGGGGCCTGGCTTCCGTGTAGCCTCTGAAACCATTGCAGCTGCTCAATCTCTGGGTACATCCGCTGTGCTGGAGCGTACCTGCTCACCGGTGTCTGTTCGGGTGTGGTGTCTTTCATGCTTCATGTCTCCTTCAGAAATATATACTATGTCGTTCGATTGTCGTCGACCATTCCTAATACTCCGTTCCCTGCGTGTCTCTCATTGACCGAGTCGGCCATTTACATATACACTATTGGAGCTCCGGGTCGATTGCTGTTGTGTTACAGCCAAGTCACCAAAGCAGACCGACTTCTACGCACATTGCCGCATCGGTCCATCGGAAGCATACCACAGTATCAACGCCACGTACGAACACCGTCAATCAACCGACCAACTGACTGGACTCAACATGTTCTATTATATGTACTTACAGAGTGAGTGCTGTCTATATGCCATTATCAGGTATACCTGCATGCTGGACAAGCTCGGCACTGTTCTTTCACGGATGGTGGCTTAAGATATGACGCTGACATTGTTGCTTGTAACCAGGCGTTTGCAATCGCCGCCAGTGGCCTGATCCAGTCTTCGAACCCTCCCGCACAAGTCAAGGCTACTTCTGCAAGGTCAGAGTGAACAATCGAGAATACTCCACAGATGTGCCGTACATGACGGAAGCATTGGCTAGAGAGGGTGCCGCCATGAACGCTTGGATGATCTGCCGCAACTTCTCGCACAACGACGGCATGTGTCCTGGTCAGCGGCCCGGTCAACGTACGGCCAATGGAGCTGTTCAAGGCTTGCCCGTGGCTATTGGCACTGGACGTAAACCCAACCGCAACTCCGGAAGCAGCTATGAGAGTGGTAGCTCCGACGGTACAAGCAGCGGAGGCAACAGTCCGAGGAGTTTAGAGAGTGGCTTCGAGCAGCAATTGCAGCAAGTCACCCAGCAGATGCCGAAGGCTACGCCGAGACGGACATCCAGAGCGGATGAATACGTGTGCTACTGTCGCCGTGGGCCAGTCCGTGCCTACGGCCGCTGTGCCTATTGCCTGAGAGAAAATGGTTGGGCTTAGAGAACCGGCTTCGGTCACCAATTAATGTGTCGTTCTGGCGTTTGCATGTTGCATGGGGATCTGGTTGGTGACACGGATATACGAAGACTATGAAAGGCTGCCGCGAGGCATAGCTACGACGATACGATTAGACGACTGCATTTCCTTCTTTCGATTCGCATGACGAGCAGATGGAACCTACGCTGGCACTACAGTACAGTGTTACCACAGAGGAGAGTTTAGTCGGAGAGTGTATACTACCGCTGCTACGATCCCTTCCCACTCATATGTTCGAAGAAGTGAGAGTATTCAACAGTTTGCGTCGCGTATTGACTGGTGTTACCTCCATGGCTACGGACATTCGAGACTGCCAAGCCATTGAGCGTTGGTAGTCCGGCGAGCAGTCTCAATAATAGTGCTTTGTATCCACGTACAGATTTCCGAGCCTGTCGGACCTGAAGGCGCAGACTTATCTCCATGCGAAAAATGTTAAATTCTGCCAGTTTATAGTACGCCAGCTATCACACCACTGCAGATTTCTCTAGAGAAGTTGCACAGCCAACAGACTTTGAGAATTGCCTACAAAGATTGTTTCTACCGTTCGGCTTATTGACCCTTGCCTTTTGTTCATACACGGCAACGTCCTACGCTGTGGCCGTTGCGGACGCTCCTGGCTGCCCATCACTCTTCTCTGTCACGGGTGCCTCAGGCTGTCCATCACTGTATTCCGTCACAGGCACTTCGGGTTGCCCATCGCTGTATTGCGTGACGTATGGGGAGGGAGCAGCCGTCGTCCCCGAAGCGGCAGTTAGGCTCGCAGTAGATCCAGATCCCACACTGCTGCTGCCTGAACCAGTACCTGTGCCACTGCCACTGCCACTACTGGATGTGCCGCTCATTGGGCTAAAGCTCGTCGTCGCTTGGATGTCTCGAGACGAAAAGCCAGCCATGACACTGATGCTGCCTGTACCAATAACCCAATCCTGAAAGTAGATGTCCCAGTACGAAATGTCTCGCCTTGTGAGATCGAACGTAATCGTCTGGCTCTGACCAGGCTGCAACATGAGCTTCTCGAAGCCACGGAGAACCTTCACCGGGGTTACATCCTGATTACCGGGTTGTGGCAGACCAAGGTAGAGCTGAGGAATCGCTGCTCCCGCAACAGACCCGGTGTTCGTGATTGTAACGCTCACGCTGTACAGGTTGTCCCAAAGAGCAGGATTGCCGCCTGGGACGATCGACATGTTGGGCGGGAGAGCAGAAATGCTTCCACTGCCGATGGGGCTGACGGATGCTTCTGCCATCGTGAATGTGGTGTACGACAGGCCAAAGCCGAACTCGTACTGGACGGATTCGTTGAAGTAGTCGAAGTGGCCTGCGGCTTGTCAGAAGGTGTGAATGGTTTTGAGAGGGTCTGTTGCCACTTACGGTAGTCAATCAGCAGTCTCTCTTCGAAATCGGACTGCCAGGCGTTCGGATCTTCCGTGTTCAGCAGCGCCGTGGAGTTCGTGATATCGGCAAACGCATAGTCGTCTTCGTTCAGTGCAATCGTGTAAGGTAGTTTGCCGCTTGGGTTGACAGCACCCCAAAGGATATCGACGATCGAGTTACCGACCTCTTGGCCGGGATAGTGGGCTGCGAGTATAGCTGTAACGTTCGGGTTGTCCGCGAAAGGCAATATGTTAAGTCCACCACTGTTGGTGATCACCACTGTGTTTGGACACGAAGCGGCAACAGTCTCAACTACAGCGGTGCCATTCCAGTCAACGAGTAGGCTTGGCCGGTCGTATCCTTCTGTTGCCCATGTCTTGAGGAAGACAAGGCATACATCAGGTGGAGTTGGGAACACAATGTCACTATATCGCCCATCAGTTTATTTAGAAGGCTTGATTGTGGTGAGATACTCGACTTACAATCCACCAGCGTTGGTGATCAGAGTGTTATTCAGCACGTATTGCACCAAAGCGTTGTTGTTTTGCTGCGCTGCCTGGGCCTTGATCGCATCGAGCGGCGGTACGACGTACGTGAAACGCCCAGTACCTGAGCCACCTCCGACAGGCAATACACCGTATTGGTATCCGATATTAGTGAGGTCGGGATCGCCGCCAAAGTATAGGCCATCCGTCAAGTCTCCAGCGTCATTGCCGAACACGCCAATGTTCTTGGGCGTCTTCAGTGGCAGCGTGTTGTTGACGTTCTTCAGGAGAACGATGCCTGCTGCGCCGAGTTCGCGAATGAGTGTTGCATGATCGTCCCGTACGTCAACGTTAGAAGGACCCAAGGTGAAGTTGTAAAGCGAATCGGCAGCTAGGTGAAGTTAGCTGACTTCACCACATCACTACGCATTGCGAAACTCACCAGACCAGTAGTTCAAGCCATATTCACTTCCATCGATTGGTGGATAAGTAGTCTGTCCGAGATAGAAGTACGGCGTCATGATACGTCTGCACATGTCATCCAATCGGTCGATCGACAGCGTTCCATTGTCTACTGCGGAGGTAATGTTCTGGCCGAAGAACGAGTGCGCGGTCTCCAGGAATGAGATTCCGCCTGGCATGTCCATGTCGAGACCTGAATCGGCACTAGCAACACCTGCGTGTGTGCCTTCCCAATCGGACATGACCTTCGGGTCTCACGGTCAGTAGCTGGGCTTTGGATGCTGCCGAAAAATACGGCGGCGGCTGTACATCGAGACGGGACGGAGATACTCACGTAACCTTGGAAGCCAAGTTCTCCTTTAAGCAAGCCGTTCATCGTCTTACTATTCTGACATGCATACGAGCCGTTGATGCGGTTGTATCTTTTCGAGAGCGACAATCAGCCTGCTGCTTCGAAAGGTTGACCGTGATGTAACGAAGACTCACGAGCACATGACGCTAGCAACTCCACTCTTGACAGCGTTCTGGAACGGCCAGAGATATAGCTCGTGCATCGTCCTGTCGTCCAGATTGGACGAGACGGCCTCAATTGTGACATTGTCGGGGCTCAAGCTGGGGTTGCGTTGCGTTTCCTGCTCGTAGGCGATGTAGTCTGCCCGGTGTCAGTAACCAAAGCCGAGACGTGCCTAAGAACGTGAGAGAGAACGAACGTTTGGCGCAAGCCTGCAAGCCTGTCGATTGCATACCCTCGATTGTATCACCGAACAGCAGGCCAGTCAGGTAGGGATCGGGAGAGAAGCCCTAAAGTAGTGCCGTTAGCTTTCACAGCGCTCGTATGTTGACTGGCTGTGCTGTTGCCGATATGATTCATGAACATGACAGCCACAACCTCACACAAAAAGCAAACCTACCTCCCAATTACGGCCGCCATAACCTGACCTCCCAAGAGGCCCGGCAACAGGGCCTAACGCAACATGAGCGCCTTTGTTCTTGAATTCGCTCCCCATATCCACGCCTCTTTGGCGGGCGAGTGTGCGGTCCCATGATGCCGCTACAGACAAGCCTGCCGGGAAGACGCTCGCATAGTCTGCTTGACGGATGGCTAACGGACCGTCTTGCAAGCACAAGCCCGAAAAGTTGAGCCGTCGAATGGGACCGATGTTGCCAACGCAGGGGCCTGCTGTACCTGTCACCAGCTCTGCCTTCTCCTCGAGTGTGAGCTGGGAGACGAAAGAGCTGGCTTGGGCGAAGGCGGCGGACCAGTCGAGGCCCGTTGCGTTTGCTGTTTCGGCAGATCAGCCTTGTGCCTACTACGCAGCTTTGATACGCTTGGTTCTGGACTACTTACGCGTAGGGTACACCGCCGGACTGGTCTCAAACAATGTATGGTCCCACGTCGGTCCTGCCGCGTTCGGCCCTGAGCCAACGGTGCTCTGGTTCTGTGCATGTACACCACCTAGCGCAGTAAGTAAGGCTGCTGCTACGCGCAGCTTCTCAGAGAAGGGAGCCATGACACTGGCTCGACGAAATCAAAGGGATTAGAGGTAGTGCAACCTACAGTCCTCGCACCGGACACGAGGTCCAGCCGCTGAGCAGGGCCTCACGACTATATGCTCTTGCGGCAGCTGGTCGGTAACCGCGAGTGGAGTCTGCTCTCTACATGGTGGAGCAACTCTTCTCCTCTTTCTTGCTCGAATCTGCCTGCTGATCACAATCATGCAGCAGCGGCTTTGCCAGAGACAGCGCTTCTAGCAGTAGGTTTGCTGTCTTCGACATGCGCTCGCAACATTTCTATGAGCTTGCGGGGAAGCTCCAATGGTTATGACAGCTGCGCGCATGGTGCCTGCCGCTCATGGTTCGTTGCGAGCCTAGCGACGTGAGATAGCGCTCTTGGCACAGGAGAAGAACCAGCAATGGGCAAAGCGTACCTGCGAAGCGGACAAAGTGGGCGATAGTAGTCGGAGCTTGCCTGCTTGCCCTACATTGAGCAGCAGGGACATGGAAACATGTTCCTTCCTCATTTGGCTCAAGGCAAGCTGACAACATCCGACCTGGGCTTGTGGATAGAGAACACACAGATTAGGAGAGGCTTCCTGCCATGCTTGTTGGAACCCACAACGAGATATTCAGGCGCTGATTCAGTAGTCGGGTTATGCGGACAACGAGACAGCGCAGAGCATCATAGTCACAAAGTAATGCATGAGTCGACGTCGACGAACATATTAGCCCCGCATCTCCAGACCCCACTCAAGCGAAGGGAAGCCGAAATTTTGGCTGGGCGAACTGTATGAAGGAGCTTCGGAGTAGCAATAAGCGAGTGGAAGTATGCACAATGCACTGTAAGATGCCGGCTGGACTGTGCCGCTCATCTTGTTCGCTTCCGGGTGGCAGGGGAAGATTAGGAAAGAGTCAGTATGACCGTAGCAAGAAGCGGTGCATGATCGTGTAGCATCCACAATTCAGCCGTCAAATGGCGGCATGGAACGCGGCAGTAACTCGTTATGTCTATGGCGGTCCTCGTACGGTTCGAATGTGGCAGTAGCAATAATGCAAGCATGGCACTCAGGCGACGCAGTATGCACTGGAACGGCAAGACAAGTTAGAGGGAAAGGTGATACACAGAATGCGTGTTGTGCCGTATCCATCTTTCGGCCTGCGGCCATTTCATACCTGCTGTATATGCTGTGTTGCATGCTCCTTTCGACATCGCCCTTTTCTCTTAGCATCCAAACGCCTTGTACGCCATATACGCCTCGACGTGCTGTCGGTAACCCTAAAGCCAAAGCCACCGTAGCCATGCGGAGATGTAGTGTAAGTGAAGATAGCGTCATACAAAACCCTCGCCGCGGTCTCTGTACGGTATAGTCGTCTATGAAGTCGTTTACATGATGATGGACGGAGCTGAACACTCGTTAGCCTGCCATCTGGCTCCTCTCAGGGGTCACGTAGGTAGACTTACCATCAACGTTCTGCTTGATACTCTTATGCGGCAACACACTCGCGCCATTGCAGTAAATCTCGTCTCCGATCGTCACATCATCACCAAGCACACTCACGTTCTCCAACCGCGCCCATCGTCCTACGGTGCTGTTCCACCCCACAATCGTGCTTTTGATCCACGCATGCTCCTTCACCTTGCTCCCCTGCAGCAACACGCACCGCTGCAACCGCACACCGTCTCCAATCACTACATTTGGCCCAATAGTCACATTGGGGCCGATCTTGCAGTTCTTGCCAATTTTCGCCGACGGGTCGATCATGACATTGCCGTTGTGGATATAGGACTCCGATGTTGGCGAGAGGAGCTTGCTGCCTTTCTTGGAGAGCGAGGAGAGGTAGAGGCACGTCCCGGACAAGAAGTCCTTAGGCTGTCCGACGTCCATCCAGAAACCTTCGAGGTCGAAGCTGTGCAATTGGCCGTCCTTGACGATCGCCGGGAAAGTCTCTTGCTCGATTGAAGTCGGGCGCAATTCAATGCGCTGCAGGACTGAAGGGTTGAGGATGTAGATACCGGCATTGATCCTGTTGCCCACGAACTCGACTGGCTTCTCCACGAAGCGGTCAATGCGGGATGGGTGGTCAGGCTTGTGCACGATGACACCGTATTTGCTCGGTTCCTCGACCTTGGTGACGACGATTGTGCCCTCGTTACCATGGCCCTTGTGGAATTTCACTAGATCTTCGAATGGGAAGTCACAGATGATATCTGAGTTCAGAACGAAGAACGGCGAGTCGTCCTTGCCCAAGATCTTCTCTGCCAGCTTCAAGGGTCCGGCGGTACCCAATGGCTCGGTCTCGACGGAAAACTCGATGTTGACGTTGTACTCTTGCTCGTACTTCTTCAGCGCCGCGGTCATGATCTCGGGTCGGTAGTT
>Ga0058704_10000664_pt1 | contig 17091 bp, 12 predicted proteins | sample AgamicMgSfe_FD_71363 | JGI IMG/M metagenome (GOLD analysis project Ga0058704, IMG submission 71363) | Agave microbial communities from Guanajuato, Mexico - Mg.Sf.e | ecosystem: Host-associated > Plants > Phyllosphere > Phylloplane/Leaf | place: Guanajuato, Mexico | collected 2012-05-30
GAGTGCGATGTGTACCCGGTCTACCGTGATCCTGTACATGACTTCGGCATTCTGCGCTTCGATCCCAAGAAGATCAAATACATGCCGCTCGCTGCTCTCCAGCTGCGACCAGATCTCGCCAAGGTTGGTGCTGAGATCAGGGTCGTCGGTAACGATGCTGGGGAGAAGCTGAGTATCTTGTCGGGTGTCATTTCGCGACTGGACAGAAACGCTCCGGAATACGGCGAAGGGTATAGCGATTTCAACACCAACTACATTCAAGCGGCGGCGGCGGCGTCGGGAGGCTCGTCCGGGTCACCAGTGGTGAACATTGATGGGTTCGCGATTGCGCTGCAAGCTGGTGGAAGGGCTGACGGCGCTGCGACGGACTACTTCCTGCCACTCGACCGGCCTCTGAGAGCACTGCAGTGCATCAAAGAGGGCAAGTTCGTGGAGCGAGGGACTATTCAAACTCAGTGGGTCATCAAAGCCTTCGATGAGTGCCGACGACTTGGGTTGAGCGCGAAATGGGAGGGCAAGGTGCGCGAGCAATTTCCGAAAGAGACGGGTATGCTTGTCGCAGAGGTAGTTCTGCCGAAAGGGCCGGCACACGAGAATGTTGAAGAGGGAGATGTCCTCGTGCAGATCAATGGCGAGCTTCTGACGCAATTTGTACGTCTGGACGCCATCCTGGACGGTAGCGTGGGTGGCAAGGTCAAGCTTCTTGTGCAGAGAGGAGGTCAAGACATTGAGGTTGAGCTCGGAGTAGGTGATCTGCACGCGATCACGCCCGACCGTTTCGTCTCTGTCGCTGGAGCCGCATTCCATGACCTGTCATACCAGCAGGCACGCTTGTATGCGGTCCCGCTTGAAGGGTCTGGCGTCTACTGCTGTGAGGCTGCCGGCTCTTTCCGATTCGAAGGCTCGGAGACCGGTTGGCTTGTCCAGTCCATCGATCACAAGCCGACGCCCGACCTTGACACGTTTGTGGCAGTGATGAAGGCTGTACCGGATCGAAGCAGAGTTGTGGTGACTTACAAGCACCTTCGCGACATGCACACGCTGAACACCAGCATCATGCTGGTCGATCGACATTGGCACAAAAGTATGCGGCTTGCGGTCCGCAACGACGAAACCGGGCTGTGGGATTTCAGCGATCTCAGTGAGCCTATCCCGCAGACACCACCTCAGCCGCGAAAGGCCAACTTCATCCAAATGGAAAGCGCGCAATACCAGCGCGCTGTTGATGTTGTTCGCTCATTTGTCAGGATTAGCGCAAGCATGCCGCTGAAGATCGATGGCTTCCCGAAAGCTAGGAAGATTGGATTCGGATTGGTGATCGACGCAGAGAAAGGTCTTGTGGTAGTGAGCAGAGCCATTGTACCGTACGACATGTGCGATATCTCGGTCACGATCGCGGATTCCATCATCGTGGATGGCAAAGTAGTCTTCATGCATCCACTGCAGAACTATGCCATCTTGCAATACGATCCAACTCTGGTGAAAGCCCCAGTCCAGACAGCCAAACTAGCCGACCGACCAATCAAGCAAGGCGAAGAGACAATCTTCTTCGGCTTCAATCAGAACCTGAAGCCTGTCATCGCGAAGACGAACGTCACGGACATCACCACGGTCGCCATTCCTGCCTCGGCGTCCACACCCCGCTACCGTGCAGTCAACCTAGATGCCATTACTGTTGACACCTCCCTCTCAGGCCAATGCGGCAGCGGCGTGTTGGTAGCCGCTGACGGCACTGTTCAAGCATTGTGGCTCACATACCTTGGTGAACGGTCAGGCCACAGTCAGAAAGATACGGAGTACCACCTTGGTTTCGCTACGCCGGCGCTTTTGCCGGTCGTCGAGGAAGTGAAGCAGGGCGGCAGGCCCGACCTTCGCATTCTGAACCTCGAGACGCAGACGGTGCAAATGTCACAGTGCCGTATCATGGGCGTGAGCGAAGACTGGATCGAGAGAGTGGAGCGCGAAGACCCGCAGCGGCATCAGCTGTTCATGGTGCGCAAGGTGGACGCCGGTAACGTCGGTGGTCTCCTCGAAGGCGACATCCTGTTGACGCTCAACGACCGGTTGATCACCAGGGTCAGCGACATGGATGTCATGTACACCAGCAAGACCCTGAAGGCCGTCATCGTCCGCAAGCAGCAACAGATGGAGTTGGAAGTCGAGACCGTCCCGACCTCCGAGCTGGAGACGGAACGGATCGTGGTCTTCTGCGGAGCGATTCTGCACCGTCCTCACCACGCCGTCCGTCAGCAGATCAGCAAGGTGCACAGCGACATTTACGTCTCCGCGCGCATGCGTGGTTCGCCGGCATACCAGTACGGCCTCGCAGCGACCAACTTCATCCTGGCCGTCAACGCCGTGCCGACGCCTGACCTGGAGTCCTTTGTCAGGGAGACCAACAAGATCCCGGACAACACTTACTTCCGGTTGAAGGTCATGACCTTTGACAACGTCCCGTGGGTGGCGACCATGAAGAAGAACGAGCATTACTTCCCCACTGTAGAGTTCTTGAAAGACTCGTCCGAGAGGGAGGGTTGGCGGAGGGTCATGTATGAGGATGGCGAGACGAAGAGGGGAGAGGGTGAGTTGATGCCCGAAGCTGGGGAGGACCAGGGAGGGATCGACGAAAATATGGAAGGGTAGGACTGTATGAAGATAGCTCGTGTGGCAGGTGTTGGGTAGTCATGCGGCTTGCCACTGGCGTGCTTTGATGGCATTGACGGAGCCCTCGGCGGTAGCTACATTGTACATTACTATTCACCACATGACTGCTGAACCAACCCCGTTTGCAGCAGGAGATTCCGGGCTTGCTCATGAAGGAGGGACCTTTTCAACGTCGTACCCGGACACCAACGATGCTAGGACTTGTAGATGCCTCGAATTGCTAGAAACACTCGACTCGAAGTGCGTGTCCACCACATGTGTCCGGAGCTCGTACACCCGTGGGGCGCCTCAAGGCGCGGCAGTCAGTATCAGTGCTGTGTAGCGCGACTACGTATACGCCATGGCGCATGAAGAAACATCGTAGTAGCTCAGGCGACTGCAGCTTTCCTTCCATCATCATGTCTGCATGCTTGCTCCTTTCACGTTACAGTACGGTCACGTCGGCTGGTCCTCGTGAAGCAGGATGGTGGCATTCCTCAGCTTGGTGCTGCGTTCGTACTGCAATGTAGTAAGACATGGTTCCAGTTCTCTGTTGCCATGAAGTCGGCGACGCTCGCTGCAATCCCAGAGGCCATCCGTCCTTTGATCGTTGTGACGAGAGACGTTGCGGGGACGCCGTGAAGCGCGACATTACCTACCTACGCACCCAACTGTAAGTCTCGCGAAAGCCAGGACAGATCTAAGGGGGAGGTTGCAACGCAGAGCTGAGTGTCGAAGGAATATTTTTGACGACAGCTTGAACGAATACTTGACTCGGCCTTTGGGCCGCGGTCTCTTGTTGGGCGAAAATTAGAATGATGAAATATTTCGAACATGTCAAATATAGAGGGTCGGTTGCTTTCGTGGCGTTGGCCTCTTGTCTGGAGGAGCAAAACATGACAAACCGCAGGCTTCGGTAGTAGTAAAGAGACTGACGGTTCACAACAGGTCTGTATATCTGGCATACCTCGTAGGCACATCCATATGCGAGGGGTATCATGCAAAGACACCCGAAACTCCTTTCCAGCCGTAAGGTCGCACCTTATTCGCTCATTCCATCCTCATCTTCTTCTCCTTCTTCCTGATCCACAAAAGCCTCGATGTCAATCACAGGCTCCTCCTGCACACCATGCTGGATTGCCCAAGTCTTTAGCTTAGTCTTATCCACGATTACGCTCCCATCCGACGTCTCCCGGCTTTCGATCACATCCATTTCCTTCAGCGCAGCGACGACATCATCTTGCAGAATGTACGTCTCGTCGCTGATGGTTTCCACCATGACGGCACTCTTCGGGGGACGCGACAGAAGGTATCTGCATACCTCTGCGGACCAGAAGCTGATGTACCCTTTCCTCCCCAACGCGCTCAATGGTCTTTCCGGTCCTCCGAAGCGGCCCTCCCGCTTGCCCAGTTCGTAGGATGCTGCGATCAGGACCTGGCCGAGACCGCGTTTCTGCCAGGGTGGGAACACGAGGATGCAGGCCAGATTGTTGTTATCCCAGCTCATCTTCTCTTTCGAGAAGAAGCCTACGACGTGGCCGTAGGGATGATCGGTGTTTCGGAGGATCAGCGGGTAGTACAAGAAGGTGTTGACGTCGAAGAAGACCGACTTCGTGTCGAGGAAAAGCTTGGAGAACAAGGACAGGTTTTGGGCGTACAGCTTTCTCATGCATCAGCGGAGACCGTCGGCACGCCGGAGGTGGCTACAGATGGGCTTACTTTGTGCTCCTCGCCGTCGATCAGGTGGATGACAAACTCATCTTTCTCGTAGATCACGTCGCCAGGCGGTGGCTTCTCTTGCATGGGGCACACTTTCTTACGCCCATCAGCATCCACTCTTCCACTAATCGACAGGTTTGTGAGAGACGCACGCAATGGGCGCTGTACTTCATGATCTCGCTCGTGTATCTGAAGCACCACTGGCACACGTACAGCCACTCCGCCCTCCTCCCTCCGACGAGATCTTCGGGATAGAAGGATGGGTACCAGGGTTTGACGTGTAGATTGCCGAGCACGACGTTGGCGACGTTCGGCTGCATCGGGGCGGTTCGATTGGGCGTGCGGGTGGGTGAGAGGATGTTGGATGGGGAGGCGGAAGGCATGACTGTCACCGCCATGACCTCTGCCGTAGCTTCGCGCTCACATGCTCTTCGCACCTGATACAGCGTACGGTGTACGGTTTGCTGGATAGAAAGTACGTGAAGGAAAGTGAGATTGTATTCGGGTTCGGGCGTTTTGGCGCGAGACGGTCAGAGCGGTACTAGACGCGGATAGATCCGTTGTTGCTCTCCGAGATTGGAGCGAGGGAGACAGCAATGTTCAACCTGACGCGCAGTCTGTCCTTCAGACCTATCAAGTGCCGGGAGTGCAGTAAGGCGGTTTCGCGTGGTCGTGATGGATGGATATTCCACCTTAGGTATATCTCAAGCCTTTCCACGACTTCTCGCTGGTTCTCGTCGTCTTCATCTTCCGTCTTCTTGCAATACTGCACGTGACTCATCATGACGAGATTGCACGGGCTGTCGATGCACGGGCCACCGCGACGCGAGCCATTTGCGGGACGCGACGCTGGCAGCGCGTCTACCTCACCCGCAGCGGCAAACCCAAGATCAACATCGACATCGACATCCTCTTCCTCCTCCTCCTCCTACGGTCCCCTGACTCCTGATTCGCACCAGAGCGAGCTGTTCAAGATGGCCGACCCCTCTAGCATCATCAGCCACGGCTGCTTGGCCAAGATCGAGCAGAACGAGTCGGTCGTGGATCCAGTCATGCAGTGCTTGCAGATCAAGCCCATGGCGAGCCAAAACAATCAGGAGCGGTACAGGGTGGTGATGAACGATACGGCGAACTTTATCCAGGGCATGTTGGGGCAGCGTGAGTATATCGGTCATGGTAAGAAGTGACACCGCAGGCGCTGATGAACACCGCAGAGCTGAACTACCTCATCACCGAAACCAAGATCAAGAAGGGCAGCATTTGTCGCCTCAAGCAGTTCCAAGGCAATTACGTCAAGGACAAGTTCATCCTCATCATCCTTGACATCGAAATCTTGGAAGAGTACGGAGAGCCCGAGAAGCTGGGTGCGCCGGTGGCGCTGGAGTCCAAGCCAGAGGCGATGCAGGATGTGAAGCCACAGCCTGGTAACATCGCAGGTGACGGATTCTACGGACAAAAGCCACAGCAGCAGCAAGCCGCACCGCAGCAGAGATCGGTGCCGGTGCGCACGAACGGCGCATCGCACGGCGACTCGCACCGCAATATCCACCCCATCGAGGCGCTCTCGCCTTATGCGCATAGGTGGACCATCAAGGCGAGGTGTACTCATAAGGGAGAGATCAAGACGTGGCACAACAAGAATGGAGAAGGCAAGCTTTTCAGTGCCAACTTCCTGGATGACTCTGGTGAGATCAGAGCGACTGGCTTCAACGACGCGGTCGATCAGTGGTACGAGGTGCTGCAGGAGGGCGGCGTCTACTACATCTCAGCGCCCTGCAGAGTGCAACTGGCGAAGAAGCAGTTCTCGAATCTCAACAACGATTACGAACTCACATTCGAGAAGGACACCGGGATCGAAAAGGCGGAAGACATGGAGGGCGTGCCGCAAGTGCGTTATAACTTCCGCACCATCGCGGATCTCCAGACTATCGACAAGGATGGCCTCATCGACTGCATTGGCGTTTTATCCGACGTCGGCGAAGTGCAGGAGATTACCGGCAAGACCTCTGGCAAGCCATACAGTAAGCGCGAATTGACGCTCGTGGACAACACGGGTTTCAACGTCCGTCTCACGATCTGGGGCAAGACAGCGCAGAACTTCGAGGCACAGACCGAGTCAGTGATCGCATTCAAGGGCGTCAAGGTTTCCGACTTCGGCGGTCGCTCTCTGTCCCTTCTGTCTTCCGGCAGCATGTCCGTCGACCCTGACATCGAAGAGGCCTTCAAGCTCAAGGGTTGGTACGACGGTTCCGGGCGCAACGAACAGTTTCAGTCCCACGCCAACACCATGGGCACGGTCGGCGCCACCGGCGGAAACGACAAGAACGCATACAAGACCGTCGCCCAGGTGCGCGACGAGAACCTCGGCATGACCGACGACCCGGACTGGTTCTCGGTCAAGGCGACCATCATCTACGTTAAGCAGGACACCGTCGCGTACCCGGCATGTCGGACCAAGGAGCCGCAACAATGCAACAAGAAGGTCGTCGAGGTCAACCCGGGCGAGTGGCGGTGCGAGAAGTGCGACCGAGCGTGGGAGCAGCCGGACTACCGGTATATCATGTCCGTCAACGTGTCGGACCACACGGGCCAGATCTGGCTTTCGTGCTTCAACGAGGTGGGAGAGCTGATCATGGGTCTCCCCGCGAACGATTTCATGCGCTTGAGGGATGAAGGGGAGGAGAGGCAGGTGGCGGAGGTGTTCGAGCAGGCCAACTGCAAGACGCTTGTCTTCAAGTGTAAGGCGAAGATGGACAACTTTCAGGACCAGCAGAGGTGAGCTTTTGAAAGATTGACTTGAGCGAGGGAGACGCGGTTTGCTGACAGATGGTTTGATTTGCAGGGTCCGCTACCAAGTGCAGTACGCCAACCCCCTCGACTTCTCGCGCGAGGCGAAGAAGTTGGCCGATATCATCAAGCTATACAGTATCGATTCGGACAGCTTGTTCGTGCGGTGATTGTAACTTTGCGACGGGTCAGCATCATGGGTCGACGCACATTTATGCTGGGAGACGCGCATGAGGGTCAACCGCACGCCACGGGGACCGGATCGCTGGCGTTTTGAGGTCCAGCTTTGACGTATGATGAGAGGATCTACTCGAATCGTTGTAGGGCGTGTATAGCACCAGCGTAATGCTCTTTGCCTGGTTCGGCAAGACACCATCCCTTCCTTCGCGTGCTATTGTACGACATCAGACTTCTTTTGTGCAGACCAGATCTACGTGTTCATACCGCTAGTGCACCTTGCATGCAAGTAAGAAAACACCCCACAAATCGATCACCCGATCCCTTCTACCCGAGACCCTTACGATGAGCCCGAGAGACCAATGATGCCGTTAGCTTGGGACGAAACACCTCGCAGTCTCTGTACGCTGCTCGCGTTCATGGCGCAGCAGGAAAGCTGTTGAAGACCCCACGCCTAGCATTGTATGCTTGGGGGAGTTTCACTCGAATGTCGCACAGGAGGCTTTCTCGCACCGGAACAAGATCGCCTGGCTGGATATTCTCATTTGCAAAGAGCCCCCTGCCTCGTCCTTCGCTCGGTCTGATGACCGTCCGTGTCTCGAAATCGGAAAGTCGACACGCGGGTGATGTCGAGAAACTCTCTGCACCCTATGCTGAAAGTCGTAACGTCCGGTGTGTTGCTCTGCTTGACGTTGTCACACTTTTTCAAGCTCTCGACGCCCTGGGCATCACCCTGGTAAATGGCTTACAGTTCCAGGCCGCATGTATCAGCCCGTCCGAAGGGTTCGAGATGGTAGCTGGCACAGCCCGCGCGGTAATACGCCGTCCCATAAAGGGTCACGTTGGCCGGGTTTGCGCCACCAGTGAGAGCACTGCTTGCGTTCGCTCTCGCTTGATCGCAGCGTGTTAGCGTGAGGTTCGCCCGGGCCAGGTTATTGCGGTAGATGTCCAGCTTCAGCTGGCCTTCAGAACCAGCGTTGAGCGCTGTGTGATAAGCTTCGCTCCTGTTCAAGGACTGCGTTTTCGGGGAAGTAGTCGTTTCGCCTTTGGCGGGTCGTAGCAAGGCGGGCAATAGACTCGGGAAGTTGTTGGAAAAGAACAATATCAGTCGGGTGGTCCACCCGTAAGGACGATATACGCCGCAACGCCTGACTTGGCAAGAAGTTTCTTCAAACTGACGAAGATTGCGGGATATCACACCGCTGTTGGTGGACCCCGAATACTCTCCTCAAGCACGCCGCGGCGCCTCTGAAGGCCTGTCTCTACGAGCTGTTCAGCAGGACATTGTCATGGGGGAACTGGTAGCAGTCTGTTGGATCGTCTGCTGAATACATCGTTATCTTGTCCAAAGATCTGTAACACGAGTCGATCCGATCATAGCTTCGCTTCTCTATCTGCCTTCTATCAGTCATCGTATTCCCATTCGTCACAAACCACCTCTTTGCCATTAGAAAGCCCGACTCACGCCGCCGAGTCTCTCTTACCCTTCACATACTCATCAAACCATTGCACGAACTGCAAGAACGCCGCTTCCTTGGCAAACTTCTCCCGCGGCTTGTTGGTGTCGCTCCTCACGGCGAACCCGTGCACCACGTCGGAGTACAAGCTCATCTGGTACGGGATGCTCATCTCCTTGAGCAAGTCCTCCGTCTCCCGCCTCTTCTCCGCCGGGAAAATCTGATCCGTCTCGGCCGCCGCGATGCTCAGAGGACCCGTCATGGCCTTGACCTCGGCCGGATCCACGAACGACGGGTGCGCCATGCACCCGACATCGATGCCCTTGCCCTCGGCCATGAACCGCGCGACGTATTTCGCGCCAAAGCAGTACCCAACCGCCCCGATCTTCTTCACGCCCAGGTTCCCGCGCATCTCCTTCAGCACGTCGGTGACGATGGGGTCCACTTGGCCGGGTCCGTGGCCTTTGCCTTCAGGCCCGGACGTCTGCAGCCACTTCATGATGTCGAAATCTTCCGGGCGGTTCAGAGGGATGGGATCGTGCTCGAAGAGGTCGGGCATCACGACGAAGTAGCCGTTGGCGGCGAATTGGTCGGCGATTCTGGGAAGGTCTTGCGTTAGCTTGGTTGTGCTGTCTGCTCGCTTGTGGAGGAAGAGCGTACAGCTGTGCATTGACGAACTCGTGACCAATAACGTCGGTCAGGACGAGGATGGCGGTGTGAGTCTGGTTGTCTTCCGGGTAAGAGAAGTAGGTGCTGACTACGGCTGCTGTCAGTGTCGAAGTCTTCCACTGGGCTGTGTCGAAACATACTCTTGCCAATGTCCTTGAGCTGGCCCTTTGGCTGTCCCTCATGCTTGACACCGATGGTGCAGCATTGGGCTGGTGGGTTGGATGCCATGGTGAAGTTACTTCTCTGGGTAGATGTGGTCGTGAGGTTACTTGTTTGAGATACTGGCACTTGGTTCTAGAGGGTCGAGAGGTTGGGGATATAGGAGGGATGTATGTTGCTTGTTGGTCACGATTCCACCGGCTGCCCCACCATCACGACCCCTCACCTCGGATGTTCACTGCCATCTACATTGTTTCTTTGCGCCTGAGGTTGCCGTTGAAAAGAAAGAGATATAGTGTACGCCTGCGAGAGACTACAATTAATAAGTTGGAAGAAAGCACAGATTGCCGTCTTTCTATAGATGTTGTTATTTCACAGAATCAACACGCCGTACATGCATTCGTTCGTGATACCATTTCGAGACTGGACGGTCGACTTAGTAAGCAGGAACAGTTCCAAGGTTGACATCACCTCACACGCTGCCCCCGCCAAGCAACAAACGGAAGACAAACGCGAGATCTCGCCCTTGTGCTCGTGTGGTCCCTTCCACCTGTGAAGCACAACACCTCTGCAAATTGTCCCCCATCATGGCTTGCTCACACGCCGCATCGGCCAGCATCAGCCCGCCCAAACCCACCGATTCAGTCTACCGCGAAGACTGCACGCTCTGCTTCGATTCCATCGACGACCCCGCCGGCCTGGACGTCTGCCTACACTGCTTCAACGGCGGCTGCGCGGGAGAGCGGGTGCATAACCGTCTTCATGCTCTGCAAGCCCAGCATCCACTCGCCGTCAATATCCAGCGAGTTCGCAAGCGCAAGCAGCCTCGTGCCGATGGCGAGCCACCAGAGAAGATCTCCAAGCTTGCCATCAAAGCTGAAACGGAAGAGGAGCGGTACGATGTCCAAACGGATGTACATTGTTTCGAATGCGGGGTGGCGGGGATCCCGAAGCAGGGCCGGGTTGGAGAGGTGGTGGAGGGCGTGATAAGGGCGAACACGTACGCCAGGCAGGAGGAAGTGAAGGCGTGGGAGCTGGAGTTGGTGCCGTGCGAGCACACGCTGTGTCTCGAGCAAGAGCCAGCGAAGCAGATACAATCCGGTGAGCTCAGTCAGTGCAGCCAGTGTGACTTGAAAGAGAATCTATGGCTATGCCTCACATGTGGGAGTCTGGGCTGCGGACGGAGTCAGATGGGCGGGCTGCCAGGGAACTCGCACGCCAAGGGTCACGGGCAGCAGACGTCACATCCTGTCGCGGTCAAGCTTGGCTCTCTGACCGCAGAGGGCAACGCGGATATCTACTGCTACGGCTGCGATGAAGAGAAACTTGATCCCGAGCTGGTTGCTCATCTGGCGCACCGGGGGATCGATATCGCGGATCGCGTTAAGACAGAACAGAGTATGACCGAAATGCAAATCGAGCAGAACCTGCGGTGGGAGTTCAGTATGACGACGGCGGATGGGAAGGAGATGAAGCCCATGTTCGGGCCTGGATTTACCGGTTTGAAGAACTTGGGCAACAGCTGCTACATGGCATCCGTCCTGCAGTCACTCTTCGCCATGCCAGAGTTTGCGGAGCGATATTACCGGCCGGACGAGCCTGTGGCGCCGATTAGCAAACCAGCGGAAGACTTCGAGGTGCAGATTAGGAAGGTTGCGGACGGCTTGCTCTCCGGACGCTATAGCAAGCCGGACTCGGATGTGCAGGCTTCAGAAGAGACCGTCGAGCAACCGCACCAGAAAGGGTTGGCACCGGCAATGCTGAAACATCTGATTGGGCGCGGACACGCCGAGTTCAGCACGATGAGACAACAGGACTCCTTCGAATTGCTTCTTCACATCCTTAAACTCATCTCACGATCACAGCAGACGGCTCGTGGTCAATACAAGAACGTCTCGGATCCGGTGGAAGCCTTTCGCTTTGTCATGGAGCAGAAGCTGCAGTGCCTCAAATGCAAGAAAGTGCGATATAGAACCGACGAGATGGAGAACCTGAGCGTCGCCGTCCCGATCAGACGTCTCCGTCAGCAAGACACCAACATGACCGACAACGACGCTGAGAAGCCGAAGGAAGAGTTCGAAGCCGTCACACTTCAGCAGTGTCTCGACGACTACACTGCTCCGGAGACCGTGGAGCTGACGTGCTCCTCCTGCAACAACAAAGGCTTCACGAAGCAATCCCTCTTCAAGACCTTTCCGGCCATCCTCGCGATCAACGCCCGACGCTTCGAGATCGTGAATTGGGTCCCTACGAAACAAGACGTGCCCGTCATCGTTGATGACGACGTCTTGGATCTCGACAAGTATCGCAGTAAAGGCAAGGAAGCGGAGGAAGAAGAACTGCCCGAAGACCAGGACGCCGGTAGCAATGCTGGTGGCACATCGTTCGTCCCGAACGAACCCGCGCTCGAGATGCTCATGTCGATGGGCTTCCCGCGCGTACGCTGTGAACGCGCTCTCCATGCCACTGGCAACGCAGAGCCGGATATGGCCGCCGCGTGGCTGTTCGAGCATATGGAGGATGCAGACATCGATCAACCGCAGGACCTTCCTGGGAAAGCTATCGGTGGTGCGGGTGCGGGCACGGTCGATCCGGAAAAGATCGAGAACCTGGGCAACATGGGCTTCAGCGCTCCACAGGCGCGGCAGGCGCTCAAGGAGACGGGAGGGGATATGGAGCGAGCGGTCGATTGGCTGTTCAGTCACCCGGACGCGACGGGGGATTTCGATGAGCAGCAGACGTCGGGTACCGACGAGTCTGCTACATCTGCTGATCCTGCTGCTGCTGCGGTGGTGGAGGAGGACACGAAGCCGGCTCGCTTCGGGCTGAAGAGTATCGTCTGCCACAAGGGCACCAGCATCCATGCGGGACATTATGTGGCTTTCATCAAGAAGGCGGTGGGCGGTGGAAAGGAGGAGTGGGTGCTGTTCAACGATGAGAAGGTCGCCATGGGGGCGGATGCGGAGGAGATGTGCAAGTTTGCTTATATCTACTTCTTCCGGCGGGAGGGGGTATGAAGGCCATCGCGGCTGCAACTGGTGGTGAGTTGTGTCGGTCGATGCGTGCATACCGTGGCTGGCGTACTGGAAGGCTGGATTATGTTGCGAGATGGCGTTTCGCATAGCATTTTGCTCAGCATGGCAGAGGCCGCATACCTAGCATTGCACGGGACAGCATGGGATTGCGGTGCCCTTTCGCCGGACACTCAGACTGCTCGTTACAACACATGCAGTCCCGATGCTCAGCGCGTCTTATGAGGATACCAATGCGTCGACAGCATCGTGACAGCGGATCGTCTGATGATGTGAGTAGGCAAACTACACAATAGCAGAGGTAGTGGAAAAGCTCTCCATGTCCTTTCACTACTTTCTTCAAATTTCTTATCTCAGAAGCCCAGAGTCTCGCTTGGGCTTGTATTATTAATAAGCGTACATTGATGAGGCTGAGCAATGTGAGGCAAGCATATCACACTCTTCTTCTTACAACGCGATTCTCCTCACCACTGCTATCGATTGATTCAGCCACTGAGGCTCCGAGATGAACCAGTGAAAGAACAAGACATGTCCGGAATACGAATTTTACGGGCCAGCTGCATACAACGTCCTACGCACAACCAGCCTCCGCCACCCAATTGGGTTCGAGTCCTGTACGACATCTCGTATCGAAGTATAGGCCCTCTCAGAGCATTCCGAGCATGGACAACACTGCTCATGCCAAGCCAACACTCTCAAGTGATGCTGGGTACATGCGCGCCCTCCATTGTCTCTGTGCCTCGTATTTAGACTCTGACAACTCCAGTCGTGGCCGGACGATAGCATCGGATGCATGCATTTGATATGATCGACGTGTGATAACACAGGCATCCAGCTCGAGCTGCTGGAAAGATATCAAGTCAACCTTCCTCGACCGCTTTCCTCTTCTCCTGAGTCGCCAGATCACAGTCATTGTCTCGTGCTGGATTGATGTACAGAGCCACGATGGACACTTTACTGACGTACCTGTTGCTGGGGCTGTCGTGCTGCGCCAGGATCCAAGCAGCCAATACGACGGTGAATGCCACGAGCCCCACTGGGAACGACACGTACTCGGCACGTCTACACTGCGCCGAGAGCTGGTCGGCGTATAGTGCTTCATCGTCTGCGGATGTGACCTACATCACGTCCACCGTCACAAGCTATGACACGACTGATGCGCACTTGACCTACGGCACGAACAAAGTTTACACCACCTCAAACGGCATCCCCGTGGCAAGCGGTAGGTTCACACGTACGAGCGTGGTGCGGACGGTGCTCACCATCACCACGACATTTGAGGACATCGAAGGGACGACCCTCCACCCATCAGAAGTCAGCGCCACGCCAACATGCTCACCCCCTTCGCCGTCGGAGTGCAGCATGCTCTACGTGTCATACCTCAACAGCCTCGGGCTCCCTGCGAACGCAAGTGTTCCATCTGTGACGCCTGCCCCGACAAACTCACCTGCCTGCCCGGAGTACTACTACAAACCCTTCAGTACATGCACGACCTTCCTAGATACCGGCGCTGATCTGGGCATCTGCTCGGTGATCGGTGCCAATGCGAAGCTCTTCTATTTCCCGACAAAGACGGCAGGTGCAGCTGCGACTGCGACTGGCGACCGTGGTACTATCACACCGACTGTCGTGCATTCGTACGCGCCTGGCGTCACGTTTACTTCACCGTCCGTATATCTGTCCTTCGACACCCTCAGCGCGCTGTCTATCGTGGCCGGAAGAGAATATGCGTGTACCTCCTGTGGATGGAACGGCTGTCAAGCGAGCGCCGTCGGCGGCGGCGACGCGCTCGAGCTCATTGGCACCAGCACTACGGGTGCTCTGCTTGGTGAGTACTTACCCGATATAATCGAACTTGATTCGCTTCTAAACAAGCCAAACAGCACTAGCGCCAACCGATGTCTCCTCGCTCCTAGTCAGTTACCCAGCCGCGCAAGCGACGAGCGTAGCCAATGTCATCGCCCACGGCCTCGAAGGCTTCGCCAACGACGCGAGCGACGTCCTCTACGCGGCCGGGGACTTTCTCCCAAAGGCACTGGACCTCAACGCCCTTGCCCATCCGGCGCCGACGGACTACTACCTCAGACCCAACGGAGCGCCCGGGTGCGACAACCCTTACCCGGCGCCCGAGTGTAGCACCATCTTCGAAGGTCTCTACCGCCCGATCCTTTCTTTGCCCTCGCAGGTGTCGCTCCTGCAAAGCGCATGGAGTACCTGCATCCCAGCACGGTACGGGGTTTCTGCTGCGCCAGTGGCGCTCACGCGGGCGAGTACGAGTGGAGGGACGGGGATTGCATCGTACCAGTCCTCGATCACTGCCGATGGAGCGCAGAGTACGGACACTTGTCGGCCGGAACCCGCGACGGCACCGACGGCCGTCATCGCGACCGTTACGGCTTCGTATTAGCGTTCGTCGACATCCACAACATTCACGCGTGGGATTATTGGGCAGTATTACTGCACCCGATGGAGATGCGTCAGGTGGAAGCAGTCAAACGCAGAAAACTATCCGTTGTTTGGGGCCGATGTCCGTAATATGATGAGCCGCTGGCAGTGCCATCAACTGCTCTTTTCGCTCTTATGTTGCGTTCGCCGAAGCCGTCCGGCAAAGCACAGTGCCAGCTGAGAACAGGGCCAGCAGCAAACCCACGTGGTATTCGCAGCTCACGCCCAGGAAAGGAGGGCGTTTATGAACAACCACGAGTCCACGATACTCAAAGTACATCTACCAAGTATTGCTGCAGATTCCGCTGCGTCAACCTAAGCCGCTTCATCACACGAAAATGGTCCACGTTCATTACCCGCTTTCGATTGTGTTAGAGCTTCACGTCTCATGCAGCATGCGGGCACAACAGCGGGCCGCTCGATACATGTATACTGCCTATACGCTGTATATGCGCTTACATGTATTTTCGCCACGTTTCCGGTGCCTTTCATAATACTGCTCGCCTTGTAACAGACAGCTCCATACGATGAAGACTGTGTGACTTTGGAAAGCACGACGGGCTTTATTGTCTCGACTCTCGGATTTAGCGGAGATTGCCCTGGTCGAGGCTGAAACGACAAACGGTGGAGCGGTCCGCTCCGTTCACTGCAGACGTGGATCTCCGTTCGAACACCCATCAGCCAATACAATGGGCTCGAGACCCCTGGAGACTGCAGTGTTTGAACGTTGTCTCGTTCAGCCAGCCATCCTCTAGTCCTTTCTCACTCTTCTCATCACACCCGCCCGAACATGCATCATGAGCGGGTCGACAGGGGTGTCCAAGTAGGTCAAGTACACGCATCGCCCGTTTTCTTTTTCCCCCTTCTCTTCTCCTCCCTTCTCCGTCCCGGGTTGACAACTGCATCTCTAGAAGTGTTTTGACTTCTTGCCACTCCTTTCCATCCATCCGCAACCACACAGTCCTTTCCTCCCAACAACAACAACAACCATGCAGTACGCGCTCATCTTCGCAGGCGCCGCGCTGGCCAGCCTCGCCAACGCCCACGACCATCACCAGCACGGCAAATTCCACAAGCAGCGCGACGTCGACACCGTCGTCGACATCACATACGTGACCGAGTGGATCACCGTGACCGCGGGCGCGGGCGCCACCTCCCCGTCCTCGTCCTCGTCCTTGTCATCCGAACAGCAGAAGCAACAGTGGCATTCTGCGCCAGGCGGATACGCCCACTCTGCGGCCAACTCTCCCGCTGCCTACTCGTCTGCGGCTGTGAGCAGTGCTGCGTCGAGCGCGGTCCCGGCTGCCAGCAGTGCAGCGCCTAGCTCTGTCGCCTCGTCCGCTGCTGCTGCTCCGGCAAGCTCTGAGGATGCCTCCTCGTCCGTTGCAGCCCCGTCAAGCTCCGCCGCTCCCTCCTCATCCGTTCCGGCTCCATCAAGCTCTGCCGCTCCCTCCTCGTCTGCTTCAGCTCCGTCAAGCTACGCCGCCCCCTCCTCGTCCTCGGCCACCGCCAGCAGCCCATCTGGCATCAGCGCGAGCAACTTGACCCCGAACGGCAAAAAGGCCGGTCTCTCGGGCTACGTCGGGATCCAAAGCAAGCCGGCGTTCAGCGACCTCGCCCCATACATCAGCTGGTACTCCGATTACACGCCCAACACGCCCACCACCGACGGCGTCAAGGGCATCGGCATGCTGTGGGGCGCCGACGGCTCGACCTGCGGCGACGTCATGACGGAGCGCCTCGACACCTTCGAGGGCATGACGAGCACCCCGGACATCATGTTCGGCTTCTACGAGCCCGACTGCACCTGCCCCATGTCCGCCGACATGACCACGGCGCAGGCCGCCTCCAGCTGGGACTCGTTGCTCGCGCCGCTCGCGGACAAGGGCACCGTGCTCGGCTCGCCGAGCATGTGCAAGCAAAAGGATGAGGACTTCTTGACCGCGTAAGTTCCAACAACTAGATCCCGATTCAACCTCTCCCACCCACCCACTGACATGGCC
>Ga0058704_10000665_pt1 | contig 17088 bp, 16 predicted proteins | sample AgamicMgSfe_FD_71363 | JGI IMG/M metagenome (GOLD analysis project Ga0058704, IMG submission 71363) | Agave microbial communities from Guanajuato, Mexico - Mg.Sf.e | ecosystem: Host-associated > Plants > Phyllosphere > Phylloplane/Leaf | place: Guanajuato, Mexico | collected 2012-05-30
ACTCTCGTAGAAGTCGCCAGTCGAGAGGATCTGGCCGGTATAGCTGATGGTGGGCCGGTTCCGGTTGCGTGACGAAGACTGCTGGCCGAATGCCCGGACGGCACCCACAAAGTGCTGAAAGGAACGCATTCGTTCGGTTGTCTCTCGTGGCGCCCGTTCGAAGTACTCACGCTTCCAAATAGCCCGCTCATACAGCTCTTTCTTATGCTCGGATTGGAGGTCAGCCTCGAACTTCTCCACCATTGCATCTCGGTACTGGAAGAAAGCCGCCGTCTCATTGCGACGAAGCTTCTCGAGCCTCTTCCGTCGTTTAGAGAAGTAGTCGCCTTCCTTGCCATCCGTCTCTTCAGCGCTCAGGACCGGAGGTTGGAAGGCCGGCCGTCGGGACTTCAGCCCGTGTTCGAGCGCTGAAACGGCACGGCTAAGCTCATCTGAGGATGCTGAGATACCCCCAAGCTGCGCGGCCGTGGCGGTGGGCCTATCGAGTGTCGTTCGTCGTCGGAGAGTGGCTATCTGAGGAAGGTCATCCTCGTCGGCGTCGCTCGAGACATGCCCGTCCCGAATCAACGTGCTCTGTCGTGACTTCTGCTCTTTCTTCCGTTCGTCCTCAGCCAGTAAGTCCGCCATACGAGCCAAGAGAGCCTCCTGTTCGTCCGCCAGGCGAAGGAGTTCGACATAGCGGCGTCGCTTGTCTTCCGTACTCAAGTGGTTGTAGGCTTGATGTACAACATGAAAGTGCCCTGCGAGGCCCGCCTTCGTCTCGTCCGGGCCTTGATGCCTGGACGGATGATATCGTCGCGAAAGCTCCAGATATCTCGTCCTGATCGCGGCGGACGAGGCATCTCGGGGCAGTCCAAGAGCTTCAAAGGGATCGAAGGGCGTATTGTGTGCCATTGGCAGCCGATAGCAGGCCCAGATGGACCACACGATCACTCGCCCTCATCACTGCGCGCCAGCTGTCCGCCACATATTCTCATACCTACATATACTCCTCGGACGCGATCAAGCCAAGACATCGAGAGACCCCTGCGCCAGCTGCACGTGAAAGGCGGCCCCGCCCGCACGGTCCTTGCCGCGCGTTGTAGGCTCACATTCCACCCGCGCCGCCCCATGGAGTACTCGTACCAAACATCAATGGTCCGCGACGACGACAGACGTCTCTATGGACGACAGGCATAAGGACGAAATGCACATTGATCATACAGCGTCTGACCATGATGTAAAAGTAGTCCCCGAAGATCATCGACGCCCTTTGAGTTCCTCATCGGCGAGTTCGTGGTACAGCATTGGATGGAACGGCGGAATGTTGAGTGATACCAAGGTCTTGACCCTTCAAAGCGGTTGTCTAGACATGATATTGATTTTTCTCTACATGCCACAGCTCGATATCCAACAACCCGTATCTCCTTCCACTACGGAGGTCAATATCTTTCACCACGTCCCGGTCCCCGTCGCAGTCCTGACGCGCATCTTCAGTTCCTTCTCAAAGCTGTCCAACCCTTCATCGTGCTTCTTCTTGCTCTGCTTCTGCGAGAACTTGAACCACCACACCCACGCCACGTACACCAACGCCGTGAGCGGGATCGTGACGGCAAAGTATACCCATAGGTACGGGGAGGCGATCTTATTGCCGTTGTACGGCCACTGGAACATGGTCATGCTGAAGAATGACTGAGATGAGTCAGTGATTGAGTCGGACTCGTAGCGATGATGTGAGTTACTTACTGCGACTGCTGTCCCGGGTAGGAAGGTCAAGGTTAGCACGGCGATGGTCTTCATTGCCGCGCTGTCCTGCCTGGTTTCTTCAGCGACTTGTGCGGTGGCGGCGGCCATTTCGAGGTTCAGTAGGTTGTCACGACGTGACTCCTTGGCGATCGCTTGGTTGCTTTCTGCAAGCTGGATGTTGAGTTTGTTGTCCCGTAACATGATGTTGTTGAAGATCTGTGCTGGCCAGTCAACTCTCCCCTGATGCGACGATGATGGATGAATGGAAGAAGGGAGATATGCACACGCACGGCTTTGGATTGGTTCTTGATGCGACGCGGTATGACTTCCAAGTCTGTCCGCACTTGCTCGGAATATCGCATCTGTTGATCGATCTTTTCGCGCATGTCGTCAACGTAGCTCGTACCGCCCTCCCACAGCGTCATCCACATCCGGTGGTACTCATCCATATACTTGAGCAGGTTCGCAGCGAGCTCGATCTCGAAGTTGGACCGCCTCTGCAGGCGTATGTGTTCGTTGGTAAGCCGGTTCAGCAACTTGTAGTCGCCGTTGTCTTCCAGCTTGATGTCGCCCTCGGCGATCCGTTTCTCAGTTGAATGGATCTCCCGCGACAGCTTCTGGACCTGCTCCAGCGTCTCTTCCACATGATGGACGAGTATGTTTACCGGCAAGATCGCGAAATCTCTTGGGACCTTGGGGTGTTTGTTCTGATACTGTTGGGATGCCAAGAGTTTGCGGAGACTGTACCGCTCGTCCGCGAAGTAGACACCGCCACAATGGTGTCGTTCACGATTCACGAGTGAGAGAGAGCAAAACGCTTTCCCGTCTCTAGGGGTCTGTAGGAGGAAGGCTGAGTGCTCCTCAGCGGAAAGCTGGTGCGATTGCTTGTCAGAGAACTACTTACTGAGGATTCCATGAGAGCTCAAAGCCGCCGATCCACCGGAGTCTCTCCGCCACAGGTGCTCATAATCGTCCGATATCCAGCCTTGCTGCCGTACGATCTTTAGGATGTCGGATTGGATCGGCAAGTTGGTGGTGTCCTCAAGGTTGGCGCTCACTGCGTTTCCAACTCTCGGACACAATCAGTCACAGAAGCATGACATCGGGTGTTGGTAGCTTACAATAACTTGAAGCGGACAGTGCTATCATCATAGCTGCGATCGATCTCCAAACGAAGTCAGCCTCCAGTGCCAGGCTTTTTACAACTGCGTTTTGCCCACCTTGTGATTGATGAGAAAGTCGTCGTCGTCAAGTTCCCGCAACGGCCGAGTCTTGATCTCCTTGGGGAACCGCCAGTCGTTGTGTTCGAGCTTGGAATCCGATATCTCGAATTTCTCCATCGGGCCTTGCAGCGTTGGGGTCACAGCGCCGCGTGTGCCAGGCCGCTGCGCTGTACATTCCAGCGTGTCGTGCACAGATACGCCACTGAAGGTCACGAGACTTCGTGGGCACTGCTAGGCCATTATTCCAGCGTGTGAAGTGAAGTGAAGGGAAGCATGTCGTTGTCGGTGAGGAGGCGAGGTTGAGCTGGCCATGCATCATGATCCTGTCCTTGGCGGCTAGACACATGCGTGAGACGAGACCACATGCATCGACAGGTTATTGTTGCAGCAAACGAAATCATACAGTACAGTAGTAAGCGAAGCTGTTGAGATCAGACACAATCTTGCCACCGACCAAGTGTCCTCCATCCAAACAACAGTTGAAACCTCAAGTTTGCGGGTTCGCCACAGAAAGCCCACCAAATCCGTCGGATTTCCACGCTGTTTGGTGTGGCTGTGCCACAGCGTCAACTTCGGACTGCCACGAGATGCAACAAGACACGGTGCCGGTCTAAGCCTCCCCTCGCGTGCCACCCGTTCGCGTCTGCATGCGATGGACCGGCGATGAGGCGAGAAGGCGTCCTGGCTGCACACTACGCATACATGTACTTCCGGAGCCGCAGAAGACTTTCGTAGATGAACCGCCGTCTCCTCTTCGTCGCGGGCGCCGTCTCCTACGATCATCTGCTTTACCCAATGTCTCCGGCAGATGACACCAACGACAGACATAACCATGAATATCAGAATGGAGATGCCGCGCAGCTGGTTATTCGAACGGGTGCCGCCGACCTGGTGGCTCAGCTGCTCGCCGCCGCCGCTCCTGGCCACGGATTCGAGGTCTCGGGCCCATGTCTTCAGCCACCGGCGTCGAACTGTTTAAAGCATAACGCTTCCACCATCGTTGATCTGACGTGCCAAGACACTCTCCATGGGACAGACTTGACTTACGGTGTTGCACGGATCAGGCACGTTAACAAGCGACCAGTCTGGCACGCCCCAGCCACGCGAAAGGAGCAAACACCCCTAGCGAGCACAGTCATAATCACTGGCTCTGGCGAGGCCTTCCGAGATATCGAACCTGCTCTGGACTTTCTACAACAGGTCAGGCCACGATACATCATCCACCACATGACACGGCCATTGGCCACAGGAGCTCTGTGGGACATCATCCGTGACGGACCCAAGACGCGTGATGGCATCCCAGACCCCGACCACCTAGCCGTTATTATTGATGCGGACGACTTACGGGCTGCGGGCATTCCCTTGAGTCAATCGCTCTCTTGGGAAGCTACAGCAGAAGACTTCGTGCGATATCTGGGCTTCAATGGCCGCCTCGACACTCTAGTCACATGCCCGAATTTGATCGTCAGATTCGGCACTCAAGGCGTCATTCACCACCGTGGCAGGGACGCTGTAGATCCGCGGTTGTACTACCATCCACGAAGAATGGAACGTGACGGACAGTCGTGGCAAGAGGGACATATGGTAAGGCAGATAATGTAACAGTATGTAGGTAATCGTACTAACCCATGCTGCAGACCGGCCTCGCTTCCGCGTTCACTGCTGGGCTCGCCATCGGCTTCGCAGATTCCACGCCACCCAATTGTGAACAAGGAATACGATACGGTATCGCACTAGCCAACAGACTTGCACGTGCTGGATTTAGAACGAGTAACCTCGACAACTGCCCGGATTATCCCATTGCGGACATCATGGAAAACTTAGTACCAGACAAAAGCTACGCATGTGTGAGCATACCCTCGGGCCGGATCAGCTCTGGTGACAAGTGGTCCATCTTCGATTCGGTGACAGGAGACCCTGCAGAGCTTGCTCGACAAATAGTCACACTTGGACCCGACAGGGCACTAGGGCTATGCCCCATCCAGCAGTTTGGCGACCTGCTGACTATCGAACGAAGCGAACAGGAGAGTCTGAGAGCGGTCGTGGATGCCGTCCATGAGCGAATCCACACTGAGACGCCGCATCCGACATCGATCGGGATCCTTGGCCCACCCGGCGCGGGAAAGAAGTTTACCGCCTCGAATGTCGCACGGTATATCGGATCGGATAGACCAATGCAGAGACTGTCCTACAATGCACGCCTGCTGAGGTTAGAAGATCTGACCGCGGCGTGCCATAGCATAAGAGACAGCACCGCAAGCGGTATGCTGACCGTGGTGTCATTCGAGAACTTCGAAGCCATCCTCGAACGCGGTCACCCTCTTCTGAACGACTTCCTGGTCATGATGCGTGATGGGACTTTCACCGACAGAGGTCACATGCGAAGCCTGGGCTCGCCCTTGATGTTGTTCCTCGCTAATCTCGAACCTGGGAGTCTGGCAGTGGCGCCTATACCCATCACCCCTACAACATCAGGTAACTTCAGGGAGCGTGCCAATGTGGACGAGACGTTACTGCTCGATCACCTCCACGGTGTTGTCCGAGTGACCGGCCCGAATCAAACCGGTGCTCAGGACAAAATGTTTCCCGTCCGCCGGGCGATCATGCTGCGCCGAATACTGAAGCAGAAGCACCCACATCTCGACGTCAACGGCATAATGAAAGTTGACGACGCCGTCCTGCACGCTTTGCTCCTCGTCCCATCCTACAAGTACGGCTTGCGGTCCTTGGAGAAAATCGTCAGCACCAGCCGCCTGTCGGGCCGCACGAATTTCGACGTCTCCGCCTTACCCCCCGAAGAGCAGATCCAGCTCCACGTCGAGGGTCGCATTTTCATGAGCTACCTCCGATCCCCGAAACTCCCTCCCGCCCTGCGCGAGCGCCTGGCCGAAGGTCTCTTCGAGACCTACAAGCGGCGGCGACTCGACATGGCGAAGAGCGAGGCGGAACGGACCAACATCATCGAGACCGACCGGTCCATACGTGATTGGGAAGACCTCGCTCCAGAGCTGAAGGAATCCACCCGAGCGCAAGCGGACGACATCCCGAGGAAATTGCGGGCCGTGCGCTGCTTCATGCTCGAAGAGGACCGATCGGATCCCTTGATCAGGGTGCCCGAATTCAGTACCGAGGACCTGGACATGTTGTCCGAAATGGAGCACGAGCGGTTCAACGCCGAGCGTTTACAGCGGCAGTGGCGCTTGGGTAGTCGGAATTCGAAGCAACGGACCACGCCCTTTCTGGTGCCGTGGCGGGATTTGACGCAGGAGTGGAAGGATGTCGATCGGGTGATGGTGGAATGCGTGCCCCGGATCCTGGACAAGGCTGGCTGGAAGATTTATCGGATGAGAGAGGATGTTGGGATTTAAACCAAGTGACTATGATGCTTTCAAAAGTGTTTTGATACTGTAGCAGTACTGGACGCTTCAATGCGATTACTAGCCTATTGCAAGATGACTTTCCTCGTAAGGACTACAATTCTTTGAAAGCTATATCTTCACCCACAATCTCTCAATGTCTCCAACAGACATAACCTGGAAAGAATCATGATATCCATAGATCATTCATATACTCGCAGGTACATGTCGATACCTGAATGTAGTAAACTGCGCTGTACACATCAGATTGTTATACGCTCAACCACTTCTCCAACCAAACTTGTACATATCTCTGAATCAGCCCCTCAGCCACAGGCTGCTGCACCCGCGCCAACGACGGACACTGTCTGACCGTCTGCACCGTCTCGAACGTTAGACCCTTCGGCTCCAAGTCATCCACCGCCGCGTCCAATTCTTCCTTCCCAGGAGCTGCCTGTTCGTACTTGCCACGCCAGAAGTCAATGAGCTTGACGCTCGGGTTCTTGACGGGATCCTGGTCGCTGGCCGCCAATTGTTTCAGCCATTGCTGCGGCGAAACGACGTCGAAGGCCGGGAGCCGTTCGCATTGCTTCAGCGCTGGGAGTAGGTCGTCTTTCCAGCTGAAGGTTTGCGGGTTCACCAAGTGGTAGACGAGATTGGGATCGGAGGCTGTCGCGCTGTCGGTCTCTGCCATGGCGACTTCGGTGGCTGCTTGGGCGCACACGTCTACCGGCAACCAGCTCGGCCTTTCGTCTAGCGCGGGCAAGGCGCCGACGGTCAGCGCGCTCCGGATCATCAAAGCGATTGCTTCCGTGTCTTTCCAGATCGCATTCATCCGGTCGCCGCTCAGCTGTCCGATCCTCAGCACCTGGGACTGCATGCCCGTGCTGCGCATGGCATTACGCGTGATGTGTTCGGCGACCAGCTTGCTCCGACCGTAACCCGTGCTTTGCGCGTGTCGCAGGTCCTCGACAGCGGTCTCGGCGATGGAAGCGGGTTTGGGAGTGCCGCTGCCGACGCTCACGCTGCTGCAGAAGAAGAACTTCGCGGGCGAAGGGAGAGCGGATCGGACGGAGAAGTTGATCAGATTGTGCACGCCGCGGATGTGTTGGTTTTCGAACGAGCGCACGCCGAGGTTGAAGTTCACGGCCCATGCGCTGTGAACTACGCATGTCAGTGTTGACAGCAAGTGTTCGCGCTCGCGTGGACTGAGGCCAAGGTTCGGGTCGCTGAAGTCGCTTGGTGCGGCGTGGAGCTTGGACGCTTCATGGTCGGATAATCGCAAGTTGCGGCTGGCGAGAGCTTGCATGACTCTGGCACCGGCTGCGGCTGGTCCAGGTGCTCGTACCAAGGCCCATACCTCTGCCACGTCTGGTCTTCGGAGCATCTCGGCAACGATGAAGGCGCCAAGATTACCGGTGGCTCCAGTCACGATCACCACCTCCCGTTGTGGTTTCGTGGTCTTGGTAGGAATGTGCGTCGTGAACTTGGAATACCTCTCGATCATCTCTTTCATCACTTCGATTTCGTCTTCGCGCTCGTCGGCCTCCTCACCAGTCCTAAGTTGGTATAGATGGCGGGCGAGGGCTGATACAGTTCCTTTTTCAAACACCACATTTTGTCCGAGGTGCTCACCACTGTTCCCCAAGTCGAGCTTTTGCCTGATGGATCGCCATATCCGCGTGGTTTGCAAGCTATCGACCCCAGCCGCGAAGATGTCCCTCTTAGTGTCCTTCAGAGGGATCTTCAGATCTTTGTGGAACCGCTCAAGCAACCATTCCTCCAACTCCGGGATCGTCAAACTCAGCTTCTCGCTTGTTTGAGGCGCCGTGTCCAGCTTGGCGTAGGCTTGTTTGATGTCACTCTCGAACTGCTGATACACCTGAGCTCGAATGAAGGTGCCCTTGTCCGTTCTTGGGTAGATGCAGTCTCCGCTTTTGATCACCACCAACTCTCGAATGATCCGGGAAAACGTTTCCGCTCGTGCGTTCGCTGCTTCGATGGCAGGCCACACCGCATCCAGGTATTCACTGTCGGAGAGTTCGACGGCTTTGTCCGGCGCCCGGAACACCAGGACGCCGGGTAGTGTTTGCTGATAACCAAAGACGACCGCCTCTCGGACGATCTCTTCCTGCCTGATCCTGCCTTCGATCGGAAGGGGTAAGACTTTCTCGCCGTTGACCAGGGTAATCCGATCGTCGAGCCGGCTGAGGTACTTGTAGAAGTTGCTCTTCTGGGGATCCGGATGTCTTGTGAACAGATCTGCAGTGCGGAAACTGTTGGCAGGATTCTTCTCGTTGAAGGGCGGCTTAGAGTTGCTTGGGCCTTTGGACGGCAGACCGTCCAATCCCACACACTCAAAGACCCCCGGGGCGATCTCATCCATGAGTGTGAACTCAGCGACAGGTTGCCAGAGGCGCATGTATGACCACTCTTTGTCGCCCGGAGGCCGGAAGGAAGTCATGATCTGGCCTGTCTCTGTCGCGCCGTAATTGGCCACCAAGTTGACTCCTTCGAGGACGAGCGAATCGCCAAGGTCGTCCGGACAGCTGCTACCGGCGTAAAGTACAAGCTCAGCTCGAGCGAGTGCTCTGACACCTTCTTTCTTCTCCGCCAAAAGCTTCAGAACGTAGGGTACGGCCGAAACCAGCTGCGGTTTCGCGACTTTCATCGCCTCCAGTAGATTGTCACTCGTCACGGGGAAGCTGTGGTTACCCAGAAACATTGGGGCGCGGGTGTAGAAACACCGTCCCGTTTCCATGAGGGCGTGCGAGTGGAACAGGGGTGATATGCAGAATGTGCGCATAGCAAAGCTCTTGCGGAAGTTTGCCAGACACTGCAGATTTGTCAAAAAGATAGGCTTCGGGAATCCTGTACTGCCAGATGAGTGTACAATCCAGGCCATCTTCTTGCCTTCCTTGACTAAATCGACGTCGGTTCGCTGGCAAGGCTCAGCTGTTGGACGGCCGTGCCAGTCTTCTCGGCTTAGGAGAGGGAAACGGGTGCAATCAGGCCGCTCTTTGCTAATCTCGAGGACAACAGACTCCAGTGCGTTTGAGTGAATGATGCTGTGACAGTCTGCCATGTCCATCAGACGAGCATAGGCCGGCGCCGTCAACCTCGTGCTGAGGAACAGGATGGCGTAACCAAGACGGTTCAGTGCGAAGATCGTCAGAACGATTTCGAAGCTGGACGTTGCCAGCAAAGCAATGACTGGAGCCTTTTCGTCCGACGAATTCTATGCATCTAATTAGAACGTACAAATCCTTCTGGAGTTTGACATATGTAAACGTACCGCTGGTTTGAGCCCTAGTTGTAAGTAGACACCACTCGCGATGTCGGTGTAACGATCGATATCGGCGGCAGTATGTTCTTCGTAATCTGCGACTCCACGTGCAGGATAGCATATCGCCGGTGTCTGGTCTTTCTCTGCAGCATGGCTCTTGAGTAGGCCATCGATGGTGTGGTACTTCTCAATTGGCGGATAACCTGCGTGACTGAAGCTGCCGGCCTGCGCGGGTTGTTGTCCTTTCGTTAAGGTTGTCATGGTGGATGTCGTTGTTGATGCCATCGTTGAGAATGTTCGTTCAATGTTTAGATGTTCAGATAAGTATTTGAGAAGGTTCGTTCAATGTTTAGATGTTCAGATAAGTATATGGTATGCGCTTTAGTGACAGGGCGAGGTGGTCTTGTTATATACAAGATGAACCTGTCTGCTTTTCCGGTACCGGATTGAACCTTTTCCGTTACGGATCGGAGGCAGAGGCGGAAAAGTCACATATGCCGACCGATCCTCTCTAGGGAGGCAGTCCTTCGAGTATCCGTTCCGACGCAGTACTGCCTTCATCAACGGCATGAAGCTGACTGGCATGTTAGTTGCTGAACAAGGATGTCAATTCAAGAGGAGCTTGAATGGCGAAAGACATGTCGCGACGGGTACATAAGGAATACCATGCCACTGTCGGTCGGTTCGCCGATGGACCTGCCGAGGTGGGCTGCTTCACGCCTCCTCCAACCCCCGCCCGCCGAATGCACCATGCCAACGGTCATGACTTTTCGTGATGATGTCGTCGTCCCTGACGACACTGACTGTTCGCAAACCATACCACCATGGCGGATGCCACGACCGATGTCAAGAGCGCCAATGGCAGCTCCGAGCCTCCACTCTGGAGGCATCCCGCCCCGAAGGAGAGCAAGATGTATGACTTTGTGCAAGAGGTGAACAAGAAGTACAACCAAACGTTCGAGACCTACGGCCAGCTACACCAGTGGAGCATCGATAACATCGCCGACGCGTGGGCCGAGATCTGGGACTACTGCGGCGTGAGAGCGTCGCAACCATACCACAATGTCGTCTCGAGCACGACGACCATGTTCCCACGTCCGACATGGTTCGACGGAGCGCGGCTCAACTTCGCCGAGAACCTGCTGTACCCTACGGAGAATGTCCAGGAGGACTCGCTGGCGATCATCGCGGCGACGGAGGCGACGAGGGAGACGGTGTCGTGGAAGGAGCTCCGAGAGCGAGTGCGACAATGTCAAGCTGGGATGCTTGCGATGGAGCTACGAGCGGGAGACCGGGTCGCGGGATATGTTGCGAATCATACGAACGCCCTGGTTGCAATGCTTGCTGCCAGCTCTCTGGGCGCCATCTGGACAGCCGTGAGTCCGGATACTGGAGTGACTGCGGTGCTTGATCGCATGGTGCAGATCGAGCCCACTTTGCTCTTTACCGATAATGCGGTCATGTACAACGGGAAGACACACCCTGTGCTACCCAAAGTCAAGGAGATCGTTGCGTCTCTGCCTTCTCTAAGGGGTACCGTGATCTTCGAGACCGTACCGTCTATGGATACCAGTCTCGGTACCTCGGGCGATGCAGCGAAGGTCTTCACGTATAAAAGCTTTCTCGCAAGCAATCGGTCTCCTCCGGCGAAGCTAGAGTTTGCGCAGTTGTTGCCCGATCATCCTACGTACATTCTGTATTCTTCCGGCACGACTGGGGCTCCGAAATGTATCGTGCACGGTGCGGTGGGTACACTTATCCAACACAAGAAGGAACACATCCTACAATGCGACATAAGACAGGGTGATCGAGTATTCTACTTCACGACCTGTACGTGGATGATGTGGCACTGGCTCGTGTCCGGTTTAGCCGCAGGAGCTACGCTCGTACTGTACGATGGCTCACCATTCCAATACCTGTCGAATGGCGAAAGTGTGAAGGATGACCTTGCGATGCCTAGACTGATAGATGAAGTTGGTATCACACACTTCGGGACTAGCGCAAAATACCTATCCATCTTGGAGCAAAAGCACATAATGCCAAAGGAGCAAGGGTTGACGATGAAGACGCTTCGCGGTATCTACTCCACCGGATCACCCTTGGCTCCGTCAACATTCGAGTACGTGTACAAGGCGTTCGGTCAGATCAACCTCGGGTCCATTACTGGCGGGACGGACATTATATCCCTGTTCGGCGCCCCTTGTCCCCTGCATCCCGTCTACATTGGAGAAATCCAGGTATTGGGGCTCGGCATGGCGGTGCAGGCATGGGACTACACCGGCAAAGACGTCAGCCACGCCGGCGAACCTGGCGATCTCGTCTGTGTCAAGCCCTTCCCTTGCCAGCCCGTGCAGTTCTGGGGTCCGACCGGCGAGACGAAATATCGATCGTCCTATTTCGAACAGTTCGAAGGGGTCTGGCATCACGGCGACTTTGTCCGTTTCAACCCGGAAACCGGCGGCCTGTTCATGCTCGGACGCTCCGACGGCATCCTGAAGCCAAGCGGTGTTCGATTCGGTTCGGCGGAGATATATAACATCCTGCTGAAGCACTTCCCTAACGACGTCGAGGACGCGCTTTGCATCGGACGGAGACGGGAGCAGGACAGTGACGAGACGGTGGTTCTATTCATCAAGATGAAGGAGGGCGTGGCGTTTTCAGACAAGCTTGTCGATGGCATCAAGGTCGTGGTGCGCAAGGAGCTGAGCGCACGACATGTCCCGGGCATCATGGATGAGTGTCCGGAGATACCCGTCACTACGAACGGCAAGAAGGTCGAAGGTGCGGTGAAGCAGATCCTCTGTGGCATGAATGTCAAGACGAGCGCCAGTGTCGCGAATGCCGGCTGCCTTGACTGGTATCGGGAGTGGGCGAAGACGCATGGTTGAAGTTGACGCTATGAGCATGGTCGGCATGCCGAAGGCCGCAGGGTGCAGTCAGTGGAGCTAGTCAGCTTCTATGCCGCAGAGATGTATCCGGTGATTTGACAGAGTATCAGTCTCGTCAGTGGAAATCATTGCGAACTATTTATTTTGTTGTGGCTAGGACAAGCGAATGGCACACATAAAGCTGCCCGCTCAGATATACATCTTGAATGTGTAATTCGATCCTGGAGGCTGCATGGACGAAGCATCTCTCGTGATGTGTTCGGCATATCATGTTGGCAAGTAAATAGCTATGTCGTTTCAGGAGATTGTATATATGTGCACTAGAAAGGTTCACAGACAGGATTCTACAGCTTCGCCTTCAGTGTTCGCCCTGTTGCCTCGTTAATAAGCCGAGGCGTTCAGCGGAGCGATTCCGCGCTTGCCAAGATTTCGCTGCATTGCGGCGAGAAATTTCCCCCAATACATACCTAGGTAGGTACCATCTTATGTGTTACCATCGTTGAAGTGAACAGTCCAAAGCATCCCCTTCCACTCACGAACATTCGCCGGCCCTCCTTTTGAAGAAAATCTCAACCATTTCGCCGAAACCGCAAGTATGCCGAAATCCAAACGCGCCCGCATCGTGCACACCTCGGTCGTGCAAAAGAAACCCAGCAAAGAGAAGTCGGCCTCGCTGTACGCAGCCGTGCGCGGCGCTGCGGACGCCTACCAGCACATCTTCGTCTTCTCCGTCGACAACATGCGCAACACCTACCTGAAGGACGTCCGGCAGCACTTCGCCCACGACGGGCGGTTGTTCTTCGGCAAGACGAAAGTCATGGGCAAAGCGCTCGGGGCCGGCGAAGCGGATGAGCATGCGCCGGGGCTGGGAAAATTGGGGGAGTATTTGAAGGGGAGCGTGGGGTTGCTGTGTACGAATCGGGAGCCGAAGGAGGTGCTGGAGTTTTTTGAGGGGTATGTCGAGGTGGATTTTGCGCGGGCGGGCGTCAAGGCGGCGAGGGGGTTTATGGTGCCGGCTGGGACGGTGTACAGTCGGGCGGGCGAGTTGGCGGAAGAGGACGATGTGCCGTTGCCGCATTCGTTGGAGGTGACGGTCAGGAAGTGGGGGATGCCGACGAGGCTGGACAAGGGAAGGGTCGTGCTGGATCAGGAATATGTCATTTGTGAGGAGGGACAAGAGCTGAACAGTCATCAGACGGCGTTGTTGAAGCTATTTGGGGTGGCAATGGCGGAGTTCACCGTGCGAGTACTGGCATACTGGAGTGCAGGTACGCAAGAAGTCACGGTGGTGGAGCAGAGTCCCGACGTGGATGGGATGGAGGAAGGCTGAAAGCGAGGGATCGGATTCTTTGCGCTAGAGTTTGATTTGATAAGTGTTCATAGCGAGGCGTTGGCGGAGTACATGTCTGTATGACAGCCCTATCCTCATGTTATACGCAGGACATGCAATGCATCTGCCTTATCGACTAATAACGCCATGTCATCCCGCCGGCCCCTGTCTTCAACGCATTCTCGCCCCATCAAACCCGTGCTCAAGTAAACCGCTCACGACTCGGTGGAGATCTTAGCCTTGCCGTTGGTGACCTTGACGCCGAGCTGCTTTGCGCGGGCGACAATCTCTATCCGCTTTCGCGAGGACACTGCATGTGCGATCCTGTGGACAAACTGTCAGACACTATTTGTGGTTGTGGGTGATAAGCGAAGTCTTACTCCGCGGCGTAGGTCTTGTTGTGCATGAGAAGAAGGTCGAGGTCGCGGGTGTTGTTGACGAGGAAAGCCTTGTGGCCGGAAGGCATCATGTGGCGGGTCTTCCTGTTGCTGCCGTAACCGATCTAGACGCAGGACCATATCGTCAGCAGATGTCCAATCCATCCCATGCACATCCATTTCGTCGTCGGGTTCTTCTGCTGCCTCTGCTCCTAACCCTCTCCTTTCCATTGGCAAAGTCCGTATATAACCCTCCTGGCGGCTCGGGATCGAACGCACCTTGGGCATAGCAGCCTGGCCCTTGAATCGTCTCCTGACTCTGTTGTCGATACCCTTGGGCTTCCTCCAGCTCGGGTCGACACATTTGAAGCGGTCGGACTGGTGGCGGTTGAAGCGCGCGGTGCGCTTCTTCACGATCGGGACGTGGCTCTTTGCGGCGACCATCTTCGAGGACAGTCAGTATGCTGCTGGAGAGACGATGACAATGTCAAGACTCGTGCTGGCGTACCGTGACTGCTGCTTGCGTTGGGTTAGTATGGTCTTCGTCGGTCGCTGCGCTGGTGGTGAGGTTCTTCCTGCAAGCAGTGGGAATCGTTTTCGCTAGCGCAACCCGAATCTTGGCGTGGATGTTGCCGTCCGTGCGCACGTCTCCTCTACAAACCACATGTATCTCCTCAGACCTCAAACCTCACTTCAAGATGCCACAATACCTCAGTACATGGCTTCTCGTATACGACGTTAGCTATCTTTTGATGCCTCAATACACGTTCAACGGCCGGGATGTTGCTTTGCATTACGCCTTCGAACCGTTCTTCGATCGCGATAGGACGAAGGCGAATAGGACGATGCCATCCAACTCCCACTGGGTGGACAGCTCTCGGTGGAACGGTGAAGTCCATTGCGTTGAAGTACCAGTCTAGATTACAAGAGCATTCCGTGATCGGCTTGCTAGTGAAGCTTGCTGCATCTCAATAGGGTGGAATGTAACTGGTGATGTGGGATGAGATGACTGACAAGGACTATGATGTTCCGCAAATGGAAATACTGGTGAGAGACTTGTGATGAAGAACCACGTTCCCATGTAACACGCTGGTCTGAAAGCTGTTGGAACGTGCGGTCGGGCATGGAGTTAAGGCTGGCGGCATTGCTTGAAAACCGCTAAACACAGGACTTGTCGAGGTGAGCGAAAGCTGAAGAGGGAAGTATCTTCATGGGAGCGTACGGGGAGCTGGGTTCCGTGGATTTGGGATCGCGTAATGGCATGTCGAGTAGTCGAATGGCGATGTTGGGGCTGACATGAATTTGATATTAGAGAGTGATACGAGACTGGCAGCTTGACACGAAGCCTGCAGTCAGAAGAAGATCTCGAGATATGACTTGAACCAATATACTGATCTCCTCTCTCTGGAAGGTGGCAATGGTTCAATGCCACAACCACGTTCTTTTGGTATCTGACTACACCACAAGAATCGTCATGGACTGAAACATCTAGTTGCCATGACTTTTTCCATGGGGCACCGTCTTCAGGGCCATGCCCTGTCGACTCAGATAGCTTGACAGCTTACGACCTGGCGTTGATGATGTCCACGAACGCCGGCTTCAAACTGGCGCCGCCGACCAAGAATCCGTCGATATCCTTCTCCTTCGCCAGCTCCTTGCAGTTCTTCTCGCTCACACTACCCCCGTAAATCACCCTCGTCTTGTCCGCCGCCTGCTGACCCAATTCCTTGCTCATCCACCCACGGATGGCAGCATGCACCTCCTGCGCCTGCTCCGTCGTAGCCACCTTCCCGGTCCCAATCGCCCACACCGGCTCGTACGCGACCACAATCTTACTCCAGTCCTTGACCTCCTTTGCGACCGCGCTCAGCTGCGCCGTCACAACGTCGATCGTCTTGTTCGACTCGCGCTGCTCCAACGTCTCCCCACAGCACAGGATGACGCCAATGCCTCCGTCCAATGCGGCCTTGGTCTTGTTCGCGATGAACGAGTCGCTCTCCTGCAGGATGACCCTTCGCTCGCTGTGACCGAGCAGAGTCCAGGTGATGTTGCTGTCCTTGAGTTGAGCAACACTGATCTCGCCCGTGAAAGCGCCGTTGGGCTTGTCAAAGACATTCTGCGCGGCCACTTCGATGCCTGAGCGGAGGTGCTCGCGGGTCAGGAGCAGATAGAGGGCTGGGGGAGCGATGACGACTTCGGTGTTGGAGTCGCATTTGGCGTCGTTGAGGTGCTTGACGATGCCTTTGATCGTGTCGATGTTGCCGTTCATCTTGAAGTTGCCGCCGACGAAGAATTGACGGGAGGCCATGGTTGCGTTGTTGGGCTCTGCTGTTTGAGAAGTCAAAGATGAATATGATCGAACGGTCGTGGGAGTTTGCGGTGTATCTTTTGAAATGTGGTGTCTTGGTATGTAGGCTTTAAAAAGTACGGTATGGAGGGGCTTCTTCGGCGTGGGGCAGCGAAGCTCAACCAACCCAACGTCACTCGGAATCTGCTCTAACAAAGTTGTTGTTGTAGTATCGCGTCAGTGAAAAGAGAAGAGGACGGTAAGAGATGTAGATTGGCCTCGGTATCTATATACAAGTGTTCAATGCTCGTCCACGTACACTGCAATCTCGAGCCTACAACACAGCTGATCGAACCTCGGGTTGCAGGTTGCCAGTTCCGAAAGCACCCGACAACCATGGAGCTTGTCAAATCGCCTCCTGGTCTTGACCGGGCAGGGAGGCCTCATATCTCGCTGGTATCACTGAGGCGATGACATGCTTACCGTGCCTACCTATGGTCTGCACTGCGACGCCTCAAGTATTCATGTGCTTCGACGCGCGAGTGCACGCAGTCCAGATCCAGAGCCTCTCCTTCGTAGCAACACAAACGCAGAAAGATTAAGTAGAGCAAACAAA
>Ga0058704_10000666_pt1 | contig 17081 bp, 17 predicted proteins | sample AgamicMgSfe_FD_71363 | JGI IMG/M metagenome (GOLD analysis project Ga0058704, IMG submission 71363) | Agave microbial communities from Guanajuato, Mexico - Mg.Sf.e | ecosystem: Host-associated > Plants > Phyllosphere > Phylloplane/Leaf | place: Guanajuato, Mexico | collected 2012-05-30
TTATAGCTACTGTGACAGCCAGTGCCCGCAGGACCTCAAATTCATCAATGGCGAGGTATGTCAACCAGCAGGTTACATGAACAACAACGCGATGCTCATATGACCAAGGCAAATGTCGCCGGCTGGGTACCATCCTCCAACAACGCCAATACCGGGACTGGCAACTTGGGTTCGTGCTGTAACGAGATGGTAAGTTTTGACAACGCGGCTTGCTCTCCGACCGATGCTGACTCGAGATCAGGACATCTGGGAGGCTAACTCCATCTCGAATGCGCTCACACCTCATGTTTGCACCGGCGCCGGACAGCAGATCTGTTCGACGAACACAACGTGTGGCACTAGCACCGCGGACCGCTACAGTGGCATTTGTATGTCAATCGAGGCAAGCCGTAAGACTATCAGACTGCTGATCCAAGTCCAGGTGACAAAGACGGCTGCGACTTTAATCCCTACAGGATGGGCAACCATACCTTTTTCGGGCCGGGTGAGGCCGTGAACACCAATAGTGTCTTTACGGTTGTAACCCAGTTCGTAACCTCGGACGGAACGGCTACTGGCACGCTGTCACAAATCAGGCGCCTATATGTGCAGAACGGTCGGATCATCCAACAAAGCAATTCGACCATCGCTGGTGTAACCGGAAACTCGATCACGGACTCGTTCTGTAACGCTCAGAAAACCGCTTTCGGTGACACGAACAGCTTCGAAGCTCGCGGCGGCTTAAAGGTCATGGGTGACGCCTTCGCCAAGGGTATGGTGCTTGTCATGTCGCTATGGGTAAGCAGATGGAGAGGGTATCACTACATGTTAGACGTGAACAGCCACTGACTTCTTGATTTAAGGATGACTACGCCGCGAACATGCTTTGGCTCGACTCTGATTATCCGCAGACAAAGGCAGCTACAACGCCCGGGGTTGCCACGGGCACCTGTTCGACAAGCTCCGGCATTCCCGCGACTGTTGAGTCCCAGAGTGGAAGCTCCAGCGTTACATTCAGTAACATCAAGGTTGGACCGATCGGTTCTACCTACGGGCATTAGATGTGCCACTAGATGCCAGTGGCATGGAGCAGTGGAGGGTGAATCGCAGCGGAGCAGTACACGACCTCTCATTGGACATTCGACACTCTTTTTATTCTTGCATGAACTACCATACTACTTGGTCTTCCGATTCTCCGGACACTCTGTCGTCCTTAGCAAGCAGATTATATCAGCCGACGGGAAAACACGCTCGTTTCAGAGTATCAGCCTTCACATAGTCCTCAACAGCCTCTCCAAGTACCTGTAACGGCACTTGCGAATATACTTGCGTCGTTTCATGTTCGACTCTGTTTGGCGCATTCCTCCCTAGCCGTAAGGTAATTTGCTCGCCATATATGGACCGGGCGTTGATGGTGAGCTTCCCATACCACAGACGAACAGCACGACCCCCGAGTTCATAGCCGCAGAGATGGATGCATGGAAGCTGTGATAAGCGTCGTATCTGACTTCGAGGACGCTGAGCGCCACTTCACGTTCACTCAATGACGCTCAGCTCTTCCCACCGTTTAACGACAGTGGCCTCGACTTCAGCATACTCATCGGGTCGCTCACACAACGCCTGCATCTCCCACAAGCCCTGCCAAATTCGGCTTTCAATCAAACGTTTGTATGGGTTTGACCCTCGGACGGTATTGGTTGCTGCCGTTTCGTGGAGTGAGACCTTCAGCTCCTGGGACTCCTCGACTTGTACCGAACTGTTGTGCCTGATATACCAGCGAGTTGCCTCTTGCTGCAGACCCTTGAGAGTATAACCTGGAATGCCGAACACCGCTGCTCCCGTACGGAAGACAAGCCCCCCGAAGCCACGAACGACGCCCTTCGCTACGCCCCACACTGGACCGCCTTTGCGATTACGTCCAGTCTTGAAACCTGTGTAAGGATGGGTGACAAGGCCGGTCACGCCGTCGTAAGTCGCGAACGCAATTTCTTTACCGCTAGCGGCGAAGCCAGACCCTACGCCCGTGATGTTATCCCGTATACGTACAGTCCGGTCGTTGAGCAGCGTCAAAGGCGCATTGTGAAAGCCGTTCGCGACGTCGTAAAATAGTACGACCGGAACTATAGGTCACATGTCAACCAGGAGCATGGTAGCTCAAAATCTGGAAAAAGACTCACAAGTCACAACGTCTAGGGCGAGATGCTTGGCTAGGCTTCCCGTTGGGTGTAGGATCGAGCGGCTAGTGCGAGTTTGCTTCGCACCATCATCAGTGTCAACTGCACTGGTGCCGCTATCGACTGATGAAGGGTCGGTGGAGTGCTTCTGTGAGAAGCTTCGTCGATAATCTACAACGTCAATCGCGCATGAGGCCATGGATTCACTCACGGCGGCGAAAAGCCCAGTCTGTGTGACCTCTCTATTAGCTGCTAAAGCCATGTGTATAGCGGAGAGACGTCATACCAAGGGATCCTTAGCGCCTTCTGCGAGTGCCCAACGTTTGTGCCGTACGCTTTCACTGGTCAGCCTTCCATCTTACGACGACAGTGCCATGTGCCAGACCGAGCAGAGACTTACCGCTTGAGGTCGGCTATCCTAATCATCTTCCTCCTGGCTAGGATCACCGCAGCCAAACAGCTTAGCTGGATGTTGGTACCGCGCACGCGCCACGCTGCTATGCGATTGGGGCACAGGAAGCAGCTGACTCCTTTCATCTGTGGCATGCTGTGGAACTGAGCTGCGGCCGTCCGCACACCATCCTCGCCTCTCATCTTCTCGGCCATCTCCTTGGCTTTGGCGGCTACATCAGGATGCAAAGCCTTGCGTATACTTTCAGCTAGTTTGTCCGCAGTGAGCTGTTTGTACGGCACTCCTTCTGGGCCTGCACCAGCCCTGCTTATCATTCCTGCCCAGAAGAATTGGTCTCCGAAGAAGGGAACAATGACCGTGGGCTTTCCCAGAGCGATTCCAGCCGCACAAGTACCTGCTCCGCCGTGGTGAACGACCGCAGACACTTGACGAAACAACCAGTCGTGAGGCACATTACCGATCAGGAGTACGTTGTCCGGCACCTCGATGTTGCCGACTTTGCTCCACAGCCATCCTTTGGAGAGAACGGCGCGTACGCCAGCCTTGACCACGGCCGCTAGAATCAACGTTGCGAAGGCCTCCGGCTCGTCGCTTACAATAGAGCCGAAACCGATGTAGATGGGTGGTTCTCCGGCGTCAAGGAAAGCTCTGAGCTTGGCCTCTGGTTCGTACGAAGATCCGAGCGGAAGGAAGAAGAAGCCGCTGATCTAAAACAGGAGGTTAGAACCCATCAACGTCTCAAATATGGCTAATACCCTCCGGTTTACTCACACCAATGCTATCGCCCCAATCCGCCGGTTTTGGGATTAGAGCCTCTGACCAACAATAGGTGTAAGGGACCTTCAATCGATCGATGATATTATAGCCCCAGGAAGGATCCACGCCGTCTAGCAGTAATGACCGTCGGAAGCGGTTGACGATGTCTGCCAACCCGGTCCAGGTGAGAAGTTCCATACGGCTGTATGAGTAATAGTTGGCGGTACCATGGTCTTCTCGGCCGTAGTCCATCTGTGCTAAAGGGTGAGGGAAGGCTCGAGTGGGAGACCAAGGCATGGTAAACATCATGTGTAAGGGAATACTAAGCCTCTCCGCGATGTGGGCGCTAGCGTAGGTGGGAGGGTTTGAGATGATTGCATCGGCCACGAAAGGTGCCAGCGGATTGAGGCTGTCACTTCGATCTTTACTCTGACCCAACCGCTCGGCAAGGTCGAAAGTGTCCAGAGGCTCTGTACAAGCACGCCATGCGCCACCGAGCATCTCTTCTAGTTCCGTTTTTCGAGCGCCGACGTCACCAGCTCTGAAGGACTCAACACTGGGTAGGATACCTGGGTTCTTCACCATGTAGCTCATTAGCTGTTCAGGGTCGCCGCCGATGGAGAAAAATTCGAGACCATTTCCCCGCACAAAGTCTCGAAACTTGCCATGGGTGCCAATGCGTACGCGGTGGTAATACGGGGCGGATTGCAGTGTCTGACCCAGAGCAATGAACGGTTGGACGTCGCCACGGGAGCCGGTAATGAGGATGGCGATGTTCATGCGCGGCACGCCCTCGTGTCCTGTACTCACTGGCTGATACTTCTGCCTGTGAGTGCCAAAGGTGAGACGTGAGGACTTGCGCTTCCCTTCACCCTCCTTGAAGCCCGAGTTGCCATACTTTGAAGAATTTCCGTTGTTGTTGTTGTTGAGCTTCACCCGACCATCTCTAAGCACGCCGTGGGCATTCATCTCTCCTTCCTAAGCACCCAAATTGATGTCCACAATGACTGGACAGGCGATCGTGAATGAGGCCGGAAGGCAGCGAAATGACAGCAGGATGTGGGAGACCGACGATGACTTGCACAACGCGACACCACCGTCGCTCCGCCGTCTTCCCCCGTTTCGATCACCTTTCTGTGCACCATTGCTTACATTTCGAGCCACTTGTTAGCGGCTAGAGACCGAGTGTGAATCTTGGTCCTTGACAGCTGTTCCGCACGCTGCCGTTGGTGGGTCGTAAGCTAATATGTCAGCGTTGAGTTTATCATAAGCTTTGGCGGGATCTTGGCCTCAAGCGGTGCTGGCTGTTGAAGATCGAAACTCTATTTTTCCCAACCATCCAATGATAATGTAGCATGCAAAAAATACAGCGCTCAATATAGATCTTTAGTCTCAGACAGCAGCGGTCATCGCCGACGACTTAACTCGAGTCTAACAAGATCCAACGACTTTCCGCGTGATTTCCGTGCTCCTTACGCAAAGGGTACAGGACAAGGAATGGGTTCGTCTCCGTCCATTCTTAGCACATTGCACGCTAAGACGTAAAGGCGTATGCTATATTGGAAGGTCTGCTTGTTTGACTCGAGTTATTACATACATCCTGAGCCTTTTGTCTGTGAACTCTGTTCCCGCGCAGACTGAAGATACCGAATACGACATGCAATTTGTTTAAAGACGCATAAGCGTAAAAGTCAGAAATATAGCGCAGAACGCTGAGATGTAGCGCAGGACTGCTAGAATCCGGGGCAAAGAGCTTTTGCCAAGAGCAGCTTAGAGGTCCACGGTCAACAGAGAGGAGCACTCCAATTGGCGGTTGCTCTGCTCAGGCTTCCCGCCCGCTCCCCGAAAGTCAGAGGAAACATCTGGTTCGGGCATATGGAGCATGCTTCGACACTCATCACTGATCAGGCTTCAGCTTGCTGTGGAGCCCACCCGCGCGAAAGCGTGCTGCGTGGTCTCCGTTTGGTCGCTGAAAGCGAGTCAAAGGGCACTTTGATCGCACCGATGAAGGATGGCGAAATTTCGAACCCTCAATAGTCTTACAGCTTGCATCCTATCTGTACACGTACCTCCGGTGGCAGCATCAACGTCCTCGCTCATCGATATGCAAGCCGTCAGTCGGGCACGACAAGCTTCGGTGTCGGTAGTCACCAATCTCTTGCAATATGATCCGCAGCCGGGCATGTGGTGTGTAGACTGTTGAACCGACAATTTGCCTGATGGGAATCTACCCTAACGCATCGATACAGGGCCGCAAGCGGAGCTGCAATCGCTCATGCACCGAATGTCTCAGAACTGCGAAGTGTTAGCACGGGCGGATCCAACATCACGTTTGACAGTAACGGCCACAGCGCCCGCGACGCACATCCGGACGTGCTCCATGAGACTTATATACAACAGCAGAAGGACGAACGAGACATCCAGTCAGCCGATCAACCGAAGCAATCGCGAGTTTCGTCGGCGACTGAACTTGATGCTGGTCAACTACCCAAAGCGTCCTGGTTGAGTACTGTACGGCATGGATTGGTGGCGTTCTGGAAGTTCTTCATCACACCGACGGGCTTATTCATCACCATCTATGGACTCAATGTCGTGGCCTGGGGCGCTATGCTGTTCTTCCTTCTCCTTCACGCCGCGCCTGCAATGAATCACCCAGATCATGGCGACGCGGACTCCTCGCCACGCAAGATATGGCTCGAGATCGATTCGCAAATCCTCAACGCTCTATTCTGCCTGACTTCGTGGGGTCTTGCGCCTTGGCGCTTCCGTGACGCGTTCTGGACGATGCAGTGGCGCTTGAGCCGTGACCATACACGCTCCATCGGCGCACTCCGTCGCCTCGCCGAGCGAAATGAAGCTTGGTTCCGTATGAGTGCCAGCGACCGAGGCGCAGCTAGCGCTCTGCAGGGCGACGACGTTGTGCCGCCTTTGGTGACTTTTAAAAGCGATCTTGCACCGCCTACGGCCGGCTGGAAGATGGATTTCGTCGTCTGGATGATGGTCTTGAACTCACTGCTGCAAGTCGGCATGGCCTTCTTCATGTGGCACTACAACCGCATCAATCGGCCATCGTGGGGTACTGGCACATTTATTGGCTTGGGCTGCGCGTGCAGTATGTTTGCAGGCATAATGACGTGGTGGGAAGGGCGGAAGGTCAAGAAGATTGAGGGGCCAAAGATCAAAATCAAAGAAGAGGAGTCGGTCTGATTGGTCGCTCGTTCGTTATTGTCTGCGCATGAAGAATTGGAACCTAGAAGCCTAAGCCCAGAAGCTAGCATATTTCGCTAATTCATTCTGGAAGGAGAACAACTCCCACTTGAAAATGCATTGCAGAGTTCGTAAGCTTGTGCAGACGCGACTGTTCCCTCTTCGCCGCAGCTCAAGAGAGACTTCCTGAGAAGAGGCTTAACGTTGCTGTTGCGCTCTGAGTCTGGGAGAAGGGGACATCGGTACACTCTGGACCCCATCCTGGAACACAGAAACAGTCGCCACCGTTGCATCCAAATGTGCAGTTAGCAACTGGGAAGAGACTACGGAACAGAACGGTCAGCGGGAAATGTAAACAGCAAAGCATTGCGGTAGACTCACTAGTTGGTCGATCCTGGGCATGGGGCCTGCACCCAGTCATTGTACCCCCCCGGAGCATACCCGTCACACATGATATTTTGACTCAGGCCCGTCAAGCAAACCAACCGCATCTTGAGAGGGTAGCTACCGAAGTTGTCAACCTCAAACCTGCAGACGCTCTGTCCGGGCGGGTCGGACGTGAGATAGAATGTTTCGCCCACACCTGGTGTCGGTATTGTTGGAGAAGTTGCGGTCGGGTTAAGTTCCTGATCAGACCAGTCGGATGTTGTGCCGTTGTATAAACTTGGGGCCGAGCAAATGTCTAACGTGGACATGGTAGCGTCGTAGGCCCAGATTACGAAGTAGTCCTCCGAGGATGTGTCCAGAGTAGGTGTCCGATCATAGTACAATATAAGTTGCGATGTGGTCGCTGGTGCCGCGGAAGCAGCAGACGACGAAGTCGATGGAGGTAGAGTCACCTGGGTCGCGACGCCTGATGGTGAGTTAGAAAAGCTTGCTAGTGTCGTTGCACCCGTCGTCGCGCCTGCCATGGCAGGACAGACGAGGTACCAGGTCCCAGATGCTGAAACCGCAGTGGCAGGTGCTTGAAAGAGGCCGGAGTTGCAATTACAGCTTGTGGTCAAAGAGGAGCTGTGAGATCTTGATTAGTAGAAGTCCGATATGAAATTGAAATGAGTTGTGATACCTGACAAGGCTACAACTACTCATGGCTGGCAGACTGGTGATAGCTGGCACCAGCCCAATAGATGACGTGCTTGAACTCGTGGAGTTTATGCTATTCGTTGCGAAGCCGGTGCCAGTCCCAAGAATGGAACTTGTACCGCCATCAGTCCCGGCCTCGGTTTCAGGGGGCCCTGCAGGGTCTGCATGGTACACCGGCGGAAGTGCTATGCCAAGTTGGCTGGCACTTGCGGCAAAGTTGTAGGGTGTAAACCGTATCGGACACCCCGTAATGCTTGAAGTCGAGAACGAGCCAATGAAAGTGGTTGTCGTGTACGGTTGTACGGAGCATCCTGTTATTGTCCGACAGGACCTGCTTAGACATGTACTGATGGTTGATAAGCTGGAACCAGTGGATGTGTACGTGTAGCTGCAAGGGACAGTGCAGTGGTCTACTTCCGTTGTCGAGCATGATTCGGATGATACCTCTGAGGAGATAGACAGAGAGCAGGCACCGCCACGCTTACTGAGCCCTTGGCAGCCTTTTTGGGTGCACCCTGAGCCCTTGCAGATGCCGTTGTTGCAATAAACGCCCGAGCACTCTATGCACTGTGGTCCAGTACAGCTGCCAGAAGCACCGCAGTCTGGTCCTGAGCAAGATTGACAATCTGGGCCAGTACAACCTTCGCTGCCGCCACAGTCAGCTCCGAAGCAACTCGTCTTGCCCCCTGCAAAGCAAAGAGGCCCAGAACACTTTCCGCGATGACAACCCAGACCTATGCAAGTAGTACATCTTGGTCCAGAACAGCTGCCGTCATGGCAGTCCAAGCCAAAGCAACTGTGACAGAAAGGACCCTTACATCCACCTCCGACACAGTCAACGCCATAGCAGCTGCCGTATACCAAGGGCACCAAGCTTGAAGTGGTGGCTCCATCGACGAATGGTTGTCCGGACAGGCCAATGGAGATCGTCTCAGAATTGGTGGTAACGGCCGGTCCACCAGGCGAGAGTGTTCGTGTGCCGAGAATCAGATCACTGCCTTTCCTCGATGCTATGTTAGAGGGGCCTAATGAGAAATAGGCCAGCCCAGTGCCGCTTGGGAAAGAGAAGCCACCGCTAGTCATCGGGACACTATTGCTCGCTCGAGTTGCTGGAGCGCCGGGGCTCAGAGGAGGAGTACGAGTATGGTTGCTCCAACTGTGCGGTCCTGGAGTGAGAGAGCTATGTATCTGGCCAGACGGCCCGCTTCTTGGAGCCGTCTCAGCAGTCGAGCCCGTCCCTATGACGGTCCGGTCGTCCGAGCCTGGTATCTTTGAAGATACAGCAGTTCCAGAGCCCGATGAAATACCAGTACCTTTTCCAGTGCCCAGAGTCCGACTAAGGTTGCCCGCAGAAGACATTGTTTCCTGGTCGACCGACGAAGATGACAAACGCCCCAATGTCGACTCAATGCCGGTGCCGGTGCCGGCGCCACACTTCGAGGCCGTGCCTAATCCATCTGCGCTACTGAGGCAGTGGCGAACGCCATTTCCGGAGGCCAGGAGAGTCGGGAAGATGTTTGTGGTACACGTAGCGTAGGATGCCATAAGCCCAGACAGGGCAGCTGTGAAGACTGCTCGGGTACGCATGGTGTAATGGAGAATAGAGCATGTGCAGAGACAAGAAATAGCAAGCGTCTTCACTAGCTCGGTAGTAGGGGAGAAAGATGTGAGAGGAAAGAGGCTGCTGCTCATTACGACGAGTATCTCGCAATGTAACATTCTAGGCGACGCACTCAGATGGCCACGAGGATATTTTGGTTGCACTGGCGACTACGCCGCGAACTGTCTGCATGTCACCAAGTGTCAATTTCGGGCGAATGCTGTTTCAAATGTGATGGAGTCTGAGGCGAAGCAAATAGCTTTTCCAGGTGTCTCCATAACACTCAAACACCAACATCAGACGGGTGGACCTCCGTCGTCGACTTCGCGGCTGGGAGCATGCTCAGTTCTGCGTCCTTGCGGCGAAGCCGGAAAGAAGATGGCGTCGGCGACTAGCCTAGCCAAACGCAGCAGGGCAATAGCATCAATAGAGCACCGAGGGCTCTCTGGTGATCTTCATATGAGTTTTGCCTTGAGCTCACGTCTTTCGATGAGTCCAACAGCTTAGGCACATAACCAGTGATGGAGCTTCGTAGATGTGCGGCCGCCAGTTGGCGGCACAGGCTGTGCCTGACGACAGCATCCAGCTTAGCTATCGCTCGTACTAGCTTGATAGTATCAACTCGGTTGTGCAAAATTGCACCAGGACCGGTGATTTGTTGATTGATGGAATACGGCTATACCTTGCACGTAGTACCTCTCCCGATGTGAAGAAAGTGATCTACCCTCGTGGGAACCCCCCCCTCCCCCTTCAATTTCAATCACGTGAGCTTGGCGCGACCGAAATAACGCACATAGATGAATGTAACGAGGTTGAGATAATGGGGTCTTGACAAGTGAGTGTGTTTCGTATTGTATATGAATGCCTTACGTGTCCAAGTCTAGACGAAGATCTCTGCAAGTTTCAGGCCACTGCACGTGATTTTATTTGTCAAGCCGGATTGGCCGAATGTTAGCCCTGGACTCGTGTTTTTCGCCGCTCTGTTTGCTGCTCACATCTTCAGCGTGTGCTGCCTATACATATCCTATGTTGAAAGACGTGGCAAGACCCAAAGCTGCATTGCTAATTCTAGAGGCAGTGGTTTCAGGATATCTTCATCTCCGAACGATGGCTCTGCTGTGCCTCATACCAACATTGCGGGATCTTGACGAACCATGTCCTCGAGGTTGTTCCACCCTTCCGATCTGTTGGCCATCATTTCACTGGATTTCTCAAGAGCACATGGCTTTGTGCTGGAGCTGTCAGCAGCAGAAACTGTATCTACGGCATTGAGGCGGGCCTACAGCTGTGGGCCGAGACGGCATGCGGACTGACTCGTTGGCACGGTTGACAGTCGCCTCAGGTGGTGTATGTTGGACGTCCAGCACTGGACTACGCATATCGGGGCTTACGAGTCCAGGCTGTGCCACGGCTCATCGGGCTTCTGCCTCGCCTCTGGGTCTCAGTATGCGCACTGGAAACATTGCAGGATGCACCGTGCCTCACATGATCGCTATGTACAACTGTCATGGCGTGAGTTTCAGGTAAAGTCAAGTACCATCTTCACATCTGTCGGCAACGTTGCTCGAGCGAGGTATATCTGCCTCGCAGGGCCTACCTCTGAAGCGTTCTCTTAGTTCTCTACATCGCTCGTGTGTGGCTTGCATCCTATCTTTCCCGCTGCGTACCCATTCTCACACTACTGGGTCCCGATAATGAGTCCACTTCACATCGCAATGCTCACGCTTCTAGCTTCAGCATCTGCAAACATACACAAGGTGTCTCTCGAGAGCTTCCTATCCCGTGGCAGTGGTAAAACGCAATACGACAGGCCAATGGACGAAAGTGATGGGTCGAACGACTTCGGTAATATCACTAAGCGAGACAGCCTTGTCAAAAGGGTCTTCAACCCGACCCAACCTCCACAGTCAGGACCGAACCCCCGAGACTGTGGTATCCTCACCTTCGACTGCAACGAAGCTTGGGATGCTTGCAACAATGCTTGCTTCCACCAGTTCTGCGTTTTGAATGATGCGGACCATTACTACCAGGATCTTGGTCCCAAATCGCTTCCAGATACGTCTGATTACAACGATTGGAACCGCGTTCGGTCGGGACAGGAGACCAATAACGGAAAGCTCTGCAGAAACCTGCCATTGAGTCAGAGGTTTTATGATAAGCACAACAACTGGCAACAGTTGACGGGTGCACAACGGGAGCTGGAACCGGACGAATGGCCTATGGCAGCAATGATACAGCCTGACTTTGATGAAAACTCCGTCAAGACATTACCAAGAAACTCGCTTCGGTGTGCAGAGAAGTTGCCTAATGGAAGTAAGCTACACGCCCAGATTTCGTTGCTCAGATGCCACATCGATGCTCATTAACATACAGGGGCGGGGTCACAATACTCCAATTCTATAAACGGCCATGGACGTTGGGGCAAACCTACAGCGAAGAACCGTATGAACCCTTTGTATGTTGGCAACGGCCCTGGAAAGGATCGCGACTGCACGAACCCCAATCGGCTGCAGCGAGGCGACAAGTTCAGGGTGAGATTCGACCCTAATGGGATGAGTATGGCGGACCAGCAAAAGTAAGTCTTAACGCAACATTTAAGAGGTATATGACTAAAATGGGATAGATACATCCCCTACTGCCTGCCGAACCCCAGTTGCGAGAACGACGGATTCCAGTTTCATCTTTCGGCCCTACACCAGGTGCCAGGAGGTACACACGCCAACTCGGATGGAAACATGCGCTGGCCCTACGACCCAGCTAAGATGAACGAGTATGCTTTGACCAATGCCAAAAGCGTGCAGTGGAACAGGGACAACCCCAACCTTCCGGAAAGGTACCAGCCTGAAAGTCTGCAGATGTTCAAAGTGGTCGTCACTCGCAGTGGCACAGGAGGCGAGAAATTTGATGCCTGGGTCTCCTACATGTACGATGGAGGAGAGGTACAAATCAACAAACGGTCCAGCAATCAAGTTGCGATCGGCGGGTTTCTCGAGTTCGGCAGTTCAGCCCAGTTGCCGCAAAAGTTGAGAGTGACACGGCTCTCGAGCCCGGCTCAAGGACTGACCTGTCCGCTTGGTTTTCAATACGGTCAATCCGGTGGCGATGACCCGAATCGCTGGTTCGCATGGACGACCGGCGACATAGGGGCCGCTACGAGATCGAATTATGTTGGCGATGGGGAGAGAAGGACCTTCAACGTCAACGGACAATACTGCGAACACAGTAATGGTCAGCTTCCGAACAATGGCGGCCCCACAATAACGTGGACCTGTTGGTTTGCTGGCTATTGATGACATATTGCCGCGAGTCGTGGCTTCGGGTCGTGTTCAAGTCTCTCCCGTTGTTTGCTGAAATGCCACACCGTATGTAATCTTATAAGATGTAGAGGTTTTCGAGTCGCATGCGAGGGATTGACAGCACACAGTATCGCTATGACAATGGACCTAACGGTGCGTTCGGTTATTTAGCACTGTACCTCGGTCACTGTTCACTACAAAGTCTTCGATTCACTTTCGAGACTAGTAAAGGGGTTTATGTGAGTTACTTCACTGAGGTGGATGATTTAGTAGCTGGTATAGAGTGTGTCATACTACGTAGACTATATAACGCTAGGGACAGTTACAGCTGGCTTGTTGCTGTGCCGCTTATGTCAACTCCCACGCTATATATGTAGAGTCCGTCCCTCGTACTTCGTCCTTTCTAACACATCTTGTCAGCTGTCACTCCAACACAACGGAAGCCCTCCTTCGAACATGACGCTGACTGCCGCAATCATCCCAGTCTTCGATACTATGGGCGTGCCGCCCAAGGTGCGCGCCGTGAATCTTCTGAGTGTTGTGGCTTGCCTCTAACAGCACTGAATAGAAGCTTGACAGATGGCTAATCGAAAATCGACAATACGATGGACCAAGCTGGCGTGACATCTTTTGGCTTGCGGACAACCTCGACACTATCGCCGCAATGCCTGAAGATACAGAGGAAGGCACGGACTCCGGAACCCCTACCAATCAACATTGGCAGTCGCCTTTCGTCGGCAAGTTCATCGCCGACATTCTCAACTTCATGGAGAACATACCGCGGTCACACCACGAAATTGTAGATCCAAATCACTTCGTGATCATGGATGCAGACCTCAAGGATCGCGGACTGGTAAAACTCTACCGACGCAAAGATTGGGCCGACCCCGACGAGGACTTCACGGGCAAGTCTTGTCCAGAGGTGTGGCAGAATGGCGTCACTTCGTACGCACAGCCTGCAAGCCTTGCGTGGATGGATTTCAGCCCGCTTCAGGGTGGCGATTGGGAGAGGCGCGTTCACCCTGGAGTGATGAATTATGTAGGCACGGAGGATCATGACCCGAACTGGTGGTATCGCGAGGACACCAGTATTGGCTCTGGTGGCAATCAATCTGAGACTTGATCTCTGCAGGTGGTCTCAGCAAGTATTGTCCCACCAGCTGCGGATGTGGGTACTAGGTGAAACGGGACACGATTGTGTATAAGACTACGCCTTAGCATCGATCGAAACCAAGTCCATGTACTCGGCCTACAAACCCACTCATAGCAGAGCCACAGCGCTCATGATGCCTGCGATCAGGCCGAGGCCAAACCGCACAACATGGCGATTAGACCACTTGGTCAGCAACAGATTGAGACTCTCTTCCTCTTCGTCACTGAACGCCTTACTGTCAGGTCGTCGCAACCGCTCATCGATTGCTTTGACCTCGTCGTTATAAGGGAAGATGAAATAAACCTCCCAGATCGCCAATGGTGCGGCTATGGCGAAGCTGACGGCATAATACCTCCATACATTGTTGTCTGCGGCGTAAGCCCAGCACGCTGCGATCGCCAGGCTGAGGCCGAGAAGTTGGCTACAAGGTTGGAGATACTGTCCGCCCCATGTGAACAGCTGCACGAACATTGCTGTCTTCGCTTGCGGGGGGACTCGTGGCAGCTGGAGGAGCGGTATGATCCATAACGTGAAGCAGGCTGCGAGACCTAGGTGCGCGGTTAGTCAAGTTTGTCGCGACCGTCGTGAGAGACTCATACGTACCAGAACCGAACAATAGCATTATAGCTATGGCCAGCTGGAAGCATTGAAAGGGTGTCATGGCGTCGTTTGCAGACTCGAAGCGCTTTGATGGGTAAGGTAAAGGAGCCGCGTCGGTGCTCTTCAAGATAGATGGTGATGTTGTTGCGCTCTTGTCATCCAGCTGAGGCAGTGCGGCATTTACAGTGCAGCTTTCCAGACCCAAATGGCTGGCTGTATATATATATATTTATAGTATGGCCTTTGTGATGTGACCGGATCTTGCAAGCCCCGCAGCCGTGACTCAAAGCAAACCAATGACGGTAGTATGACTGCGACGATCTGGAGTGTTGTACAACATGCAGTGTCGGGCGCCCGGGACATGGAATTTCCCGGAGGATTCACATGCGTCATTGTACGCCGCAATGTCAACAACCCTTGTAACGTAACAGGACAGCTCATTAAGCATGCAAATGAATACAAGAGCTGAAGACAACCGTTGTAGCTTCACATCACCTGGATACCATCCATCGGAGAATTCACCGTCCCCAATGCCTTCCTACGCCGTCTTGGGAGCCACCGGTAACGTTGGCAGCGCCTTGCTCGAGGTGCTGCTGAAAACTCCTGACGCCGAAGTCCGCGCGTATGTGCGCTCGAAAGCCAAGTTGTTGCGAATGCGGCCAGACCTAGCAGACAACGACAGAGTGCGAATACACGAGGGCGGCATTGACGACATCGCCCGCGTGACCGACTGCATCTCAGACACCAAAGCCGTCTTTCTGGCGGTTGGTCTGTCAGAAAACGTGCCTTACTGCACCATCATGCAAGACACCGCCCACTCTGTGCTATCAGCGATGAAACAGCTCAGAGCTCAAGACACTCATTGTCGACATCCTCGGCTGGTTGTACTGAGCTCCGCTTCACTGGATGCGCATCTCTGCCGCGACTTGCCGCGGTTCGCACACAGCGTCCTACTCATGGGATCGTCGTGGATATACGCTGACCTAAGGGCCGCGGAGGAGCTGTTGCGTTCACAAGAGCACTGGGTCAAAGCCGTCTTCGTGAAACCCGCCGGGCTTGTCCATGATCGACAGCAAGGACATAAGCTGAGCACAGACAGGCAGCAGACTTTCTTAAGTTTCCTGGATCTAGCCGGCGGTATGGTGGAGGTTGCGGAAGAGGATGATGACTATTGGGAGATGAAGAACGTCAGCGTATTACCCACAGCTAAGGATGTGAAGATTGAGTGGTGGGTCCCGTGGTATATGGCGAAAGGGTTGCTGTTCCATTTCTGTCCTGGGCTGTACCCGTATCTGATGGGCTGAAAAAGAAGCACTCATCTGCCGGCCGGGTATGTAATCACAAACTGTTGATCGGCCGCACGCTTTTAAAAATTAGATGCGATGCCCAAAATGCTTCGATCTGCAGATACCTCGTGTGCTACTGGAAGTCAGGATGTCTGGCCTCGGGCTCAAACAGCCATAGGCATAAGAAATTGGCGTCTTTAGCTTGATCTGAAGACGTTAAGCGTCTCATAGCCATTGTGTTGCCAAGCTGTGAGCACCAGCGGGTATGGCGGTCGTCCATATTACATCTTACTCTGCCAGATGCTGCTACATCAGCGAACTTGCCCACACTTCATCGTCGTAATCCGCTCTGCTTGCGCCTGTAAGCTCAAGCCGTTTCAAGTTCTTGTGAGGGATCAAGCGACTCTATGCTGCCAGTTTCGATCATCTTTCTGCGCGCTTTCTCCGCCGTGGTCCCATGTTCAATCTTTAGCATCGCTGGTTCATCTCCAGACTATCATGCGATGGCAAGTGCGAAACTTCGCCCGCTCAACGTAGACAACTCATCTCTTGTCAACTTCACATGGTGAGTGCTCAATGGAAGACTTCGGTGCCTCTCTAGCAGGCGATCCCAACGCCATTGCTTCTTCTACACGTTCAGGACTCATTGGGCTACCCAGCGTATCGCTCTCCGGCCTGGACGGCCGGACAATGCTCCGAGACAATACTGCGCAAGAGACAACATGATACTACTGAAGTGTTGTTAGATCGCAGCAATGGGCCTTACGATCGTCGAGATCTCTGCCACACCTGTTCATCCGCCAGCTAGATACGCAAGCCACTCCCGCGTATCCGAGAGAAATATGTAGGGACTGTATCATGTAACGCTTGACCAATGCTGTGCTTTTTCTATTGTCTTCCCAGAGGTCTCGGTTCGGTCGCCCACAGGAATCCGTTCAATGTCAGAGAGCCTCAGCATTTCTCCTGGGTTGAAGCGACTAGATGTCCGGCACAGAGGACAAAGGCTACTGTCGCGCGGCGCCATCTACCAGAAAATATTATTTTGTCTTACGATCAGTGCAAATCCGCGATTCGAGAAGGCATGAGTTTCTGAGTAGGAGGTTGTATGAGGTATCAAGTACAAATATATTGGAAAGTTGGCCTAAGGCATGATTATTGGAAGCACTTAACGCGAGACGAACGCGTGAGTGCCTCCATAACAACCAGGCACACCACGGCTCCTGACTATATAAAGTCAAATCAGTGCTCGCAGCATTGCGGCAAGAGAGCGCCTATGGCTGCTACAGACGCTCAAGCACACAATAGACCAATAGCAATTGCCACAGCGCCTGGCAAGGCTACCACAAGCGATCATGGCGCCGATCATGGGACCACTGATCAATCTGTGATGCCTTACACTTGTCAAGCGTGCGCGAAGCGGAAGGTGAAATGTGATAAGACGACACCGGTATGCTCCAGCTGCCGTAGGGCTCAGCTCGAGTGCCTCTACCAAGCGCCTCCGCCACGACGGCGGAAGCGAAAGCTGAGCAGCGACA
>Ga0058704_10000669_pt1 | contig 17045 bp, 17 predicted proteins | sample AgamicMgSfe_FD_71363 | JGI IMG/M metagenome (GOLD analysis project Ga0058704, IMG submission 71363) | Agave microbial communities from Guanajuato, Mexico - Mg.Sf.e | ecosystem: Host-associated > Plants > Phyllosphere > Phylloplane/Leaf | place: Guanajuato, Mexico | collected 2012-05-30
GAGGGAGGGAGGAGGGAGGAAGATGGGATGGGCATGCTTTGACTTCCTGCTGTTGAAGAGGGAACGACAAGTCATGACTTAATTAATGTCACCATCGAGTGCCAATCGCGCGGTTACGTTGTGGGTTTTTCCGGCGCGATGGGGTGAACGAGTGCAGGTCTCCTGCAGAGCTTTTCGCCACATCCATAGCAGGTGGATGATTTCAGTCGTCCATCGTTTGGGGTGGAAGAAGGGGGCTGCTCGTTGGAGATTCAGGTCGAAGAGGACGACGCAGCGTGGTGGATGACCACCGAACGGACAAGCTGGTGTATGATACTGGGGATCAAAGAAATGGAGCCGTTGTCCCTCATTATGACATGAAAGATGAAATCAGAGCCGGTTAGGATGCATAGCCGCGCACATTTTTATATCATCATCATCATCATCATCGTCTGCCCCCTGCTCACACAACTTAACCTAGCCATCGATCAACACTTCGGCCTCTTTTTTTTTTCACCACTGTCCCAAGTTCTTGGGAAACCCCTTCGGAGGCGTGTAGTGGCCCGGACCCCACGCGTGCGGACCGAAGCCGTGCTCGTAGCCGGCGCCGGGCGTCGGGGCCGACGAGCCGGCGGTGCTACCGCTGCCGCTGCCGCTTCCGCTGCTGGAGGAGGAAGAGGACGTGGCGTTGCTGGAGGAAGTGGCGTTGTTGCGCTTGATGAGGGTCAACTCGTCGCCGACGAGGCCGTCGACGCCGCGGATGAAGTCCTGTTTCATTAATTCAGTCAGTCAGCAGTCTCAATTTCAGATGATTAAGTTTGGGACGGACTCACCCAGGTCATGACGCTTTCGTTGTGGAAGGTGATTTTGGAGAAACCGTAGTGCCTCTGGTCCAGGACAGCGGTGATGTTGAGGATGGAGCTGTTGCTGATGGTGGAGTGGCTCTCGATGTTGCCCGCCATGCCGTTGACGATGTGCAGCATCGACGTGCCCGGGTTGGTGAGGTAGGTGGTGTTGTCGACGACGGAGGAGGTGTCGATGGTGCTGCGCCCGATCGGCCACATGCGCTCGTACCAGTGGATGTGGCCGCTGAAGTAGGCGTCGACGCCGCCGGCCAGCAGGATGCTTTCGAAGGCGTTGCGGACGTTGCGCTGGTAGGACGAGACCTCGGAGCTGTACATGGGTCGGTGGCTCATGGCGATGACCCAGGGGGTCTTGGTGCGGTCGACGGCGGCAAGGTCCTTCTTCAACCACTGGACTTGCTCGTAGGCGTTGTTGTCCGACCAGTTGCCGTTGATGGCGCCGAAGGGACCCGAGTCGGTGACGAAGGTCTGGCGTTCTGTCGGCAGCTCGGGGACTTCGGTGCCCTCGCCGTTGACGTCGCGGGCGAAGGGCCACTCGGGCGAGTAGGCGAAGTCGGTCTCGCCGTCGAGGGCGACGAAGTGGGCGAGGCCGTAGTCGAAGCTGTACCAGAAGTTGCTGCGGCCGCCGGTTTCGGCACCCGGCATGCGGAAGCGGTGTTGGTACGTGGTGAAGTTTCTGGGGGGTGTCAGTTCTACGCAGGACTCGCTGGCCTACGGCGGCAACTCACCTCTGGGACGGCGGGCAGCTGTAGTAGGTGAGGTTGCTCGTCCGCGACGAGCCGTTCTTCTGATCGTTGTCGAGGTAGGCGGTCAACGTGTTGTTGCCTCCGTCGAACTCGGCGCAAGCGGCTTCGTGGTTGCCGGGTACGACCATGTACGGGACTTTGCCGGCGATGCCGTTCATCCACTGCTGCCACAAATCCCAGTTGGACTCGTACAGCACCGACATGTCACCTCCTTGTGGGCCGCCTTGGTTCGGGATCTCGCCGGCGGGAAGGGGCACGTCGATGTACTCGGCCGGGTAAGGAGGTCCACCGGGAAGGTCGGAAGACGAGCCGTTGTAGCAGAGCGGCCAGTCGGACTCGCAAGGCAGGATGCCCGAGTACCAGTCGTCGGCGTAGGAGATGTCACCGCCGTGCCAGGCAAAGGCGATGCCGTCGTCGACAGCCTGTTGGAGGTACTGGTGGGTTCCGTGGGCATTGGTCTAGCAATAATCTGTCAATCCAGGCACATTCAAATACCACGGGGAGGGATCTTTTTTACATATCCCATGTCGTTCAGCACGGCCATCGAGAAGGCAGTCTTGTCGCCAGCCTCACGAGCAGTGGTGAAACTGAGGACATCGGACTGGGTGGTGCCGTTCGATGCAGGGACCTGGTAGTAGTAAGTCGTACCGGCCTTGAGGCCACTGAGCTGCACGTCGTGGAAGTATTGGCTGCATTGGGTGACCGCGGTAACGGCGGAGCACGGCGGGGTGCGGTCGTAGCTATGATTTGCATCAGTTGAGCACTCGAAACTGACAAAAGGTGGATTGGACGTACGTGCTGGTCTTTCCGGTGGCGGTGGAACGAAGGTCACTCTTGCGAGAACCCCAGTGAATGGTGGGAGTCTGTCCGATGCCAAAGGGCGTCTGGTAATGGATGTTCACGCCGTTGGGCAAGTAGGAGAGGGAGATGACGTTGACGTTGTTGGTGGGCTTGTTGGAGGATGGCTTGACGGCGGGCGGCTCGACGAGACGGGGGAAGCCCTTGCCGTTGCCGTTGACGGTGTTGTCGACCCCTGTCAAACGTGTTGGATGAGTATGCCGGTTCAGCCATTGATCCAAGGCATTCGATGTCACTCACTGCCATCATGTCAGCATAAGCTCCTGAGGAAGTCGGATGATATGGCTGTAGCAAGCCACTATTCCTCGAGGATCCATTCGCTCCAACGAGGCAGAGAGGACTTACCAGTCACCAACCGGCACGGCCGGGCCCGTGTAGGGAAAGCGAGTGTCGACGTCTCGGACGAGCTTGTTCTTGGGGACCGGTCCGGGGACTGCGGCATCGACGGGGAAGGCGGCCAGCAGAGCGCCGAGGAGGGCGGAGTGGGTGGCGGTGGTCTTCATGATTGCAAAGAGGGAATGGGATGGGGTGAGAGAGAGAGAGAGGGAGAGAAAGGTGTGGTTTGGTGACCTACAGCCTTCCTATATACTTTGACTTGATGATCTCGTTCTCGTCGGTCGTGGCTTGTCTCCACGCTTCGCCACATCCTGCCCCGGCGGCGGCGGAAGATGAACGGCTAGCGAATGAGAAGGATTGAAAGGCCATCACTGCTCCTGAAAGAGGAAAGAAGAAGGAAAAGGAAGCAAAGGGCTACACGTGCCTGGGGAATATCCCCAATGGGTCGACGGGTCGTTTGCACGTGGTTGGCGACGTCGCTTCGGACGGCATCGCTGCTGCAGGGGTCGGCCAGGTCTTCGGCAGGTACGGCAAGCGACTGTCGACGTTGATTGGAGCACAGGACTGTACCTGTCCTACTTTTATATGTCCCTCCTTGCAGTCCAGCAAAGCACCTAGGTACGGAGATACATGACCCTCCATCCGGACCATCCCTCCCTTCACCACTCGCCATTCAGTGCATTCACGAGCCCACATAGGCAAAAAGCGAGATGCCGATCACCACCGGAGGTATTGGGCCGGAGGATCATTAGCTGCGGACTGCGACTAGTAAGAGCGTTAAGGGTAACGACGAGGTAGCCGAAGAGCGTATCCACGCGTGCCACGGTATCTCGGTTCGAAAGAAGTCCTGTGTCTGCATCGTCGGTTCGTGATGTGAAGTTGTCTCCGATGCCGAGGAATGCCGGTCAGGTGAAGAAGTACGAGTCGCAGTGGTAGAATCGCAATCGTCTTACCGAAGACGCCCAGCTGCCACCTCGGGCGACAGAATCTCTCTGTGTCGGAGAAGAACTGCCGCGTTCCTATTGAGGTATCTGCTGTGCGCATGCATTGGGACAGCGTCTGGGTTTGGGCACGTAGCGTTCCTGTCACGGACGAGAACAGCCGTTCGCGGGGATTGAGATGGCCTGCCGTTCGCGGATGTCGTGATTCACCACACAACGTGTACGTTTTCATACATACCTTAGGTACCTTACTATACAATGTGCAGTACCTCCTCCTACAGTAGTACGCACCGAGTCAAGAAAACCGAACACACGACAGCTAAAATCTTGGACCACTCATCTCTGACTGCACCGGCTTGACGCAACCCCAATCGCCACCTTCAAACAGCCGTATAGCATCTTACGATCCGCGTTTGTAGCATGTCCAAGCAGCATACCGAAGAATACGGGTGGTCGGCCGTGCCCCGAAACCGAAGCAACCTCCCCGGCGCCCACGACGCTCGTGCGGATGCAGTCGACGTCGATTTCGAATCCATCTGGCCGAGGACACCCGTCGTGGAGAAGGCGCAACAGTATGTGAAAGAACATCTGCCGCAGGAGACATACAACCACAGTCTACGTGTATACTGTTATGGTGAGAGCGATACCCATCCGCTTTCCGCGCCACCTTCCTTCCTAACGAACGTATATCGTGCAGGCCACACCATAGTAACCCAAAACCTCCCGGACTGGATCGCGCCCGCCGCCCGCGACGCCTTCTTCGAAACCTGGGCCCTCGTCTGCCTCTTCCACGACCTCGCCACGACGCCCGCCCACCGCACCGCCACCCACATGTCCTTCGAGTTTCAGGGCGGCTTCATCGCCCTGCGGGAACTGCAAGCGTTCGGCGCGCCCCAGCCGCAAGCCGAGAGCGTGTGCGAGGCCATCATCCGGCATCAGGATCCGGGTGAAACGGGTTGAGTCTCTCTTTTCGCGCCGCTCTGTCTGCGTAGCGGGCAGACATGAATTCAGGACGGTGTTGACGTTTGTCCCTCTTTGCACAGGTACCATCAGTCGGATGGGACAGTTAGTACAAATCGCCACCGAGTTCGGTGAGTTGTCCGGCTACAGCCACAGAAAACGGAGTGCTCCAGACTGACCCAAAGGTTCCCAAGACAACATGGGCTGGCAGCCCTACCTCGTCGACAAAAGCGTCATCGAGCAAGTCGTGAAGCAGCTCCCGCGCCTGAAGTGGTCGGCTTGCTTCTCCTCGACCATCAACAAGGAGATTGACGAGAAGCCGTGGTGTCACACGACCGCCATTCCCGGGTTTGCGGAGGCGGTTGGGGGGAATAAGCTGATGGCTCCGTACGAGGGCTGAGGATCAGTGTTGTACATAGCTTATAGGCTTCAAGTCAAGACAGTGTCTGGCTGAGCACGGATTCGGTGCCCTATTGTATTTCTGTTCAAGCACGTTCGGAGATACACCTACATGAGTATGGGCTCGGTAGGGTAGCAGCAACTTCAGCCACTGCTGCCAATTGCTGCCACGCGAGCCAACATACTTCACGATGGAAGCGGACGGCAGAGAGCACTAGACCGTACACGTGACGCAGAAGGGACTGGTGCACAAGCACAGCCTGACCTTCGTGCCGCAGGATGTCCAACAAACTTCCACCCACTCCCTTCATCGCCATCCTCCCGAACGTGAACCCATTGTTCTTTTTTGACATAAGAATGTAGGCAAGCTATGGTTTTTCCCAACCCCCAACGTCCGACGGACTCGAGGGAACGATTTGGAATATAGCGCCCCAGGCGGGAAACCGAGCTCACGAGGAGCTGACAAGGCCCCAGCACCCGTCTCTTTCTGAGATCTGTCGACCAGATAAACCCACGGGAAGGTGATGGTAGCTTCTCTATGCGTCGTCGAACTGTCGCAGCGCGTCAACCAGTCAGTACCCCGTGAGGAGCACGCCGGGATCGCTGGACACAGATCTGGTTGGTAGGAAGAAGAAAGGGAAAGGGAGAGAATGAGAGGTTGTGGCGGCGAAGTTTTGTGGTAGGATCTGCGCCAAGAGTTTGTCGGCTGTTGCCGTTATCGGGCACTTGCAGGTGCAAGGCTCCACTCTTCAAGAACGGTGAATAGGGCTGTAACTACACCACCGACCGACCGTTTACTCCCTTTCCTGCATTGCATCACAGAAGATGCAGTAGTAGTACCATCGGCACACATAAACACCTACTCCGCGCTCGGCGCAACCTGTCGCCAACATGGACGCCGCTTCGATCGAGCAGATGAACAAGGTCCGAGTCTCCCTCGGTATGGCGCCTCTGCCGGTGCCTGGGAAAGACGCGGGCCCGAGTTTCAAATCGAAAGATGATCAGTCTGGGTCGGAGGGGGAAGAAGACATCAGCACGCTGGAGAAGCGCGCAGCCCTGGCCGACAGCAACTGGCAGAAACTTGAGGACGAGCGGCAAGAGAAGCTCGATCGTCAGGCGCGGAAGGATGCTGCGAAGAAGGCGCGAGATGCCGCTCAGCGCTATGCGAAGCTCGAGGGCAAGGGACTTGGGGATGTCGGTGAGGAGGAGCTGGATACGCGCACGTGGTTGCTGCAACAGAAGAAACGACAGAAGAAGATCGAGAAGGCGCGCAAGATGGAGGAAGAGCTGGCAGCGCGAGAGCAGCAGGCGGAGTACACTTCGAAGGATTTGGCGGGCGTCAAGGTGGGGCACGAGGTCGATCAATTTGACGAGGCGACGGGCGAGCAGGTTCTTACGCTCAAAGACGCTGGCGTTGGTGACGAGAGCGAGGACGACGAGCTGGAGAATGCAGACCTACGTGCGAAAGAGATACTCGAGGAGAGGAACAAGCTCAAGAAGAAGAAGCCCGATTACGATCCTACGGAACAAGGTGAAGTCAAGAATGTGTTGTCGAAGTACGACGAGGAGATCGAAGGCAAGAAGCAGAAGCGTTTCACACTAGACGGACAAGGCAGCACGGTCGACGCGACGCGAAAGCGACTCGATCCCGATGGTGAGGTCAAGAGTAATCGCGTCAAGATCAGCCTAGACATGCTCAAAGACGACGCCCCTGTGTCGGACTACGTCGACCCATCCACGATCAAGGTGAAAAAGCTCAAGAAGAAGAAGGAGAGAAAGACGCGGCAGAAATCAGCAGACGACGATGATGTTTTCCCGTCTGTGCAGGCTGCAGGCTCGGGCAGAGCCGAAACCGACAGTATGGACGTTGATGCCGCGCAAGCCAACGGTGGCAATGGCATGGGCAAGAAGCGCGCGTTCGAATTCGACGATGACGATCTGCAAGCAAACCTTGCCGAGCAGCGAAGGCAGGCCTTAAAGAAGCGGAAGAAGATGGACGCTGCTGAACTCGCACGCCAGATGCGTGAAGAGATGCCTGTTGACGAGGATGATACGGAAGAGGGGGGCATGGTCATGGACGAGACTTCCGAGTTCGTGGCCAACCTGAAAAAGCCCGAGGTTCCAGGCGCTCGAGAGGTCAGATCACCACAGCCTGCATCGGCCGCGTCACCAGGGGTCAAAGACGAAGATGGGGATGAAGATGGCGATACCCACATGGCTAACGGCTCGTACGCCGATGTTGAAGACCGGCAAGAGCGTCTGAAGCGCGAAGCCTCGAATACGAATGCTGAAATGACAGCCACCGGTCTAGAAGACGAGGACAGCATGTCCGGACAAGGCTTGGCTGCTTCCCTATCGATGCTGCGGAAGCGCGGTCTCATCTCAGACCCCGCCGCCGAGAACCTCTCGGAGAAAGAACGCCAACGCTCGAAGTTCCTGGCAGACAAAAAACACCTCGTCGACGAATACGACGCCCGGGCGCGCGAGCAGCGTGAGGCAGATCGGCGCAGCGGGCGCTGGGAGAAGATGTCGAACCGCGAAAAGGACGTGTACGCCCGACAGCAGAACGAGGCGAGGGAGATGTACCTCGCTCGCCTGCAGGCCGACATGTTCAACAAGGAGTACCGGCCGGACGTCAAGCTGCAGTACCACGACGAATTCGGCCGCAGCATGGGCCAGAAGGAGGCCTTTAAGCATTTGTCGCACATGTTTCACGGTAAGGGGTCGGGCAAGCAGAAGACGGAGAAGAGGCTCAAGAAGATTGATGATGAGAAGAAGGATATGGCGAAGGGGGTTTTGCATGCGGGCGAGGAGGGGGGGTTCATGAATGTACAGGGCAGAGAGGGCAGGAGGCAGAAGCAGGCGGGTGTGCGGTTGCAGTGAGCGCACCGGGTTGGAGGGAGGACGTTGGTCGTGTGGCGAAGGTTAGTACGCACCCTCATTGAAACATGTTGTGTGTACTTGTATTCACGTCTGCATGACTAGAGTTTCTCGGTGCCACGCTTTGGCGGAGCTACGACGCGCTCATCAGGTGAGTTCGTCCTCTAGGTGAGTGCATGTTTCCGGCTGTCTTCTTCCTCGCTGTCTTCTCCCCGTGGGCGCAGAGCATCCTGTGCGCTGCCTGGCTCGTTGTGGCTCTGGGTTCTTGGTGTGACATGCACGTCGAAGAAGAGACTCCGGTGCAACCGAGTCCTACTCAGCAGCCCGTGTCTTGCACATGCCGTGATTCTGCGGCTGTTTTACAGTACGGTTTCTCGCGAAGAAGCTGGCTGCTCGTGGTCGGCGTCTAACTTGCGTCGCCTCTGGCTCGCCACACCCCATCCCTGCCTCGACGGCGTAGAGTGCGGTTTCCAGACTTGGCAGTGGTCTTTCCTGCTGGAGAGGTCGGCTTGTCAATCCTAAAGCTTGTCCAGTAAGGAAGGGCGACTATGCTCAATGCAAGGCAAGCATGGCCACACACGGTGCCCGCAATCGCGGTTGTCCTGGTCCGTACAGCATGAGGAGATGCGGGAGAAGGGGGCATCATTGTCAGGTTGCGGATGGTGAATGGGAACTAGATATCGCTGTCATCGTCCTGAACCGAACGAGGCATGCAGAGATGGGTTACAGTACATGTAGACATGTAATGAATCTGCAAATGGCATGCGGTTCAAGCTCGTCTGAACGCACAGGTAACTTACTCGAGCATCGCAGGCCGAACTCTGTTGTGGCGGCCTGGCAGTCATGGTCGGGATGGTCAAAACATACCACCGGTCATTGTCCAGGTCAGTGTCGATAGTATTGTGAATGCGAGTGAAGTTCCAGGGAGTCGCTCCTACTCAAACGCGGTGGTCTGTGCGGCGTGAAGGCGTTCGATTGAATCCAAACTTCCGCTTTCGACACCACTCCCTTCCATACATCTACCCAACCCTCGCGTACGCAGCAACTCAACTCCCTTTTCTGGACAACAGCAATAGTTTCAGGAATCTCACAGACATGGCTCCAGCGTCAGCAGCCCAGCCGGCTTACGAGAAAGATGAAAAAGTATTATGCTTCCATGGTGAACTACTCTACGAGGCGAAGGTGCTGGAGTCCAAGGCCCGGGATCCGAACGACAAGAAGGATGGTTTCATGTACCGTGTGCACTACAAGGGATGGAAGAATACGTGAGTTTCTCCATTGCTTGTCTTTTAATTTCTTTGCCCCCTGAGCGCGCCACCTCCGTCTGTCGCCTGAGACGAGCAACTATGGAAGTAGGCGCGCCCTTTGGCCGTCGGAAGTCTCTCTTGTGGCATGTCTTCAGCGACAGGAACTCCTTCGGCGATCACCATCTTCATGATTTCTGACAATCATATCCAAAGCCGGATGCGAGGTGTCGAGTGACACGAGGCTAACTGCTATATACCCACAGATGGGATGACTGGGTCCCGCAAGAGCGGCTCCGCAAGCTCACAGAAGAGAACAAGGAGCTCGCGTCCAACTTGAAGAAGGAAATGGATGCGCAAAGACGGGCAGCGAACGGCAAACCACCGTCCATGTCGGCCATCAAGAAGCGGCCTTACGGCTCGGACTTGACCGGTTCTTCCGCGCGAGCGAGTGAGGATCGCAGTTCTCTAGCTCCGCCACCACCACCACCGCGCGGTAACAAACGTGCACGTGAGATCGACGGAATCGACAAGGTGTGTTTTTTTCGATGTGTTCGGAGCTGCTAGCTCCATGCTTGTCAATTCTTTGCGTTTTGCGTTCTCATTTGCACTACGACGATAGCCTTCCCCACATCGTGCTTCTCGCCGACTGGCACAGACGTGACGTAAAATGAGACAATCGCTTGAGTCTGGAGCTTTATTGTGCGGCGAATCCGAAAGTGCCTGGTCGAGCGAGCTCCCGGCGCCTTCTATCAATTTACTCACCACTCTTCTTGCACCATCGCTCTGTTACAAGCAAACTGACCGGCTAAGACCAGGCTAACAAAGCAATTCGCACAGGAGGAGGATTTCGTCCGTCGGCCTGCGGTGCGGCTCTTCATCCCAGATGCGCTGAAATCCATCCTCGTCGACGACTGGGAAAAGGTCACCAAGGAACACAAACTGGCGCCCGTGCCATCTCCAACCCCAATCACGCAATTTCTGAACGAGTACTACGAAGCTGAGAGCAACCACCGTCGACCGGGCTCGGCTGATGCGGACATCCTGGAGGAGGTCATTGCTGGCGTGAGGGAGTATTTCAACAAGTCGCTCGGCCGCATTCTTCTATACCGATTTGAGCGGCAGCAGTTCTACGAGGTTCACAAGCAGGTCGAATCCGGCCACGGCGAACACGCAGGCAAGACTCTGTGCGATATGTACGGCTGTGAGCACCTGCTGAGATTGTTCGGTAAGCAATTCGATGTCTGGTGTGCAACCGCCCATTTATCGACTAACGTCATGGTTTCAGTCTCCATGCCCGACCTCATCGCGCACACGAACATGGACACCCAGTCCGTCAGTCGTCTGCGAGAAGAACTCTCGAAGATGACGACGTGGCTGGCGAAGCGCATCGAGCGGTATCTTGCTTCGGAGTACGAACACGCCGGCCAGGACTACGTTGATGCGCTCAGGGTCAGCGCTTAGGAGGTGTCGACTCCTGACCTCACGGAGGGGCCTGGGCATAAGAGGCGTAAGCAGTGATTTAGCATAGCGTGTCTTGGAGCCGGCGTTCAGGCGAAGCCAGAAGGTAGGATCCAGGTTAACCGTCATCCTGTAGACTATCGTCATGACTTGGTTTATAGTGCGTACGCGGTTGAATTCGCTGAGGGAAAGGCTGATTACGTCTCATTGAAAATTCTTGAGTCGAAGCTACACAAACCACACCCCTCACTGCCGACTTGTCCACTCCAAAAATCGCATGAGCAATCCATCCCTCTTCAGCAACTCATAGTCCGCTCTAAGCCCCAACAGTCGATCCTCTTCTCTCAGACCCCGCAGCATCGCCTGTAAATCCCCTCCCTGAAGCCCATCTCCACACTGCGCGCAAAGCAGCAGCCCACAGCCCTCATCGAGGGGATCATCCATAACCCCCTCCGCCGCCTGCTGCGCTTCGCACCGGTGAGTCGCCAGGTTGGGGCATAGAGAGCACCACCTGTCCTGCTCCCTCGGCACGCCCATGGCAAAGAGCGCCGTCAACGCACCGTCGTGATCTAACGTGTCGACCAAAACGCCGTGTATGGGGCGCAGTCTGTGTGGCGCACACATGATGATGGCTGCGCGGTCCACGGTGCACGGCATGCACAATTGAGTCTGCGTTGCGCCAGCACCTTCGTCGTCGGGCCCGACCTCCGTCAGGCCACGGCCGTCACCGTGGTCGATCACGTCGATTTCGCGGGCCCCTAGGCCAAGGATGGAGAATGCGGAACCGTCGCAGAACCGGCATGACGAAGCCGCTTCGGCATCGCCTCCGATGTCGAACACGATCGGGTGCCGGAATTTGGTGATGATGGTCCGGGTCGCGCCGTTGCCTGTCGTCTTCCTTGGTTTGCTTGGTAATGGTGATGGAGGCTTTGCGTTCGTCAGTGTCCTTCCACGACGGTCGTTGCTGTTGACAGCCAGCGCGTCACGAGGCTGCGGTATGCTGATAGTTCTCTCCGGAAAGCAAATGTTTCCTTCCGTTTCGCAAGCCGCGCAATCGTCACCCATCCCGCCGGAAGAGAAGGAGCATTGCCGACCGGCCTCGCGGCATTGCATGCAAGTCCAGACTGCTTTTGGCTTCACAAGATTTCGCAGTGGTGGTGGAGGACCTTTGACCGCGTTTCCGTCGTCCTTGACGCGTGCACAAACGCTGTCTTTAGGCTTCAGTGAGCCGTGGACCTTCGGACTGCGATATGAAGCTTCGACTTGCTTATGCCGCAACTTGTATCCACTGGAGAAGTCGTCGTGTTCTGCATCACTTGCGGTTCGCGAAGTTTCCAGGCGGTTTTTGAAAGCGACCCTGCCCGTGTCACTAGGGAAACGAAGCTTCACCACCTCCTGCACTTGCTCACCAGTCTCGAACTGGCCAGTCACTGCACAGTCTTTGCTTTTGGTTCTCGGGGCGCCAATACCACGCTCGCGCAGTCTTGCACGTATCCTACGTGTCCTGTTCTTGCGTGACTCTTCAGCCGGATCATAGTCTCCCGTATCATCCTGATCCATCCAGGTGCTCGTGAAGCTGGCCTTGAGCTCCCTTGTCTGCGGTCTAAGCTCGTACTTGACGGCAGACTCTTCGTACCGAGCAGCGGCGCAACCGTCGCTGTGGGCATGAGTGGTTGTAGCTGAGTGATCCATCGTATTGTACTTAGCCGTCACCGATCTCGAGTGGTGGCATCAAACACGGGATTTTGGCAGGGATGAAGCGGGCTTGCAGGTCCGGTATTGCTAAGCTCAGTAGGGTCTGCTCACTTCGTTTTGTCTTGCTAAGCTGTCCACGTGCCATCTAATGTTGCAAGAATTGGGTCCCGCGCAACATGAGGGTGGGCCGGATCGGGAAAGATGATGCAGACTGTACACGGGCAACACTTTCACTAGGTACGCACAGGAACAAACGCTGTGTTCCAAGGGCAATGGCTTACGTTTGGCTTTGCGCGAAACAACGATTGCATCTGGGCTATCGCAGATTGCTTTGCTTGTATGATCGGTCGATGAATTATGTTGCGAACTTCATGAAGTCTGGGTAGGTCTCTGTGCTATGACTTTGCTGGTGTGATGTATCTCACAGAAAAGGATCATGAGGTGATGCACTGGATGGAGTGGTGTAGGACGAAGGAAAATGGTGAGTGTGAGAGAAGAAGTGAGATCTTCACATGCTCTGAAGCGTAAGACAAAGGTGCGCCGTGCAAAAGCACTCCCTTCCTGCCGCAGAGCATCTCCATGACTTGGAGTGGTGATGACTTCGGCGTGCCATTTCCATGTGCCTGCTTCACTGCGACTGAAGGCGCAAGGTCTACTTCCTGGAGCACACGCACGACAGTGCATTCCGCGTCCATGTCCATTAGATTGGGTTGCTGGTACGTTGCAGGTGAAGATATCGCGTCTTGACAGCTTTCAAAGTCATGAGTGGATGGAGGGGAGGGTAGGATCGCATCTGCGTTGGCTCAAGACGTGAAGTCGACCGCAGTCAAGCACAGACCACCCTAGCGAGTTGTTTTTTTCGCCAACAAACTTCAATGATGTTCTCTAGGAACTTTGCACCAACTTCATGATTGTGTCCCGAGATTCCACCCGACCCAATATGATCCTCCGATGAGGCTGTACCTGATCCGCCATGGTGAGACTGTCGACAATGTCGCCGGGCTGTACGCCGGCGTACGGGACTCCGCCCTCACAAACCATGGCGTCGAACAAGCTCGCCGTCTCGGCCAATACCTCACGGACAACAACGTGAACCTCTCGCACATATTCTCATCGCCGCTCTCGCGAGCGTGCAAGACTGCAGAGGCACTTCGGAATGCGCCGATCCGCGCGAACAGCACGTCAGCCGCCGCCGATCGAGTTCAGATTGTCAAAGTACAGGACCTGATCGAGCAAGACTTCGGCTTCTACGAAGGCAAGCCGTTCTACGCTCGTTCGGACCCGAAGAAGACCGGGAGGGAGTCCCATTACGAGACGTACAAGAACGAGCCCGGGTTCGTCGATGTGGAAAGCAGGGAGTCGATGGGTCGACGCGCAGACGCCTTCCTGGATCAACATCTTCTCCCACTGCTTCGAACAGAAGACGACAACGAGTCTGTGGTTGCTGTTGTCTCCCACGGTATGCTGCTCGCCAATCTGTGGCGGAGGTTGCTCCTTCGTCTGCCGAGAAAGAGCTTGAGCATTGAAGCTGAGGTCACGGCCGCGAGAGGCAACGTTGTCCTTGAACATCTAGGTGGATGGAGTAACACTGGCTACCTCGAGCTTGTTTTGCGGAAGGCAGTCTCTGCAACCTCGTTGCAAGGGATTCAGACTGCGGCGTCCAGCTCACGGGCGCAAGATCCAACCGAGACGCCGCCTACTTCAGGCCTGCCTCCAGAGAGTGCTGAGGAGTTACCAAGCTCGGCAGTGGAGCAGAAAGGCCAAGACAGCAAGCCAGTCGACTCTACATTGGATGGGTGGGTCACCACCATCGTCGCCATCGACAGCAAGCAGCATCTTACCGGGCTGAAGAGACAGCGAGGCGGCATTGGCCGGTCAGCGCACGACGAAGGTCAGAAGAAGCTCGATGGATTCTTCAAACGTCAGAAGAAGGGTTGAACCCAGCTTTCTGGTTATTCATTCCGCTCGCCTCAGCTTTATACCGAAGCCAGGAAAGGAGTGCACCCAAAAGGTACGTTCGGTGGTGCTCTTTCATCTCTTGAACTCATTATGATGATACAACAATAAACTCACAGACCTGTTCTGAATTACAATGTGGATTTCTTATTGTCCAACTGCTGTCTGACCACCTCCATCTCTCGCATTCCTGCTCCCGGACGTCAAGTATTGGGCACTGCTGATTATCAAGCAGACTTCCGCTTCAACGAAGCCGGGTCGAAACAACACGCATCGTCGTACACGGAGAACACATGAAAACCAATCACTTCGGCCAGATATACTGATGGACTTGGGAAATAACTGCCCAAGTCCCATCACCACGGTCGTCTGGATGTACATAGTCGATCTTATCTCATGGTTTTACGTATAACGACTCGACAAGACGTCCAAACTGCCTCGTAAAATCTATCATTCCACGTTCAACACCTTACCAGCGCCCCCTTCTCCACCACCATGTCGCTGCCGTCAAACGGTGAAGGTATCGCTACGGTATGCACTTCGACATCGCGACTCCGCGTGTGAGATGCGGCTCGACCGGAACCTCCGCGCCTCCTCCTCGATGTCGTAAAGTCCGATGAGTTGGTAGCGAATCCTATACTGCATACCTGTAACAAATCGCAACGCGAAGTGGAGGAGTTCCTCGGTTCTTCTTTGGATCGCGCACGAGTACGGTCCGAGCCGGGCGGGACAAGAGTCGCGACGGGTTTAGCTCCGCGATGTGAACGCTGGGACGGAGGGAGGGGAAGGGGGGGGAAAGCTTTTGCGCCTTTTTGGCGTTTTTTTTTCTTGGTGGCGGCAGGCTCCACCGCACGGTATACTGTAGGTATGTATGGGGGGGTAAGTGGGCCGGTCGATCTGGTGAAATTGGGGGCTGCAAATCGCCGGGTTTTGACGCGGACTGTACGCAATGGATGTACCGTCTTCCGGAGACGTGGTGCCTACAAGACTCAATGTCTGCTTCAGAAGTTCCGAAGCCTTACCGTGCCTGCTGTGGTTTTATCATGTTTCACACCTCGTGAATGCAGTAAAAGCCGTTTCGCTGGGAACTGACACGACATCTGATGTGGTGACTGGTGGGCCGCCAGAGAACCAGCACGAGGCACGACTCAGGGCAGGAGTCAGGGACGAAAAAGGAAATACCCGACCACATCCGCTACTATTAGGCTGGGCTTGTTGTGTGTGGCCCCCCGCCCCGCAATATGTATGAATCACAACGCGCGTGTGCATGTGCGCATGCGCGTAGCGGTCGGACGGGTCCATGGCTTGATGGCTTGAGTCCCTTTGTGACGCCCGCGACGGGAGGTGGTGCGGATGGCGAAAAAGGTTAATTGATGCTTTTACACCGAGGTGAGCGAGGTTGGTCGGCGCAATGTTCGAATCAAAAGCTGGTGCCACGGGCGGGTGGATCTCATCCAGAGGATAAAAGAGACCACGACGGGAAATTGAAGTGTCGGAGAAGAGACGTGCCTGGTGGCTGGTGACCTGGCTAGATTCGTATATTCGTCCGGGTGGTCCTGTGTGAATTCTGTGCGATGTTGTGCCTGTTGAACCGAAGGGGCGAATGCGAAACACCAGCCTCAGCCTTGAGGTTGGAAATTGTCGCTGGTTTGAAGAGACGGCATCTCATCAGCTGCTCGCCAGCGCCCAGAGCACGGAACGGGAAGCCCGACATCATGTCTTCTTTCCGTACATCAGGATTCAGATACACTGTGTACATACAGACCAACTCCGACCACCGAAGAGGCGTCGGTATGCTTTACAATGTACATTCGGTACGTAGGTAACTTGGGTGAGACAACGCCTCATCATCTCATGCATTTCAAAACATACCGAGCACACCCCTTTCACATCAACACCAACCCGAGGATCCGGTGCGGCGGACCGGCTTATTCGGGGTACTTACATGTACGTAGAAGGAAAACGGGCTGTAGCCGCTGTGTCACCACACGTTCTGCAGAGCCGTCTCAGCATCAGATTCCCACCAGCACCTGCAAGCAGCCGATGGTAAGGGTGGGGGCGGCGGAGGCGGGTTCATGCAGGTTACTGATTTTATTCATGCAATATGTGATATGTCTACAGGGGGCGACGTCGTACCTCCTGGAGCCTCTGGTTGCTGATACGACGTTCAGGAGACGCCTCATTGTGCACGCATCGTGGACGGGTTCGTGTACAACGTGTCTTTTCGGAAGGCGCTGGACGATGTGAGAATGGAGGATATACCATACCGCAACTTCCGGGTGGTCTGCAAAGGCATGGTCGAGCTCGAGTGCATGCACATACGTACATACATGGAATGCTGACGATGAGCCAGGGGAATGCACTACTTGACCACACGCCTGTTCCACAAGTTTTTTTCGAACGGGAGAGATAGATGTCGGCACCCACGGATGGCAACATTGAGGGGGGAACGGGTGTGGATATAGAGCATCCACACCTATAGCGGAGATGTGGCGGCAAAGCTGCGCGTGTGAACGGTGGGTTCTCGTCATCAGCATTCTGACAGGACACCTGCGTTAAAGGGGTGTGCGAGGTGCGGTTGTGACGGCGTCAGAGTTCAGGGCGTATGACAGGACTTTGATCATAGCGTACTATGTAATTTTATGTGTGTGATGGTGGTGACTCGTGAAGGTGAGTGTGGCAAGGGGATCGGGCGCTCGGCTAAAGGAAATAAGGCTTTTTGGGAGG
>Ga0058704_10000671_pt1 | contig 17014 bp, 11 predicted proteins | sample AgamicMgSfe_FD_71363 | JGI IMG/M metagenome (GOLD analysis project Ga0058704, IMG submission 71363) | Agave microbial communities from Guanajuato, Mexico - Mg.Sf.e | ecosystem: Host-associated > Plants > Phyllosphere > Phylloplane/Leaf | place: Guanajuato, Mexico | collected 2012-05-30
CCACCACCCCCCCTTCCTGCTCTTACCCACTCTCTGTCCTGTCTGCTACGGTCCGAGCATCTCTTTCCCTCCTCCTCCTGAGCGAATCCACGGAACCAAACGACAACAGCATTGTCTTCAATCGCAGGCGGCGACCGCGATAGTCCGCCATGGACCACCATCAATATGGCACTGCCACCACCACCGCCACCAACACACGCCCCGGCACCCCAGACAGCGACCCCATCGAGCCCGTCCAGAGAAGTAACCCGTTCGCGACCCCCTATGGCTCCATGCCCGTGTCCGCCTTCGGCTCCTCCACCGCCCTCCAGGCCCAACAAGCTCCCCGGTACTTCCACTCCCGGCGGATCAAGAAGGGCGAGATCGAGCGGCCGTGGCTGGAGATGAAGGACCCGAAGGAGAAATGGGTTACCATCATCCCCATCATCGGCATCGTCATCGGCATCGCTCTGTCCGCCTTCCTCATCTACGAAGGTCTGCAGACCGTCTCCAACCATGTCTACTGCCCCGTGCTGGATGAGGACTTTTCCGGCGGCTTGGACAGTAAGGTGTGGACGAAAGAGGTCGAAGTCGGTGGTTACGGGTAAGTCGGATATCTACCGCCTGGGCCCTCGACCCCAATACTGACCGGCATATTCTACAGCAACGGCCAGTTCGAAGAGACGACGGCGACGGACGAGAACGCGTACGTGCAGGACGGCATGCTGTACATCAAGCCCACGCTGCAGGACCCCAAACTGATCGAGGGCAACAACGTGATGAACCTGCTGAAGGACGGCTCGTGCACGTCCAAGGACTGGTCCTCCTGCGTGGCCGTCACCAACACCACCAACGGCACCATCATCAACCCGGTCAAGTCGGCGCGCATCAACACCAAGGCCGGCGCCACGATCAAGTACGGGCGGATCGAGATCGAGGCGCAGCTGCCGAGCGGCGACTGGCTCTGGCCCGCCATCTGGATGCTGCCGGTCAACTCCTCTTACGGCGCCTGGCCGGCCTCGGGCGAGATCGACATCATGGAGGGCCGGGGCAACAACTGGACGTACCCGCAGGGCGGCAACAACATCATGTCCTCGACCCTGCACTGGGGCCCGGAGCCGCACGCGGACGCGTGGTGGCAGAACAACAACAAGCGCGAGGCGCTGCACACGACCTGGTCGGCGGGCTTCAACACCTACGGGCTCGAGTGGAGCGAAAAGTACCTCTTCACCTACATCAACACGCGCCTGCTGCAGGTCATGTACGTCCCCTTCAACAAGCCCTTCTGGGGCAAAGGCGACTTCCCCGTCTCCGACTCCAACGGCACCCGCCTCGTCGACCCCTGGAGCCAGACCGGTCGCGACTCGACCCCCTTCGACGAGGACTTCTACCTCATCCTCAACGTCGCCGTCGGCGGCACGAACGGCTGGTTCGAGGACGGCGTCGCGGGCAAGCCGTGGGTCGACGCCTCCGCCACGGCGCCCAGGGATTTCTGGAACGCCCGCGACCAGTGGTACCCGACCTGGCAGACGGGCGGCCAGATGGTCGTCAAGAGTGTCAAGATGTGGCAGCAGAAGGGGTACAACGGGTGTTAAGGCAGAGAGATAAACAGAGAGAATGTTTGCTGTGTTTTGTTTGCTTGCTTGTTTGTCGGGAAAGTTCTCCTTCGGCGTTACGTGTGTTTTCCAGGATCGAGAAGAGGGATTGGAATGTTCTTTTTCCGATACCTTGGGGGGTAGGTGGGTTGAGAGTATGGGCACGAAGTACGTCTTGTATAGACCGGACGAGTTGTATGGCTTGGGAGATAAAGGAGCAACACCAGTAATTCATGTCGAAAATACATTTCCCATAGACAAATGTGGACTCTCGTTGAAAACATCAAGCACATCCTCAAAGCTTCCGTCTTCATATCCTTCAAAGCCGTTCACGAAACCTCACCACCATCCTTTCTTTACGTGATAAAGTGTTGAATTCTGCTCAGTCGCGGACACCGCCTAACGTTCCTACTGGCAAACCATCCACCCTTGTGGTCATGATCAAAGTTCCCAAAAGGTCGGTCTAAACTCTCCGATAATAACCCGAGCAGTGGCAGGTCTTTTCACGGTTGACCTTCTTTCCACTTCACTTCACTCCAGCCACCCAGAGTAACCCCCCTCTCCGAGCCCCCTTCACCCTTTACATATCTTCACTTAGGCAAGTGTGAGAATTTCCTCCTCGCCCTTCTTCCTCATCCCGCCTAGCGACAAGTTCAAAGAGCGCATGCACCGATTCCGCTTGTCGTCGCATCGTCCTCCCTCTCCTGCTATTCGTCTCCCTGCTCTCGACTGCTTCTACTGCATCCGTCCACCCTGGGCCGTAGGCTGATATTTTCGTTTTCGAACTCAACATCGTCGGACTTCCTTCCGTCCGCAAGAGCTCACTCCTTTCTTCCTTGTCCGAACCGGCACCGGCTAATTTGAGTTCCCCATGGAACGATGAGGATGTCCGCCCTGCGCGTACCGACCTCCCAGTCCGATCCAGCGAGCCGGCCATCCCGCTGGTTCGTTCTTCTAGGGGCAAGGTATCGTTAACGATGGACCAGCCATCTCGCTCGAGGCAGTGAGTGGCCCGCGGGCTCGATTCGCCCCAAACTTCTCGAGTACACCGAGTCCACGTCCCGGTCTCCAGCAGCCGCAAACTCTCGCGATCGAGCCACTGCTCTCGCTCCTGCTGGACGAGGAACGGGTCTGATCCGAAGCGGTGATCGAAGGGGACGACTTCATTGGGCCGCTCTTCGCAGGTTTGTCGCTGTCGGCGTCGACGTTGTCGTGCTCGCTGCTGGAGGCACTGGGCTTCCGGGCTCAGGGCGGATTCATGTGCGCAGGTGACGTTGGTGGTTGGAGTGGCTGGTGCTTGTCTCGGATCTGACCTTAACGATGGGCTTTGATGCCGTTGTGGGTGGATGAGAGGTGGTGATGTTTGCTGAGACCAACTTGAGTCGGTCGGCGCGGCTGGATGTCTATCCAGCACCGGAGCAGTCTGTGCTCTGGAGTCGGTGGTCTTGATGGAGAGGGAGAGTGCTATTTGGAATGAGAACATCTTCTTTTCGGCAGTAGGCTCGCTCGATGAGGATGGCTGAGGAGATGCAAGTCGATCTGCCAATGGTTTCCAGGAAGATGAAATGATGTGGCGAAGTAACAAGTCAGATTTGAAAGAAAGGGACAAGGTGATATGTCGTCGATATGTGGCGCAGTGTTACAAAGCAGCAAAGTGAACATGAAATCGGACGAGCCTTCGTCGCCACATTCACCCTTGTGCACGATCGGATACATTGCGCGCCGAACAGCTCACATCCAGTGTCTGCGTCCGCTTCACGATATCCAAGTCAGGGCCGAAACGCACCGTTACACACCCGCTCGAGCAACAATCCTAGCTCAGAACGAACCCTCCGTATTCCCCTCCCCCATCGACCGGTTCCCGCTACTCCCCGCCTGAATCGCGCCAATAATTCCATCCAGATAGCCCGCCCCACTCCACTTCTGATGCGTCAAAACGTCGCACCCCAACTCCTTCTCCCTCCGCTGCACGAGGTCCACGTATGCCTTCATGCCGTCCGTGCGATAGGCCTTGGCGAGCTCGTTGGTGATGGTCGCTGTGCTGTGCAGACCCGCCAGGCTGATGAGCTGCAGCACGAACCCATGCTTGGCCAGATCCCAGATGAAGTTCTTCAAATCGGTGTCGCTGAAGCCGTGGCCGGACCAGTTGAAGGACGGGCTGAGGTTGTAAACGAGCTTCTTCCCCGCGTGCACTTTCCGGATCTCGCCCGCGAACCCGGCCGCTTTGGAGACGGAAGGGTCCGCCGTCTCGAGCCAGAGGAGGTCGGCGTAGGGGCCGAATTCGATGGCGCGCTTGGTGGCGGCGGCCAGGCCGGCGCGGTAGTGGTAAAAGCCTTCGCGCGTGCGAGGGATGTCCCAACTGAAGCTGACCGGCGAGCCGGCGACCTCGGCCGCCAGCTTCCTCCGGCGGTGCAGGGGCGTGTTACGGTGTTGCTGCACGTGGCCCAGATACGCCGAGGCGTCCTTGCCCTGCGCCTTGATGTGCGCTTCGGCCGCTTCGTCGAACGTCACGAGCTTGTTCTTCTTCACAAACTCCGCTTCGAACTGGTCGACTTCGGCCGACGCCGCACCGCTTTGCTCCATGACCTGCAGCGTTTCTGCCAGAGGCTCAACGGAGGTGTCTGTGATGCCGAGGATAAATTCGTGATCGCGGGCATCGACGGCGGAGCTCAACAGCTTCCCGCTCTCGCTGTCCGTCCGGGCGATGACCAGATTCTCGCAGCCCATGGTGTCCCACTGGAACCGCGCCGCCACCAAGCGGTTGATGTGTTCCCCCACGGGGACGAGGACCTTGCCCGCCAAGTGTCCACACTTCTTTCCCCCGTGCAGCTGGTCCTCGAAGTGCACGCCCGCGGCCCCGTTCTCGGCGAAGAGCTTGGCGAGCTTCAGGACGGCGCTGAGCCCGCCGTGCCCGGTGTCGCCGTCCGCGACGATGGGACGGAGGTAGTCGACGTAAGGCGTGTCTTTCCGCTGCTGCGCGGTCATGGACCGTCGGGCGTCGTAGTGTTTCCTGTCGTGCAGTTGCTGCGCTTTGAAGAGACGCTGGACTTGATTGGGGACGGTGTTGTATGGGTAGTCGCCAAAGTCCGGGGAGACTTCGTTGGTGGTCGTGAGGACGCTGCTGCACGCCCAGCCCGAGACGTAGAGGATCTCTTGATGCGGCGCTTGCTGCGTCATTTGCACCGGGTCGATGGCGCCCATGGTGTGGACTGGCTGGCCGTCTGCCGCCCTCGCCTCGAGCAAGTCGAACAGCTTGCGCGCCATGAGTGACGACGGGTAAACCTGCTGTAACGTGCCTCGCTTGCTGACGACCTTCTCCGCGCTGTACGGTCGCTTGATGCCCCGATATCGCGGACTTGACCACCATTGCTGAACCTGTTTGACTTGCTCGCTGAAGATCTCATCCTCTGCAGCGGGTTTCTCGGCCTCTTTCAGCAGGTGGAAGGAGTCCGTGGGATGACTGGAAGGCAAGGGCGGTTCGACGGGAGATAAGGTGGAGGACATGTGTGCGGCGCCGTAGGAGAGGGGGCGGAGGGTGGCTGCTCTACGCAGGCATCGTCGTTGATGCCGCAACGCTCGCGCGCCGGCTCTGAACATTGTCGTTACCGCGCAGCGTGACTATGAGGGTGATCGTTCGGGTCGGCTTTGAGCTATCTTTTCATGTTTGAGATGTTGTTGCTAGATGCTACTGGAAGAACAAGGTTATAATGTAATGGTCCATGTATCGACCTCGCCGTCGTCGTGAGCCCGATGCCGGAGTCGCATTCCCTTCGTCCCCAGCTTTTTTGATCGAGCCGAGGTGGAAGTTCGGGGAGCTGTGGATCGTCATCAATCCATCGATTGCTGAGCCGTAAATCGTTATTATTACAATCATTCCTATGTCGCAGTGACAAGAGCGAGCCGGAGTTGTCGTTGACTTGATCTTCTACCATTGTAGTGAAGAGACACACCACGAACTCATACCTGACACAAGGACCAACCCCACAATGGCACTCTCCTCGCGGACGGCGACGCGGGCGCTGAGGGCATCCAAGGTACGATGACAACAACATCACCACAACAGACAACAGTCCCAGACACTCACATCAGCAGCTCCCTCAGCTCCCCCTCGCCTACAATGCCCGTACATACGCCACCGCCGAACCAGACCTCAAAGCAACGCTCCAAGAAATCATCCCGGCGAAACGGGAGCTCCTCAAAAAGGTCAAAGCCTACTCCGACAAGACGATCGGCACGGTGAAGGTGGAGAACACGCTGGGAGGGATGCGAGGGCTGAAAGCCATGGTATGGGAAGGCTCGGTGCTCGACGCGAACGAAGGGATCCGCTTCCACGGCCGCACGATCAAGGACTGCCAGGCCGAGCTGCCCAAGGGCACGACGGGGACGGAGATGCTGCCGGAAGCCATGTTCTGGCTGCTGCTGACGGGCCGCGTCCCCAGCACGAACCAGGTGCGCGGCCTGAGCAGAGAGCTGGCGGAGAAGGCGGGGATCCCCAAGTTCGTCGAACAGATGCTCGACGCCTTCCCCACCGACCTCCACCCCATGACCCAGTTCGCCTGCGCCGTGTCGGCCCTGAACTACGAGTCCGCGTTCGCGAAGCGCTACGAACAAGGCATGAACAAGAGCGAGTACTGGGAGCCCACCTTCGACGACTGCATCTCCCTGCTGGCCAAACTGCCCGTCATCGCGGCCAAGATCTACCAAAACGCGTACCGCGGCGGAGGAGCACTCCCGGCCGAGGTCGACCCCTCGCAAGACTGGGCGTACAACTACGCCGCGATGCTGGGCAAAGGCGGGGCGGAGCACGAAGGGTTCCAGGACTTGCTCCGCCTCTACCTCGCCCTGCACGGCGACCACGAGGGCGGCAACGTCTCGGCGCACGCCACGCACCTCGTCGGCTCCGCCCTCTCCGACCCCTTCCTCTCCTACTCCGCGGGACTCCAAGGCCTCGCGGGGCCCCTGCACGGCCTCGCGGCGCAAGAAGTCCTCCGCTGGATCCTCCAAATGCAATCGCACGTGGGCACCTCCTTCTCCGACGCCGACGTGACCGACTACCTCTGGACGACGCTCAAATCCGGGCGCGTGATCCCGGGCTACGGGCACGCGGTGCTGCGCAAACCGGACCCGCGCTTCGAGGCGCTGATGGACTTCGCCGCGGCCCGGCCGGACATCGCGCAGGACCCCGTGTTCGCGCTCGTGAAGAAGACGAGCGAGATCGCGCCGGGGGTGTTGACGGAGCACGGCAAGACGAAGAACCCGTTTCCCAACGTCGACTCGAGCTCGGGCGTGCTGTTCCACCACTACGGGTTCAAGGAGACGTTGTACTACACGGCCACGTTCGGGGTCAGTCGGGGGTTGGGCCCGCTGGCGCAGTTGATCTGGGATCGGGCGTTGGGCTTGCCGATCGAGAGGCCCAAGTCGGTGGATTTGCAGGGGTTGTTGGATGCGGTGGAGAAGTGAGGCCTCCGTTCCATCCCATTCTGATTGTTATTCGTTGTCATCTTCATTTTTGGAGATGGATAGATACTTGGGAGGGATTGAGGAACAACGTGTCCGCGTGAACGACGACATCGTCACGTCCTCTTTTTTACTCCCTGGAGTGAGGCTTGTTTGTTTGCCGATGTAGACGCCAACGTTGTCCGGGTGAGCAGTGGCATCCCTTTTCGCTAATCTGGACAGAAATCAATCTGTTTTCTACATCTCCGCGACGGGTGCCGTGGTATTCCCCCCGGCGCTGCAAATCCAAGGAGAGCAATCATGGATGCATGCGGAAACACTACCTCCGTTCGTCTGCTCCAACTCGAACACGAGAATACTAATAACAAGGGGACTGGACTCACCCAAATCCGTATAAGAGCTGCCTCTCCGAACGCCCAGACGCATCGTGGCTACATCAATCCCGCGTTTCGTATGTGTGAAGTGAGTGTGTATCTACCTAGGTACCTGATCATAATGTTGTTGGCTACCTGAAGGTACGCTGGATTGCGGTAAAGTGGGTGTCTAAGGCAGCCAAAGGTGTCGTGGTTGAACCGGACGAACGGAGGTACATATAGCCCGTCAAGCCTTCGTGTATCGTGTGTACCGTGTCATCTACGGTGAGGAAAGGCGACGAGGTTGATCAACACACAGGATTTTACATGTGTCCCAATGTCACGTCAAGAATGATAGTACATGCTATATGCAACTTCAGTCATGGACGATATGAGTGTCACAAAGCGGGCTATGCAATGATTTTTATTCTGATGAGGAACGATCATGCCTCATGCTGCTGCAAGCTATGGGCTCGGGATATAGTAGCCATATTTCCTCCTGACGCAAGCCAATCCAATCCATCGTGTCTTTACATCGTCTCTATCTAAAGACTGCCGAGCATGGCAAAGCATTTACTTACCTATCGTCGAGTTAGATCACCAACACTTCATAAGCAGAGATAGTATACATACTGTTGCCACCCATGCCGAGAGAGTCCTGGACGGACTTGGCGGTGTTGGAGAGGGTCTCGGAGGCCTGGTTCAAGAGGCTGGAGCCCTGCTCCTGGGCCTTGCCGGCGGTGTCGTTGGCCTGGTTGGAGGCCGAGTTGCCGGAGCCGGAGATGCTGTCGGTGGCCTGCTGGGTGACCGACTTCTCGCCCTGGGGCTGCATCTTGCTGGCGGCCGAGTCGGCGGTGCCCTTGACCGAGTCACCGGCCTGCTCGAGGGTGGACTTCTGCGAGTCGGGCTTGAGGGACGAGGCGACCTTGTCGCTGGTGTCCTGGCGGCTGGAGAGGGGCGGTGTCAGGAGTGTGCTCAAAGCCTGCTTGCCTGAGGAAGAAGAAAGACTTACAGAGAGTCAGACATGTTGGATGGAGGTTGATTTGGTGGGTGGTTGAGTGGGTGTAGGTGGTGGATAGAGAGACGGTGGATGTTGGTGAAGAAGAGTCGGAAGAAGACACGCAGTCAAACTTATAAAGGAGGAGGAAACACGAAGCGGGGCTCGGAGGGGCAAAGCTTCCAACGTCATCGGCACATGATCGGGCGTGTTGGCTGTGCCGGGAGCATCCGTCGATATCTCTTCAGCTCGAGCTTTGATTGGCGGTCAAGAGGTCACAGCGGGTACGGGATGAGGCGCGGATGCTCGGGGATGGAGCTCGGGCTCAGGGTCTAGGGTTGAAGCTGTGGCGTGGCGTGTTATGACCATGACCGGCGTCATGCTGATGATCATGTGGTGTTGTGGATGCATGTGCCCGATTGAAACATCACATGTGATCGCACGCCACCGTTGGCCATGATCAGGTGACCTTGGGTACTACACCCAGAACGGAAGTAACAGAATAAGCTTACATACCTAGTACAAGTTATATCTATCGCATGTAGCCGGTTGGGTTCGGGCGGGCAACATCAAACGGATGACAGGTAATAAAGCGAAAGAGCACGGAGCAGAGTCTGGGGCTGTACACAGACTGACTGTATTGTAGTCACCAGCGCTGTCTTACGTGCCTTTTCGATCAATCGTCCACTAGATCCTGTATCGGTCCAGGCATGTCACTGTACACCATGCCTGTGCCAGCCGCACCCACGTGCAATCCGCCAAATCATGCCAGGTGCCCATGGTCATGCTATGAGCATCAGCAGCGCCCGAGAGTCCGACGACCCTGCCCAGCTCGCTCGCGCAATAGGCAGGCCTATCCTCGAGCCGTGGGATACCCACCGCGTTCGAGATTGTCCTGAATGAACGAAGCCGCAGGCATCGCTTGCATATCTGTTTCCTCGACGGAATCTCGCCGGTCCGGGTTCAGGACCTCTTTCGTCCAAAGTGCCATCCTGACATCGGGGGAAGTGACAGGAGAGCCTCGAGAGCACCTCGACACCATCTGGACCGCTCGCCCCCCTCTTGCTTAGGTATCAACTGTTCCTCGTCCAAAAAACCACCCATAGACCGGCGCTAACGGGCGATGATCGCAAAAGACGTTCCGTTGTCGCCGTCTCAATATCTCCTTCCCCTGCGAGCTGCCGCTCCGGGCGCGTACGCATCCATCGCCTCTTCATCATTTCCACTCATGACATCAACCATCACTACCATCTGCACACACAATCCCGACTCGATTCAACCGACCGGGATCGTATGTGGCCGCGATGCCACAACAGAAAAGATTCCACCCCGTGACTTCATAATAGGGATGGCGGCTCCGGGTTCTGTGATGCCAAGGAATACCCGCCAAACCCCTGAGATGAAAGCGCGCACGCGTTTCTCTTCGCGTCGCTAGCCAAGCCGCCCATATCTCATCCACTCGTGACCTCTGCCTTCACATCCACGCGTAACAGTACCATATCGGCACACCACCTCCTCCTCTTCTTCTCCCTCTTCTTCTTCTCCTTCTTCATTTTCTGCTTCTTTCACACACCAGCACGCCTGTTTCGTGCAATCCTCTCTTCCTCGGTCTCGAAAATCCCCGTGACACCGGAATCGCGAAAACCCGTTGGTGATTCCATCATTTCCAGACGCGGATTCTTAGGTCGGAAAGCGTGTGCAAAGTTGCTCCCTAGACGACCGCCAAGCCGGCCGCGGCCAGCGACCTGTGCGATCACGACGGTATTCATTTTTTCCACCCTCTTCAATCCATATGCGTAGACGCCTGCGCCTGTTTGGATGGTTTCTTACTTCTCCCAATCACATCAAGGTCCAGAACGCCGCGGTCTCGACGCAGCGCCGTAATCGAGCGGAGGTGGCGGCTGCTGCTCGGGCTCATCTTCTTCCAGTGGGGGAAAAGATGAGGGGTGAGGGTACCACGTTCCCGGGTAATTAGGATGTGGTGGGAAAGGAGGAGGCGCGTGTAGAGGGTTTTGCTGCTGCTGCTGCTGTTGCTCCGGCGAGAGCACGTACGGAGTCTGATGTTGTTGAGCGTACGGGGGAGGGTGCTGTTGCGCGCCGACGGGGGCGGAGTGAGGCCCAGTACTGCTGGTCAGGGACGCGCTCATGTCGAGGGGTGACGGGATGTGTTGCTGTTGGTGGTGGAGGTGGTGCTGCGAGGGCACGTGCGGCGCGCGGAAGTCGGGATGGTATGGGGTCGTGTGGAAAGCGGTACCTCGCAGGTTTTCGACATGGCTGTATGATACGGATCGCGGGGGAGGTGGGACGTGTGGTGGCCACGGCTGGCTGTCCGATGGTCGCTGTTGCTCGGCGAAAGCGACGTTCTGGGCGCCCGGCGCGAAATGTGGTGTACGAGGCGTTGATGCGGATGAGTAAGGGGAGAAATCGCCCGGTGCTCGGAGTTGGTTGTAGCGCCAAAACTCCTGGGGTGTGCTCGTCAGGACGGGCATGTGCTCGGCGCCCATCCCGCCTGCTGCGTTCCAGGACATGGGGATATCGTCAGGGGGCCGGTAGCTGTGGTCTGAGGGGACAAAGCCTGTTGTGTTTTTGAGGTCAGAAACGCCTTTCATTCGATTCATAAAGCAAGCGCCGCCTCTTCCCACATACCTTGGACCGGCAAGGTGCTGACTGGTTCTAGCGACAAGCCCTGGAACGACGCACTGGCGTTGGAAGGCACCGCGTGAAAGTGAGGTAAGGGCTCGAACGGTCGCTCGGCTCCGCCGATTTGCGGCGTCGAGGGGCCCGAATCGGCGCCGGATCTGTTGGAGGGTTCGGAGCGATTTTCCAAGGCGCTCTGTTGGTCGACTGGGTAGAAGACGCACTCCTTCTTCAACCGAATGCAGTTCTGGCACCGTTGATGCGGGTCCTCTTCTGCGACGACGCATCGGATCTTCCGTCGACGACAATGTGCTTGAAATCCCAGTCAGCCATTTTCTATGCACCACCGCGTCCACGTGTTTCTCCTCAGGAAAATCCGGCTTCGCACGCGACAGAGAGGGACTTACCGCAGGCGACAGAAATTCGTTGGTAACCCAGCTTGTTGCGCTTCTTGTCGCTCTCCGAATCGGTCATGACAGTATGCCTCAACTGTGGCGTCGAGACGGACCTGGAGAGCAGTCGGGTACTTTTCGTCTTCGCGACTCGGCCCTTGTTGCCATAAAACGTAGACGCAGGCGCGGCTTGTGTTGTGGCGGAGGATGGGATGACGTTGGGATACGGTGAACGGTCCATGCACGCGCGAGCTTGCGCCAGCGGTGTTCTCAGTTGCTGAGGGTATATGATGTTGATGGTATCGCTCCTGGGACATCACTGGGTGTCGATGACGGTCGCGGAGTCTGGATGCGGCATCGAGTCCAAAGCGCCTGATGAGTCTTGGAACCGGCGAAGGGACAAGAGCATCGCCAATTGAAAGCGCAGTGGACCAGTCGTTACTGCGTCGTCTGGAGATAGAACGGCAGCTTTCGGTCGACACGACGCGCGGTATCGTGACCGACAAGACGGTGATGCTGCCAGAAAGAGAGCCAAAGCCTCTCGTATCGCAGGTTTTCCCGACGGTGATGCTGCCAGAAAGAGAGCCAAAGCCTCTCGTATCGCAGGTTTTCCCGACGGTGATAGCCTCGCCTGACCAAACTCCCGCGGTTTACTTCACCCAAGGAACCGGTACCTCTAACGCTAGATGGAGAATAGACGCAGGGAAGGGAAAAGGAATGGCGGGCATATACCAGCCAGCAATGATGATACCCCAAACAGCGCCGACCACCCAATTGTATTCAAGCCAGTCGACCATGCGATAAGCTGGATGAGGTCTGGAGACCAGTCTGTGCAGACATGAGCGCCATCGAGCAACCCCCCACAGTTGGAAGGCACTGGGCACTTGGTCAGAAGGCGACTCCGAGAGAAGACCATCCTGAGCAAGGAAATGATCCACAAGGGAAAAAAAAATGTCGGAGTTGAGAAATTGCAGTGGCGACGATTTGCGGACTTTTCCCTTCCTCGAGCCCTGTGCCCTCTTGGTCTACAGTATTCGAAGTACTGTACAGTGTGGTGGTGAGAGAGCGTTCGAGGTCTAGGATTGGTTCGAGGCGGTGCGGTCCAGACTAGGATGCAGGAAGGGGTGGCTTGTTTTAGTTCAGATGTGAGGGCTAGTAGCGATCCGGCCCCATGTCCCCTGTCACCAACGGCCGTTGAGAGGAGGAGGAGGAGGAGAGGTAGCTGGTCAGTGGATTTGTAGCGTCACGGCATCCCCCAGGGTCTCGCTTTTACTCTTCACCACAACCGCTGGTTTGAGCGGCAAGCCACATGGTGGTTGCGTGGAGAGCACGAGGATCTGCTAACCGATCCCATCCATGCGGGAATCCTGCGAGGCTAGGTTGATCTGGTTCCTCGACCAGAGGGCCAGAGGCCATGCCCGTGTCCGCTTTCGCCACGGACTCGAGCGCCGCAGTGGCTCGACTGTGCCACGAAATCAATCAACAAACATTCATCTCGTCATGATCATCGTCATTGATGAAATCGTCAGATCATGCGATCCCCCTGGCGTGGTCGGCAAAGGCCCAGGTCTTTGCCGCTGGTCATCTCGGTGGCACCCATGTGCATGTCTGGATGTGGCACAGTGGGACTGTATCCCCCATGTATCATTCGCGTGCGGACGTCGGCCCACCGACCATGCGATCTCACGGCTATCGGCCGTCTGTCCCGCCGTCTATCCTGCTCGAATCTCGGACGCTATCGACGAGCTTGTTGTCCAAATGCCGGATGGGCCGCCCGGCAGCTAGGGTGCAGGCGGCGTTGAGGTACTCCGGACGCCTCTGCATCATCATCATACAGGATGTTTTGCACCAAAGAATATCAACGAGGTCTGATCATCGCGGATCACCCACTCATTCGTACATGCACATATCGACTCGGGGCAGGCTATGATGTTCAACGTGGCTTTGGTGATGGAGACCTCATCCAGGGGGCCGCACTGTGAAGCCATAAGGAATCCTTCGCTATATCTCCGACAGGATTGAATATCACGACTCATCCCAATTGAATGATGGCTGATCGCATTCGGTATATGCACCATGGGCGGCGAAGATGAGATGAGATGGTTGTAGTTAAGTGGATGAGGTTGTGGTTGTAGTTGGAGTTGTCAACGGGCAGATTTGTTTCAGATGGAATTGTGGGTGGTAGGTCGATTGACGTGGCGTGGGTCACCTTAAAACAAACGGGCCTAACCTGCACTACTACGTCCCGCAGCACAGCGAGCACACATGTCCCCCTCAGCATCAATAACTTATTCGACGTTCAATGAAATCATGTTACCATGCCCATTCTTTCATAGTACATACACCAACAAATGTATGCGATTTGCGGGCAGTCGGTCCACCCTCGCGCTTCACCTCACCTTCACCAGTCGCGCACACACGCCGATTACCTCCCTGTTGCATCCTCGGCCGCGTGGGCTCACGCACGTGTAGACGACGGCGCCATGCCCGTCGGTCCACGCGAAGCTCGTCCCACTGTCCCACAGATCGATGCCCCAGTTTCATCATCATCAATCGCAGACGCCTCGCTCGCCATGCGGCCCCTGCAGTACGATCACCTCATCACCCGGCCAAGTTTTGTGCGAGAGGGAGACGATGTCACTGCGATCGTCATGCATTTCACATCGAGCGATGGTGGCGATGTCCACCGGAGAGCTTCTTACGAGTCACGACATACGATACGCCCGCAACCATTATTACCGACCGTACTGCGTGAAACCCGGAGAGCAGTCGCAGGCTTCCTCGTTGGTGTTACGATACAGTTGGTACTACGAGTACAGACCCGGTGTCAATCAATTAAGGTCACACCCGGACAACCGTCCGTCGATCCTGATCGGTAGAGAAGGCGCCGCAGTAGTCGAGAGATCAGCGGCGGCTATGGAAGCTCGTCACCCGCCTTCGCCCCCTACAGAACACCTGCCTCCAGGCTCCGGTCAATTCCGCCCGTGTTCTAGGGTGGAGTAGAGCTCTAGGGGAAATCGGTAGCGTCGTCAGCCAATTCTTCGTCAGTTCGGTGGGACCTTTTGGCTAGGTCCATCCCCTGGTAATGCCACCAATCACTGAAGACGCTACCGACCTTTCACAGGTTCGACTTCACCCCCAGAAGACAGTGTTGTGTAGTCTCTAGCCAGGCGAGTTTCCCAACCAGGCACTCAATCAAAGCGGATTTGTCCGGATTATAAGGCAGACGCATGTAAGCAGCGGAAATCGTCACGACTCATGATCATGCATTGGAGATCTCATCGACGCAAAGCGAGTTACGACCTCCCTCTCAAGCCATGAAAAGGTCGCAATCTGCACCGGTCCAGCCACGCCGTGGCCACGGGCTTCAGGAACAGGAGGAGTGCTAAGCGAGGCTGGAAAGGCTTTCCTCCTTTCCACACCCGCTTCCGAGTCCTCGACTTCTTTTCGCCCAGCTTTGTCCGCTCCACTGCCACGATTCGAGTCTGGTCCCAAGAATATATTACGACCGGCGATTGCCATGGCCCATGAGATGGCAAGTGCCGTGGATGGCACTCTAGCGGTTGTAGGCTGTGTGGCTGTGTCCACCCGGCTGCATGACGTCTTTATAGGAACGAAGCGGTTCCCTGGAAGATTGGAGTTCACGAGAGCCAGTTGGAACAGGCTTGCCGATGATGGTATGCTATCTTCAGCCTTCAGAATCAGGGGTAAAGTCGGATCGAGAGAGGAATGGTATCATCGACACGTGACTGTCCGCTGATGCTACCAATGGAAGCAATCTCTCGTCCCGTTCATTTCAGGCGGTATACTATCACCGAGGAAAGGCACGGCTACCGACCTCCCACCGCTCCGATTTCACCCCTGAAGAGAGCACGTCGAAGACACATTTCACAGACCTCACAAGATCCGAAGGTAACGAAGGCTGATGCATTGCAGTCATTTGTCCGAAAGTTTCGAAACACGGACAAGCGACAAGCGACAATCGGAATCTCGACAGCTTAGCACAATAGGGGGTAGAGTCTTTGACTGTTCACGTCTAGAAGGTACATGTAGGTCTTTTGTTCATTTAGCTATATCCGTCACGCGAGTCGTTCCGGGTCGTCCAAAAGCTCACCTCATCTCCTCATCAGTGCTTGTCATCCAATAGCACACAACGTTCGAACACCGGCTGTGTACGGTGACTACTTACTCGCGCTACCGGCCCCTTTCCAACCAACACCCAACTGGCTTGCCTCGTAATGCTCTCCGGCATGGACTCAATGCAACCTGTCCTATCAGGCATCCGAGCCGGATGGGAATCACCATGAATTTGGCGATTCGGTGGAAGAACAGACACGGTGTCCACGCATACCGCGCGTCCTGTCCTACTCTGAATCTGCGGCGACTGTGTAAAAAAGTCATGCTGTACCTGTCTACCCCGTGAACCGCTCCAAGGCGCCTTGATGACCTCGCCTTCCCAGCAAGCGGCGAGCGAGAAGGAGCGTACGCGCCTGGTAAACACGGTAGGCATTACTACTTTCTGCTTGTCTCTGTCCCGCCGTTTACTGTTCCAACAAGGACGAGCCGACCACGTGAGGATATCGCGGTTGAGGATGGCAAGGAAACAAAGGAATCCCGTACGCTCGTACTGCTCGAGCGGGATCGTACAAACCCACATCGCGTGCGTTCAGCCGTTGGAGGACGACCTCGAAACCTCGTCGTAACACTACGATCGCGAACTCCACTTCATACCGCTGTTCAGCGGGACGCGAAGCCCTTCAAGGAAGCAGGCAGATCAAGCCAGCAGTATCCTTTTCAACGACATGCGCCGAATCCGACCTTTCGGGTATGCAGGAGCCAAAACGATGAAAAATCATTCGTAAAAGCCACTGCATACTCCCTTCACCACCTACTCCATTCTCACACCCCGTCATATCCAGCAGAAACCTAGAGACGTGGAGGCATCATCAGTCACGACGGGTCCCGGCGGGAGAAACGAGAAGCATGGCACGCTCCCGGACGACTTCACCTAACCTAGATCGGATCCGCGGATCGCCGGGATGCAACATCGAACGGAGACGGTCCTCCCAGATCAAAACTCGAATTTGAGTCAGCGATTCGAGGAGACTCACAAACCCCGACTCCAGTCCTCAGACCCTCACATTACCCTTCCCAGCCAGCACTCAAGGCCATGAATGTGAGACTCAAAGGAACCAAAAAAAAAAGGAATAAAAGTCAAAAAGCCGAGTCGTCGAACATGAGCTCGGGCTCGAGCTGCGCCGGGTTGAGTACCGGATGACCAATACCGTCACCAAGGGGGTCGTGAGGTCCGACGAGCAGGACATCAATGCCGGGCAACCGCTGCGATGTCTTCTATGGAGGAGTCGAGGAGCAGACTTGGGTTCTTCGATTTGGGGGGAGAAATCGCGAACCCGTGCCGTCGTCTGGCCTCCTGGGAAGGATTCGTGTCTGCGGGATCGGAAGACCCTGTCATGCTGATCTCGCAAACCTATGATGAGCCCAGGTCCGGCTTTTCTATCGAGAGCTGCTGGGACCTTTGTACCCCCACCGTCCCGCAACAGGAATTCCTGCGAACAGATCTTGGATAACATCTAAAAAAAAAAA
>Ga0058704_10000672_pt1 | contig 16993 bp, 20 predicted proteins | sample AgamicMgSfe_FD_71363 | JGI IMG/M metagenome (GOLD analysis project Ga0058704, IMG submission 71363) | Agave microbial communities from Guanajuato, Mexico - Mg.Sf.e | ecosystem: Host-associated > Plants > Phyllosphere > Phylloplane/Leaf | place: Guanajuato, Mexico | collected 2012-05-30
CTCCCTCCCTGCGTGATCGCTGACGGGCCATGGCTCGCTTCGACCACGTATAGGATAGAACCGGTGGACCTGGCCTGCCGCCTCGCTTGGACGCAGTCTATAGATCCGCAAGGTGTTCATCTTACTGCCAATCCCTTCGCCCACGCGACCGAAGCGTGCGGTGGGCCCATGGCTCGCATGCGCCACGATCACCCCATGTAACATGTTGCATGCAAGCCCGCCCCGAGGCTTCGAGAGTCGAGGCACGGACGGGGCGCGCGAGATTAGCGGCAGCAATATTCATGGGTCGGAAGGGCGGGAAAAAGACGAGGACACTAGACTAGTACTGTGGCCTGTACTTCTCCTCAGAGGCTGCACGCTGTCTCATCAATCATAACGGTGATATCAAGGTGAAGGTTACTTCCTTTGTGTTGCCATTTCGTTGCGGTGGCCGCTGTTTTCGCACACCTGCATCATGTTACGCGTAAGCACCTACGCGGCACGTTGACAGGGTGCGCCGGAGAAAAGATGCGTCGGACAACGTGGGATTGTTGTTGTTGCTTCTGTGGTCCTGTGTCACCGGCGCTAATCGATGCGTGGAAAGGTCAAGGCGTACATGTAGGTAACGACTCGTTTGCGACGTGTGATGAGGCGGGGGAAGTAGTGGGCGTGGATAATCCCAGAAAGGTTCGTGCAATGGTGCTCCTCCGTCGACATGGGTCCATCGTTCGTTCAACAAAACCCCATCGCTTGTCGCTATGATGAGAGTCCGACCGTGAGTGCTATCGTCGTCGCTCGCAGGTCTGGCTGTCCTCCTCCTCCTCCTCCTCCACCACCTCGAACAGCGCCGCCGAACACGGCCGAAACAGACCAAGTTGCTTCTCGTCATCCTCACGCGCGTGTGGAGCTCACCCGGACAGGACACGCTTGGACTTGTGGCTGCATGGAAGTCTCCTCCTCAGTGTAACTTTGCAGGTGCTTTTCGGCCTACCGGACATTGACCCGTTCGACGGACACGTGGCGGAAACAGATCTTCTCGCCATATTGGCGCCAAACAAACCGCAGCGTGTGGGCGGCCATCCTATTACCGCTATAGTCTGGCCGGAGTCCTGCACTCGACCAGATGGAACCAGAAGACACGGCAATCGGGAACACGACTACGGCTCATCACCCGCCTCCAGCAAGCTCGAGTGCCCGGAACGACAACATCGCCACCGATGCCGCACCGCATCGCTCGGGCGCACTGGCAACCGCGATCCCCCAAGGCAATGACGATGCTGCTGCCGCTGCCGCTGCTGCGGTAGGAGAAGCCACTCCGTCTCATTTCCCCTTTCAGCCACGCGCGCTGGTCAATGACCTGGAGCACCATGCTTATGTCGAAGCCACGAGTCTCCCTCAACCGCCACAGGATCTGGTGACGAGGAACGACGACTTCCACACGGGCGCCACGCTGGACGAAGCCGAACCGGGATACACTCACCTGAATACCTCCTCACTCGCTTCCAGCAGCCACTCGGCCGATGTCTACGACTACGGCGACGACCAGACGCAGCAACCGGTTCAGCAGGCGCAGTTGGCGGAGGAGCAACACTTGGAGGCAGATGTGCGTCGCATCTCACGCCCCCAGAAGCGCCGTCGAAGGCGTGTTTCGTCTGGTGCCCGTTTGGCTAAGTATGTCATTGCATAGGAAATCGACAGCGACTCCGCGCTGGGCAGCGATACGTGCGTCTTGCTCGTCTCCTTTGGCTCCAACTTGCCCCCTACCGGCGATCGGCTAATAAGATGCCCAGGGAGAGCACGACGACGTCGTTGAGCGAGTCCATCTACCAGTATCGGAAGGAGCACGGTCGGACCTATCACGGTGCGTGGAAAGTTTCGACTGCATACCTAGCCTCTGCAGCGCCCGGTTCCGTCGAGCTCCGCCGCTAACATTGACCAGCCTACAAGGATGGCAAGTATATCTTCCCTAACGACGAGGTAAGTGGCATAACAACCCTTCCCCAGTCATCTTGCATTCTGATGATTGACCACGGAATAACAGCGGGAAGCCGACCGCCTCGACCTGCAGCATCATCTTTTCCGTATCACCTACGGCAACCACCTCTTCTTCGCACCCTTGAGGGACCCCAAGCGAGCCATCGACGTGGGAACCGGTACCGGCATCTGGGCGGTTGACTTCGCCGACGAATTCCCCGAGTGTCAAGTCATGGGTATTGACCTGAGCCCTGGCCAACCAACTCTGTATGTACCATAAACCGCGTGGGCCACCATGCTCGACGCTGACCGAAAGCCGCAGCGTGCCGCCGAACCTGAAGTTCATCATCGACGATGCAGAAGATCTCTGGATCTACCCTCAGCAATTCGACTTCATCCATCTACGCCTCATGGCCGGGTGCTTCTCCGACTGGCAAAACCTCTTCCGGCAAGCATACCAGTAAGCTCTTCCAACCATCCATGCGCGGATATTCTCCACAGTCACTCGCCACGCCCGCTAACCGTCCCTCTCCCCCGCAGAAACCTCGAACCAGGCGGCTGGCTCGAAATCCAAGACTACGGCCTCCCGGTCAAATCCGCTGACGACACGCACCTCGGCACCGACCTCCTGCGCTGGGGCGAGCTCCTCTGCGAAGCGGCGCGCCAGCTCGGCCGACCCATGGGCTCGGACGTGAGCGACCGGTACGTGGCGTGGATGGAAGAAGCCGGCTTCGTCGACATCGAGCAGCGCATGTTCATGTGGCCCTCCAACGCCTGGCCCAAAGACCCCTTCATGAAGGAGCTCGGGCGCTGGAACCAGATCAACATCCTCGACGGCCTCGAGGGGTTCTGTCTGGCGTTGCTCACGCGGGGGTTGGGGTGGCGGAAGGAGGAGGTGGATGTGTTCGTCGCGCGGGTCGCGCGGGATTTGAGGGATCGGAAGATCCATGCGTATTTCCCCATGCCGGTCACGTTTGGCCGGAAGCCGTTCCCACATGAGGTGGGGTTTCATTGAGGTCTGACGGGTCGATGTTTGACGAGCGATGCATTCCTCCTTCTTTGTCTTTGGCATCGGGTTATCGAGCAACATCTCAAGACGTGACGAAGGCATGTGCTAACGAGGTGAAGAAAGAGAACGGCGGCAATTCACATGAATGTATGTAGGTATCTATGCATCTAGTCACGGCTTGTATCTCGTGCATACTTGTAGACAGACCTGGCCTACCATTTTGAAAGGAACTATTTCGCTGGGTGCGCGGATAGCTTCTTCCCATCCAGATCATGTGATCGTCCGTAGTAACAAGGTGCAAGGGACGTTTTCACCCACGGCCACATCTTCACTCACTCACATAGGGGTAAACGGGTGGCAAAGGATGAAGTTCACCGATGCGAGCTGTGGCGAAAGAAGTGAATTCGGCCCAGAAGCAGTGAAGGTGAATCATTGACCTGGGCCGGCTTTGTCACATGACACGAGACCACTGGAAATGACGCGAAGCTTCCGTAATCGGCGCAGCCAAGGTCCGCCCTCAGCCACCCGCGCTTGCTGCCTCATAAGCAACCCAACCTTCCATTGCACACCTGCTTCCTTACACCCACCATCACACCATCACACCATCACACCTGCAACCTTCGCAAGAACCTCCAATCCATCGATACCAAACCGACACAGACTCCATCTCACCCACGCCCAACCAGCAACCATGCAGATCTTCGTCAAGACTCGTGAGTCGAACCCCGTCCTGACCGCCGCCACCTAGCCTTCTCTCACTCTTGAGACTAACCTACATCACAGTGACGGGCAAGACCATCACCCTTGAGGTCGAGTCGTCCGACACCATCGACAATGTGAAGAGCAAGATCCAGGACAAGGAGGGCATCCCTCCGGACCAGCAGCGTCTTATCTTCGCCGGCAAGCAGCTCGAGGACGGCCGCACCCTTTCCGACTACAACATCCAGAAGGAGTCTACGCTCCACCTCGTCCTCCGCCTGCGTGGTGGTATGCAGATCTTCGTCAAGACTCTCACCGGCAAGACCATTACCCTGGAAGTGGAGTCGTCCGACACCATCGACAACGTCAAGTCCAAGATTCAGGACAAGGAGGGTATCCCCCCAGACCAGCAGCGTCTCATCTTCGCCGGCAAGCAGCTCGAGGACGGCCGTACCCTCTCCGATTACAACATTCAGAAGGAGTCCACCCTCCACCTCGTCCTCCGTCTCCGTGGCGGTATGCAAATCTTCGTCAAGACGCTCACCGGCAAGACCATCACGCTCGAGGTTGAGTCATCAGACACGATCGACAACGTGAAGTCCAAGATTCAAGACAAGGAGGGCATCCCACCAGACCAGCAGAGATTGATCTTCGCCGGCAAGCAGTTGGAGGATGGCCGGACGCTCAGCGACTACAACATTCAGAAGGAGAGCACGCTGCACTTGGTGCTTCGTCTGCGTGGGGGTCAATAGGTGATGACACGGCTTGGGATGGATGGCGTCTTTGGGGAATGATGAGTTCATGATTTCAGCGTGCGCGACCGCCATGATGGCGAGCATATGATATTAGCTTAGTGCTATGAACTGCAGCGGCTCTTCGGGCCTGCTTTGACTGCACCTGAATTTCCATCTAGACCCGTCTCTCGTTATTAGCTGTCAATTGTAGGCTCGATGTTCGCTTTGCATGGTACCTACATAGTAGGTAGCTGGAGAACGTTCGTGCATGACTAATCACCAGGTAGTGAGTGAAACCGCTGCACGGGTTTCTGCGCTTACAGACAAACCTCTGAACATCCATGCCGGCAAACCTCAGCAGTGGTCTACTACCACTCAGCGACGTAGCCTACAGTAACACACACAGTAGGTCAGTCTCACGGTATGTCTTCGTACAGATGAGATGCCACCTTCCTACTTCTTCCATCTGAAGCTAGAGCTATACCCTGTCCCAGCCTCGCACAAGCAGCGCATATCCAAACGCTTCAATGAGCTATACTCGCCGCCCAAGGGTACAGACATCTTCCAGGCACCTCTTCCCGCTCACAGAATATCCAAGTGGCCCACTGGCTTCCCTCAGAGACCGGGCACGCCGAACAGTGGCTCGCTCGGCTCGGAACCTTCACGCTCACCACCATCTCACGTACCTATCAAGACTGAGCAAACGAAACCGGAAACGCACGGGGCCGCTCTTCTGCTGCCGGAGCGGAACTTGAAGCTACGGGATTCGCTCCCGCAGTCACCGGCGCTGGGTCCCGCGAGGCATTCGAACGAAGACTCTGCTCGCGACTGGCGGTACGAGGCGGTGTCGATCGAAAGCATCGACATGGAGCCGCAGCACTCCACCTCAGTCACGGCAAAGAACGCGAAGAGTGCGCTGCACGGCGGGTTGCGCACGACAGCCCTCTACCTGCCCTCGGATCCTAAAACGACGGATGTTGGGTATGGGGTCGTGCGGTTGTACCGCGATACGGAAGAGATTGAACATGGGGAGGCAGCGGTGAGAAAGAGTTTCGACGGAACGCAGCAGGGTGCCTTCGACCCGGAGGACTGCACGACTCTGTGCATCTTGGCCGTGCCGTCGTGGATGATGCCGTCGGATCTGCTCGGCTTCGTAGGCGATCAAGCGCGAGAGGAGGTTTCGCATTTCCGCCTGATCAGGACGGGGCGCGCGAACAAGTACATGGTGCTCATGAAGTTCCGACGGGCGATGAAGGCGCGGGAGTGGCAGAAGGCGTACAACGGCCGCTTATTCAGCGCCGCCGAGCCGGAGAACTGTCATGTCGTTTTCATCAAGAGCGTCGAGTTCGTGTCCTCGGAAGAAGACGAACACCGGGATCGCGCGGAGGATGCGTCCAACTTCCCGCACAACACCAACGATCCCTTCACGGCCACCAGCCGACAGCGGAGTACCTCCAAGAGCCTCTCCAGCAAGCCTCTCGCTCCGCCGCCCCCGAACTTACTCGAGCTGCCGACGTGTCCGGTGTGTCTGGAGCGCATGGACGAAACGACCGGTCTCCTCACCATCCTGTGCCAGCACGTGTTCCACTGCGCGTGCCTCGAGAAGTGGCGCGGATCCGGGTGTCCGGTCTGCCGATACACGCACTCGCCCTCCTACACCTTCCCCTACCCGCGCCCGTCGTCTCAGCACAACACCACCGCCGACGACGACCCCTCCACCGCCCCCTCGTGCTCCGTCTGCGCCTCCTCGACCAACCTCTGGATCTGCCTCATCTGTGGCAACGTCGGCTGCGGCCGCTACGACGAGGCGCACGCCTTCGCCCACTACGAAGCCACCTCGCACTGCTACGCCATGGACACCAGCACGCAGCACGTGTGGGACTACGCGGGGGACGGCTACGTGCACCGCCTCATCCAATCCAAACCCGACAGCAAACAGCTCACCGACCTCCCCCGCCACCGCGAGCGGCACGAGAACGAGGCCTTCCGCGCCGAGGCCGGCGACAGCGTGCCCAGGGAGAAGATGGAGAACATGGCGGCCGAGTACACGTACCTGCTCACGTCGCAGCTGGAAGGGCAGAGACGGTATTTCGAGGAGCAGGTGGAGCGCGCGGTGGACAAGGCCAGTCAGGCGAGCGCGCGCGCGGACGAGCTGGCTGCGCGGGCGGCACGCGCGACCGAGGCCTTGAGTCGGGCAGAGCGGGAGCAGGAGGAGCTCGCGGCGGCGGTCGCGCGCGTGGAAACGGCGTTGGCGAAGTCGGAAAAGTTGAAAGGTCGGTTCGAGCAGATGGCGCGGGAGCTGTCGGGTTCGTTGACGGAGGAGAAGACGATGAACGAGGGGTTGATGCAGCGGATCCGCGCCGCGGACGGGCGCTTGGCGGAGGCGAGGCAAGAGGTGGAGGCCGCGAAGGGGGAGAAGAGGGAGTTGGAGGAGATGAATCGGGATTTGAGTATGTTCATCTCGGGTCAGGAGAAGGTGAGGGAGTTGCAGGCGCAGGGGGAGGAGGTGGTGGATGGGAGTGTGAGTGTTCCCGAGCAGCAGATGAGGAGAAAGGGGAAGGGGAGGAAGAAGTAAGTTGCTTTTCTACTCACCAGAAGTTTGATGGCGTTGGTTCCATGGTGAAGTTGATGGAAAAGACATGATAGAATCAGATACCCCCGGATAGACAAAACCGTCCCCATCAATCAAAACAGCTACCAACAGTCGCGTTGAGCTCCCAAGTCTGAAACAGCCATTAGAAAGCACCTCTCAAACCTCACTCATCAACCCCAACGGCGGGCCGTCGACAAAGTGAATGACGGTCGCCTTGAGCTTCTTGTGCGCCCCGCAGTCCGTGTCGTAGTACCGCAGGTCGTCCAGGCTGGCGAACTGCGTCGTGACGACGAAGTTGTAGCCCTGGCTCATCGGGCTGTCGGTGGCGATGGTTTTGTGGGGGGCGACTTTTTGGATGTAGGGTTTGCCGTCCTGGACAAACAAGTAAGTAAATAAACTGTGGATGAGTGGGTTGGGGAGAAGGGATAAGCATGGATGAGATGAGATGAGAAGGGGGGAAGATGTACCCGTTCGTTGGTGTTGGCTAGGTCGTTGTAGGCGTCGAACATTTTGGGGAGGTCGTCCTCGCGCTTGACTTTGAAGCAGGATTGTCTTTGGATCGGCATGATTTCTCTTTCTTGGAGGGGGGGCGGTTCCCGAGGTGGGTGTTGTGAAGGTACGGGTTTGGGAAAGGCGGAGCGTGGTATGTGTGCTTTCTTCCTTCTCTTCTTTTTAGGTAGGTAGACACGGAATTTGGATGATGATAAGAGGAAAAGGTGAAACTTGTTTCTCGTTCACAGAACGGCGGCGATGGTTCGGTGAAGGTATAACCAATCCGGTCACCCGTGTGCCGCTTATTACGTCCGGACACAATCGGAAGTAAACTCGTGATCACACTCTTTCTCCTGGCATTGCGATCAGTGTTGTATAATAAATGGTGACGTCCACCACTGCAGCCTCCGGACGGAGCCCTTCACTTTTCTTCGGACTTGATAATAACCCGAAGCCTGCCGCCTCTTGTCCTGTGCGACTTGCAGGTGTTGGGATCATATCTTCTTTGCAAAGGACACGACAGTTTTGGGTTATAACGGAGTCGTGGTGGATGTTGTCTTCGTTGTACTGGTTAAAGAAGAAGTAGCCGACGTTGAACGAGGCCGTTCCGGGACGGAGACGGAAAAACGTTCATTCCCCAGGGGCGAGTCAGGTGACAAACACTAGTCTCACCTCTTGGCAGATGTCCTCCCGGCGTCTTCAATCTTTTTCATCTTCTTCCCTCGTCTTGATCTTCTGCCAACCTGCACTCACCCCTCGCCCTCCATCATCACCTGCTAACAGCATGATCGTCACGTGTGCTTGTACGTGCGTCCTTCGTGCTCCGACATGTCCATGACCCCAAGGGTCACCGCCCCGACGTGCATGCACTATATGCAACCCGTTATGTTCATGCGGAGACCCAACTACATCAAAACCATGCTCGACCAGGAACGTTGAGGTTGTCTTATTCGTTCCGGTCACCAGGAAACATCTTTCACCCTGACCTTTACATCTGGAGATGATATCAATTCACTTTCGTAGCAAGAGAGTCTCGAAACAACCACGCCAGAGACCCGACATATGTAGCTCGGAAGACACTCATGGATCAAGTGCCCTGCGTTGACTTGCATGTTCAACCGTGGCCTTGCAGCTCATCCGACAAATGAGCGAGTGCCACAATGACACCGCCTTCGTGCATTGTTCCCGGGGTTGACAGAGGCATACCGTACGCATGACTCCACCCTTAGTCCTGCATCAGAGACTAGCACGCCCGCCATGAACTCGGACAGACGTGTCACGTCCATTCTCGTGCGGCTGTTTCGGTACTACCATAGTACATGCCTCCTCTCCGACTTGCCAGAACTGCTTCCCCGCGGCTCCTGAACTGCACGTTGGCGAAAGGGCCATAGTGGCCTTGGAGAACACCGCTGGTTGGCTTGCAAATGTACTTCTACCATCGAGATAGACTTCATGGCGGAAGCGGCTACAGCGCAAGCTGCTCAAGTTGACAACACATACCTGACGGTTTCGCTGTGCGCCCGGTAGCCCTTTCGGTCACACAACGCCAGTTTCATCAGCGATGGTGTCTGGTGCTTTGCAAGAGCTTATCCGCGCAGACGGGCTCTCGAGCTGAGAGCGAAACAGCTAACATCGGAGGACCCCGTTTCCCATGGATGGCTGCTGAGCGCTCCCGACACCGCATGAGCGTCTTGCCTGGATGTCAAGGTTCCGAAGTCTGACGGCCTGTAATCCCGGCTACTATAAGGATCTGCATCCAAGCATCTCCGACGTGGCCGCGCAGTGCAGTAGTGTCCGTTTCTTCAAGCACGCACCGGGCGCTATCGAAAGTGGGTCGCGGGCCCCGAAGTGTGCAAGCTCGCCGGCGGACGAGGACGGCCTCTCTTCTCGACCAGCTTGAGTACAGTACTGTATGAGTATGGAGTGGTGCACGGCGTCTCTCTCACCTCTAACACATTCCAGCGAACGGAGTTGACGCACTTTGACAGGCACGATGACTCCACGGTGCTCAACACACGCCCTTTCCAACGGACGGAAGCCTGCGCATGCTCGTTCTGCACCTAGATATTGTTCTGCCCTGCGCAGCTCATGCTCTCCACGTCTCGATCGTCATTCTCCTTTGGTCGAAATGCACGCCAACACATCAAAAATGGGGCCTGGGCAGCTCGTCCTCGGACTCGTCCGCTCTGTTGGAGCCTACCTTCACACCGGTTCCCATTCGATCGGGTGTCGTGCCTCGGTGCTTCAGGTTTGCGTCGAAGGATATATACTGTCCATTTCGAGTCGATGCCTCACTGTCATTGACTGTCCCTTTCCCTAGTCTTGCATTGACTCCTTGTCATTGAGCAAACCTTTTTAGCGTCCCTGAGCATTTGCTGAAGTGGCGACGACAAAGTCTCCGGGTCGGTTCACTGTCGTGCAACGATCCCATCATTCTCCGTGAGGGCCAACGCCTCGACGCACCTTTGGACGCTTTCGCGGTTTTGCATCACTCATTCCGCCTCTTCGAGAAAAGCTCTGGTCTGGGCCAACGCCTCGGTTTCACACAATTGGGTCGGCACAATGTTCTACATCATGTACCTATCCAGTACGTTTATCCAAGCACGCCAGTTACAAGGAGATGCTCGGCCGGGCCTTATGAACCGCTTGCCCCCCCAGAAAAGCTGACGCAATCATAGGTGTCTGCACACGCCGTCAGTGGCCCGATCCCCTCTACGAGCCGTACAGCAACGGTCACGGGTACTACTGCAAAGTCCGGGTCAACAACCGAGAGTACTCGACGGACGTGGCGTACAAGAGCGAAGCGCTGGCCCGCGACGGCGCCGCTATGAAAGCCTTCATGATCTGCCGCAACTTCTCCAGCAACAACGGCATGCTCCCCGGCCAACGGACCTCCATCGGCGCCGGCGGCGGTGTCGTGCAGGGCCTGCCCGTCCCGATCGGCGCCGGTCGTCGAAGCAGCAGCAGCCGCTACGAGCCTGTCGCGGCCCGGCCGTCCGCCGTCCTGCCGAACAATCGGCATTCCACTACGAGCAGCAGCAGCTACGGTGGCTACGACACCTCGAGCGACGGCCTCAGCAGCGGCGGCAACAGCCCCAAGAGTCTACAGAATGGCTTCGAGGAGCAGCAGCAGCAGCAGCAGCACCATCGTCGAGTGACCCCGTACGTCGTGCCGAGGGCCGGGTCCATCAAGCCATCCTATCCTCGACAAGTCGCCACCGCCGATGATGACTTCCTCCATTGCCTGTGCCGACGTGGACCCGTGCGGGCGTACGGGAGGTGTCGTAGCTGTCTTGTCGAGAGCGGATGGGCTTGATGGGGATCCCTCTGGATGGTGATTGATGGGACCTTTCTTACGAAATAACGACGGCGGAATCCCTTTTTCTGCGTTTGCATTTCGGGTTTCCTGCGTTGTGTCTCTTCTGCTTGACGACTGTCATCAGACGAAAGGTGCCGCGAGGCATATTTTACGAATTCACGATTGACGACATTCTCTGAACACTTTCTTCTTTCTTGCATTGGATGAAGCGGGTGGCGGCCGATGGACGCGCGGCTGATTACTTGATGCTCGGCTGATGACTTAACGGCTTTGACGCAGAAGTCATGGATTTTGCGTGACGATTCACGATGGTATCGTATTTGGCTATACTCAATGGCAGTTAGCTAAAAAGCATGGCCGATGGCTCTCACTCTCCGCCAATGACCTTGACCTTCTCCTTTTCACATCGCCTGCCGTTTACTGTTTCGGCGGACCCCAACGAGAAGGGCGGTCCTGGGTCGTCGACCAGTGCCACGGCCCCTGATGATCTTCATGACCGTAGCCAGCCTTTCCCGAATTGCCATATCCGCCGGCGCCAGAAGACGCCAGTGGAGTAAAAGCGGTCGTGGCCTGGATGTCCCGCGACGAGAAACCGGCCATGACGCCGATGCTGCTGGAGCCAATCGTCCACTGCTGCGTGACGATGTCCCAGTAGCTGATATCGCGTCTGGAGAGATCGAACGTCACGGTCTGGCTTTCGCCGGGTTGTAGGAGAATTTTGTCGAAGCCGCGGAGGACTTTGACGGGCGTGATGTCCTGGTTCGCGGGCTGCGGGAGACCGAGGTAGAGTTGTGGGACGGCGGCGCCGGCGACGACGCCCGTGTTGGTGATGAAAGCGGAGACGGAGAAGAGCGTCTCCCACAGCGCGGGGTTGCCACCGGGGACGATGGTGGCGTTGGGGGGCGTGGCGGGGATGTTGGCGTTGCTGGCGCGGTGCACGGTGAGGTTGGAGAGGGAGAAGGTGGTGTAGCTCAGGCCGTAGCCGAATTCGTACTGGACGGATTCGTTGAAGTAGTCGAACCAGCCTGTGGGTGAGGGTCAGTGGGATGTAGAGATTGGAGGAATGGGTACACTCACGGTAGTCGATGAGCAAACGCTCTTGAAAGTCGCTCTGCCACGCATTGGGATTCGTGGTGTTGATCAGGGCGCTGGAGTTGGTGATGTCCGCGAAGGCGTAGTCTTGCTCCATTTTGGCGATGGTGTACGGTAGCTTGCCGCTCGGGTTCACGTCGCCCCATAGGACATCAACGATCGAGTTGCCAACTTCCTGGCCCGGGAAATGCGCCGCGAGGATGGCCGTAACGTTTGGCTTTCCGAGCCTTGTCAGCAGGTCATTCGGGCGCGGTTAAGTACGGGTTTGACTTACATGGTCCGCAAAGGGGAGGACGTTCAAGCCGCCGGAGTTGGTGATCACGACCTGCCGAGGGTCAGCGCACGGTTGAGACTAGGAACAAACGTTGATATGCTCACCGTGTTCGGGCAAGAAGCGGCAACAGTCTCGACCACCGCTGTTCCGTTCCAATCGACCAACAAGCTGGGTCGATCGTAACCCTCGGTCGCCCATGTCTTCAGGAAAACCAGGCAGACATCCGGTGGCTGTGGAAAGACGCTCGCGCTAGATCCACCATCAACGACGGATAACTTGTTACAACAGCAAAGTGACTTACTATCCGTTGACGTTGGTGATGAAGGTGTTATTGAGCACATACTGCACGAAAGCGTTGTTGTTCTGCGATGCCGCTTTGGCTTTGATCGCTTCGAGTGGCGACACGACGTAGCTGAAACGACCCGTACCGGAACCGCCGCCGACGGGCAGCACACCGTACGGAAATCCGATGTTCTTCAAATCGGGGTCGGCGCCAAAGTACAGCCCGTCCGTGAGGTCGGCGGCGTCGTTGCCAAAAATGCCGATGTTCTTTGGGGCGCGCAGCGGTAAGGTGTTGTTGACGTTCTTCAGCAAAACCATCCCGGCTGCACCAAGCTCACGGATCAATGCCGCGTGATTGTCTCTGACGTCGACGTTGGCCGGGCCGAGAGTGTAGTTGTAGAGGTACGTGCTCGCTGCGACTGGTCAGCGCACACTCTCATCCCCATGCTAAGAAGTGCTGAGCTCACGGTCTGCCCTGTTGAGATTGACCTCGCTGGCGTCGATAGGCGGGTATGTGTCCTGCTGGAGGTAGAAGTAAGGCGTCATGATGCGGCGGCACATGTCGTCGACACGGTCAATCGAGAGGCTACCATTGTTGACAGCTGTTGTAAGGTTTGCTCCAAAATAGGAGTGTGCTGTATCCGTGAAGGTGATCCCACCAGGCATATCCATGTCCAGCCCAGCCTCGATCGCCGGGACACCGAAATGGGTTGCGCCCCAGTCAGACATGATCTTCGGATAGTGTTAGTATACCTAAGCCGCTCCAGGAGGTAATCAGAAGGGGTGACGCACATATCCTTGGAAGCCAAGCGCCCCCTTCAACAGGCCATTCTGGGTCTTGCTGTTTTGGCAACCGTATGATCCGTTCACTCTGTTGTATGAGCACATAAAGCTCGCGACGCCGCTCTTGACGGCGTTCTGAAACGGCCAGAGGTACACCTCGTGCATTGTTCGGTCATCGATATTCGAAGAGACGGCTTCGATCGTCTCGTTCTGTGCATTCAAGCTTGGGTTGCGCTGCGTCTCCTCTGTGAACGCAATCAGCATCTTGCCATAAAGTCCGAGTCAATTGCAAGGCAACCAACGTTCGTTCCCTATGGAGCGTCAGCAAATCTAGGATAGGTATTGGCTCTTCTGGGAGGCCCAGCATCACCACGCGTAGGCATAATTACCTATAAAATGCTTAGCGCACGCTTGAACCCCCGAAGATTGCATCCCCTCAATCGTGTCGCCGAACAGGTTGCCGGTCAAGTACGGGTCTGGCGAGAACCCCTAACATTGTGTCAGACGCAACTGCTCAAGCCTGTCGCCCGTGCATCGGAGCAGAAGGCAGTCTGCGGTCCACTACCCGGTCAACACTTTGAGGGTCCAACGACTCTACTCACCTCCCAATTCCGGCCACCGTATCCACTACGTCCCAACGGTCCGGCGACCGGGCCCAGAGCGATATGAGCACCCTTGCCTTTGAACTCGGCTCCCATGTCGACACCCCGCTGGCGCGCCAACTTCCTGTCCCAAGACGCAGCAACCGAGATACCCGCCGGGAAGACCGACGCGTAGTCGGCCTGTCGGATCGCCAGCGGGCCGTCTTGCAAACACAGACCTGAGAAATTCAGACGGGGGATGGGGCCGATGTTGCCGACGCAAGGGCCCGCGGTGCCGGTCACGAGCTCTGCTTTCTCAGCGAGCGTGAGCTGGTTGACGAAGGCACTGGCTTGCGCGAAGGCTGCCGTCCAATCGAGGCCGGTGGCGTTGGCTATTTCATATCTTCGTCAGCCACGTGCGTGGAATGTACGGCATGAGCGTTCGACCCGGTCAGGAACTTACGGGAAGGGTACACCGGCAGACTGGTTTCGTATTGCGCGTGGTTCCACGTTGGGCCAGCGGCATTGGCTTCACTGCTGTTTGTGCCATTCTGACCACTCACCGCGCCCAGCGTGCTCAAAAGAGCCAAGGCGAGGTTGGTCGAGAGCAAACCCATAGTGACGAAGTCGCAGCGGACTGAAAGGACAGATCGCGTTGCAGTGACCTACAATGCTCGCACCGAACGCGACGCCTGCTACTTGCTCAGACATGCTGGGCTCGCTCGCACTTTTGTAGTGGATAGCTCGGCAATGCGAGCTCGACTGAAATGACCTTTACCCCTCGGGAAATCACCGTGCCGCAACCGACCTGTTGATGGATGACTGCTTCTGCAGGCGCATATGACCTTGGCATCCGTAGTGTATTGAGCCTGACAAAGGTGGCTCGTCAGTCAGCGATAGCATGGCCGGCATGCAGTACTTTGTGAAGCACCAAGCAAGAAAGTGTATCCTGTAGGCGCTCTTTCGAAGTGCCTTTGTTCAATGCCGACGACCAAGGTGATAAACCCTCGATAAGGTTGTCCCTTTGGGGTGCCCGAAGTACTTTCCACGCGCCAACGAGACAGACCCTCCCGACAGTATGCAGTAGGACAGCTTACCTGCCGTAGGATGAGGAGAGGTTCGTGCGTGTGCGCCATGGGACGTGAAGTCCCCCGCAATCGATGCCCCGACGTTCGACCGACGACGTTTCCTCCCCAGGAACCCCGCAACTTCCCCGTGGCCATGCGAAAGCTTGTTGCTCGCCCTCAAGTCCACCAACAAGAGTTCAAGACCATGCTTTTCGCGAACGGTAAGTACATAGTAGGTAGCTAAGGTAGTCAGAGAAGCAGTCAGGAGGCACACAAGGACACTAGGATATGTTTGCTTCGACACCGAGGAGTTGTCGAAGGTTATGTGCCATACGTTAATTACTATGCTTTCTAGGTAGCGTTCTAGTTTTGTGGTATCGCCGCCACTAAACAAAGCCTCATTCCCCAACCCGCAGAAAATGCACCGTTCTAACCCAGAGGTCATGCCCCTGCCTTGCCGTTCCACCATCATGACGCTAAAAGAACAATGCAAAGGAATCCGATCTCGGAGGAATGCCCCAGTGCAATACTGCAACGCTCCCGGCCCTAGCCCATCTAGAAATTACTGGCGGTGTTGACCGGACCGTGGGGGTTCTGGTACGAGTCGAGATCGGGCTGCATCGAGCCCCGCTTTTCCCCGTGAATACTATCCTCCGGGGATTCGAGGTAGTCGTCCTGCGGCAGGCGTTCGCGCTTCTTCCTGCCCCACAGTCGCCACGCGACGAGGGCGAGCCCGCCGATGAGGACGGCGCTTCCGATGCCGCCGACGACACCCCCGACGATCTTCTTGTTGGATGTCGACAGGTTGGTGCCCGAGCCACCTCCGTTGGCCAGCGAGGGCTTGATTGTCGCGGTGGCGAAGCCGGTTGTGCTGCTGAAGACGCGGTCGGTGGTGACCACAGAACTGTAGACGCTACCGTCGGATGTCCAGTATGAGGTGAATGTCGAGGGCTCGGTTTCCAGAGCGACGAGGGCCGTGGTGATGGTTGTCGCGGACGAGAGGGTGGATCGATCGATTGTGGATGAGCCCAGTACTACTAGGTTGTGGGCACTGCCGGTCATTGTCCGTACCGCCCTGGAGTCTGACGTTGTCGATGCGGGCACGAGTGTTGATGTGGCGACGCTGGAAGTGACGGTGGAGCCATCCGAGTTCGTGGTCGTGACGGCGACCGTGGTAGGTAGCTGAGTTGAGCTAGGCACTTGCGACGACACGGCGGATGATACCACTGACGAGCCTGCTAATGCGGTCGCCGAAGCTGACGACGATGCCGCCGATCCCGACGGCGAGGTTACTGAGGAGCTTGCGTCCGTTGCTGATGGGGGTATTATTGTCGTTGTCGCCGCTGCCGCTGACGTTGTCACTTGGGTAGTTGTTGGGGTGGCTTGTTGTGTTGACGAAGGAGCAGTAGTCGCAGGGTCGGTGGTCGATGCAGAATCGGTCGTCGTAGGAGTATTTGTGGGCGTGGTTGTCGGATTCGTCGACGGGTCAATCGTCGATGACGTGGTGGTCTCGATGGGTGATGCGGTGGTGGCGGTGGTCGGTGAATTTGTTGAAGCGTCGCTAGAGGAGATGACCGTCGAGGTGGGCGTTGGCGTTGACGTTGGTGTGGTAGTAGTGACGGCGCCAGTGCCGGCCACCTGTCGCTTCGGCATCACTATGCCTCTCGGTATCTCCTCTGCACGAATCTGAGCAAAGCCAAAGGACATAAGAGCGAACATGACGGCGAGGAGGCTCGAGGGCTGAGCGGGCCTGCAGGCCGAGAGTCAAGGGACAACGTCGACGGGGTGTTGTAGGTGTCGCACGCGACCGTGGTACACTCTCCAGATTCGTTGAAAGGAGGTCAAGAGTGTGTGCCAGAAGAATTCTTTTGCTAGATGGTGTATGAACAAGTCCCAGTTTGTGTACAGGTAGCGAGTGATGGTGGAGGAGGAAGACAGCGAAGTAAAGTGGTATAGCAGTGGAGAGCAGAAGTGAAGTGTATGCACAAGGAAATGGAGGGCAGAAGGCGGAGGAGGAGGAGGAGGAGGAGGAGAAACGAGGGAAAACGAGGTGGACCGTGGGAGGATGGACGTAGGTTGACCCGCGAACGGGGTTTCGCTCGGTCCCACCCGATC
>Ga0058704_10000673_pt1 | contig 16968 bp, 15 predicted proteins | sample AgamicMgSfe_FD_71363 | JGI IMG/M metagenome (GOLD analysis project Ga0058704, IMG submission 71363) | Agave microbial communities from Guanajuato, Mexico - Mg.Sf.e | ecosystem: Host-associated > Plants > Phyllosphere > Phylloplane/Leaf | place: Guanajuato, Mexico | collected 2012-05-30
ATGTATCAATCGCCGTCACATGCACAGGAAGCTACCTACGATACAATCTATCAAAGCGCAGCCTTCACCGCCCGAAATTCTGCCGCCCGCAACGCCAGCGCTGCAATAAAAAAAACCTCTGCGTCGACAAACGACTTTCCTTCAACCCAAGGATCTTTGGCCCAAAGTCCCTCTTGCGCCCGGCATTTATGTCGCACGCGCTCGAGGTTGATTTCGGAGCTGACGTCGCATTTACAAGGAGCCATTACGGAGACGGATGAGTGGTATTAATATCCGAGTCGACAGATCCTAGAACGAGTTGCGGCTTCCGATATACTTCGATCTTGTAGCTCTTCGTGAGCTCGGTCGGGGTATGGGAGTTTTTCGCTGGGCGCCATATTCCAAAGCGCTTCATAGACTTTCTGTCAATGATTGCTTGGGACAAACCATGGCTTGCCTACATCTATAAATTTTGATGGAGCGGTGTTGTGAGGAAAACTTTGTCGCGTGATCACGTGTGAGCGGTCTACCTACCTTACCTTACGTGTTGAATATTTTCCGAGCGACGCGTCTGCATTTGATACACTGTGAAATGGAGACACCGATCGCTGAACCACTCTGTCAGTGTGGCAGTATCGTCCTTGCAGAACATTTCTGCAACGTCGAATTCGAGCGTGCCCTTTGAAGATGTTACATCGATGGCTGGCATAACAAAGTGATATATCAGTGTCATGATGGTACGTGGTCCGAGGTGACTGCGAGACGGTCTCTTACCATGCCATTGACGGGAATCAGCTCTTCTTGATTGTTGCGGCTGGTGACAGTTTCATTCGCAGAATAGACCAGCAAATCAGTTTTGACATCATGCTCGAAGAACTTCGAAGCTGTAGCGATAACATGTCTGCTATGAGAGGAAGATAGAGATCATGTCTGTTGAAATGAATGGTCAGTCACGAATCAATAAGAATTAGTAATCTCTTGGCGATATACTGCTCAAAGGTCTGAACGAGGCCTAGACAAAGTAGAAACATACCCGTCGTCTAAATACTGTACGTCGGTGTCAAGTCCGGAAGATGAAAGCTTCGTTTGACGCTGTCAGAAGAAAATCTATTTCCAGCAACACGAGGCGAGATGTACAATAGTTGTGGATGCAAAAATAGAAACGCTTCACCCTCAACTTCCCAAAGAGCGAGAGCCAAAAAGTGCTTTTGCTACACCGTCTAGATGTACCTTGTACTTGATCAAAGAAGCAGATTTACTTTCGGATCAGCATGTCTGATGACCGCACTCTGCAGGCATATAGACACAGCCTCAACGGGCGACAATTGGAATCAGGCCACATGTGGTCCTGAAATGTCCGAATACAGGTTTGTCGTGCACGCGTGAGCAGGGAAGATCATCCCTTCTGCTCGTGGATGATGATCATGGCCTGCAAGTCATGTTTTCGGTCTACTGTACCATCGCGATGGCTCACCTGATATGTGGTCCAGTCCATTCAGAGAGGATCACAGTGAATTGTATAGTCGTCCGTAGCTTGACCAAGTGCACGGCCTATCTGACGACAGGGACAATCTGATCATGATGCCGAGACTACTCGAAGGAGCATCTGCATTGACGTGGACATGAGCATTGCATAGCACAGCAAGACCTCGTCACCAAGATAACGATGACAGGTCGATAGTCGATGAAAAAGTCCCTACGAGATCGAGGGTTTCACAACGAGGCATTTTTGTTCCTGACTACCCCGGGGTGAGTTGCGAATAGTGCTGGAGAAAGGTGGAAACGCAACCATGTCATAGGGAAGCGGCTTCTGACGGCTCCACACAACTCCGGACAGGCATGCCATCATGAGGTTGTACCAAAGATGAAAACTCTACGTGCAGAGAGTTGGGGATGTGTGTGAGTTCGTGGTCGAAAGGTTGTCACGCGCTTAGCATGATGTACTGTACCATAGTATAGCGTACAGTATGCAGTCTCGCCACCCAATAGCGTGCTGCGAGTTGGATAGGTGCATCTTTTGGAGGATGCTGTGGTAAGCCACGTCGATTGAACCAGCGGAGTGGGTAGAACAGTAGATCGGTGGCGACGGGAGCCAGAGCCGCATCTTGTTACACCCAAGCTTGAATAATGATCATGGACTTGAGCTTGCTTGCGTTTCGCGCATGGAACAGAACACGAAGAATAAATGTGAACTTCCAAGATATTGTATGACTACGATCGACCGATTGGCCTAGAAACCTGTTTTACACTTGACAGTCGACGTTCTTGCTCGAAGACCGAATGATGGAAGAACTCGCCCAGCAAGGTCATATTTCCTGATCCGTAGAGAACCTTTTGTTCACAACCATGCATTCGGTTAAAGAGGCAGATTTCTTGACTCGGCGCGCTTTGACAAATACCGAGGATCGATGGTCAAAAAAGGACGGATTGTGACATGCCACAATTCAGCCATCGAGTGACAGGCCGACGCCACGATTGCATTCGTTATCGGGCGCGGCAAGGATATCGCAGCACGTGTGGTTGGTTGTGCATGTCAACCGCAGCGACTGTCAGTCCGTATTGTACTGTGCAATACTGTGAGAGCAGCCTGAACGGCAAACGAGTATCGTATCGAATGGTCAGAGGTTGTTTCCGTGCTACTCCTCCTTGATGCTCGGTATGAAAGGTGATACGTCGGCTACTCGTGATCGAGCCAACATGGCAATCGTAAAAGTTGACGATGCAAGAGTCGTTTGTTGAGAGCAGATCGCAATTCGTAATTGTGCTTGTGCATGTTGATTCGTCACGCCCGCCTTACCCGTATCGTACAGTACGTATTGCATTCGTTTGCATGGCTTGTGCACGCTGGAGTCGTGCTGGGAAAAGAGGCAATATGAGCCTCAGTGGATTAATATTGAACGGGACCCCTGCTAGAACGGTGGATGTTAAAGGAGAAAGCTGAAACATGACGGTCCGAAAAAGATCGTGGAAGATTGGCAAACGACAAACGGTCGTAAAGCTTGCTGTATTGTGGGCCATCTCGGTCTTCCTGTCGCGATATCATCGTCTTTTCTGTGCCGTGTTGTATCGATAATATGTGACACTGAACGTGATATCGGTATCGAATCCGGTTGATGATTGCTAAACGAATTCGCTACGAATTTTATGGTGGGGTGAACGTGGAATTGATTAATGACTCCGTTTATTCGTGGGGTGAGCTACTATAGCCTGCCTCCATGCCACGTCAGGTCTGAGGTCCCTGGCACCGACTGATGATGTATAGTAAGGACGAGTGTGCATGAATAATACAATAAAGATGCATAGAGGATGCAGGAAACAGGCAGACTAGATACCGAATAGGAAAGCATCAAGGTATCGGTTGTTGTTTTTTTGGGTTGGTGGTGAGCCGTGTCGAGCTGACGAATCTGAGTCTGCCCATTACACACTACCATCGCCGAAGCTGCAGTAGCCAGTAAGCCGTTGAGAGCACGATGGCGCCCAAGTTCTCCTGAACAAAAGACTCACCAGAAGTTGCGTGTTTTATGTGTGAGAAGCGTGTCAGTGTCGCAATCGAAAAGGCTGGAAATCGCATTATTTTTGAAATTTGTCTTGGATTGACCGACTACTAAGTTGGTAGTGCGTATGGCACTGCTAAAAATATATGCAAGGAATGCAATGTTGGCGCTGCGGCTGATGCATTCGCATTACAACAAGCGCCGACAGCTTTCGCTGCTTACTCCCTTGAGCCTGCCTATCCAAGTCTTCCGAACTTGGTTTCCTCTGATACCAAAGACATTACCTCCCCAGTAGGCAATGGACCTTCTATCCCAAGCGTCCACCCCGTGAACGACCACATGCCGACGAGGCAATGTGGTGACCGAATGGTCGAAAACTTTCGTAATACCCAATGCAATAAACCAACAAATAACAAATGATTCCGATAAATGCAATCCCAAACTCATTATGGACATGAAGGATAGTGTGAGAGTCATGAGAAGCTCCAGATGTGATGACCTATTATGAAGTCATAGAGAGCCAATCGCTTACAAGGCGAACATGGCAAGGGCACCAGCGGCGACAGCCATGAGCTGAGCAGTTGGCATAGCGGCAGCGCCAGTGTAGGCCTGGACGGTAGCAGTGGCAGCATTTGGGCGAGTGCCGTTGGTTGGAGCCTGGATCTGACCGTCGGAGATCTGGGTGATTGGGGCCTTTGGAGTGCCAGTGGAGGCCTGGATCTGACCGTCACCGATCTGGGTGACTGGAGCCTTGGTGACGGAACCAGTAGAAGCCTGAATCTGACCGTCACCGATCTGAGTGACTGGAGCGGCAGTGCCGGTGGTAGCCTGGATCTGACCGTCACCAATCTGGGAAACTGGCTTAGCAGTGCCGGTGGTAGCCTGAATCTGACCGTCGGTGATCTGGGAGACAGCTACTGGCTTGGTGGTGGCCTGGATCTGGCCATCGGTGATCTGGGAAACAGCCTGGGAGGAAGCTGGGGTGGCGGTAACCTGGCCATCACCTTGCTGGGAGGCGACAGTAGCGGAGGAAGAGGTGCCACCGAGGATGTCAATGTAGATTGGGACACACTGGGCGCCCTGGGACTGGGAGTAGAGGTTGTAGAAAGAGCCAGACAAGCACTGGTAGAAGATGGCGGAACCACCAAGGGCGAGGGTACCGTTGGAGCAAGCAGACCAGCCAGTGGTGTAGATCTCACCAGCCTGACCACCGAAGTCGAACTGGAACTGGTAGTTGGAGGCGATGTAACCAATGCGGCCAGCAGCGTCAGTCAAGAGACCGTTCTTGAGGGTGCAAGTAAGAGCAGTGTCGGCACGCTTGTGGGACTGGGTGACGTTGACGACGGAGATCTGGAACTGTCCGTTGTAGCTGGAGGAGCAGCCAGCTGGGTCAGTGCTCTTTGGGGAGATGCTGGTGAAAGAGTAGGTGGCACCCTGGGAAGCAGTGGAGGTGACCTGAGGGGCAGCGGCAGCAAGGCCGACAGCGGCGGCAAGGACAGCGAAGGACTTCATTGTGGAAGTGTTGTGGTGGAGGCTGGAATTAATTGGGTGAGATGGACTGAAACGAGAGCAGATCTGCTGAAGCGAAGGTGATCTGGTAGTGAAATGTTTATGTGTGAGAGTCTTTGTGAGAATGTGAGGATAACCAGAGACTGAAACGGAGGAATGCTAGGATATATATGCTTCCCAGCAACTCAGACTTGCGGAATGCAGAGAGGGTGCAGGCCGGTGATGAGTGGATCATGGATGCTTGCATGAATGCCTGCAGGCGATCCCAGAAGTCAGAGAGGCGGCCGTGGTCCACATTGCACCAGCCAACGGTGGCTAGCTTTAGCGCCCCTCGTGCAGACGGGGGATGCGAGGATGAGATGGGATGGACACGGTCCGAGCGTCGTGTGAGTTGAGGTGTTTAGGGGCCACGGCTCTTTGTCATGGAATCGCCGACCTGAGCTGGTCCACCGGAAGATGTGCGATTTAGCTTCGACTGGGCACAGCACTACGTCTCAACACGTAAAAGGAGAGGTTGGCATGCCGCCTGGGGTTTTTGGCGTGATCGCCATCGTCGTCGTCGCTGTCGTACTCGTAAGAGTCAGTGGTTGTCGTCGTCGTCGCCGCCGCTGCTCTCTACGGAGTGTAAAAAGGCTAAAACGCTTCTGCACCTTGTTTCTACTCGTGATCGGTCACTGACTCACTCTCCATTCGGAAGTTTTGTCGATTCACGATTTGATGCCACCATCCGTCTTGCGTGCCGTGCCGTTTGCAGTGCAGCGCATTGCAGTCCTGTGCAGCGTTGACTGTCATTCGCCTTGCTGCGGAGAAACCTACCTATGGATAACTCAACCTACTTTCCAATAACCATCGTCATCGGTATCATCATCATCCAGATCGATAACCTCATGTCTTGTCCGATATCCGGACGGATGCACATGTCCGGAGCCAAGCGATGTCGTTTAAGCTCATTCATGTTTCAAGCACCGTCCAGAATTCTCGTACAGTGAGTCTGTCATGTCACCATGCAGTCTGCCGTGAGCCATGCGAGGAAGTTGGTCACTCGTCCAACCACCAAGGCTGGGTTGATGGCACTATGAAACTTTACAGCTTTGCGGCTTTTTGACAAAGATCGGTTGGTTGTCGTCACATGCGGTGAGCCACTCAGGCAGCAGCAGCAGAAGCAGCAGAAGCAGCAGGAGCGACTGCCAGATCCGCACACACATTGGCTCTTTTCGGCAGGCGTGCTAGCCATCTTGAGCGCTAATCATGCAACATGCGATATGTATCTCGTGTGGAATTGGAAATAGCATACAGTACAGTAGTAAAAGTCGATCATGTCCAGTGGACGATGATAGCTACCTACTCCGTACAATGCGTTGCGCTCGACGACGCATGCTAGCACACTGCACATCATAACCACCTTGCGGCTGGGAGTCAAAGCGGTATTTTGTTCTGCTACTGTATACGCCTCACCTCACCTCACCTTAGCTTCGTCAGCCTGCATACAGTACAGTCTAGTATTTACCATGCATTGTAACCATGTCCAACCTCTCCAGGCTTCTCCGCCAACCACTCATCGCCACATCAACCTCTTCATGGTCGATCTGCTCGTGAGATCTATAGTGCGTCAACTTTTAGTCCGCGGCTGTGGCTGAGTCTACCCTCTTCTGGGTTTGGATCAATTGTGTCTTTCGGGATGCGGCTGTACGCAGCAGCAACAACCATCGCAAAATGCACTCTGCAGTGCAGCATGACAAAGGCGGGGGGAATCACGAACGCCTCCCCGCCACTCACCATCACCTCTATCTTCAAACAAGCTATCATCTACCTCACTGATCGACGTCGAACGAGAGCTTATCAAGTTGTCTCAGCTTCAACGACCAATATGCGGAGATAAACTGGGCGATGGCAATCTCAAACAACGAAGGCTGGCATGGCTGAGACTCGAGAGCCACTCATCACACCACCTTCCATGCACATCTCTGCACCAAGCCTTTGTTCTGCTCTGCACCTTCCTTGCTTCAACCGTGTCTATCATCTGCAACAGCCCTTGAAAGCCCTCGGAAAGAAGCGAGCGGCCAACAGAACAGAGACAGACACCGGCTACATTGACTCCCGATGCCACCTTGAACGTCTCGTACTGACACAAACTGCAAGCACATCGCGCTCCCCGTTAGATATGACGATTTACACGACCATCAAAACGACAGAAGCAGGAATTGAAGTCTGAAGACTGCGGATCTTCAATCGTCGACCGCCAATGTGCGACGCGCTGCTTCGGAGGAAAGCGCGAATCTCGAGACTCGAATCATGCCGGGCATGAGGTGCATTGTTCTTTCTTGGCGCTCTGACGCAAGGGATCGACGTCAACACCTCGACAAATCCGTCTATTATCACACCACCCGCTTCGTTGATATCCAATTTAGGTACGCACAGCATCACAACGAGGCACACTGTCTCAAGTCCTCCAATTTACGCAACGACCTTTTCAATAAAATCCAGCCGTGAATGAGTTTCAGCAATGCATGCGTCAAGACATTGGAACTCGTGATTCCTGCCGAACGTTGACGGTTTTTTTAATTCGCGAAGACGGAACGCAACGGTTTTAACACGAAATGGCCCGGAGCGCTGTAATCTCGCTCGGAGCAGTTGCAATCAACCCCCCATAACGTCTTTTCTCTTTACCCAAGGCCTTGGTCGTGCTAGGCAGGGATACGAACCTCTCCTTTCCTCCTGTTCCGACCACTGCAATCTTGTCACGCGTTGTCTAGAACCACGATTCGAGACCAAGTCGGCCAGCCATTTTGGACTGCCGATGTCAAAGAACCTTTGAGGTATTGTACCAGTACATGGCGTCATTTCACATGCAGGGCAATGGTGGTAGAATTGGCTCAATGAATGTCTTCGTCGTGAGTTTATTACACTGCCGTCAACTGTTCGCAGACATGTCAACCACGGGGCTACCTTCTGCGTATAGTACAAGTACAACACAAGTACAGCACAATCCAAGCGAGTACAAGTACCGTCGCACGCGCAGATCGACTTCCTCCCGACGACAACAATACAAGACACCAAGTTACTTTGCCTGAATCACACATGTCACTATTCGACAGCCGAGACACATCGTGCTTGCTTGTACCAAAGTCCTCCCACCCACAAGTCCAAACCCCGCATCACCCCGCGTTCAGTACCATCAAATGATTCACATCAATCAATCACACCGCTTGACCAGCGCACAAGGCAGAAGCAGATATATAAATTGCTCTCTCCGCATCATGCACAACACGAGGCTAAGTACTAGAAACTACCAAAGGCCTCGTAAGCTGATCTGCTCGCGATCCGCTCGACGCGGTTCCTTTATGCCTTCCGCTAAAACATGACGTGAGAAGTGCATAGCGCAAGTAGGCAGGTAGGTCGGTACTCCTTCGCTTACTGTACCAGACACAATCAGCCATCAGATATACTGGTCGACTCGAGGACGAAAGGGAAGACGACAATAATGGCAAAACACCTTACAATTATGAGCAGACCCAGGTCATGTATGGAATAGTACCAAGTGAGTTTTGTACCTCCAAGATAGGATGATAGGGTAAAAGAAAACAAGAAGCTCATTCATAATTCATATCTACGCCGTGGATATCACCCTTGTAGGCAATGCGAGATCCCACAGCACAACGCCGCCATCGCTAAAAGCAAAGCATAACCCATAATTCCATAATTCCACCTCTCTTAAGCAGCACCCACAGCAACCATTTTGCCGACTGCCTCCTCAACATCCATTCCCACACCGATCTGCTCAATCTCATCCTGCGCCTTGGGCACGCCGATGAGGGCAATACCCCTCGGCACGACCACATGAAGCACATCAAAGCACCCAAACGCAACCAACCTCTTCAGTGCAGGACAACTCTTGAAAATCCCCGCCACGACCCTGGTGTCCACACACCCGCAGAAAGAAACGTTGATATACTCGAGCGCAGGGTAGGTAGAGACACCATCAAAGACGTCAGTGAATGTCTGCAGACTGATGTGTCGGCACGACGCGACGTCTAGATGACGCAGCGCAGAGCCCGAGTGCTTCATCAGCGCCGTGAACGACTCTGACGCTAGACCAATGGGCTCGTCATCAGGTCCATTGGCGTTGTTGGCGTCAATGGCGCGCGTGGAGTTAAAGTCGGCAAACAGCAGCGGCGGGTTGCGCCAGGATGTGAAGAGAGACGTGAGTGCCGCGTCGGTCGCTGTGTCGTTTTCGGCGATGCGCAGTTTGCGGAGCTGGTTGCATGTGTCGTGAATGGCGTTTACAACGCTGTCGTCGAGGTCGATGAAGTTTTCTAGACTTAGTGTCTCGAGATTTGCGCAGGCTGATGTGATGAGCTTGACCAGAGACTCGGGCGAGACTTCAGATGTTACGTGGAGTGACAGGTGCGAGAGATGTTTGAGCTGCGCCAGAGCATTTATGGTGCCTTCGCCTATGTGACGGAGCAGTTTGAATTTGAGCCGCTTGAGATTTGGACATTGTGTGACCAGTACTTCTGTGTCGGTATCGTCGAATGTGACGTCGATCCACTGCAGTTTGAGCGTCGCCAGCTGAGGTCCGTAATGCATGAATACCTTCTGCCACATGTCGTGAGACACCAAATTGGCCGCGTAGAGCTGGATGTAATTGATCTTTGAGCACTTGTCCATCATGTACTCCAGTACCTCGTCCTTCATCTGGCACACGTTGCGCAGCACAATCTTGTTGATATCCGGCGCTGTCTGGAAGATCGAAATGAGGTCATTAACCTCGAGATACGCTGCGTCGGAAATCGAAACGTTGTCCAGGTCAGGTCGCACAAAGAGCTTCATCGTCTTTGGATTCATGACTCTCTTCTTGGAGAAGATCTCGCTGAGCCGCTCGAGCAGTATGTCCGGCATATCTCCCAGCTCTTCAATGTCGTCGTGATACTGCGCCGCCTTTTCGATGCACAGTTGTAACAAGCTCTTTGCTCTGTTCGGCGCGATACCATCCAGACGATTGCTCTCTGCCTTTCGTCGTTGTTGGCGTCCACCCGATTTCTTATTCGCAGCCGCTTTCTCGGCTTTTGCATCCTTGACCAGCTGCTTTCCACAAGGCGTGCAGAGCAGTCCTCCATCTGGTCCTTCCTTGGAGTAAGGAGTCACCGTGAAACGTTTGTTACAGATTTCGCAGTTCTCGAATTGTCCAGGCAGAGGCTTGGTCTTCTGGTACATGTCCATAGGGTCGAATTCGGCGTCGTCATCCTCGTCGTCCGAATGCTTCTTCTTTTTCTTGCTCTTCTTGCTTTTGGCATTCTTGATCTTCTCTATGGCTTCCTTTTCGTTGCGCTTGCGCTTACGCTTGTTGTCGGCCGCTTCTTCTGCTGCAGCGACTGCTTCGGCGGCGGCCTCGTCTTCTTGTGCTGCGGTTGCAGAGGCACCCACTCCGGCATCTCGATTGTGTTCTTCTGCCTCGCGAACACGTCTGTCGTAGTCGTCTCGAATCTGCGCTGCTGAGATATTGTTCGCAGCAAGAAAGTCAGTGAGCGCCGACTGCCTGTTCGAATATTAGTGACAATTGGTATCAGATGAGTGGGTGGTGAAATCGTACGGGCCGCGAATACGATTGCCTGCTCTTCTGCCTGACATTGCGCCGACTGCAAATATCAGGAACCAGTGAACTGAAATTGAAGCAAGACCATGAATCAACAGGGTCGACGAGAGTTCCCCAAGGTGGCGACGTCAAGGGTCGGCAGAAAAGCTAGGCGGTGAACAGCAGGCAGACGCGCCGGCACGTGAAACGCCTAATCACACTTCCTATTCGGGATAAAGCCGTGACTTCCTTGTCTAGAATGAAGTCGGTGAGAGTCAACATTAGAGAAAGACGTGAGTACTCTGGATGGGACTGATCCAAATGTGATCGCGTTAGCTAGTCGCATAGAAATTCGGTCTTTCACTTGTCATATATAAAAGTGACATTGTGGAATCTCAAGTCAAGCAGGCCAAAGACATAGTTCAGATAGACCGTGAATCTAATGTAATATATTCAACTACTCCTCAGTCTTTCACATTGTTAAACCTACACGACCCTCGCCGTCAAACAATGCCGATCACCATACTGCGCTGTGTTGCATTCCTCGCTTCCCTCTACCGGCGTGATGAATACAGCACTAAATCATAGCCCAAATGCCTCTCCTTGTTGAATCGAAGCACGTCCTCAGTCGGCAGCCTCTCCCTTTGGAGGGTACTTTCGACCCTCCTTCTCGACCTTTGGCTCACAGGAGCAACGAGACTCTTCTGGAATAGTATCCATGACCATTGGCACATGGTTGCCACATCCCCACCACGTCTTCTTGGCTGGAATGAATGTTAATCTAGCCACTCATAAGATCAAGATTGAGGCCTTGACTTACTGCATGTATTGCAAGTGGATGGTTTGCACATTTTGACGTATGGGTCTTGAGATATGATTTGGTTAATCTCGACGATATTGGTATTGGTGAGAAATGTCAAGATTGAAGATGAGGACACCGCATCCTCGGCCACGATTGTGAGGGAAAAGGCGGGGGCGGGGCATCTAAGACACCCCACTACTCCTCCTGTACAACGATATCGGCAGTCCATTCGTCGTTCTTAATAGTACATGTGCTCAAAAATGGCGAAGTCAGTAACAAATCCGAATGATGTGTCCCACTCAAAAACATTGCGCTTCATTGATGTGCGTTCCACGACGACTGCGTCTCATCCTAGCTGATCCGATACCCCAAGATCGCAGTGACCTATACAGCGGCCGAGTTTCATGGCATCTACAGAGGGAAGAAACACCACGATGAAGACTTCGACTGTGTGCTCTCCCGAGCCGACGACTATGGCTGCAGCAAGCTGATCCTCACGACAATGACGCTGGAAGGCGCTCATCAGAATCTCGAGTTCTGCCAAAAGTACCCGTCGAAATGCTACATGACGCTCGGAATCCATCCATATCACGCAGCCGACATATCAGACGACAACGACACCTTAATCAGACTATCTCACTTCTGCAAGACGCTAACGAGTCAACTATCTTCTCCTCTCGTTGCATTTGGCGAAATTGGCCTCGATTACTTCTACCTAAACAAAGCCTCCAAGGAAGCTCAACAGCACGCCTTTCTCGCTCAGCTCGAGCTAGCCACCACATTGTCTTTACCGCTCTTCCTCCATGTCCGAGATGCTTACGACGACTTCGTAACGCTCATCACACCCTTCCTTCCTCGTCTTCCTAGGCGTGGAATCGTGCACTCCCTCGCAGGCACACGTCAGGAAATGCTCGGCCTCGTGGACATGGGCTTCGATATCAGCGTCAATGGTGTTAGCTTCCGTACCGAGGAGCAGCTTGAAATGGTGCGGGCCATTCCTTTGGAGAGGCTGCAATTGGAGACTGATGCGCCGTGGTGTGAGATTCTGAGTACGGGGCTGGAGCGGTATCTAGGAGCCGCAAGGCCGCTGCCGCCATCGAGGAAGCATGGGAAATTTGTCAGAGGTGAGATGGTGAAGGGCAGAAATGAGAGTTGTACTATGGAACGAGTCGCGAGGATCGTGGCGGGTGTCAAGGGGCTCGATGTTGGCGTTGTGGTAGACGCGGCATGGGCGAATAGTGTTCGAATGTTTGGAATTGAAGAGAATGGTCAATAGACTTGTAGGTGGGTTTGTCTGCTTTCGGACCAGCGGCCATCAATTTGCCAATCAAAAATGACACAAATACGAAAATACTTCAAAGCCTGATGATCTTTGGCATAGAAGCTCGTTACTTTTCATGAATCAAATACCTTACCGTATACACAAGCGACTGGTTCCTAAATTGTCGAGTAGGAGCTTTTCTGACATGTCAACGGCTTCTTGTCCCATGGGAGCCATTTCACCTGTCCAGGGACTTGGAAACCCTTTTGGTACAGGCCAGTTGAATTTGCTTGAACCTTGAGAGCATGTCTGTTCTCGGAGATCGAATGGTATGACCACATTTTGGATCTAGACAGCTCTGAGTTGGAGCATTCGCCAAGCGATCAACAATGAGAATAGACTATTGCTCAAGGATCGAACACGTATGTGATCATTGGCAACGGCTCACGCTCTAACTGATACCTGGTTGAGAAATAACTCATGGACTCGTCGGTCCGAGAAGAGCAGACACCGCTCGATGCGGGGCAGGCGCATGTGATTGTCCTGGGGTTGACCGGGATCGAGGTCCGATACACCGACCAGTGTCTTTATTGCTCCATCTAGAGTACAGACATCGCATCTTTCACTATTTCCATAGTTGACCATTTCAGTTCAATCGTCAAATCGGGAATTTCGAGAAATACACGAGTACAAACATGGCCTCCAAAGAAAAGGACCAGAAGCAAATTGAGGTAGCGAAGGGTATGAAGCACATCCCATGGTGTGAACAGTACGAGAGGATGATATCAGGCATGCTGTAAGTGTATTTGTGATAGCTATACTGACTTTGCTTCTTCTACTGCACAATCGTTCTGACAGATCTGTAGCTACGACGCCTTTGTACCAGAGTTGGCAAATAACAGGTTCGGTGCCCGACGATGGTGTCACAAATACAACAACTACTTCCCGACTGCACCCGAAGCGAATTTCGACAGCCTGCAAAAGGAACGAATGCAATTCTTCAAAGAGATTATAGGTGAATTGAGAGGTGAAGAGATCTTTATCGAGCCGCCTTTCAATGTCGACTATGGCTGTAACATCCGATTGGGCGACCGGTTTTATGCCAACTTCAACCTCGTTATCCTCGACTGTGCTATTGTGACGATCGGCGATAGAGTCATGTTCGGACCGAATGTATCGATTCTTACTGCTACTCATGAGGTCGAGGTTCAGAGCAGGCGAGACAACATCGAGTACGCTTTGCCCATCACGATTGGCGACGACTGCTGGATAGGCGCAAATACTGTGGTCCTCCCGGGAGTTACGATCGGCCAAGGTTGTACAATTGGAGCAAACTCGACCGTGACAAAAGACATCCCAGCCTGGAGTGTCGCCGTCGGCTCTCCTGCTCGGGTAGTCAAGAAGGTCAAGCCACTAGAGGAGTAGCGGGTGTAGAAGTTACATTAGCCTGCATTCAGAGGATCCTCTATCGAATCCGGCTATCTCGCACAGATGATCAGATACCAAGTATAGATCGAAGTTCTCCTTCTGACGCACCACCACCCCCTGCAAAGTCGTCGAACGACGCATCTGCCACCGGTACCATGTACGATCGAATTCGATCAGCGCCCTCCTTGGCACAAGTCTCAAGGTCTTTGTAGGCACACTCTGATTCAAGAATCGCCCATCCAGGATATTCATATCTGGCAAGCTTCGAGAAGACTGCTTTGAAGTCGACTTGGCCGTCACCGAGAGCTCGAAAGGTACCAGCACGACCTCTCCAACCAGAGTAACCGCCATAGACTCCTTGTTTACCGTCTGAACGGAACTCGGCATCTTTGACATGGAAAATCTTGATGTACTTGTGATAGTGGTCCAAATACGCCAGATAGTCGAGTTGTTGTAGGACAAGATGTGAAGGATCGAAGAGAATGCAAGCTCGAGGGTGGTGGTTCGTCACTTCTAGGAACCTTTCGAATGATGTTCCATCGTGCAAGTCTTCACCAGGATGAATTTCGTAGCAGACGTCTACTCCCGCCTTGTCAAACTCATCGAGGATTGGAAGCCATCGTTTCGCCAGTTCCTTGAAAGCTGTCTCGATGAGGTTACCGGGTCTCTGTGGCCATGGGTAGATATATGGCCAAGCGAGGGCGCCAGAGAAGGTAGCATGCGCTTTCAAGCCGAGGTTCTTCGATGCTTTGGCAGATTTGATGAGAACGTCGTGGGCCCATTGTCGTCGCTTTTCGGGATTTTCGCGGACGCTTGGATGAGCGAATCCATCAAACATCTGGTCGTAGGCTGGGTGCACTGCGATGAGTTGGCCTTGAAGGTGGGTTGAGAGTTCGGTGATTTCGACTCCAATGTCAGCCAGCTGTTTCACAATAGCTTGACAGTATTGCTCGTCTTCAGCTGCCCGATCAATGTCGATCAGGCGTTCATCTACCGGAACCTGTATGCCTTTATATCCTAACGAGTGTGCCCATCGTGCAATACTGTCCAGCGAGTTGAAGGGTGCTTCATCGCTCACATATTGTACCAGAAATATGGCCGGTCCTTTGATAGTGTGAGGCATAGCAGTCGTTTGAATCGTGCGTATGTATCTTTACAACCAAGGAATGGTGTTTACCTGATGTCCTGAGTGCAGATAATAGAAAGATACCTACCAGAGGGGTTGTCTAAACTATTACATCATCTGCACGTGCAGCACGACTTTTTAGCCGCCATCTGTCACTGATTCATGTGAATCCCTGTACAGAATCTCACCTTTCAAACCACTCTGTCAAGTTAGTCCGCATGGTTTCAAGCGAGATTCTTAAAGAAGTGCGCAAGATGTATGCTTAGGTCGATAATTGCCGGTCGAACTCTCATGCAGGGACTGGACTGCCTGCATGGTGCACGAGCTCAGATACGGACTGACCTTGCATTCTCCCTCAGCTTCTGCCAGATGAGCTTGCATGAATATCCGGCAATCAAGCAACAATTCCAGCGGAGCTGCATTACTTCCAAGCACGACTTGACAATGCTATAGGTTGGAGAATGGCATTTCGGCAGACGTTGCGTCGGGCGTTCGCAAACGAAATTGAGACCTCCTGCCAAGACCCACTTCTCGTAAAGTATACACAACACACCAGAACGACTCTCAGTTATCCCTCGACCTATTTGACTGACTTACTAGTCTTCTTCGCAACGTCTTTGAGCTGCTGCCCACATGGGAGGAAACTTGGTACCCAGCTGTTATTGTCACAGCCCCTTACTCTAACTTTGTCAACTTTCAACATGATATGTAAGTATAAGGCAAGTACACATCTTTCAACCCCATGGTTTTAGTCACTTCCACAACTCCCATACTCGCACCCAAAATGTTGTTCCACAAATCCACCATCTTCTCACTCCTGTGCCTGAGCACCAGCGCCCTCTCAGCACCAAACTCAGCTCCAAACACCGTCTCCTGCCCATCCTCAAACAACACAATCTTCACTTCCCCCAACGGCGCAACCTGGCAAATCGAATGCGGCATCAACAGACCACAGCACAACATCCCGCACAGCGCAATCCACACCAAGAACCTAACAGCCTGTCTGACGGCCTGCTCTAACACTCCCTCCTGCGTCTCCGCCAGTCTAGTGGGCAAGACATGCCACCTCAAATCCGCGCTCGGCACATCCAAGAAGGCAAAACACATCAACAGCGTCCGACTCCTCGCGGCCACAAGCCAGAAGAATCAATCCCCCACTTGTCCCTCGTCTGATGGTGCGAAATTCACAGCTGCCAGTGGAGCGGTCTTTGTAGTCGAGTGCGGCGTCGATCGCGCGGGCAATGATATGGGCATGAAGCAAGTATCGTCGGGCTCGTTGGTGGATTGTATCGGAGCGTGTGATGCCACGGCGGGCTGTGTGGACGTTTCGTTGTCGGGCTCGGCTTGTTATTTGAAGAGCGCGGCGGGGACCAAGGTTGTGAAGAATCTGGTCTGGGGAGCCAGGCGCGTAGATGGTGCTTGTCCTAGTGCGGTCAGGGTTACGCGGACGGCGACTGTGACTGTTACGACTACGGCGGTGCCAGCGACCACGAGGGCTTGATGGAAGCTATGGTGACGAGTGTGGTGTGCCCTCGATTACTATGCATAGAGGTAGAAAGCGACATGAACAATTGAACAATAAAACTAATGCCTAATCGAAAGGAGAAGAGTGTCATCATCGTCATCTCGTTATCCATATCCATTATCGTATTCCATCACGCTTTCGGCTCAGCATCCGTCAACTCATCCAATTGCCTATATCCGTACTCCTCCACTGGCACGAGTTTCGCAGGTGGGCCAATGACTCCGAATTTGAATAGAAGCGAGATAACGGGCGTCAACTGACACATGAAATAC
>Ga0058704_10000674_pt1 | contig 16954 bp, 15 predicted proteins | sample AgamicMgSfe_FD_71363 | JGI IMG/M metagenome (GOLD analysis project Ga0058704, IMG submission 71363) | Agave microbial communities from Guanajuato, Mexico - Mg.Sf.e | ecosystem: Host-associated > Plants > Phyllosphere > Phylloplane/Leaf | place: Guanajuato, Mexico | collected 2012-05-30
AAGTGAGACAGGAATCACAGGATGTAGTAAGGATGATTTGCTAGTCCGTTTGAACCTTTACAGCTTTCTTCCAGGAGGACGCCGTGCAATCAGGGCTCTGTATGCGACGAATGCTGAAGCGTTCTTCGCGCCAACAGCAATGTCGCGTCTGCTTTGCACTCCATCCAGCAGTCAGGAAGTGTGATGCGCGCGACGATTTGCGCTCAAAAATGGGTCAGACGCGACATCGAAGTCCGAGGCAGGCACCGGCAAGTCCACGTTCTGTTCAGCCACCATGCCCTGTGCCCTGTCTATCTTTAGCTGGGCACGACGCACGATCATTTATGCAGCCTGACGACTCTCGTCTACACCGTATCAAGTTCTGTCGCGTCGCATTCAACTACTTCTGTGGTTTCAATGCTGTTCTCTGCAGCTTACGCAGTGGTCGTGACATTGCCAGCGCACCCAACGCCGCCATAGCAACCCGAATGAGACAACGAGAGGTCATGCAATGATAGTGACATCCATCACAACCGGACATTCACCCCCTGGCGAACAGATTGTCTTTGCGACTAGTCTACGGCTCGAGCCCGCAAGGGAATTTGACTCGAGCCCGGCTGGGCGTCATCGCAGCTAGTCCTCTCCTTTTCTTTCATCCAAGGACAAGAACATCGCTATTGGCTCGTTGTCGGTGCTCCCTCTCTGATTCGCCGCTGCTGGGCCTGATGCGCTCCACGAGGGAGCGCAGGCTTCGAAAGTCATGAGACGGGCGAAGTCATCCCAACATCCATTTAGGCAGTTTGATACCTCATCTGCGCCAATGTTTCTACTGAAGCTTACCGTACTGTGTACACCGCTTGGAACGCATCAAACGAGAGCCTGCTTCACCGCGTCTACCTTGCTGCGTATCATAAAAGCGGTCAGTTTCTGATTGCAGTCTTCGACGCAAGAGCAGAAACAAGAGCGCGCAGCCACGATAACAACGCTGTTTGCTGCCAGCAATACTCTCTGGGACATAAGTCACTCAGACTGCCGCTGTGACCGCCTCCTTGTTGATTTGGCTACTCGGAGGAATATACGTCGAACAGTATCGCATGCCATCTCAGCCTGATGAGCGTATTCTACACTGCGTTTGGGGCCAACACCGCATATAGAAATTTGTTCAATACAACACGGCTAACATGGCAAAGCTTTCATCTTTTTGTCCTCCTATCTCGCATACCGAGCATTTCCGTAGGTACCGGTAGCTTGAACACTACGATTGGCTTTACAGCGGCCCGCGGATAGCAGCACCGGGAAGCCGTTGTCTCACTAGAGTCATGGAGATGGCGGCGGGATCGCGGTTCGGGAAAATATGCAGCTTGTCCCTGGAAATTGCGCCCTCCGTGCTATAAAGAACTTGCGTCGCCGCGATGATGAGGTCACCATACTATCTTCAAGGACCAAGTCTGACATGGAAGGTGACAGCGTGAACAACCGGTACACCGCTTCCAAGTACATCGAGATGCCGAGGACCCGAGGTCAGGCATCAAATCAGTCGTGACCACACATCAGACTATTAGGACAACAGACGAGCTCTGGCTGGTGTGAATGCAGTGGCCTGTCTATGGAGTCAAATCTGTTCTTCTGCACCAATGAGTCTTGGTATCTACATGCACAAGATGCAAAAAGGGCAATGAGCTTGTTTATTGCACTACGTTACTGGTACATCGCAGCTCTCACCTTCACGCAGACGCGTAATAACCATCAACTAGATTGATTAGTTGTCTTGAGTGCCTATCAATCGTTGTCTTAACCCAAGGGTTTCTTGCCAGAAAGCATGGCACGGCAGTACCCTTCGAAAATCGTACATAATCACCTCCGCCAGTAGTGCTCTTTCAACCATATGCTCAAATTGCCGTGATCGCACCCCTGGGACATGGCATAGGTGCACAGCGTTTTCCTCCTGGATTGTATTCCAGGGCTAACGATCCATCGAAACAACAATTACGGCATGACTTAAGTAGTTAAAGGCACCTGCCTTATGGCAATAGTTAGAGAGCGTGAGGAGGTATACGCTTGGAGCATACCTACGGTAATTAGTCACCCACACGCGACGCGTATACCGCAACATTCTCGCATTCGGAACATTCAAACGATACCCTTTCTCAGTCTCCAGCGTTCCTGACAATATTACATCTCCGTTTCCGGCCATGAGAATCACAACCCAAAGCGCCCACTCTCTGTCGCAGACTCAGATGATGGCCAGGCCCAGCGCAAGCATCTTCGACAAGGATCCGGCAATCATGATGAAGAGGATGAGGAGACTTCGCGCCTTAGAATCGGACTGCTTCGGGCACAGCTGAAACTGAAGGCTCTGCAGAAGAAGGCACCTGCTGAAAGGACAAGCTCAAGCGCAGAACAGTCCGACAATTCTAATTGCGCCAATTACGCTCAATCTTTCTGCGACTCAGCAGACTCACTGGACCAGACAAGATGGGTACTCTGCCACCTTACTTGGTCTGCCTGCAAAGTGAGAGATCGGATATACAGCCTTGCGGTGCCACATGGGAACATTCACATTGACTTCCAAGGCGACCATTACCGCATGGGATTGGGAATTGCCGCACGAGAGTTCATCAAGGGCAAGGGCTTCACGCGAAAGTTGTGCGTTGCTGATGACTGTGATGATGACCACTTGACATCAAGGAAGTGAGTCGATGGTAGAAAAGAGTATATGCCACCGCACGAGATTCGCCACAGGGACTGCATCTACCCGCCTTCCTCGTACGGAAGGAACATCCCACAACCGACATGGCCTTTTGCACTGCTCTTCGTCTGTCGTTAGACCCACCAAGAGCTGTGCATGCAGTTGTACCAGCGATGCAGCTTTACATTCCACAGCTTCGAGGACCTCAGAGCATTCGCCAGAAAGGTTCCCTTGAGTCAAGTCGCACGGGTGTCCGAGCTTCGCCTGAGCCTTCGAATGGGCTCTGGTGGCGATGATTTAGGGCATCACAACCCTGAGCTTCCAGCAGCGATCGCCTGTCGCTTTGCCGGCTTGCGAAAGATGCACGCCTCTCTGCAACTCCGCTTCTACAATGTGCGTCATCTTCGTGAGTGCATTCGCACCGACTGGAAGCTGGCACACTGGGCTCGTGGTCTGTTGAACTTCGCTTGTCAGCCGCTGGATGAAGCCACCGTCATGCTTGAGAATGATGACATTCACCGGATCACCAATTCTCAGATGATGGCTAAGCACAATCCGCAGCAAGAAGAACTACAAGACTGGGCAAGACAGATTCAGAATCAACTACTGGCATCATGGGGTCACGATGCTGCTGTAGCGTTCCTGCAGAGGCATCAGAAGATGGAAGACAAGTACCATAAGAAGAGATGCGGAAGTCACTGGGACTTTGAGCCTCTAAAGCCTGTCAGTGAGCGAGTGCCTTGAATTGACTAGGAACCATCTGGCTGGAGAAGCTGGTCGTCGTGCATGCTGTCGTCAAAGATCATCTTCACAGTTGATGTAGTGCTACGCTCACTGCGGATCCTCCCGATTTGCATCTTCGCGAATGTCGACCAGGTGTCGGGTTCAGCCATGAGCTCGCTTAGGACATGGCGGGTACAAAGGATGCTACTATATAGACGTCGATGACTATTGCTTCACTTGCGTCTTCAACCCACTTCTCATATATGCGACAGCCGACAATACATCTGTACGGGCTTGTTTGACTGCTCCAATATGTCATTCGGTAAAAGACATAGGGCTTGCGCTTCGAGGTCGATGACGTGCGCTGGTGTTTGACGGCAACTTGTAGAAGCAGTGAAGCAGCAGTTAGCACTTGAGCACGCATGCTGGCTTCCCGATGTAACTACACTCACTGTGACATCTCCTCCAATGCATCGTCTGTAGCGCACACGCGCTATGTCAAGGTTTCCCTCTCTGCGATCAGAGACCTCTTCACTACAACGCGATACTTGGCTGTGCGCTGGTTGTACTCAGCCACGGCTGAGTTAGGCCGTAGTTTATGTGGCTGGCTCGGTAGCCTCCCGTAGCTCTTTTAGTCGCTGTTGAACGTTCACTGTTCTCGGTGGCGGTTCGATGCTACTAGGTGGCGAAAAGTCATCCCTGCGACCTCCAGTAGCCGGTCGTGTAGGCCTGCTTACAATCAAAGCCGTTTAAGCCGTCTACTTAACCTTACGTCTTCCGTCATCTCCCTTGCGCGAGTCCTTCAGTCCGGGTTTGCCCCTTCGGTGCCTCTGTCGTCCATTATGCAGCAACTGCTCCCTCCATAGTGTGGATGATTTCCACATGGGGTTCACGACGCTATGCCTCCGCGTCAGGGAAGTCTCACGATCCTCGTATCCTTCATTGCAAAGCCAACATTCCTCGCTGTAATGTATTTCCTTGTCATCCTTGTCATCCTTGTTACCCATCAGAAGGATTTCCAAAGGCTCTGCTCTTATTGGCTAGCCTTCAGATGGTGCAGATGCTCGTGGAGCTCTCAGAGCACGTGAACAGGCATATCACCTTCCTCGAGCGGCGCTTCGCTCAGCGTTGGGCCGCATATCAGTCGTCTTCAGCACTCGCGGCTGTTGCTGCTGCAAGCAAAGAAGTCGCGAAGACGATAGATTCGATGAAGCTTGATCTTAATCGGCGGATGAGCTGCTTAAGGACTGCACGCTGACAGCAGGGGGACTTGCGCGCTCAAGGCGCTCCGCTCCTTCAAGGCTACATCTCAAGATTGCGGAAACATCAATGCACCAGTCGGAACGTTGATTACAGCTGTTGGCGAGGACTATGTCGTTCACCAGGCTGCAGAACGCTCGCATATACCGAGACTGCGGAAGCTTCGTTCTTAGCTGTCGCATACACTAGAAGTCACTACATGAACGCAGAGGCAATGAGAGGCATTGAGACACACTACTGCTCATACCCACGATCTCCCAGTCGGAACCTAGTTGAGTTCGACATCCGATACAAGACGTATAGATATGCTACGGCTCAAAGTGCTCTCAGCGCTGTCAAGACGTCCTTTTGCGATCCAGGGGTATACTAAGAAGACGTTATAGACTCAAACTCCAGCGGACACGGAGGTCGCATTACGCTCAGGATCCTTGAAGCCCAGGAAATACTAGTAGGTTGATTAGCGAGCGCGCAAAAACATCGACGTGAATGGACAAGACGAGAACGTACCTTCCTACGAAAAGCATTCAGATCGTCTGCTCTCATCTTAGCGCCGTTCTGGCTACCATCCATTGTCAGCGCGAGACGCTGCGCTTTGTACACTGACAAGTGCTCCTGGTCGATCGTGGTGTCCGGTATACGGCGATATGTGAGAAGTCGTCTCGACCACTTGTTGAAGTCCTGCTTGCATAGGCTGACAAGCTCGAGTGCTGGGTGTCGAGGAATCGTGTATTCTGTGTCTGGTACGGCGTCCGGTTCCACAGCCGGATCTTCACCCTCGGTGGCGCCGGCGACGGGCATCCACATACAGAGCCGGCCATTGTCTGCGAGCCTGCTCGCTGAGAAGTCAAGAATATCGTCCAGTAGCCGCATGAAGCTATATGGCTTCTTAGGCGGGATATAGTTCGGTCCAAGATGCGCTGGCGTGCCGTCGGAAAGGTAGACGACTTCTTGCAAAGCGACTCGCGTGCTCCCAAGCACCTTCAAGCCTTCTCGGACACCATACGGCGGGTCACAAACGATGCAATCAAGTAATCGCTCCTCTCGAATCGGCGAGTTCGTGACGTCTGCGACGAAGCCTCCCAGGTAGTGAGACGAGGTACCGTACTGCTCGAAGTTGCCCTTGACGTTTCGGCTGCCCTTGCCGCGGATACTCCTGCCATCCAGATCACTTCCGCAGACGGCAGCGCCGAAGTGGGCACATGATAATGGGAAAGAGCCAGTGCCCATGAAAGGATCGTATGCTACCTTGCCAGGGGCGGCCTGCGCCAGGTTTGCGGTGACGAGAGAGAGCTCGGCGTCCATAGATGTGGTGGCGATATAGCTACGCTTTTTGAGATTGTACTTGTTAATAGCCTTACGACTGCTTTCTGCGACTAGACGGCCGAAGTATAAAGCGTGCGGTTTCTTAGCATCAAGTAAGTAGTCTTCGAAGATCCTGAACTGATTGTCTGGGATTCTCATGCGGATTGGTCCTGTGAACGCCATGTAGCTAAACCTCTCGACAATGTCCCGCAGCTCAGAGGAAGACCGACTGCCATGGTAGCTGTCGACATCGAAGCGGAATGTTCGAGCGCGGTGCTCGTCCCATAGTGGTTCCGTGCGGTTTCGAATGTCCAAGTGAAGGGAGTCATAATCCAATCCACGGCCCCAGAGCTCGTAGACGGCCGTGCTCAGTATTGAGCGTGCGACAAGCAATCTGGCAGCGGCATCGCTGTCGATGTGGTCTTCGAAGCGTATTATAGCGAAGGGTGACTGGAAGACTGTGTGAGATGATTGAAGTTGAGATGGGAGGTTGGGAGGAAGAACGAGATGAGAAGAAAGCTACCAACCTTGCCTTACCGCATGCTAGGATATTGGACAATACGTCCGCCACAACAGTAATACGCTACTACAGGCTTGTAGGATGGCGCTTCTACCCTCATCTCGTCCTTCGTCTCTGAAGGGTGACGTACTTCATCTGAGTATGAGATCCATTGGATCTTCAGACCCGCCAGGTCGGCAAGCGCATCAGTCTCTGGCTTGCGAAAGGTCTCATGCAGCTGAACGAAGCGAATAAGGTATTCCATTTCTGCCGTGTTCGTGCAGCATCGTCGGCTCAACGAGCAGTCGTTTAGCCGTGGGACGAGGCGTGTAGGCCTGCCGGTAGCGGTTGAGTGCTCTTTTTGGGCTTGGGCTGAGAGAGAGTGATCCTCGCGAACGATACGCGGTCTGCTGCTATCCAGGAAGGATATGGTGGACAACAGCTGCTATCAGGTAGAGGTTTCGCAAAGAATTTCCGATACCACGATTCTGTGTCACAGGTACGGCTCTCTTCTGATTGGTCAGAGCTATCGTCGCTAGAGCGGACCTTACCAGCCTCCGCGTTGGAAACACGCCGTCCTTCCTCCGAGGGGCTCTCACGCGAGCAGGTAGCGGTGCTGACACGGAGCTGCAACAGACGGACGGTGACACCGCGATCTGCCGGCCACCACCAAGACTCATACACTGGATCCGCTGTCGCATACGTCAGACGCTCATACAGTCCAGGACAAGAAGTCACAATGATCGGCCGCCGGGTCGCGGTGCTGCTCCAGCTGCCAGCCCAGTCACGCCTTCTCCTCGCGAACCGGTCTCAAAGCCAGCACGACCTACCGCTTCGCACACTCTTCTACCAGCCCCGGCGACTGTACGCGACACCAGGTAGACCGCGCAAGGCGGTCGGCGAGCCCTCCCGGCCTGTAAAGCGAGCCGTCAAACGCAGCGCAGCCAAGGCAACCTCTCCTGAAGAGTCACCGGCCAAGCAGAAGGTCGAGGCCAAGAAGAAGAGTGCGGCCAAGAAGCCGGCAGCAAAGAAGGCTGCTGCGCCCAAGAAGCAGTTGACAGAGGAGCAGAGGGCGGCGAAGGCGGTGAAGCTGGATCAGGCCAAGATTGCAGATTTGAAGAAGGCGGCATTGAGCCCCCCCAAAGTCACAAGGTCCAATGCTTACTTGCAATTCACTGCTGAGAAGGGCAAGGAGCTCAAGGGCTTAAAGTCAAGTAGCGTCGCGGATATCAGGAAAACCGTAGGCGATCATATGAAGTCGAGCGCTGCCCAGTGGAAGCAGCTATCAGCCGCCGAGCTTGAGGTATGTATACGCACCGCTTTACACAAGCTCGTGTCGAACACTCCGCCACATTCAGCGTCGTGCGTCCTATGAACAAACAGAGCTGACTCCGTTCCTTAGCACTACAACCACATCGCTCACACCAATAGGGAAGCCGCACAGGCCGAGTACAAGCGGTGGGTTGAATCCCACAGTCCCGAAGCCATCCAGCTGGCCAACCGTGCACGATCTCAATTGAAGCGCAAGCTCAATGCCAAGGGAACGGGCAAGACTACGCACGCCTGGTCTCCGATTCATGATGAGCGTGCAGTCAAGGCTCCCGTCTCGAACTTCTTCCAGTTCTCCATCAACCGCCAAGCGAGTGGCGACTTCAAGCACATACATGTAACCGAGCGCGCCAAGTTGATCTCGCAGGAGTGGAAGGCGTTGAGCGAGGGTGAGAAACAGGTACGTTGGCTCAGAGCCTAACCAGCTCTTTGAAACCATGATTAGACTGTATTGCTGACCATCCGTACAGAAGTACAAGAACCTCCAAGAGCAAGATACCAAGCGCTACGCTGAGGAGTACAGCAGCGTCTACGGTCACCCACCGCCGTCATACATCGGTGGGCAGCAGCCACAGGTACCCGCCGGCGCTGCAGCAGCAGTAGCATAAAGCGGCACGGTCGACGATGTTTGCAATTACGACTACAGATCTCAGTATGCTGGAGTACGGCGTAACGCTACGGTGAAGAGGCTTACAGGCTGGGAAGGCGCTGTAAACCGTTGTGCAAGACTTTGTTTATCACCCGCTGTAAGTATTCCTTAGGGTGTGACGAGCGGCGCGGCGTTTTTAGGAAGATGCTAGGCGCAGTGCTTGAGACACTCTGGGTGGAACCAGGAGGCCTTTGGCACAGCGAGGCATTGTGAAATTGAGTAACGGCTGCGTACCTTGTACCAATAGCGATGCGATCACATACCCACAATGTCAGATCTTGTATGCCGACACTACACGGCGTGCACTGTGCGGTGCTGTCTTGTCTCGACCGAACTGAGATCAGGAGATTGACATGCTAAATCTTCATGGTCGCACAGTGTGCAACTCGCTATGTGGGATATGCTAAAGTCCGAGAGCTAAAAGACAAGCTGCCACCCCGGCCACCATGTCAGGCTGGCCGTTTTCATCGCCATGCCAGAACGCCGTACCCCATGCTTTCGTAATCATTTCGCATACTCTAGCCATCATTCGAGCCTTCGCCACACTGACTCAACTGCATGGCTTGTCCTGCCCAACACACCCGCAGTTGACGCCATGAATGAAGTCATTGAGCTGCTTGAAGCCTTCACTTAAGCTGTGATCGAGCTGAAAGTCGCCAGCGGGTGCTGAATTGTGATGGCTATGCATATGTGCCTTACCGTGGTTGTGACTCTGCGGTAGTAGCGGTACCGAAGGCTGAGTAGACGGTGTAGATAACGTGGTCGTCTCATCGTCAAACTGGCAGAAGCAGTCGAAGTGGTGGTCGTCGTCGCAGAACTGCGTGCAATCTTGCGTGCAGTCCGGCAAGCCACAGTCCGGTACGTTGCAACCGCTCAAGTCGCAAGGCTGCGGATGCATGCATTGCTGAAGCGCGCACGGGTCCGGGAAGCAGTGGTCAAGATCGCAGAGGTCTTCCGGACACTGTTGCATATCGCAAGGCTCTATACAGCCTGGGCTGCACTCTCGATTGCTGCAGGGAGCTGTCTTGCACGGTGACGCACTACGGCACGGCAGACGTTCTTGTTCAGAGCAATGAGAGTCGAAGCAAGGCAGGCCGCAGTACTCTTGCGGCTCGATGCTGGGAGTTGCGAAGTCTCGTAGATATGGTGAGTGCAATGCTGTCCCAGGCGGCGGCATCGAGGGCGATGCACTTGGACCACTGCACGTATGGCAAGCGCTTTGTCGTCGAGAGTGAGACTTCTTGAGTGCAGCGCGTTTGTGGATAGCCTTGTGCTTCGACAGATTCGAGCTATCCGCAAAGCCCTTGCCGCACTCGTCGCAGATGTACGGCTTCGCACCTTTGTGCACGTTCATATGCGACGTGAGAGCCGTCTTGACCGCGAAGCCTTTCCCACACTCAGGGCAGACGTGCTCTTTCGTCCGGGTGTGAGTCGTCTCATGATTCTTCAGCTGCTCTTTCGTAACGAAGCCTCTCCCACAGCCCGGGTGTTTACACTGATGAGGCTTGTGGCCGGTATGACTGTGGATGTGCCTCGTGAGCTTTGGCTTGTTGCCGAAGGACTCGGTCTTACTGCAGCCGGCCCAGTGGCAATGGTAGTCTCCGCTAGGCTGGCCGCCCGGTGACTTGCCAGCGTGGTCGGCAGCAACATGACGATCAAGGTCCTCCGCGCTGGGATAATGGTAATTGCAGGTATAGTTGTTGACAGACCATTGGCAGCAGTGTCTACCTGCACAGAACGCTGGTTCGCCAGCTAGGCGACTTGCCAGACCTGGAGACTGAACCGAATCTGTGGGCGGTGCGACAGGGATCCATCCACCACCGATACCGTTAGAGTCAAAGTCATGATAGGTGCCAGGCAGTGATGTAAAAGCGTCATTGTTTCTGAGATCACTCTGGGGCAGTTGCGCTGGGGTTGCATGGAAGCCACTGAAGAACGGATCGAAGTGGCCAGCCATTGTGAACCTTCGTATGTGCACGAGCCCAGCACACCAGTTGTCGTCACTGCTCTGTCTCTCTGCGGCTGGAGGCTCTGTCACCGGAAAGCAAGTCCGGCAGGCATTATTCCTCAATGTTGTCTGTCAGGTCTTCGAGATAGGCCGTGGCTGAGTGACAATATTGTAGTTGGTGGAAGAGAGGTGCAGCAAGCAGATATCGCCAAGATCATCGGTATCGGCCTCTGTGCTGTTGGTGTATCACTCCAATGATCCCGAACGAAGAGCGCCCTTGACTTCGCCGGCTCATTGCATGCTTCCACGTGATGACCTTGATGGTTTTGAATGCTCAATTAGGCAAGGCCGGCATCTGGAAGAACAGAGGTTAAATCGCGGGCCTTGGGTTGGCTCCATCTTCGTTCCTCGGAGGTCGACTTGCGCAATGGTGCTGGATATACGCAACGCTAGGCGTAACACATGACGAGTCGTATAGTGAGATGTCGCCTCGCGTGTCTCTGGCACGTTTTGTGCACGAAGTGAGACTGATGTTACCCTGTCTCCGTTTCGAGGCATTCACGGCGATCTCAAGGCTCGGCCCGGTCGAATCAGGGACGCGCATCCCACGCCTTTGTTCTGCCCCGCAGACTGTCACATGCGGGCCATAGCCACAGCTAGTACCTTGGCGACGAGGGTAACCTCTATGCAAGAATGGCATATCATTCACTGCATATTAACATCATAAGCTGATACCAAGCGCCTGCCATTTCACGCCAACCGTCTCCGGCTCCGGCGTCACTCGCGCCCGCGATGGGCAACTGCTGCGGCACCCAAAAGAGCGCCAACTTCGAAGGCGAGGGTCGAACACTAGGCGCACAACCCGTGAGCGCGCCATCCAGATCAGACAATGCAAGAGTAGCAGCGCCAAAGATAAGCGGACCGCAAAGCGGCAGGACACTTGGGAGCAACCCGCAAGCGCCTGGGGGGTCGCAAGATCCCAAAGCAGCAGCAGCAAGAGCAGCAGAGGTGCGTAGTGTCTCTTCTGCTTCAGGGCTGTTGAGATCGCAGCGTGGGAGTCGGAGCCAGAGCAGTAGGATGGTGTCGACTGCCTGGCTCCAGGCCTACCTTCTGTCGTTCTACCACACTTCGGCTCGGCGCAAAGCGGACGCTGTCGGCGCATACGGTGGCTGGAGACAGTAGTATTGAACAGAACGATGGCTGACGCGCAGCCCGCAGGAACGAGCAAAAGCCGCTCAGAGTCAAGGTAGAGGCAAGCTAGGCCGACAGCTCGACGCGCAGAGAGGACAGACGCAGACTGGTATCTTGGCGCAAAATGCGCGGGATAATGTCGCGGCGAGAGATGCAGATGCTGCGGCGCAGACAAGAACTTATAATTGAAGAGTAGACGCGGCGCGCACGAGGTGATGTTGGACCAAGCTTTGAAGATGCGTGTCCACAGTAGGAAAGAGCGACCGGAGGCAGAGAGGGAAATGTAGGTGACATCTAGGACGTCGATCTATCTACAAGAGCCATCTAAGCTTGAAGGCAAGGAGATTGGAATGATGTTGCCTTGATCACGGGAGGAAAGAAGGGCTGGCATCATAGTTTATCCGAAAAACCTTCGCACCAGCTGCTGCTTGACCTGCTATATCATAGCACAAGCCAAAGCACTGCATTGGACGGACTGCCCGCTTCAGAAAGCAGCATAGCGATATTATCATGCAGCCTCAGCACCCTCCTGCTCCTTCTTCCACTTCTGCGCCATAGCCATAAGCTTCGACATCTTCGCGCTCCCCTCGTCGTCCGCCGGGAAGACATAATCCATGTACTCCTCGAAACTATCGTCGTCCAACCTCCTCCGCTTCTTGACACGGCGAGGCATCTGCTTCGCGATCTTCTCCTTGTTTTGCTCTGAACCATGCGTATCTTCGAAGGACTTCCAGGCTTGCAGTAAAGCGACGCGTTCCTCGACCAAAGAACGCTCGCGGTAGAGTTTATGCGCTCTCTCGAACACTTTCCGCGCGCGGGCGGTGGAAGCAGGTGGGACCGCGTCTGATTCGGGCGCGGAGAAGTCGGGGACATTGATCTCGAAGTGCGCGTAGGATATCCAGACCTTGACGTGTTCCGTCTTCTCCAGCAATCTCTCGTACAGTTGCCGCGGACGTTCGTACTCTTCCGGCTCCTGCGCTTCTTCTTCCTCAAAGTCGATGTACGCCTTCCATAGCAGCTCGGGCATATCCAGTACTGGCTGTCCGACCGCTAGCTCGAAGATCGCTCGACACCGATCGATGTCGTCCAGTATGCGTTCCAGCTCACTGAACTTGATCCAGGCGGAGCAATTACTGCTATCCCACTCGATCCACTTCTCGTACAGCGTCCGGCAGCGTACGAACTCGAAGAGCTTGAGCTCCATGTCGATGTATGTGCGGAAGAGCTTGTTTTTCGGACACATGCCTATCGCTAGACCCATCGTCTTCCGCGCCTGCGGTAGGTCGTTTTGTCGGATGTGGAATCGTGCTTTCAAGATCCAGACTTTCGCGAACGTGAATTTCTTGTGAGGTATGAGTTTGAGAGCTTCGGCGTGGACTTGGCCTGCTCTGTCAGGGTCACGGGCCTGTAACTCCTCGTAAAGCGCGTAGAAGATCCAGAGGTAGATGTAGCGTCGCCAGTGTCGCTTCTCCTGCGAGGGTGGTATTTGGGCTATTGCGCGTTCGTAGACGTCTCGTACACGTTCGGGAGTGGAGGAGGGAGAGCTTTCTTCGAGGCGGGCGTAGTCGAACCAAGAGTCGTAGTTCTTTGGGTTTTCTTTCACCTGCTCCTCGTACATTACTCTTCGCTTGGCGATTACAACATCCTCCACGCCTTCCCGGTCACCGAACTGCTTCTCAAAGGTCGTATATTGCTTATGCAGCACCGCGGACTTACTCCTCGGCATCCGGTCTAGAGCATACTTGTAAATTGCCCTTGCACGCTCATACTCCTTCAACTTCGCCTCGAACCGCGCATAAGCAATGAATAGCTTCTCGTCCATGAACTCATCCCCAAGCGTCTCGATCGCCATCCCAAACACCTCCCTCACCATATCGCTCGTCCCGTTCTCTTCTTCCGATCGCGCCCACTTAATCCAGTTCCTCGCTTCCGGATGTACGATCGTGAAGCGCTCGAAGACATTTCTCGCGCGTTCATACTCTCCATACCTCTTCTCCAGCTTGATATATGCGCCCCAAGCCGCCTCGTCCGGCTCCCAACTCATCCACCGCTCGAACACCGCCCTCGTGCCCGCGATATTGCCCAGCATCTCCTCCATATAGACATACTTATACCACAGCTTGTCCACTCTTGGTAATATCGTCACCGCCCGATCCAGTACGTTGCGCGCATGATTGATATTCCGCTCCTTCATCTCTGCCTCGATATACCTCACCCATAACTGCACAATGGTCGGATCCACATCCAGCGCTCTCTCAAATACCGACCGCGCGCGCCTGTACTCCTTCTGCTCCAGTTCCCAGGCGGCATAGCGGAACCAGTTGCCCATGTTGAGCCGGTTGCGGCGGACATAGTTCTCGAAGTCGGTGCGCTTGCGCGACTGGTGCTCGTGGAGTTCTTCGAGGTCGGCGAATCGGTGGGTGGGTGCTGTGAGGGAGGGTTCTTGCCGGTCGACGGCTTCTCGGAGGAGCTGTTCGGCGGAAATCTGTTGCGGTGCGGGTGCCTTGTTCTTCACCCGTGGAGGGCCGCGTGAGGCGTCCATGGTGACGGCAGTATGTGTGGATGAGTTGACGAAGGGTGGGAGTGGGCGACCTCGCAACTGAGGCGGTTGTGTTGCTTGTAAGTTGTGTGTCGCGAAGAAAGTTCGAAAGCTTCATGAATCAAGTCTGAGGCCGAGCGCTTTGATGCCGCTTGACTCGTGTTGCGGGGCGTATGTCCGTCAAATTGCGGGCAGGAACTTGATTGAAGATGACCACTTGCGCACATTCGCTTCCAGGTTCACTTTGCGAGCACCCCCGCCACACAAGACGAGAAGATGGCGCGGGCTCCCAGCATTGACAGGCTGCTGAACCAAGTGCCAGATTCACCGGGCGTGGTGCTGGAACAGCTGCGCGCACACCCAGAGCTCGCATCGAGGCAAGATGGCCACGGCTACAGTTTGGTGCACGCAGCGACCTCGTACGGTCATGTCGACCTTCTGAAAGCTTTGATACGGGAGTATCACGTAGACCCGAGCATCACCGACGAAGATGGCGAGACGGCGCTCTTCAACGCCGAGACGGTGGACATGGCGAAAGAGCTACTGCAATTGGGCGTGACGATTGATGCGAAGAACGGCGAAGGGCAGACGGCAGCAGAAAAGTTGGATGACGAGGACGAGCAGCCTGAGGTAGCCGCCTTCCTACGTGAGGTTGGTGAACATGGTACAGCTGAGGCCGGCGCATCAGTAGTTGCGCAGACGGCAGGCGCGAATTCATCGGAATCTGCACTAGGCGGGACTGCGAACGGCGATGCTGATGGCATACACCCGCCACCACCCATGCCAAATGGCGTCAAGATCAATGTCGGGACCATGCAGCAAGATGAGGCAGGTGAAGAGCCGGACCCGGAGTTCAGGAGACGGATCGAAGAGCTGGCGGCGAGAGAGGACTTCGAGGGCGAGGAGGGTCAAAGAGAGCTGCGGAACCTTGTCCACGACGCTGTGTCTGGTCTGAACCAGGATGGTCAGGGGCCGGCGAGCAGCAGGAGAAGACTGGGTTGAGTTATTTATTCAGCCAAACACGATACACAACGATCGGTGCACCCTCGAGCAATTCGGAAGGGCGTTCTCGCCTTCACCGACTACCGTATGGCCTACGAAGCCCATCAGCGCTCGCCAGCAACACGCACTCCGATGAGCTGACTTTGTCGAAGTCCTCGCAAGACACTGTAGTCTACGTTTGCTCTCTCCCAGTGGCTACCGCGCAGATCATAGAGTACGACGACTCGACTCCTAAGGAAAGAGTTGCACATCCTCGCCGAGGAGACAGGCGAAAATGGCGTCTTGAGCTACACAGAGTGGAAGCATAGGGCCCGTGGTGTGACACGGTGGAAGTAGGGCGGTGGATAAGCCAGCTAGTGTTTCCATCAAGCTAAGTCTATTCTTCCAAAGATATTCCGTTCATCGTCCAACGCAAGCCTCAGGCTCGTTTGACTCTTCTGCCATGGAAAATCTGTCATCTCGGCACACTCCGTCTTCGAGCTCTGCCGAGAGACGCTTGTGGTTTCACCCACGCTTGGCACGTGAAACCCCGCATATGCATCCCGCAGCACGACGTTGCATTTGGCAAGGATGGTTAATGAAACTGTGGAGTCTCCGCAAAGGGCACTGGACGACCTAACGATCGTGTCATTGCAAACCAGGCGGCCAACGGTCTTGGAATATTCCTTGCGTATTCTCCGCACCGCATAATGGTGCAGCTGTGTGGGATATTGCCGGAGGGTGAGCTCCGATGATAAAAGGTAAGTAAGCTAGGTAGAACCTACTATTTTGTTGCCATCCGTCACTTCTCTTCTCCTACTTCACTCGTTGGGCGTGCAGTGTACGGCCGAAGAGTGAGTCCGATATGGCCATCTTCAAGCGCATGTCCCTCAAGCAGGGCAATACCAACCGCACCAATGCCGCAGAGCTTACACTACGTCAATCCATCTACCCACTCTGCTTGGTCACTGTGCTCTTCTTCCTATGGGTAAGCATCAATGAAAACTGTCGAGCTCGCACGACACATTCTGACCCTTTGGTTGCACAGGGTTTCTCCTACGGCCTCTTGGACACCCTCAACAAACACTTTCAGACCACACTAGGTATCAACCGCGCTCGCTCCGCAGGTCTCCAAGCCGCCTACTTCGGCGCCTACCCTCTCGCCTCGCTCGGCCACGCCAACTGGATTCTGCGGCATTACGGCTTCAAGCCCGTGTTCATCTGGGGCCTATGTCTGTACGGCGTAGGAGCACTCGTCGCCTGGCCTTGCATTCTCCACCGCTCATTCGGCGGCTTCTGCGCAGCCATCTTCATCATCGGCAATGGCTTGGGTAGTCTGGAGACGGCGGCGAACCCTTACATCACTATCTGCGGTCCGCCGCGATACTCAGAGATTCGTATCAATATCTCGCAGGCTTTCAACGGTGTCGGCACTGTTATAGCACCGGTGCTAGGCTCTTACGTCTTTTTTAAGGATACTGGAGACTCTACCAAGAGCTTGACGAATGTCCAATGGGTCTATCTTGCCATCGCCGTGTTCGTCTTCCTGCTTGCCGGAGTCTTCTATCTTAGTCCCATCCCGGAGATTACAGACGCGGATATGGCGTTCCAGGCTGAGGAGACTCATGCTGGCACAGACGAGGTATCCTTTTTCAAACAGTAAGCAGACCAAACGGAATGACACATCTGAGACACAGACGGATTCTGACCTCCCAATCTAGATACCGCCTCTTCCACGCCGCATTCGCCCAATTCTGCTACACAGGCGCCCAAGTAGCAATAGCAGGCTATTTCATCAACTACGTCACCGAAACCCGCCCTAATACCTCCGCCTCTCTCGGCGCGCAATTCCTCGCCGGAGCACA
>Ga0058704_10000675_pt1 | contig 16951 bp, 23 predicted proteins | sample AgamicMgSfe_FD_71363 | JGI IMG/M metagenome (GOLD analysis project Ga0058704, IMG submission 71363) | Agave microbial communities from Guanajuato, Mexico - Mg.Sf.e | ecosystem: Host-associated > Plants > Phyllosphere > Phylloplane/Leaf | place: Guanajuato, Mexico | collected 2012-05-30
CTCCACCGAAAAGCCGCCATCAACCTCCCTCTCCCGCCAGAACCCGCGTCGACCGTCTCCCCATGACGTGTCCCGTCATACCGATACCGGTTCTGCGCCGCCGACAGACCCGCCAGGCTGTAACAGGTGTGGTATCCGTCCGGACGACACGAAGGCTTGTCCCGCATCCCGCCTTTCTTGCCCGGTTGCTGGCAGCAGCAGAGGAGGTAGCGGATGAGCCCTTCGCGGTTCCAGAGGTCTGGCTCGATGGTTCTTAGGGATGGGCCGGCGAGCGCGGCGTCGATCAACGCCCAGCAGCCGCCGATCCAATGCGAGTAGCACGCGTCGACGAGTTTGTTCGTGCGGCCCGCGAAACCGCCCTCCGGGCTCGTCTGGAGGCTCGCGAGACAGCGGGACAAGGCGGGCACGTCCAGATACTGCGGGATGCTCTTGTGGGGCGCGTCGAGGATGGCGAGGCAGGCGAGGGCGCAGAAGGCGTAGGCGCCGTGGGCTTCGTGGGCCGGGGCGGCGGCGATCCCGCCTTCGTACGTCTGGCAGCGCGAGACCCACGCGCCGAGTTGGTCGGTGAAGGTCTCCAGGCCGGCGGTCCGGGCCGGTGCATCGGGTGGGAGGGCGAGGGGGAGGTTCAGCAGGGTGATGATGGTCATGGCGCAGTAGGCGCCGCGGATGTCCTCTTCGGCGCCGACGGCCATGCGGAAGCCGCCGTCGGCTTGCTTGATCGTGCCGAGCCAGTGCCAGGTCGCTTTGCGGTCGATGCACTCGAGGCCGTCGACGGCCGCGAGAGCCAAGGTCGTGGCGTAGGTGCAGGCGCAATGGCTGAGCTGGCCGTGTCCGCCTCCGAAGCCACCTGTCGCGTTCTGCAGAGGACGCACGGTCTCGATCAGTCGTTCTCGGTACTGTGACACGTCTTCGCCGAGGAACGACAGGCCCGCGAGCGCCCAGTAGAACAACCAGGGTCGGCTGGCATCGATGACTTGGTAAGGGGCGGGGAGATTGCCAAGGGTGTTGTGCAGAAATTCGGCGTGCTTCTCGCGTCGGAGATGTGGGAGGCCATGGGTGTTGAGCTCAAGACCTTGGGTGTCCTCGCCCAGGAGTAGCGGCAGACATTCGGCCGTCGCTTTCTGCTGCGCTTCAGAAGTGGTCGTCTCTAGATCTTCGTGGAAAAGGTTGATGACGGCCGGTTGGAGCCATGGCGGTAATCCAGCTGACTCTCGACTCGACTTGGTCTTCTGCGTACTATGGCCCGGGACGGCACGAGTCTCTTCTGCGTCGTCGCTCTCCGCATGACCGAAAACCTCGTCGTTGCCGTCAGATAACTCTTCGATCCGAGCCTTACTGTCCAGTAGCTCGTCCAGCGTGTCGTCGGCATTCTCCTTCAAAGGCATTTTCGTTCGCCGTTGTGGGAGACGATGGTGACGGAAACTCACGTTGCGGTAGGAACGCATATGCACCGCTCACAGAGTGTTGTCGACAGGGAGGCTGCCGTCACACAATCCGCTTTACTATTGTTCATCGGCATGTTCTCTCGGAAAATTCCAGGTCAAAGCGATGGCAGCAAGGTAAATTCACCTCTGAGGCTGTCCAGAAATTGCGTGCGATGCGACTCATCCATCGGTTTGATCGGCGTGACCCAGCACTTTGAATATGCTGTCCTGGTAGTTCCACGTACGTGAAAATTACATGTATGGCGATAGGAGGGAGGGAGGTACGGATTATGGAAGTGCAGCTGTTTCTGCCGCTTTCCCGCTTTGGGAAAGTTGCGACTACGACCATCACTCACGCTCTCCCGAATCGAGCGTATATATTCGACGATGACTCTCCTGGCCAACGACACTGCGATAATCGACCTACCGTCTTGGAATACCGGTAACTCATAGATTATGTGATCAGCGTTAGCACTGCGGCGCCCGCCTACGCCGTCCACACGAGTCGAAGAAGGACAGGATGGCGCGCAAGAAAGACCATCGTCAGGTCCTCCCCTTTCGCATACCCTTCTTCCGCATCTTCTACTCGACGACATACACAACCTTGTTCATCTTATGTCTCGCTCTGCTCGCCATCACCCCGGCGTCGTTGATCTGGACGGTCGTGGAAAGCTCGGCGTACCAGTACATCTTCATGGTCGGCGGCGTGTACATCCTCACTGGCCTCTTGACTATCTTCATCTACACGAGCAGGCTTTATACCAACCGGACGGTGTTGGCCGGTGTCGGAAAAGCTTATATCCCTGTTGAAGCGGGCGAAGTGGGCAAGAGCGTGCGGAAGATGGTGGTTAAGCAATTGGAACGAAGCGCCATCGTGGCTTGGGAAGCGAGGCCGAGGGATCTCATGGGCGAGATCTTGCAGGCTGAGAAGTCGGGAGTGCTGCCGCCGGAAAGCATGAGTGCTGGACACAACGACTATACGGTGGGCAGAATCATATCGGTCGATCCTGCATCGCCGCCCTGGGGGCGAGTACGACATGCTGGGTGGTCAAGCCCAAGCCATGCGGACGAGAACACCAACCCCGATGTGCAGTTTGCGACTGTGATACAAGAACTACCCAACTTGATCGAAGCTCGAGCGGTATCGCTGGCCCCACCGGAGCCTACCCTGACATCAGTAGACAAACCACACGCCATGGCAGATCCGGTGGTGGTTGGGTTGCTGCGGCGATCCGAGACGATGGGTTTGCGCGACTATCTAACCCAGCTTTCTTATCTACGCGTGTGCGACCAACAAGACATCCTACAGGACTTCTTACGACAGTATGAACAGGCCCGTTTCCGCGGCCGCCCGCTTGTTGAAGCCGAGTTTTCGAGCTTAATGACCACCTTCGCAGAGCTCCTGGCCGGGATGACGGAGCTTGACGAGGAGATCATCGCGCAGATCCGTGCACAGTCGGCCAACGCAGCGCCATTCTCACGGGCGGAGGGGCTCGACAGGGCGCCGTCGGAGACCAGTAGCGTCGTCCACGGGACCATGAAGACACCCTCTCCATGTTCGGAATCCTCCGCATATAGCTCACGCAGTCCTGTCACAGCGAGGACCCGCCTCAGCAGGACAACGACCCCATATCTTCAGGCGGAACAGCCCAGCACCGAGAGCTTCAGTTCTGTCATCCATCGGACGCCCATAGAGTCCGTGGAACACTTTGGCACGGCGGTGAGTGACGTGTCTTCGGATCTCACGTCAGCGAGTTCGCTCAGTTTGCCGAGCGACGCCGGGAGTGTTGTGCGGCACAGCGGTGCTCTGGACGCTGGCTGAGGATGACGGTCTCGCGTCCTCCGAGGGTCAGACTTTGTTCTGAGAGGCTCAGAGTGCGGTCTCTGCACGGTCAATGTCGCTGTGATGCGACCACTCCGACTGATCTACGAGGTGCTGCAGTCTGGAGAGTGTATGCGAACCTGGACCTCTGGTAACGTCCCAGCATTCAGTTGGAGAACAACCTTGAAGTCACGCATAATAACATACATCAATCTGGCGAACCTCGTTAATGCAGCCTCAACCGAGGCTGCATCATGCCGCCCGCCGTATGACCGGGCTTTGTCAGCGACCCCAGAAAGCGGGCGACCTCATGCATGTGAAAAACGAAAGCTTACCTACATAGGTAACGAAGGCTTGTGGGAGCTTCGCAACAACTACGTAGCATTTCGACTGCCTTGTAGGTCTCGCCTTTGACGACAAGCAGCAGAAACCTCAGTGCTTGCTTTTAGACGTGGAAGAACCTTTCAAGCGACTATTGCTCTGGGTGCGTTTCAGTCTGCGTTGGCTGCCCTAGCAGAGTCGCGTCCTTCGATAGCACACGAGGGCACGGTCATCTCTGCTTTTGAGACTGCAATTATCTCTCGCTCATCCTCGGCTTGGTAACTTACTCATATCGACTCGGGACTAAGAACGCCGGAACGTTTAGATTCAGCGTACCTAAATTCGCTCGTTTGCAACCATGGCCCCTCACAAAGTCGACGTCTTCATCACTGGCGCAGGGCCTGTGGGCTTGGTTTCCGCGTACCAGCTGGCCCGGCTCGGCCACAGCGTGTGCATCATCGACGCGGCAAACAAAGCATCTCCCGACTTTCCCATGTACGGACGTGCGAGTACCCTGCACTCTCGCACCCTGGAGATGCTGGATCAATTGGACCTGTATGACGACATGGCCCAAGTCGGCCTGGGCAGCAAACGGAGCTTCACCTACCGCAACGGACGACTAGTCCAAGGGCGAGGGTGGGACACCTTGATCGGTCAGGGAAAGACGTTCTTTGACTTTATGTTGAACATCCGATTGAAGTACTCCGAAGACATCTTCCGGGAAAAGCTGTTAGGAATGGGAGTAGAGGTCAATGCGCCTGTCAAACTGGTCGACTTTTCAATCGACAAAGACCAAGACCATGATCATAGGGTACATGCCCAGACCGTTGACGCCAGTGGCACGACCATACAAGTGGACGCGAGGTACATCATCGGCAGCGACGGCGGCGGGAGCACTGTTCGCAAAACCGCAGGTATCCCGTTCAACGGTGAACGCAAAGTCACCCACTGGTGAGTCGAGTCAATGCACTCTCCTCGTATGTTGTAGGGGTTTGCTTCACTCAAGGTCCTGGGCATCGTGTTGATCATTGTGCTTAGGGTTCGTATCGACGGGATAGTCAAGACCAATATTCCAGAAGCCCGCGTTGGCTCTGGATCTGTAAGTACATTCAAGGATCTTGAGTTTATCAAGGATTGAATCCGCTAACACAAGATATCAGTTCGAAAGCCGGACTCATGGTCATGTCCTTTGGGTCTCGCTTGACCACAGGGCGACCCGTATTGGTTATGTACTGTCGGACGAGATGTTCCTGAAATACGGCACCAAAATGTCTGCACGAGACGCCGTCGATGAAGCGAAGCAAGCCGTGACACCCTTCGAGCTCGAGTTCGAAGAGGTCCATTGGCATACCGTGTACGGAATCCAGCAACACGTCGCCGAGCGGTTTCAGGATCGAGACCGGGTACTCCTCGCCGGTGAGGCTGCGCACACGCATTCTTCTGGCGCGGCTCAGGGTATGAACACGGGGATGCACGACGTCGTCAGCCTTGGCTGGCGACTCTCCGGTGTGCTCAAAGGATTTCTCAAGCCAGAGGTGCTCGCGAACTACAGTCACGAACGCAAAGCCGTGGCGGAACAGCTCATCGACAACGATCGGGTGATCAGCTCGCTCATATCTGGTGTGATCCCGGAACGTCTCAAGAATCGTGACGAGGACCCGACGGTTTTGCTCTGGGAGTTCATGCAGAAAACGGCGGGCTTCACCATGGGTCTGGGCATCTCCTACCCACCGAACCTGCTCAACGACGTCGAAAACAGCTACCCGCCCCTGTCGATCCTCCCCGGCCACCGAGCTCCCGATACGATGGTGTACAAGCCGCACAACACGAAGCAAGCCGTCCGCTTGTACGAATTGACGAAGAACAACGGCAAATTCAAGGTCGTGGTTTTCGCCGGACGACAGCCCGACACCGCGTCCTCGCTCCGCACCTTGCGCACAGACATGGACCACCAGGCACCGGGCTTCGCCCACGTCGTCGACTTCCTCACCATCGTCGCCGGCTTCGCGCTCGGGTTCGACGAGCACCTCCCCGTCAGGGTCTTCGGTAGAGCGTACTGGGACATCGACTCCAGTGCCCATGAGTCGTATGGAGTCAGCGTCGAATGCGGTGCCATCGCTGTGCTCCGACCGGACGGTATTCTTGGCTTCGTATCGCTATTGGAACGGTTCGGGAAGGTCGTAGAATATCTGAGTCGATTGGTTGTTGCGAAGGAGCCTGTCAGCGGCAACGGCCATGCCAATGGCAAGCAGTTGGGAAACTTCATGGGAGAGAATGAGAATAACCTTGCTGCGGTTCCTCTGGAGAATGGGAGTATGGAGGAGGGAACGGCGATGCGGTAAGGGAGAGATATCGAAGACGTCTTACCTCTAAGTGGATCAGATCATCAGGCTACCTCTGGTACAGGAAAGACTCTTGGGTCTGTTTGCGTTCAGGTCTCTCTCGGTGCGCCGTCTCCATGCTTGTTTTCCTGCCTGATGATGGCTGAGACGAGCCAGCCGTCCCGGAGAAATTGAAAGCCGCGTGTAGTCCCCACGTTCGACGTTGCAAATATCACAGCGCTTCGACCCAAGCGGTTTACTGAAAGATGCATGTATCACAGGTGCTGTACCAGTTGCCTCTCACAGTATCTGTGTACATGTATTTTCTTCGCAGCTCATCCAATCCGACGCACTTGGCAAGATTGATGTCAACGATTAGAGCAAACGCGTTCGCACGTGACCCATATGCCCCACCCCGCGAAGTGGGGGAAGCGTGGTGGTCCTGGTGGGGCTTTGCGACATCACTCCCTCTGGAACATTTGAAGAGCCAACGTCACGCGCACTATGATTGACCAAAAAGTAGAAAATAAAGATATTCCGTCCATTCACGAACATTCCACTGGCAAGTACTACATCTGTTTACTCTCCCGTCTCTCTACTCGCCTTCTAGCTCACAACGTTCCTTCAATACATCCGACTTTCGTATCACCTTTAGCAATCCGAAATCCGCGAGACACGAGCCAACCACTTCTCCTCGAGCGCTGCGAACAAGCCCCCTCTCACCGCCAGCAAGGATTTGCGATCACAGAATCTGGGTCTATCCCGCATAGCAAAAGAGTACTGTGGTGGGGATGGACACGACGAATTCCAGGCTGCCGACCACGGACATTCCCCCAGCGACCAATCCGAGCGTCATGAAGAGTGCCGGGGCGTCCACTCTGGCGGTCGAGAGAAAGCACCAACCCGAACGCCCATCCAGCGGCGCAGCGTCACCTCTACCCGAAGGCGTGACGAGGGAGGAAGCCCCTTCCGGCTCTCGTCCCACACGACCTGGCCTGCCACGCTTCACCACGAGCAAAGAGAACGTCCTGGCGCAGTTCTTCATCGGCAGCATAGATCAGGGGACGACGTCGACGAGGTTCATCATCTTCGACGGCACCGGCCAGCCCGTGGCGAGCCACCAGCATGAGTTCAGGCAGCATTACCCCCAGTCCGGCTGGCACGAGCACGACCCGCACGAGTTGGTCGCGAGCGTGGAGGTGTGTGTGAAGAAGGCGACGGCGACGTTCCAGGAGATGGGTCACGATACGAAGGACATCCGGGCGATTGGTATCACGAATCAGAGGGAGACGACGTTGGTGTGGGACTACGAGACGGGCGAGCCGCTCCACTCCGCCATCGCCTGGCCCGATACTCGGACCAAGGGGCTGGTGCGTGAGTTGAAGGAGAAGGAGAAGGCGATGGGCTTGAATCTCGGAGAGCTGACAGGGCTGCCGCTGTCGACGTACCCGAGTTCGGTGAAGCTGGTTTGGCTGCTGCAGCACGTGCCCAAGGTCAAGGAAGCATACGACGCCGGACGGCTGGCTTTCGGCACCGTCGACACGTGGCTGCTCTACAATTTGAACGGCATGAACAAAGACTTCTACGTCACTGACAGTAGCAACGCTTCGCGGACCATGTTCATGAATTTACATACCGTCAAGTACGACGACAAACTTCTGGATTTCTTTGGCTTGGACCGGACCAAATTGCACCTGCCTCGGATAGTGCCGTCTTCCGATGCGAACGCATACGGCCAGATGAGTTCGGGGCCGCTGGAGGGTATGAAGATCGCCGGCTGTCTCGGCGATCAGTCTGCGGCTTTGGTGGGTCAGCAAGGGTTCACACCCGGTTCAGCTAAGAACACTTACGGCACCGGATGTTTCTTGCTGTACAACGTCGGCGAGGAGCCGGTGATCAGTACGCATGGCTTGCTAGCCACTATCGCGTACGATTTTGGCCGACAACGCAAGCCAGTATACGCGCTTGAGGGGTCTGTCGCTGTGGCTGGTTCAGGCGTCAAGGTAAACCCCATTGCATGTTCGCGACTTTGACATAACCAGACTTACTTTTCTCTAGTTCATGATGAACAACATGGGCTTCATCACGCACTCGCACAAAATCTCCGAACTCGCCGCGACGGTGGAGGACAACGGCGGCTGCGTCTTCGTCACCGCCTTCTCGGGCCTCTTCGCCCCTTACTGGATCGACGACGCCAAGGGCACCATCTTCGGCATCACGCAGCACACGCAGCGGGGCCACATCGCGCGCGCCACGCTCGAGGCCGTCTGCTTCCAGACCAAAGCCATCCTGGACGCGATGGAGAAGGATTCCGGCCACGCGCTGTCCGGCCTCGCCGTCGACGGCGGCATGTCCAACTCCAACCTCTGCATGCAGACCCAGGCCAACATCATCGGCATCCCCGTCGACCGCCCCGCCATGCGCGAGACCACGGCTCTGGGCGCCGCCATCGCCGCCGGCTTCGCGGTCGATATCTGGAAGGAGTTTGGGGAGTTGAAGGCGATTAACCAGAAGGATCGGACGATTTTCACCCCCGACGTGGGCGAGGAGGAGTCGGCGAAGATGTTCAAGAAGTGGACGAGGGCGGTGGAGATGTGTAGGGGTTGGTTGGATCCGGAGGAGAATGGGGATGATTTCTAGTGGGATAGTGTTCCAAGGTTTGGTCTATGTGATGTGGGGATCTTTTGATGAACAAGGGAGTGTGTGATGTTAGCGTTCTAGGAAAGAAGCTGAGCTTGCCTGAGGATGATAGATTGGTAGATGCATAGATGCATAGATGCATGAGTAGGTAGATCAAGAGCCTGCCTGGGTCCCCCCCCCTTCCCTTTTCACAAATCCACTCCTAGACCTCTGACCTTTGGCGCCACTAGATGTTTTGCTGGAGGCGACGTTTGGACCCAGCGGACTGGTGGGAGTCGAGTTGTTACTCTGGGGTAAAGGGGTGTAGTTATCTGCCTGCCTTCACTAAAGGTACCATTTTGTGGCAACTTCTGCCCCGGTGCGGGAGCAGCCGTTTCGCAGGAGGCGTGTCACTTCATCAGTTTTGTAGATGCTTTCCCCGGCTATGTACACATCGAGCCTAGGACCGGAATGTCGTGGTATTGCTGTTCTTCTGTGGTTGGAAGTGGAGTCCGGGGCGCAAAGGGCCGGAAGAAGCTGCATGGCCAATCTACTCGAGCCGTCTGCCATATGAGGTCCCTGGGTTCCCCCAGTCAAACGACTGTCCACCCGTGACCAGCTCTATCACAACAACAGATGCGCCGCAAGGGTCGGAGCTGGAACACACTACAAGGACAGTGTATGAAGATGGATGATGAAGCCTCATCAAGTCTCGCGTCGACCGCCCCCCTTACAAGTGACCAAGTCGCGGGATCCCCAAACAGCACAGACGTGAACAACCACAATCGAGAGTGCCGATGAGGTGATGGACGGACGTTTTGCGAGCGTCACGTTACAGGTACCTGGGATAGACCGTCGGCGGCACAAAACCGGTTCGCTGGGGATGATGAGATGGGCCTGTGATGCGGCACAGGTGCGACTTATTAGACGAGGCCCGCGCAGATGGCCAGGCTGCCACGTCTCCGCCACCAAGACCTGTCATTGATCCGTCCGGGCTGTTGGATGTGATGTATACCTTGTCGCCGGCGCGCCCCAGCTCAACGGTTGTCGGCACCCGGATGCTGGATGCATCGTGGTTCCATGAACAACTTCCGAGGCTCGTCACCCTTATCATCGCACGAGTGCGGATGAGTGATTACGAGGTGTCGATATCTAGGACAGTGAGGCGCGCCGCAGGCATGAAGGTAAGCAAAGGCAGTCCAGTGATCATGCCAAGGTGCTTTCGCTACGGCAACCTCTCCCATCTCTCTTTCTGCCCACTTTCTGACGACAGTCAAAGCTGGCAATATGGATTCGAATCGTTACGAGGACTGTAATATCGTGGCTCATGACACTCGCAATCGAATCGGCCGCTGCTGCCGCCAACGAATGGAAAGCTGCTGCCCACGAAATGGAGAGCTTGCGTCTTCACTCTTGGCTGCCACGAGCCATGGCCGGTCACTGAGTCACCTCCGAGTCTGAAAGCCGAACGATCACCCCTCATTATCATGAATGACAGTGTCATCGAATCACGAATCCCGCTCTGCAGAGTACCAGTGGGCTAGCTGCCTACGAGGATGCATAAATTAGAACAGGACTGTGGGAATGTGCTGGCGGGGAGGGTTGAGACGCATGCATGGAACTTCAGTACCTTCACCTCACCAGCAGAAGTTACACAACCGTTGACAGGCCAGCAAACCGGTCGTTTTGTATCCAACCTGCAGAATCTACCGTGCGAGTCGGTTCTCGTCTCCTCCTGCTGCATCTGGTTGGTTGAGTTGGGTGTACTGTATATCTGCCCAGAACTCAACATCCCGTCTTCAGCAGCTGGGAAGCTTCCAAGAAAACCTTGATCTTTTACCAGGTGACAAGCCTCCCACGCGTACAACAAGATACCGTGAGCCATGTGCGACTACACTCGCGTCGAGTTCGTGTGCACGCATCTACGCTACACGGTACGAGCGTGGTGTAGGTTGGCCCCGATGGTCCAGCGCGATAGGCTTACGCTGATCCTTCTCCCAACAGGCATCGAATACCAAAAGACTCACAAACGCTGTCCACCAAACGTCGTCGCGGTCGAGTACAGGCTGTATGACAAATGCGGTATGTTGCTGCCCAGCAGACACAGAGGCATGAAGCGTCGCAGGACAGCCGTTGATTGCGACGCAGGTGACTGTAAAGCTACATCTAGAATATCTACAACGAAGACGCCGAAGGCTCAGTCGAGTACAAACGACGAGACGTCTTCGTCCAGCAACGATGACTCCTGCTTGACCTCCACCTGAATGAACGCGCCGGTTGATACAAGCTCTTCATCGAGATTGGCAACTTCAGACAGTTCTTGCGCCATGGAATCAACAACTTGCGTTCGGGCAGCTTGAAGCCACCGAGTGGTGTCCCCACAGCTGCCTAGCATATCACGAGCAGCAACGATGACCAGACGCGGTACAATATCACCTTGTCGTGATCGTACTAGCTTCAGCTTCAGCTAAGGCTCCGACGCGGCGTGGAAGGAAGCATATCGCGCCGATCGCACCGCCAGTGTCTGTCGACTCGCCAGCTTCGGCAGGATGGACACGAGCTACACGCCCTCGACATCGCACGACGATGATTTTTCGACTCCTGTACGCTCGACGCTCGTCGGAGAACATGCGATGCTACAGCAACTCAGCATCCACGCGGTCAGAAAGCAGAACGATTCCAACACGCGGACCTCGCTTCCACGACCGCATATCGAGACGAGCGTTGCAGCGAGAATGGAATTCGTCGAGGCATTCTCTCCATCGAGTAGACAACACATCCCACAGAACAAATGATTCCCGATGCGAAAACCGCCCCATGTCGGTGCTATGGTCCTTTCAGACTTCGACAGTCCTTCGGACTCGACTTAGAGCGGGACGAGGGCTACATAGAGACTGCTCCCATACGCACAGAATTGGTAATGAGTCGTGGCCTCAACCATCTGCGGTCCGAGATCATCCTGGAACCGGTAATAGCGGGTCTCTGCACATCAGCTGGATCAAAGTGCGTAAGAGATGCCAACAGTGTATGACCTAGTCACCAGCATGGTCAAAAGCAAGCTCGGCAAAGTCTCTCCTCGTGTCCGGGATCTTCAATGCGGCAACAGGGGTTTCTATTTGTGGAGGTAAGATCGCAACGAAGTCGAATACGTTCGATATACGGAAACAACATTCGTCCACTCCGTCTACAAAGATTCGGTTCAATGCGAGCTGTCATCACGATTCGCCGAGCTGCGAATGGAGACACTACTCGACGGGAGGAGCAGCCTAGCGAACAGACGTGCGCTCTTCGTACCGACTCCAAGCAGGAAGTGGGCCAAAGTATCAGGCACTGTACACGTTGGGGTTTGCTCTTCTACGGTCGCTGAACAAACGCACGAGCAACAACGAGCCCACGCCCTGTGCTGTGCAGCTCTGAGACATTCGCTCGTAATCTCCATCTATATGCCGTTTTCACACGGCTCAAAGACACGGCCGCCGAACTCACCAGCAACAGCATCAACAGCCCGAATGTCATTACAAACACCAAACGACATCACCATCATTCCACATCTCGCCGCCATAACAGCTTCGCTCTCTACAAACAACCGGCGTGCACGACATGCAACCCAATGTCGCCTTGAGCATATTTCTTCCTTTGGGGTACTACACCCGAATCTGCGTTAGCCAGCTTGGCACACCGTACTGCCCGCCCGACGATATCTTCGCCCGAAATTAAGCCTTCCGTGCGCACGAGACAAGAGTAGGATCGGCTCCATTGCGGCGATCTATGCATGGTCGTTTTACGCGCTAAAGGGGCAATGGAAACGATGAATCCACCACCATCCTCGATTCTCCATCAGAACCCGCCCCATTCCACTACGAACAATGCTCCGTATCATTAACCTTCGACGCCGTCGTCAAATCCTTCGGCAGATACCGAATGCCCGTAGCAGGACACCCAATGCCTTCACCCACCGGCTCGGCGGGCACGAAGACGCCGTCGGCGACACTGCCCTTGACGTTGAACGTGTACTCAATCTCGTACAGCGCGCCGGTCTTGTCGCACTCGAGCGTGGCGTTGACGCCGCGGGCCCGGCGCAGCGCGGACTGGATCTCGGCGGAGGTGTAGTTGTGCGTGCTGGAGGGCAAGATGCCGGCGGCGGCGAGGTACTGGAACAAGCGTTTCAGTCGGAGCGGGATGAGAGGGGGGAAACGAGGAGGGACTACTCACGTCGTAGGTCGGCAACAGCTGGAAGAGGTTCACGGTCCGCTGGAAGAAGTCGACGACTTCTTCCTGCGGCGTGTAATACGTGTAGCAGGACGGGTTGAGCGTGCTGTAGCACGTGCCGTGCTTGCCCCACTCGTGCTCCCTGGTGAGGATTTCTGTCAATTCCTGTGTGCATCTCGAGAGAGGGGCAAGGATGCTTACCAGAAAGATTGATCGTTGCCGCTCTGGTCCTTCCAGTACTTCTCCATGAAGGACAAGAGGTCCTGGCGGCCGTAGTGTTCCAGGATACAGCTGATGTTGGTGTATTGCCGCGACTCGTCGCAGTACTGGGTGTACTTGCCGTTGCAGAAGTCCGGCCAGAGGCCATGGATGGTCCAGTGATCTGCGGGTCCGGTCGCCGGAGCGGTGTCCCAGAACTGGACCTGGAGGACCTGGCCTTGGACTTCCGTACAGCAGGTGTTTTGGATGGCTGTGGTGTTGTGGCAGGATAGAGGAGCCAACGGCCCGATGGGGCAGATGGGTGGAATGGCCAGGGCCGGCGCGAGCAAGGTGGATGCCGCGATGAGTGTTTTGAAAGCCATGATGTTTACTTCAGCACGATGTTGGGGTGGTAGTGAGAGGTCATGTTAGGCGGCGAGGAGCGTCTTCAGATACTCCTACCACAGGTAAGTCCAGAAGATCTAGAGTGTCTGTACGCAGAGCCGTCAGAGCCGCTCTGTACGTAGTGGTGCACATCGTATGTGCAGTATGGAGATCTGGCGGCGCGTTGCGTCAAGCGTGGAGACAAAGTAGGTGCAGGTATATCCATGCGGTAATGATAAGAGGTTGCTGATCATCCGCTTCGGGACGTCGTGTGGTGTCGATCCAACACGTGCGGGACCGCTTGGCTTTTGCTCGAGAGAATGGTAAGCACACCGAAACATCTCTTTCATGATGATCATCATTCTGCGACATCTTCGTCGCCGTTGGACGGTTGGAAGTCGATAATGATGCTGTGCAGTGTCATTCGCCACTTGCGGAGTTGGTCCTCATGTAGAAGCAAACTAAGCGACTTCACCAGCGATGAAGCAACGCCGTGCACAGCTCGGCATATCCGGCCTGAAGCAGCTGCGCTGGCGACATGCAAATTTTCACTCACTCCCACGGCGCTGTGAAGACATTGCTTTCAGCAAGCGCACCTTCGTTGTACTCCTGCTCGCGCGCCCGCCGCTTCACCTCATCCTTCTCCTCCTGCCGACGCTTCTTATCCGCGTAACGAGCATGCCTGGCAGCCTGCTTCCTTTCCCGCCTCGCATCATCCTGCTCCCTCTGCTGCTCCCGCCGTATGCCGGCATCGACTTCCCCGCGCTGTGCTTCGGTCAATTCCCAGGGTCGAGACAGGACGTCCCGCTTCCAGCGCGCCGTGTCCACCCAACAGGCCGCTTCCGCGTTCGTGTCGTGCACGACGGCGACGAGCTTGAGCTCTAGCTGTCGGACATCGCGGAAAGTGGAAATGACTCCTTTCGCTTTGATGATCGTGCCGACATCAATCGCCTTTCCACCAATCTGTAGTGTCACAAATCCAAGGTTGACGTGCACGTCCACGTTGTCAACGGTGGTGTTGGAAGGACACACGACATCGTCGTCTTTCGCGTTACTCCGCACGTCGAGCTTGACGGTCAGGCGGGCTCCGCTGCCGTCGTCGAGAGACAGGAGGACGTATTTGTTCGCGATGAGCTCGAGCTCGACCAGCACGCCGACCACGCGGACGTACTGAATTGGATGATTCAGGTGGAAATAGATGCTCTGGCCCTCGAAACCGCGCTCGAAGCGTAGGGCGTGGAGGTCAGCGGCCGTGATCGAGTTCCATTGTTTCCAAGTGGGAGACGCGTCCCAGTAGCGTTTGGGGTAGAGCTGGGGGGTGGTGGGTGGGCGATGGGTCATGTCATCGTTCGCGAACTTGGCTGGAGACGGCGCCAGTCTTTCCGGTCCTCAATCCTTCTTGCCAAAGCGAGTGCTGCTGTACTTTGGTCGTGTACAGGAAGCGTGATGGGTAGAAGGCAAACAGCGGCAACGCGAACGTCGCGCGGGGTCCCGTGAGCCATCCCTCTAGACTCTTCTGGGAATAGACTGATGGGGAGTAATGCACACACTTCCGAGGCCTTCGGTCGCCGGAGCAACAGCCTCCGAGCGGGACGTAACTCTACAATTCCTCGCAGACGGAACTGTTTGCCTAATCGTACGATCCTGCATGGTATATCAGGCAAATAGTTGAAATTCAGGAAGAAGCCAGCGAAACACACCAGTCGTTCACACCTGGCGCGCAACGGCCAGAAGGATTGTGGCGTGACAGCCTTGTACTCGTCTACAAAGTAAAGGCTCGCGCCAGGCGCCGTAGCTTCGCTGGGACAATTCAGGTTTATTGCGCGACTCGACCTCCTGCTAGCTAGGTACCTCTCTCGTCCCGTCTCGCCTTCTTCTGTCCATCAGCTATACTCACACCAATCACGGCCCCAACTCTCCTCGACCTCAAGCTCGTTCATGCCCGAAATCTGACAAAGTACGACACATGCGCAATTGATCGTTGCACCGCAGCCCACCAAGCTCCGCCCGCTCTTCCCCGCCACCTCCATCCTCGAGTCCTATCCCATCTCATCGCATCCTCGATGGCACGCGTCAAAAATGCGCGCCCGCGACCACTACTCGCCCTCCTCACCGCCACTTCAACTCTCACCGTCGCCTCCGCACAAGCGACAACCTACTACTTCAGCGGCGCCGTGCAAGTCAGCTCTTCCTCCTCAGGCGGGACTTACTCCGCCGCCGTCCCCGCGCAATGTCCCGCCGACCACCCCGTGAGCTGTAGCAGCATCGGCGAACCCAATTAGTACGTGTCTCCTCTTCTTCTCGCCTTTCAAGTCCTCAACTAAAGAATCTCCTTCCCAGCTGCTGCCCCGCATCCAACAATTGCGCCTGGTCCAACAGCCAAGTCGCCTGCTGCCCGCAAGGCCAGACCTGCACGGGCTCCGTCGGCGGTTACCAATCCACCACCTACTACCAACAGCAACCCCCGACCACGACCTACTACACCAACCCGCCCCCAACCCAGACGACGGTCGGCGTCATCGTCCCCGCCGGCGCCGCGACGACGGTCTACCAGCCCCAGCCACAGACGACGCAGCACCAGAACTACGGCAACGGCGCGTATTGTTCCACGATCGTGGAGGTCGGGCCGAATCTGCCTACGACGGCGCAGGGGAATTGCGGGACGGTGTTGATCGTGGCGCCGGCGGAGGCGGCGCATATGCGGACGGTCGGGTGGGTGAGGTTGGGGGTTATGGTCGTTGGTTTGCAGGTTTTGGGCGGGGTGGTTCTGACGAGGAGATGATGATGACGATGATGCGGTTTTTTCTACGATGTGATGGATGGGTTTTCACGATGTTCATGTGCTACGCTTATGAGTGTACATACAGGTCGCGTGAGTGGAGAGCAGCGCGGACGCTGCGATGGGATCGCTGTGGGATTTACCATGTTCTGATGTGGTATGGGTGGCAAGGTGTCGTTTACATTGTACAGAGGAGAAGCTCATGTTCATGAACCCTGCCTGGTGGATGTATTTGATACAAAAGGTTATAGGGGCCAGATGCCCGCCCATTCCCACGCTCGATTGATCCCAACGCCAGTTTTCCAGTCCTCTGTGTAGGCACCCTTTCCCAACGCCCACGCTCGAAAGCAGTCAGATGAGGAAGTCCTCAAGCCTTTCCACTCCGCCTACTCCTCCGCGCACCTCCCGTCACGTCCCCATCCTTGTCCTCCTTGCCCAACTTCCGATTCCGCGCGAAAGCCTCCTCGGACGGTTCATCATCCGCCGCCCTCTTCGACCCCTTCTTGCCCTTACTCGGCTGCTGACCAGCATACTTGGCCTCCAACCCATCGAAGAAACCCTCCGCACGGCCCTTTTGCCTCTGCTGGATCAACGCCGCCAAATCCTCCATCCCACCCCCACCAACCTTCTTCACCGACTTGCCCTTCCTCCCCTGCAACTCTCTCTCGGCCTCCTCCGCCTCCTTCGCTTCCCTCACCTTCCTCTTCCTCGCCCTCTCCACCCTCGCCTTCCTCGCCTTCACACTCTCGTTCACATACCTCCCGAACCCCTCCACCCTGCCCTCCTCAATCGCCCGATCAATCACGCCCCGGAACCGCTCCTCATCCTCCACCGCATCACTCAACATCACCTCCTCATAAACCCCCTCCATCTT
>Ga0058704_10000676_pt1 | contig 16913 bp, 21 predicted proteins | sample AgamicMgSfe_FD_71363 | JGI IMG/M metagenome (GOLD analysis project Ga0058704, IMG submission 71363) | Agave microbial communities from Guanajuato, Mexico - Mg.Sf.e | ecosystem: Host-associated > Plants > Phyllosphere > Phylloplane/Leaf | place: Guanajuato, Mexico | collected 2012-05-30
GCCGGGTTTGAGGAGGCTGCTATGTTGAGGTAAAATGCGATCCGGTCTGTTGCATTCGCCGGTGTCCAGAACGTGAGAGCGTATGGCGCCGATGCATTTCCGCAGCTCAGAAGATAGCCATCGACTTGCACCGCTGAACCTGTGGTTGTTCCATCCCATGGTACCTGGTGGATGGAGGTAATGTTCTGATCCTGACAAGTATCTACATCGACTTGAGTGACATTGAAGGCGCCATTAGAGCCCAGGATAGAGTCGTTACCGGCGCTGGCGCTGACGAAGGGCTCATTCGCGACAGTGCTCCAGATCGTGGCATTGCTCTTGCTGGTGATTTCCAGGCTGTTGGGAAGACGAGAGAGTACGAAGTCGTCACCTATACTGTATGACTGGCTGGCCTCACCGAGAGCGAGGACCGACTGGGCCGATGCTGAGATCATGAGAAGGAGACTTGCCAACGAGAAATACGCCATGGTTGCGGTCTTGTATGGGAAGAACGCTGGATGTACGTTGAAACAGTAAAAACCACCCATACCTTGGACTTACCTTGCATGGGGCGGACATGGGCGCACGCCATCGGCTGGCCTACTAAAAGGCGAGCACGCAACTCGATTGCTGAGATGAAAATGTCGACGAGGACAAGATCGCAAGCCGCCAAGCCTGCTCACGTGGTGAAGCGCTACGTCGGATGCCGAGATTGAGCCGATGAAGCGCAGCTTCAGACGGGCCTTCAACACTCGAAGACGCAAAGGCCCCAATGCTCACGCAGCGAAAGAGGAAAAACTTGCTATCATGGAGATCACCATCCAAGAACAGAAGTTATCGGTAATCGATAGGTCCGAGGGCGTTTGGCTGTAGTAACGATCATATATTTGGAGGCTTCTACAGCGCCCGAAGTCACCTACAAGCCGTGGAGACATGTACACTATTGTCAGTTGGGAAGCGACTTGCTCCGAGATGGCAACTGGCGTATCAGTCGTACCGGCCGGTACCTTGCTCTACGATTAACGGTGCGATTCATTGGTCGAGCAACCCGTAGAGGACCCCTGCAACGCATTCATTGGCACCACAATGCAAGCTATTGCTGTTGGGCCACCCTGTGGTCTCCGTCTATTCCGTCAGTCGAGGTGCTGGTTCGGAAACTCTCTACGGATACGTTGGTCAATAAGTCTCTGGCAGATGCGGACGCAAGCCGCCTGCTTGCGAAGGCAGTAGGACTCTGAAGAATTTAGATGCATCTGACGTGCAAGGGCTAGATCCTATGAAAAGCGTATGTCGGTACACATGTGCCCATCCCAGCATGTACATGGGCGTGCTGTCCTCAGGGGATGTCTCCTACCAATGTTCGACGACCAGTTGTCGAGGTGCGGCCCTTGCCCTGATCTATGAGTGCTAAAGCCTGGGTGGACTCTACCGTGGTGGCAGGGCTGTTCTCGTCAGGCAGGAGGGTAACACGACACTTATCATCTTGCCTGACAACGCGTCGTTCTCGAAGATGCGATATGAGAGCCCTGATCTTGCCACGAGGACTGTCTGGTCGATGTCGCCTACTTTTGCGAGCCTCGATCCGTCTCACGCCAGTGCCGAAGCTCGCAAAAATTGACGATAACGGCCCTTGGAGAGCAACAGCAAGCCTGTTATCGAAAGCTGGCGATGACGGCTCCTGAGTCAGACGTCCAGTGTGCTACTGGAGCAAGCATGGTCTGGCTGTCTTTTGAATCTTTCGAACTGATTGACTGGAACGAAACTCAGCTAGGCTACAACTCCAACTCCACATCTATAGTCAATATAGTCAACCAGGCTCTGATCAATGGATTGTAAACGGTGCTGATCTGCAGCATTGCACAATAGGCGTTGAGTGCCGGAGGAAGAATGGACGATGGGCCCTTCCAATACGGTCTCAATCAAATGTATATCGTTTTCGGTACATCATCCAGACGAGAGAGCAGCGAGTAATCCAAGAAGTTCGTGCAGGCAAAGAAGGAGGGCCTAGCATTTGCGGGAGGTAACAATGAAAAGTACTTGTTTCAACATTTAATATGATCAATCCGACCCATTCACCCTCCTCACCCCCACAAACCGACCCATCCGCTCATCAATCCTCCTGACCATCTCCTCCATCTCCAGCGTCGCGCGCCCATACTCATGCACCAGCACACTCATCCCACCCACCTGCCGCGCAATCCTCCTGACCTGCAATCTCGACAGAATCTGAAACAACTCCTGCGCCTCCGATTTCGTGTACAACCACCGCACCCTCCGCCTCAACCCGTATTTCGCGTACCGCGTGCGCTGCGCCCAGAATCTATCACCATCGTCCTCGTCGTCATCATCGTAGTCTCCCTCACGATCCGCCCGGCCTCCGCGTCCACCACCACCACCTTTCTCCAGCGGCGCCGCGTAAGCCGAATGCGTGTAATACGGCGCTGGCGACACGGAGCGCGACGCCCGCCGTCGTTTGCGAGGGTTTCTGGCCGCTGCCGTGATACCTTCCTCCCCCGGTTCAAGGAACGGCTGTTCCACCGCCTTGAACCTCCTAACCAAATGGCGCACCGCATCGCTCATAGTCCTGAGCGTAACATCGTCGAGTTCCGCCCCGCTGTCGAGCCGGTACGCTCCTCGGCCGCCCTTTTGGATCAGCCGGTGGTGGCGACGGCAGTTCTTGCGCATGAGGCGGATGTTGGCTTTTTCCTCGAGGAGCTCGGTGCGGAGGTTGGTGAGGTAGGCGTGCACGTCGTGCGGGGCTTCGCTCAGCGTCATGATGTTGGTCCAGACGAGGCGGAGGAAGGTGGCGAGGGTGAAGGCGAAGGAGACGAAGCCGATGATGGTGCTGGTGAGGGAGAGGGGGTTTAGGGCGGTTTTGGAGATGACTACGCCCATGGTCCGGCGGCGGTATCGTCACGCGCGTGACGGTCGGCGTTGTCAAGGAGGTCGTCGGGATTGCCAGTTCATGGCCGTGCAAACGAATGAAGGGACATGGTATCGCTTGTGTGCTCGCCGCATCGCTATGATCGCTGTGTTTGTTTATTGTTGTACTCACTTGACCGGGGGATCGTAGTCCATCAGATAGCGCCAAACGAACGCTGTCAGCCCGTGCCGAATCCCCACTTTTATCGCGATCTGATCACGTGCGGACAATTCCCCGACTTCAAGTTACCAACCTTAGCAATGATGCAGGTAGTAGTAGGCCATCAAGTACACAGGTACATGAAATCAGGACTCGAGAAGAATACAGAACCACTATCCGTACATCGCAAACATGTACGAATGGGCAATCAAGCGTCGGGAAATACAAGAGACGAACGAAGTGAGTAGAACAGCGAGTAGACGGCATGGCATCGATTGCATGACTATCAACACAGCAAGCCATTCTCAGCTTTAATGCCAGCCATCCAATGATCGCAGCGCCGGTCGAGCCAGTACTGCAGGTCCCGATGGCTGCTCTTGTCCTCCTCCTTCTTCCTTCTACCTCTCCTTTCTCTCCGCTCCTCCTTCGAATCGCAATGTCTCCGCGCGTACCGCGAGAGTGCAATTATCTTGCCAGAATTAGAGCCCGCAATACAGCGGGGTGGAAGGACACAACACCGACGCGGACTAGCAGACAGAACCAGTCGAATGCTAGCATGAGTAACCGCGTGGATGGGCGTTTCTTCCGTGTAAAGTCAAACAACAGGTTATAGGGAACATGGCAGCCGTGGACAGTCCACCCTTTGTGGACCTGCCGGTCCTTATCTTCGTGTCCTCGTGCGAGAATAGTGATGATTGCCATCGTCGTCATTGTCGTCGTTGTCGTCGCATCAGTGCCATTGGGGCATTCACTTCCGGACAACAATCCCCTGACGGCGTGTGGAGCGCTGAATGTACTCCTCTTCGGATTCCGAGGAGCAGTCGGACCCGTCCGAGTAGCCGCATCGAGAACCACCGCAATCGAGCTTGACGCGGGCACCAGAGCGGGTGATGCCGTAACGCTCGCAGGTGCAGCAGGAAGACCCGGACGTGGCGCTCGAGGGAGTACTGGAGGCGGAACTGCGTGAGCTGAGGGATGGGACGTCGGACTCGTTGTCACTGCCGGATTCGGAGTCGGTTCCGGAGTCCTCGACGTTGGCGGCGGCGAACTTGGCCGCAAGATGGTCGACGGTGAAACCCTCGCGGATGGAGCGGGTCTCGGTTGGACGAACGGGCTTGGGGCTCTTGATCTGTGACGGGCTCAGAGAGCGGCCCTTCGGGACGTCCGAGGCGGAGATTCGGCGGTTGTGGCGAGGCGGCTTGGTGGCCGGGGGGACCGCGGCAGGCTTGGCGGAGGGAATGTCGAGGATGTTGAGCTTGCGACCGGTGGTGGGCTCGACGACGGACTCGCGGGCGGGGTCGTGGGAGACATGGTAGCCGTCGATGATGTAGTAGTACCAATAGCGCTGGCCCTGCTTCAATGTCTTGCCTTGGAAGCGGAAGGTGCCCTTCCACCCGCCCTCCTTGCTGGAGTCCTTGGAGAGGGGAAGCTGACCGTTGTAGTTGTCCCAGGACCCGGCGAGGTGGACGGTCTTACACTTGGCGGAGGTGCGGAGGGTGAAATTGAGTTGAACGGCTGCCATTTCGACTGTTCTGACTTAAGAATGAATTTTTTTTTCTTGGAGTTTTTTAAAATGGAGCGTTTTCGAGCAGCAAGGAAGAGCTGATTATTAGATTGTTGGTGGGATGGTGAAGTCGACCGGCGACTGGGTGCTGTAACTGATATTTTATTTTGATTTTGGGTGATTTTGGGGATTGGGTGATTAAGTTGAATAAAAGAATAGAAGGTCGAGCACCAGGCTCTTTGAACGAAGAAGAAACGGAACAACTAAAGCACAGCTCTTGATGGGATTGACACGCTTGCTGAAGAAGAGAAGAAGAAGAAGGAGGAGGAAGAAGGACGGCGTCTGCCTACCTTTATGTCCTCGCGCTGAGGCACGCATCGCCCGATGGTGCTGAGCTGCAGTGCTACATGCGGCATGCCTGTTGTACTGATCGAGCAATGTGGCTTTCCGCAGCCCACGAAGGCGGATGGGTGGAATGGGTTGATGGGGAGGCACACTATTGGCAAAGGTGCAGTGAGCGCGAAACGAACGACAGCCAGTGGACAGTCGGGCCAGCAAAAGGCTGTGAACGTGTGAAAGGAATCCTGCCGGTCCTCCACACTTTTCGCTGCGAAGCCAATGATGGCCCGCTCTAAGCGCCCATGCAGAACGATCCGCCCCTCGCACTCCTGGCACCCGCGTATGTCAGTTTCGTCGGGTGATATGTTGTGCATCGACGCAATCGTCAAGGTCACCTCGTGATGCGCTCAATAGTGCACATATAGACTGATGGGCATGCCTAGAGAGTAGGACTCTAGGAGTGCGGAGTCTTGTAGAAGCCTTGTCCCTGCGCCCTGCCACACTCCGTCCAGTACATGCGCAGTCAGTAGGTAGGTAGTGGCGCATACGTGCAGGGAGCAGAGTCTGTTGACTCTGTTCTATATCGACGATGTGATGAAGGCTGGGGATCCGCATGTGACATGTCCATGTGATGAGAGGAGGTGGCCGAAGATGAGGGTGTGGATGGCGGAGAGTAGCCGGGTTGTTGCCATGCACACGTGACATGTCACGTGGTCACGGCCTTTCAACATCACCTGAATATTCAAGTCCTAGCGAATACTGTCTATGATATGATGCAGCGGAGTCGTTCAGGAGGAAGTACGCCACGTAGACTCGCCATCGACTACACAATTATATCTAGAAAGAGGGAACATCGACATACTCTCCCAGCAAACTACACTCCCTTCTTCCTACACTTAGGTACAGCATCCACACCCACCTACCCATCAGCAACCATCATCAGCGCTTCCAACTCCTCGGGACTAAGGGTACTCTTCCTCCTCTTCGGCCTCCCCCGAATCCTCGTCTTCTTCACCGGACTCACAATCGTCCCCAACGTGTCGTCCCGTTCCTCCTCACCCACTCCATCTAACCCGAAAGACACTCTCTTCGCACTTCCCTTGCTCATCGATGAGGCGCAAGCCGCGGCCTCTTCGGCTTCCGTCTGCGCGGCGTGCAGCTTCTCTGCGATCGTGAGATGGGGCTCGCTGGTATCTCCCTCGACGTAGTCGCTGCCGACGCCGCCGTCGATCTCGGCGTAGTTTCCTTCCTCCAGCTCCGGTTCGGGTGATGGGAGGTCTGGTGAAGCGGGTGCAGAATCGCGGCTTGCCGTAGTAGGGCGTAGATCGAAAGATTCGGGAGGCTCGAGGACGCCTCTTTTGCGTTTGGAACTGCTTCTCGCCAGCGTTGCGGCGGCATGGCTCGGTGGTGGCTCGCGCAATATACTCGACTCGGCCTCTACCTCAGGCAAAGCGATCTCGCTGGCGTCCTCGCTGACAAAACTCTGCTCTGGCTCTGCTTCTTCGGCGTCGCCGTGACATGGACGTTCCGGCGAAACCATCCCCATGCCTCTTCGCAGATCCTCGATCTTGATCGTGTCGCCCGTGTCCATCCTCCGGCGCCACCCGTCCATCATGAGCAAGACGTCCCTCCACCGCTGCTCCATCCTCTCCCAACCCTCCCGCAGCCGCGCGATCTCCTCCTCCCGCACTTCTACCTCTTCCACCGTGACGAAACTGGGGTTGTTGAGGATGTTCTTCAAATGAGACAGCGTCGTGTCCATCTCCGCCGCGAGCGTCTCGTAAGATGTTGGCAAAGCATGCATCATGTGGCTATGGTCGTGCTTGGCATCCGCATCACTGCCCATGCTCCCAATCGCGCTGTCCGGATGCTGGTGCGCGAGAGCAGAAAGCCCGAGGACCTCTTTCAACGTGCCCAACGCGCCGCGAATCAACCCGATCAGCCCATCGTTCTCATCACTCAAGCTCTGACTCAACTGCGTCAGGAACTCCGTCGTCTCTTGCTTCAAACTATACTCCGGATCACCCAGATCCAGCACCGAACCACCCGACGCCGTCGGCTTGCCTCCTCGCACGCCATTCGCACCCTTGTTAGTGAAGCTGATACTCGGCGCCGTCACACCGACCCGATTACCCCTCTGCTGACCCTGCAAATGCGTCTTCAACCGCGCGAGTTCCAAATCCCGCTTCCGCACATCATTCGCGCACTGCGTCCTGACCTGCGCCAGCGAAGTCTTGAGCCGCGCCACCTGCTCCTGCAGACTCTTCATCGCCCTCTCGACCCTCTTCACCTCCTCCTTCGCACCCCGCTCGCCCGCTTGCGCCTGCACGGCCGCGCGCGCGGACTCCTCGCGTTTGGCTTTCATCTTCTGGAAATCGGCCTTCTGACGCGCCTCGTCCGCGCGCATGTTGCGCAGCGTGATGGCGACATGCTCGCGCTGTTCTTTCGCGCGGTCTTCGCGGAGGATCTGGTCGTGGACGAGATTGATGATTTGCGCGCGCGATTCCTTGGACGGCTTGACGAAGTCGATTGGGTCGCTGTTGCGCAGCAGACCGCGGGCGAGGAGGAGGTTGTTGAGGTAGCTGGAGGCGGTCCGCAGGCTTTCGTGATCCATGCTTGAAGGGGGAGAGGCCTGTTCGAGCAAGCGAGCGATTCGCACACATACACACACAGCAGCAAACAGGTACTGTTTACTTTCTGAATCAACATTGTTCCTATCTGGGCCTACCCGGCTTTCGGCGGGCGGGGCGCAGCCTGATCCGGTCTAGCCCCTTATCAACCACCCCGCTCTCTCGCGGTCTATGGTCTCGTTGCATGTATCATCACGTGCCGGCCAAGCTACTGTAATGTCCGGAACAGTCCTCTCTGAAGATGAGAAGACGACCCAATGTCTCAAGAACAACGGCGCTTACGCAGGAACAATTGTGTTGACCACCATCACGGGAGTCATCACTGTACACTGTATATCCAGTCGAGCTGCTTCGGCATCTTCGCGCGCTCGACAATTGGCGAGACAGCCCTGACGGCCCCGCTGTAGCTATGCAAAGTCCGAGGGACGGACGGACAAAGGTGGGGAGCAGAAGAGCGGTGTTCGAATGGCTCTACAAGTGGTAAGATCGAATTGCTGAGACAGCCCGAGCTCCCGTGGTGAAGGGCAAAGTAGATCTTGTTCCTTCATCACCTTTGCTCCTCTGTCCTTTTCCCATCTCTCAGACAGCAGCATCCTTCCGACCCAAACCCAAAGACCAAACAACAAGACACAACCGACAACATGGTTCTCGAGCCCGTCAAGTTCATCTCCCTTGAGGGTACGTAGCACTCAGTCCCCTCTCCTCCCCTCACCCCGACATAACGACCTAGAAATAATGCTAACACCCCCGTCTTCCCAACAGAGATGCAAGGCTGCATGGCCGCCAACTTCGAATGGGCCGAGTCCTACGACAGCAAAGACTGGACCCGGCTGAGCAAGTGCATCGCCCCGACGCTGCGCATCGACTACCGCAGCTTCCTGAACAAACTCTGGGAAGCGATGCCGGCGGCCGAGTTCGTGCAGATGGCGTCGGACCCGCACGTGTTGGGCGACCCCTTGTTGAAGACGCAGCACTTCATCGGCGGCACCAAGTGGGAGAAGGTCGACGACGAGACCATCATCGGCTACCACCAGCTGCGCGTGCCGCATCAGAAGTACACCGACAGCAGCATGAAGACCGTGGCTGTCAAGGGCCACGCGCACTCGTTCAACACGCATTGGTTCAAGAAGGTCGAGGGCGTGTGGAAGTTTGCGGGCTTGAACCCGGATATTCGGTGGTTTGAGTATGATTTTGAGAAGGTGTTTGCTAGTGGGAGGGATCAGTTGGGTGAGGAGAAGGAGTTGGCGGAGCAGGCTTCGGGGATTCCGGCCAAGCAGTAGAGTGTTCGACTCGGCTTTGTAGTCAGCAGGACAGTGACTTGGATATTGTGTAAAGATTTGAGCAGCGATAGGTAAAGTCGGTAGATGTATCAACTTGAGTACCGTTGCAAGGACCGAGACTTTCAGTCGGCAATGCTGATGTATGTTTTCATCACATGCAGTCCCCAACCGAGCCGTGAGATGTCACAAAGATACAGCTACTCGACCATCATGTTCTCCTTGTCCGACTCGGTCGCAGAAGCAACTGAGGCCCTGCTCAGCTTCCTCGGCGGCTTCTCCTTCTTCTCAGGACTGCCATCATTGATCGACAGCGACTTGAGCGCGCTCCGGGTTCGCTTCCGAGCCGATCCCTCCTCTACTGGAGACGATGTCGATGTCTGATCCATGACTGTCGACATGAAATCACGTCCGGTCGCTAACAGCATCGTCGAATCAGCAAGTCTGTCATGGTCGTTCGCTAGCAGAAAACTTACACTTGTTTGGGGAAGATCCTTCCTTGCGTCCCTTGACGATACCTGCTGGCAATGTCGTGCTCGCGTTGCTGTGCACGATGCACCCTTCTGCATCCTCGGTGGTGCAGGTGGGGAAGCCCGTACAACCAGCGTGCATGCTAATGTCGGAATAGCGTGACTCAGCCCGCCTGTCCATGGCACTGGGTGGTGGTAAGGTCGTCGGCCGCTGCTGTTGGTTTGTCAAGTGCAGCGGCAAAGGGGGTGGCGGCATGCTTGTCTGGAGTGGTGTCAGCCATGCCCGACGAAGAACTGATGGAGTGGCATGGCTCGAGAAGATGACTTACGCTTGCTGCAGTCGCCGACTGCTTGGAAGGACTGAGCGCCTCGATGAGCTGTCGCAACTGGTCACTATGCATGCGCACGTCGACCCTCGGACTGACGGTCTCCCGGTGCGAGGCAGGGTACGGCGGTGCTGCCGAAGGACCGAACGGTTCCAACGGCGGGTAAGTAGCGTAGGAAGTATAAGCGGACGTGCTCCTACTGCTTCCGTCGTGATGGGACGGCATCCACTCCGGGAGACCTCCCAGGCTCTGTTGACGCTTGTGGTTGAAGTTGAACGACTCGAGAGGGACAGTCAGAGGAGGGAGGTGCGCTTGCAATAACGGATTGCTGACAGTCGGCAAATGGGCGTTCGGCCACGCGATGCCACTTCTCTGGAGCAGATCTATCAAGATCAGCCAGATTTCTCTGAGCAAGTGTGATCCGAAAGAGTCAGGGACACTGACCCAAGGGAGCTGGCTGGAAGGAGAAGACGACATGATCGACCAGCTTGACAAAGTGCGATTTGCCACTGCTCTCCACAGTGTAACCCGCGGACAGAGAGATCTTCACGCGACCACGGTCTTCAGCAGCATACCACTGCGTCTGAGACGTCGTCTCCTTGTGGAAAGGCGGGAACGGCAACGCGCTCGGTTTCTCGTCAGACGCCGACGGAGTCGAGGTACCTTACATCCATCAGCAATGAGCTTCTGCATAAGAGAGAAACACCCATAAGAAACAGAAGAGCTCACCGATCTGCAGCGGCCAATTCGTGTCCTCCGGGTAGTCCTGCTTGTGCAGGACATGGCCGTCGCTGACGATCTTGACCTGCCAGAGATACTTGGTGCCCGGGACGTAGCCGGCGTTGCCATCGCCCAGGATCCACGGCGGCTTGCTCCAGGAGTGGACGGAGACCTGGAAGGGCGCGTTCGCGGGCAGGGAGGGCACGAAGGAGCAGAGGAGGGGTGTCGTGAGGTGAGTGCGCGGGTCTTGGAGGGAGAAGCAGGTCGTGCGGAACTCTTGGATGGGCGTCTGGCTCTCGCCTGGGAAGAGCAGGACGTCCCAGTCTTGGAAACGCATCTTGCTGGCTCGACGGCGCGGTGCGCGGTGCGAAGAGGGTCAGTGATTAGTCGAAGTGGAGGGTAGGGGAAAGGGCGGCGATGATGAGAAGTGAAGTTGCGCGTGAAGGGTTGAGGTTTGAGGTTGAGGTGACAAGTCCCGTCGTAGTCATCCGAGGCAGTGATGGTCCCGTCGTCAGGCAGGCGCGACCTTCCATTGAAGATGTGCACCGTAGTTGCCGTCTTTCAGCTTCCTTATTAGGAAGCTACGCTGGACTGCACGAAGGCGCTTTTGCTTCGCTGATGTCAGCGGTATATTTGTGTGTCTCGCTTCCATTGCCGGTTCGGCGTGGCGACTGCTGGGATTTGGGGTACATCCGTTATATCTATATCGAAATAAAGTATGGAGACCACACTCCTGCGCGAACTGCGTTTCCCTACGCTGTAGCAATCGATTTTTCTCCGCACATGCATTCACGCTCTCTGCGGCACACCTTGTCGCTCCCCTACTTCCCTCTCCTCCCCTTGACAAATCCCACTAAATTCTCAATCACCCCCTCCAACGCCTCCTTCTCCTTGACCCCCTCGTCCTTTCGCAGCAACCAGTATTCCAGCACCACGCTCGCCGTCCGATTCAACCCCTCCAACGTCTCCGCGTGCACCCTCAGTTCCGCGTCCGTGAACCCGATCAACGCCTCGACCGTCGTCCCGCACAGCAGCGCCGCGGCGTTGAGGTCGAAATCGGGAGGTGGTGGTGGGCCTTTGGTGGTATGGCGCTTCTTGGGCGAAGGCCGCGGGACACCGGTTTTGCAATCCAGCGTCGTGGAGCTCTCGTTGTCAGCGTCCTGGTCTTTCAGCCGTTCGATCGCATTTGACGCGCGAGGCGAACCGCTAGGTGCGAGATTGATGTTGGGTAAGACGAGGCGTTTCTGCTTCGAAGGTGGCAAGATTTCGTCGAGGTCGACGGGCACGCCGAGGGAGACGAGGAAGAGGCGGCGGATGCGGCTGCGGGTCCAGTTGGGCGGTTGCATGGGCGGTGGGGAGACGAGCTGCTGCCAGAGGGAGAGGGAGCGGTCCGAGAGGAAGGGAGAGATTTGTGAGGGATCGATAGGCGCTTCGCTGTAGGGTGGGAGCGCAGGTTGCTCGGAGGAGTCCGTGGGGAATAGGATGGAGAGGTATGGATTGATGGCTTCCTCGGTCTCGGCCTGCGAAAGTCCTTCAAGGCTGAGGGGAGGCTAGGGAGACTTGTTAGTCACTGGGTAGATAGGCGAAGGAGTGAATCTGGTATTGGCAGGCTACTTACAAGTCCTGCCGGTGCATCAGGCACTGCAGGTGGCGGAGCCGACTGCGACTCTTCTGCCGGTTGAGCTGCCTCATCTCCCGCTTCATCAAAGTCACCAAAGTCGTCATCGTCTCCGCCACCTTCCGCAAATTCGTCAAAGTCATCGCCAGCATCGCCATCGTCGTCTGCTGCTCGACCATCTTCGTCACGACCTGATGCTTCAGGCTGCCCATCCGGCACTTTACCCTCCCACATCGACCGGAACCAAGCTTGTTGATCCTCCGGGTCTGGAGCTACTTCCGAATCGTCTCCTCTACCCACCCCTCTCCATCAGTACATGCACAACGCAAACCACTGCATCCCGACTCACCTACCATGGATCTTCCCATCTCTAGCCTCGGCCGGCGCCCGCCTCACCTCATCCGGCGCCGCATCCGCCGACCTCATCTCCTTCGCCAGCGTGCCGTCCACTTCGCCATGTGCAGGCTCGTCATCAACTCTCTCGACCACCGTTTTCGGCACAGGCGACCCGCCGGGTGTGTCCGGGCGCTCGCTCTGGCCTAGGCTGCTCGTCGTCCTCGATCGAGACCGCGTCCCACTTCGGGAGCGCTGGCCGTCGGGCACGACTTCGATCTCGTCAGGCACGGCGTCTTGGGTGCGCATGTGGTAGGCAGGAGTGCCGGGCACTTCACCGTGGGCGGGCTGATCATCGACGCGCTCGACCCTCGTGGTCGGGATGGGGGAAGATGGACCGCCGGTGGAGATGCGGTAGGGGTCCGGAGTGCCTTCTGAGGCAGAGGAGAAGTGGTCGTCGGATTCGGAGAGCTCGTGGGCACCCGGGTCTACGGTATTGATGTGGGGTGGTTGTAGGTCTGCCATGATGGGAGAGGTGAATGAAAGCCCGAGTAATTTTACACCTGAGTGAAGTGGAAGTCGTCAAGTCGGGAGTAAGGGAATTGGTTTGCGCTGAGTAGAGGTAGGCTCAACCTCTCAGGTAACGTGATCATTAGGTCATAACTCGTAGCCGAATGATGAATGTGGCCTTCCGCCGCTGCAAGAAGAAGCAGCAGCGAAATTGGTGGGATGGGAGCGTGTGCGTAAACACGACTTGTGTCACCGATGGCAGCTTCACGTCTCTCGAACGCGACCAAGTCCGAACTCACTTCGCGAAAAGTGTACAGGACATCGTCACGGCGACAATACACCCATCCTCCATCAGCACTGTTCAGCGCAAGTCAGTGAGGTTGTATCAAAGCTCTGCGCCTGCGTACCGCCCAGTAAGTATGCTACAATTCCTTAACGACATCACCCCAAACATCAACGAACGCAGGCGTTTGACAGGCCTGGCGTCCAACCAAGGGGATCGCAGGCAGATCGTGAACTCTCGCAAGCGAATACGTCCCGACCGAGCGTGCTGTATCGCTAATACCCCTTACCCGTAGACACGCTCATCCACGACTCTAGCCCGCCAACAACCCTTCGAACTCAGCGCGCCCCACCCGCAGTTTAGTTACGAAAACGAGGACCAGCAGCGCCCAAACCACCTCTCCATAATCAGCCAAACCGCTTCGTTCGGCGAAGTACGAGGACTACTTTCAGCTCAATCTACGACGCATATTCGGCCGGTTGAGTCACGGAGGAGATCAGCAGAGGCGCGACATCAGGTCGACGCCAGCGGCGACGAACATCAGTACAGGATTTTCCATAAGGAGGGGAACGTCGAGAACTTGGCATGTCGGAGCTTCCTAAGTTCGGCTTTGGTGGCCAAGGGAGTGCCGCGCCGAATGCAGAGAAGTCGCCCAGTCTGTTCGGTGGTGCATCGTCTAATGCGGGCACGCCTACAACCTCGGGACCTGGGAGCGGGTTGTTCGGATCTACGCCTGCCTCGGCAGGTCCCGGTGGAGGCACGTTCGGGGGCACGAGTGGGGGTGCAAGTCTGTTCGGCAGTAAACCCGCGACACCTGCAGGCGGCAGTGGGTTCGGTTTTGGTCAGACTACCACCTCCGGCTCAGAAGCACAGAAGCCACTCTTTGGCGCCGTAGGGTCGAGCGGGGGTGGCGGGTTCGGCACCACGCAGGCAACATCAGGCGAGCAGCCGAAGTCCGCGCCTTCAGGCGTATCGAACTTCAGCAGCTTTGGCTTTGGTGGGAACAAGGCTGCAAGTACGCCCGCGTCTCAACCGTCTACAGCCCCTAGCCTGTTTGGCGCGAGCGGCGCAGATACGTCTAACATATTCGGGAGCAAAAAGCGTACCGCCATGGAGCCGCCGCAGTCTGCACCTGCTGGTGGCACTGCCGGCAGTAACTGGGGCTTCGGTCAGCAGAACCAAAGTACGGCCAGCCTCTTCGGCGGAGCAGCAAACAACGCTCCTCCGTCAAATCAGTCGGGTGGTGGTCTATTTGGCTCTACACCAGCTGCAGGCGCTGCAGGGGGATCTACAACACCGCAACCAAACAAGTCAGGTCCTCCCTTGTCGTTTTCCACGACGCCCGCGGGCAACCCACCAGCCAATGCATCGTTATTTTCCAATCTCGGCAACAAGATGAACGAGAACAATCAACCCGCGGCAAGCAACGGCGGGGGCGCAAAGTCGCTTTTCGCACCGCAGAACACCGAGAGCAAGCCTGCTGGTCAGCTGTCGTTCGGCACTTCGAACGCAACGCCGTCCTCTCAGCCATCTGACAACCAACAGCCTGCATCAGCCCCGACGACTGGCCAACCCCCAGCTCAATCGATATTCGCGGGCGCCACGCCATCTGCGAACCAGCCAGGCAACACATCCAACATCTTCGGAAACCTTGGTAAGAAACCTGATGCCCAGCCCACATCCGCACCCGCTGGGCAGAGCCTCTTCTCTACGCTAGGGCAGAAACCCAGCGCGGCAGACGGCGCAGCGTCAAGTCAGCCCGTCGCAACCACGAAACCTGCTTCACCGTTCGGCGGTGGTGGCTTGTTCGGTGCGCAGACGACGTCTTCTGGCACCAGTCAACCTACCGCTACCACGACCGCAGGCGGCACTAGTAGCGGTGCTGGTCTGTTTGGAAGCACACCAAGCTCGACGGCTGGTGGCACGAGTGGAGGATTGTTTGGCGCCCCCACCGCACAACCGACCACTTCCGGCGCAGGGACTACCTCGACCGCCGCCCCATCATCGACAGCTACAGCAGCACCGACTGCGGCCGGTACTTCAGGCGCCTCAGTCTTCGGTGGTGGCGCTAGCACGACCGGGCTTGGTGCAGGAGGAGCAAGCACAGCCGGCCCCGCTCCACCAGCACAATCGCGTCTCGCCGCCAAATCCATGGACGAGATCCTCACCATGTGGTCGACGTCCCTCGCCTCGCACCAGAAGTCCTTCCAAACGCTGGCCGGGCAGGTCAGCGGATGGGACCGCATGCTCGTGGAGAACAGCAGCAAGATCTCCACGCTGTACGGCCGCTGCTTCCAAGCGGAACGAGACTGCAGCGAAGTCGAAAGGCAGCTGAGTGGGGTGGAGAACGCGCAGTTTGAACTCGACAACATGCTGAACCGGTATGAGGCGGAAGTCGATCGGTTGTTGGATACTGCTGGGATGGGCGACAACGGACCGGGTGTCAGCGGTGTCGATGCCGAGAGGGAGAGGACGTACGTATCCACCTTCCGCCTTCCATTTTTCCCTTCCTACGAGCTTGATTACTGACTGCGTCTCCTTTCTCAGCTACAAAACCGCCGAAAACTGCTCCACCCGCCTGACCGAGATGTCCCACTCGCTCACGGACATGATCGAGGAAATCAACATCGCGTCGGGGAAACTCGGCAACGCGAACAACAACAAACCCGCGCAGAATGCCGCCGAAGACCCGCTCGCGCAGATTGTGCGAGTTTTGAACGGGCACTTGGCGCAGTTGCAGGAGATCGACTCCGGTGCGGCGGCGCTGCAGGGGAAGGTCGTTGCCGCGCAGCGGGAGGCGAGGGATCTGCAGGGCAGGCCCGGTGAGGGGAGCGGGAATGGGAGGACCGGTGGGTGGGTGGACGATTTTGGCAGGAGTTATTTGGGGAGGAGATGAAGTCGTGCTTGGAGGAACTTGGTTGCAGGAAGGTGTCGTCGGGCTTGGCGTTTGGTGTGTGTGGGTTGGACGTTCGTTGGAGCATAGGGAGGTGGTTTGTACGAATCACTGACTCGAACGGGTGTCCAGTGCGAAGTTGGCGCATTCGCCACGTCTACCGACGCACAGAAAGGCGAAGGCGTCGGGACGGAAGGTCGATTGTTAAGGTACCGTTCACGTGAGAGGAAAACAAGACTCGAGTGACACATACATTCCTCGTTCTCCGCGATCCGCTCTCAACCTGCTTACATTCTATTCTGTCGATGGTGCTCTTCAACCGCCACGTGGGCCAACTTATGGTGAATGTATTTTTCCGTTCATGTCCTCAAAGACTTGTATGCTTAACATGGGTTTTGACTCAACCAGGATCTACATAAAGTATGGAAGACCCAGGGACGTTCACTCCATAAACTGAAGACCCGTGAGAAGACAATATTGGGAGACTCAGGTTTACAAGGACATGATCCCAAGACTGAAGTAGAATTAGCATCTGCTGTCTATGTTTCCGTGGCTCAGCCTTCGGTCGGCAATCGTGAGCACCTGTCATGAGAGCAGCTCCTATCGCCTTTCGCTGAGCCGCCACTGTCAACCTCCATGTAACGGCGAGCCAGCCGTATTTCGCTTACCCCTCAAATACTCATCGACCACCCCTTCAGCACCACCCACCGCTCATCCCCCGCCTCCCGCATCGCGAGCACAGCCTCTTCGATCTTCCGCTCCGCCATATCAACTTTGTCTTTCGTGCTATACTCGTCCAGGTCGTCGTCGACCGCGGCGTTGTTCGCACGGTGCGCCTGCCGGGGCGTTTCCGCGAGCCGGAGGATCCAGTCAGGACGCGGTCGTTGTTTTCGCGATACAGACTGGATTCGAAGATTTGTTTGGCTTCGGAGAGACGTTGGAGGAAGGC
>Ga0058704_10000677_pt1 | contig 16879 bp, 6 predicted proteins | sample AgamicMgSfe_FD_71363 | JGI IMG/M metagenome (GOLD analysis project Ga0058704, IMG submission 71363) | Agave microbial communities from Guanajuato, Mexico - Mg.Sf.e | ecosystem: Host-associated > Plants > Phyllosphere > Phylloplane/Leaf | place: Guanajuato, Mexico | collected 2012-05-30
CCCAAACACTGTCCTCTCCTCACCTCCGCACCTAGCTCGACACCGGGGTTGTACTTTATAGACCCCACCAACATCGCACCCACGGCAATTACAGCGACTGGTGAACCGGTGGCAGCGCGCTTGAGGATCATGACCGAGCGCTTGTTCTCGCAGAAGACGTCCACGGTACCTGGCTCGTTGATCGCTTGCGGGTTGACCGTATAGTACGTGCCCGGGATGTCGGTGACACTCTCGACCGTACCAGCGGTAGGAGCGTGCCAGCGATGGTAATCCTGCGGCGCTAAACGCGCGATATTCATACACCCCCCCTCGAACCTCTGCGCTAACTCCTCCGAACCCAGGAGTTTGGAGAGCGTGAAGCCGTAACCCTTGATCCAGTACTTAGTCGCCATATCCGTTGTCGGGAAAGCTGTCAATCTGCAATCTGCGGGACTAGACACCACCATATCATTCTCCGGCTCCGCGATGGGTCGAGCATCCTCCCGTATCTCTCGCGCGAAAAACTCATTGAACGTCGCATAATCCGCCGGGTCAGGCTTAACCATCTCCCCCATAGACCCCTCGAGCCCAAAACTCTCAATAAACGGCTTAATATGCGCCACGCTCTTCGGATCATCATACTGTTTGCCCATCTTCTCGCTCTGCTCCAACAACAAGCGCTGGGTTTTCTTCCAGTGCAGAGCTTTCTCCTGTTCACTTCCATAGTACAACAGATGCATCCCCAGTCGTACATACACGCTCATGGCCTCAAAGCTCTTCTGCCCGGTCTGTCGATCGATGACGTAGTTGCCCAGATGCCAGTCGTTCTCGAAATCTTGTAACGAGGAGTATGGGAATACTGAGCGGAACCAGGCATGAGCTTTCTCGTGGTCGCCTGGAGTGTGGAGGCGGCTTTCCTTTGTGTGGCCTTCGGGTTGGGTGACGGCGTCGGTTGTTATGTCATTTAGTGCTGAGGCGGCGGCGTCGAAGTGCTCGCCGCTCAGGACTTTGCCGGCGGGGGTTTGGTGGGCCATTGTGTGTCGGTGTTCGGTTGGGGGTGTAGGTATGGATAGATCTTTCGGCTGTAGGATAAATGGTGGTGGTGGTAGGCTGTGAGGTTTGTCGTTTGCACTACGGGTGTGAGAAGTTGAGAAAAAGTAATATGTACATATATGAGGAAACGCAGCAACGGCACGCACACTGGCGCACACCGTAAGTTGTACCTGCCGATGATATGTCTCCAATGCCCCGCAGCGCCTAACGCAGGGCAAGTCGATGGCGGCGGGGATCTGGCGTCACACCGCTTGGCAAAGCTTGGTCGAGCTTGTTTTTCTGGGTTTCCCCTGTCGATCTCCAACTTGCTTCGAAGCGAGGGCTCCATACATATCAGGATTGAGGGTTCAAACTTCATAAGCTACGATGCCACCAAAGTATCAGGCTCTTCAATGCTCACGAGGCAGTACAGGTACACAAAGCGTGACACCTCTGACGCAGAGCGCTTACACGTTCTTCCAGATACCTAGATATTGCCGCTTTAATGGTATCCGTTGCCGATATGTACCGTAATCCAGGGCCGCCTTAGCCGTGTGGACACTGGAGATGATCATGTTGACCAGCATCGTTGACACCTTACCAGTCCTTGGGTCAGGACCAACATTCATCGCCGCCTTGCAACTCCAGCGTCGTGTTCTCCAACATCTAGTAATTATGTGGTATCGCTGCTCGAGGTCGAGCAGTCTTGCGGAGAACAACAACCTGTTAGTCATCGAGGATACGGTGATATGATACTACGCCTAGCAACATCCAAGGCTCTATCGATCTGAAGTTTACGAGACCTCTCGCCGGCAAGGAATTTCGATCCCCAACGCTAGGGGTGCTCTTCCCAACGACCAAAAGGCGCACCCACATGCGAGCGTTGAGCGCTCCCATGTGGGAGTGACAAGGAGGAGAGCAGCTGCGCATTGCCAGGCTGGTACGGACTAGTACTCTCCGAGCCGAAGTAAATGTAACTTTGTGGCTCAAAACTCTCTCGGGGATGCTCAAGATAAATAGCTCATTGCCGGCACCTAGCCGGCACCTCAAGATCGGAGCTAATCGCCTGATTGTCGACTGATAAGCGCCGCCATCGAGCTTGATCACTCCAAGTGGCCAGGGAGACCTTTGACGCCACCAGCATCGGGTGTAGTGGTGCCTGCAAGCCACCTTGCCATGATAGCCGAGTTGAATGGCTCAGCCCCGGCAGACTGGACCTGTATTCTTCCGATAATCTGTGGCTTACAGATATTCGTCTGAAGAAGTGCCACTATGTGACAATATGGTAGAACTGTAAACGTCTCGCAGCTTTCCTGCTAGCTTAGGGATGTACTGGAGTGATCTCGGTCCTGCATTCGACGTAGAGGATTCTGGCTGCTAGATGGTATTGTAGCAATCAGTGGTTTTGACAAGTCGTATCTCGGAGAGGACATCAGTAAGATCTCAAAGGTATATGGCGACTCCATACTCAACCGTTGATGTGCTCCATGGCCTTAGCAAAGGAAAACATCGAGTTTGTCGTATATAAAGTCGACCGCGCTTTGCGTTGAGAAAGGATGGCAAAGGCGCGGACAACTTACGAGACTCACCTGTCCGTTGTTACAGGGGCTTTCCCTGCCTCTCCTTGAGTTCTCACGTATAAGGTAAACGGGAGCATGGAAGCTGAGGCTTTAGGAAGTGTTCTTCTCGATAACCTGATCCTGGTCCGGGATCTATTCCTGATCCAGCCGCCCTCGGCGTGGCGTTCCTGGAAGGGGCGGGCCGAAGACCCTGAAACGTTCTATGCCCTTAGCTTTCTCGAACCTCCTCCCTGCACGCAGCCATCCAGCGCTTCACTCTTCTTCAACCTCGAGGCTTCTTGGAAATGGACGGAGACACAATCTTGGACCTGCTTGACCCCTTTTGATGCATACGACGAAATGAGCGCGAGAACAGCGGTGGAAATAAATATGCAAGGCGCGAATTCGCAGCCCTGACATCGTTATCTCGAAGAGCTGTTTCAAAGATACAACAGCGCACCCGTGTCCTCCCCTTTGCTGAAGCCTGAGCACAGCCGCGCGTCTCAGATCATCAACCAATTCGGCTGTCGATGCCGACATAGATGAGTATGTGGAACCTCTAGTATCTCTTCTTTCCCTCTCTACCTCCATCCTTATCCGGCTTTTCGCTTCCTATTGCGCAAGCATAACTTCTCGTGAGTCCAAGGACCACGTCCACTCGTTCATCACCCACAGTCGTTTCTGGCAAACGTGTTTCCTCATTGTCTATTTTTGTGCAGCGCGCAATTGTTCCCGTGCTCTTCATTGTTTGCTCAAAGGACCTGTGAACAAAGGAAAGCCTCAGTGAAAGGCAACGAGTATAGCTCACAGCTACATACTAAGCCGTCGCGAGCCTCAGAGCGTCCTCGCATTCACCGAAAGTCGTATCTTTGACACATAACATATATTTGGATCTGGTATCCATATCATCATAGCCCTCTCAATCTCCAGAATGGCTGGCTCCTTCTGGTTTACCGCTCTTGCGGCGTACGCTTTTGTTACTCCTGCTGTGCAGGCAGCACCCCAAGGCCACTATGGGCATGGCCACGGACACAGCGCTTTCCACAATCTTGCCTACTCGGCAGGCGTCTCATACACCAATGTACCCTCGACTAGTACGATCTACTCCACCACGACCGTCTTCGCTACTGGCACTGCAGCGACGGCCACAGCGACTGCTACCGGGTACGGTTTCGCCAACGTGACCGCACCTGGATACGGTAATGCCAGCGTGACTGCAAACACTACGCTTCCGAGCATAATCCGCGGCGTCAATATTGGTGGTTGGCTCGTATTAGAGAAATGGATGAACCCCGACATCTTCGAGAACACCACAGCGGTCGATCAATACACCTTTGACGCCACACCAGGTGCCGCGGCCAAGCTTCAGGCGCACTGGGACTCCTACTTCACCGAAGACGATGTCAAGCAGATCGCCTCATGGGGTATCAATGCACTCCGTATCCCGATTGGCTACTGGGCCTACGACAACAACGGCACGCACTACATCAAAGGCGCAGACGCATACATGGAGAGAGCCGTAGGCTGGGCCCGCAAGTACGGCCTTAAGGTTCTTGTTGACTGCCATGGCTCGCCCGGCTCGCAGAACGGCTTCGATAACTCCGGCCAGTCAGGTGCCGTCAGTTGGCAAGCCGACCACAACCTCCGAAAAAGCATCAGAGTCCTCGAAACCATGGCGGCCAAGTACGGCGGCCAGAACTACTCCGACGTCGTCTTCGCCATCGAACTGGTCAATGAGCCCATCTCTTGGGACCAGAACAACTTCACTCTCACGCAGACATGGGCGCAAGAAGCCTACCAGGCTGTCAAGTCCAAGGCCACGAACAAAGACCTGATGGTTCTCATGCACGACGGCTTCATGGGTCCTTCCAACTGGCAGCAAATCGGCGCCGCCATCAACGGCAACTCTTCGCTCGCCAACTCCGAATTCGCCATTGATGTGCACTTGTATCAGAACCAAGAATCCAGTGACTCGCTCCTCAACCAACAACAGCACATCCAGAAGGCGTGCAACTGGACCAATTCGGAGTTCTTACCCGCTTCCTCCAACCTCCCGGTCTTCGCAGGCGAGTTCAGCGCGCAGACTAACATCTGTGCTTATCCCAACGGGACGACCGGCGCGGGCAGCGTGTGCGATGTCGACGGCTGCCAGTGTTCGAGTAACGTTCCAATTCAGTATTGGAACCCGCCACTTATTGCGGCGACGCGCATGTTCCTCGAAGCGGAGTTGGATGCTTTCGAGCACAGTGCACGGGGTTGGTTCATGTGGTCGTACAAGGGCCCTGGCTCATGGGGTCTGACGAACGCGGTGCAGTACGGATTGATTGGCGAAAAGGTCACCGACCGCATGTATCCGAACCAGTGTTCTGCCTACTTTTGAAAGGAGCATTGTCCTGCTTGATGCTACTGGCACGACGCAGCTTTGCGATGCACTGATCTGTTTGCCGGCAATTTGTTGGCTACTTAGAGATACCCAAGATAGACTTGCTATGCTGTACGTTACAGTGCTCCCCACAATCTCCCTACCGCTACATCGAAACCTCCAAATCACGCTCAAGATGTTGGTACAAAACGGTTTGACATGTACCTTCTCACGAAAGGCAACTTCCAACAGTACTTTTGGCTCGCTATCCCTTACTAGCCCGATCCAACACTCAGAGCTTTGATTGCTTAGCCGTCCAGCTAGCAATAAGATCCATAAGCGGCGGGCTGAGGCAATCGTACGTCTCCAATCCAACACCATTGAGCTTCTTCCTCACATCGCCAATCTTCTCAGGGTCATACCCTTGCTCGATGATGCTGCTGACGAAGGCCGCAAACTGCGGCTCCTGCCATCCCTTCGAGTCGCTCAGCTCAGCGTGAACGAAATCGAGACCCTGGAATGGATGAGCCTTCTCGATCCGTCCGTACATGTGCACACCACACTCCTTGCACGCGTGCCTCTGGATGGTGGCACTGGAGTCGACGACATGGAGCTTGGAGTCGTTGGCCGTGACGTTTACTTGGTCCTTAGAAACGACGCCGACGACGCTGAAGAGGGCGCCTTCGGGCTTCCAGCACTTGGAGCAACCGCACGCATGGTTATGGGCGACGTTGGAGCCCAAGGTGACTTCGACGCGGTTCGAGCTGCACTTGCAGTAGAGCTTGCCTCCGGACTTGTTGGCGTCGCCCTTAGTGAGGCCGTTGTCGATGAGTGGGTGGAGAGAAGCCATGACGTATGCTGGAATGGTACCTTGATGGATTGTCTGATTGTGCTTGATGGTTGGTTGGTTGGTTTGTAGAACCTTGATGGTTACCCTGATGGTCACCGACTCCCAGAGATATAAGACGTTCACCTGCTCAGCGCGGGGCGCTGATGTTGCCCCTCAACTCCGTTGGCCCCACATGAGCTGAGGCGGGCCCGAAACGGAAAGTACTGTAGGTACTTGGTACGGAAGGTGTCGCATCCGTATCGCCGGCGGATGCTGACTGTAAAAAACGTTCCCAGTAGTACTGAACTTGCTACGGAACGGCGTAGGTAATCTAGAGAGTCACTGTGCCATCAGTCTACTCTCCGGTCATCGCCTTGAAGAGCATCCGAAAGGTTCAGACCAGTCCTCTCCGAAATTTCTTGATCGTCCTACCCTAAACTCACTCTGAACCACCCATCTCGTGACAGCGAGCGACATAGTACACCCGACGAAGCTTTCTGTGGTCTGGGAAGCAGCCAGATGAACCAAGTACTCAGATTAGACCTCAACTCGACTCCCTAAAGTACAGTATCCTTCCTTCTCTTGGGTATCCTTCACTAAACATATCCGTATCCCTTGTCCATAAGCCCGTAGCACCGCATACCATAGCATGTTTGCTGTTAATCATGATCGGTCATAACTCATACAACGAAAGAACGAATCACCCACCCTAATGCCTGCCTTTTACCGAATATCGTTTTCCGAAAGTCTCACTGTACGCCATTACCATTTCCACACATCGCTATGCACCATATTCAATCCTGTAGTCGCTGTCTGTCGTCATTGCAGCGTGCGAACAGGACATTATTCGAGAACGATGCCAGGAGGCGACATGATTTGCCGCTTTTCGGTTGAAGTTCGTCCGATGTAAGTCGCGCGCCTAGCGCTCATATTTGCCGTCGTTCGACGGCTCGCTGCCCTTTCTGCTGCGGTCAGCGCCTTCAACTGCATCCCCATTGATGCTCGGTATAGCCGAACTCTGCAAGCTCTGCGAGTCGGCGGTAAGCGGCGGTGGTGTGTTCGCTGCAGATGCAAAGCGACTTGCAAAAGGTGGCGTCGGTAGGGGCAGTTGATAAGCGTTATGGCCGTAGGTATTGCCGTTGCCTGGGCCGTTCCATCGAGGAGGCAGCCGGTGCATCTTCTTCTCGACTGACAGCAGTTGCTTGCCGCAGCCAGTGCGCTTAGCTTGGTTGACGGCCGGCTGAAGCACGTCCACGAAGTAGGCGAAGTCCTCAGCGCAGAGCGTGTCAAGAAGTTTTTCTGCAGAACATGTTAGCGTCTAGGCAAGTGCAATCGGTACGGCTGGACTTACGGATGACATAGTTGCCAAAGTTATCCTTGATCAAGCCGACGATGACACCTTCGCCTTCGACCCGGCGCTGGCTGCGGTCGGCAAGCATGAAGATGACCTGCCGTCTCCAGGCATCGTCTGCCTGCTCCAGACACTTCTCCACTACATTGCTTGCAAACTTGTGGGTACTGTAGTTTTCAAGGCCATGGAGGACAATCTGCAGCACACGCTGCCTGCCAAGGCCTTCGTTCTTCGAAACGACATGCTGGACAACATAGTTGCCGTACTGATCCGAGATCATGCCCTGGATGCCGTCCATCAGCTCCGCCATAATCATGGCTTTCGATGGCGTGTCGCAACGCTCCAGGCATCGTTGGATTACACGACAGCCATACGGATGAATGCTCAGATGCTGCACCTGACCGCGGAAAGCATCGGTGATAAAGCCAATGGTATGCGACGGACAGCGCTCGATAGCCTTTTGGATGACATGGTTGCCGTTCTGATCTTTGACACACTTCAGGACGTGAGTCTCCAGCTCGCTGATCAACATCGCCTGCTGGTCCACAAGCACATGATCAAGTGCCTTCTGCACTACGCGGCAGCCATACATCTGCATGCTCAGATTCAGCACCTGACCGCGCATCTTGTTGGCAAGGATCTTCTTGTGCATCTGATCGCCATGCTCGAAGAACTTTTGGATCACATAGTTGCCGAAGACGTCCGTCATGAGCTGTATCGCATTCGGCTCGATCTCACGGAACACTTGTTCCTTCTCGTCAGAGTTCGCAGTCTCGAGCTTCGTCTGAATGAATCGTGAGCCGTGCTGGTCACCACTGAACTCCGCAATATGGTCGTAGATATCCTTGAGCTCGTATCGTTTCGTTTTAGTGTTCGATTTGAACTCGTACATCAAGATGCTTTGAACACCGTCACCAGCAGGACCCTCGCGCGGAGACGTATTTGGGTCGATTCCGTTCAATGCCATGGGCATCATTGGCAGATACTGTGGCACACTGGGGACCTGCAGAGGATTCGCTTCCACATACGGATTGTACATTGACGCGTAAGAGCTGCGAAGTTGAGCGGCAAGCAACTGCTGCAAGCGAGGATCGATGTAGGCCTGTTGATCAGCCACGCCTCGTGGGCGTCTGTTCGCGGTCATCGCACCACCATTGGAGTAGCCTTGCCAGTCTGAAGGAGACCGAGGCCCATTCGGCAAGTCAGATGAACGAGTAGACATGCTGCTTGGAGTGAACACCTGCGCGTTACGATAGTCTACATTCGTCGGAGTCTGCATGAAGCGATTCGCATATCCAGAGCTCGCATAGTCCGGGAAGCCAGTAGTTGATGAAGGAGACATGTAGCCGTCCGAGCCAAGATATTGCATGCCAGCGCGCTCAATGTCTTCGATCTCGTCGGCATTGTCGTAGTCGTTCGGATAGCCATTAGTCAGACCCTTTCCGTACGCAGGCACTGCGCTGTATGGAGATGTCTGAGTCGCATATGCGCCAGCAGAGCCGGGTGACTTATACGACGTAGAGGACCGACTACCTCCATTGAACCGCATCTGTGAAAGTTGCGCCGCCATCTGATCTGTCGATTGTGAGCTAAAAGAGTCGTAGGCGCCATTACGTTGCGACGAGTTGTATTGCTCGCGTGAACTGTTCGATGTATTGTTGTGAGCAGCACACGAGTAGTTCGCCATCGATAAAGAGTACTGCTGATCTGAATCTCGTGAAGAAGGTACACCAGGCCCACGTGAGTTCGATGCGCCGTTCGTATTATACTGAGCTGTCAATGGAGGACGTTCAGTGGATGGTGAAATATCTGGCCATGACAGACCAACAGCCGAATCCGCTCCACGTTTCAGAGTATCGGTGGATCTATCGAACTTTGTGTACACGGTCGGGGGTTGTTCGTACTCGCGACCGGAAGACTTGCTTGGCATCCCAGAGTCAAAACTGGCCCTTGGCTGCGCTGAAGACGTACCGTTAAGATTGATCGTTGGTAGTCTTGCCGTGAACGTGGAATAGCTCTGACTGGCTCCAGATGCTCCGGCAAGTGAAGGCTGTAGGCCGGTATTGCTATAACTCCGCTGTTGGGCAGTTGGCTGTTCAGGGTAGCGCGCTTGAGAGAATGATCGACTTAATGGATCGTTCCGCTTGTTCCCATATGAAGAATTCCAGTTGCCGATTCCAGATGTGCCGTCTAACAGAGACTTTGATCCTTTCTTCCCTTCAATCTCCTCAGCTTGGTTCGCTGATCCTTGTGGTGTATCGCGCGCCCTCGAACTATCTCGTGTGTGCGCTCTTGACGCAAGGCTACTCGTCAGGCTTCCGCTTCTCCAGATGTTGTCTGTGCCCCATGTATTGCTCATGCCCCCAAACATTGTGTTAAAAGAGCGTCCTGTGCTGTCCTTGCTAGCGGTCGTCGTGGCGTTACGGACGTCGGTAAATGAGCGTGACTGAAACCATTTGATCAGCGCATGCTTATCCGGATCGCGAAGATGCAACTTACAGTGTTGTGGAAGGCCAAGTGCTGAGTACTCGATACACCATGAGGCATTATACAGACAAGTTATGTAAGATTTGTAATTCCGTTATGCGATACGTTGCAGTCGTAACGAGGTGTAGTCTACAGTTGAATGTTTGCGTCGTAGCAATGAGCCGCTTCGTCCGAGATGGCTGTGCGCAAGCCTGCACGCACAGCGTAGACTGTAGTCGGGTCGATCTGTCAGCGTGACACATGAGGCACCTGCGACTTTCGATGACTGAGTTGGAAAGGGCAGTGGAGCCTGGGGCTGAGTGTACGTACTACACCGCAAACTAGAAGTTCCTCGTGGTCGTTGGTATGCACAAGAGACGCCAAAACACCGATATATCGACTCTACTCAGGCGCCAGGGAGGAAGCAGGTATGTAAAAAGAGTAAACAGCTATGTGCAAAGGACTTCTGCAGGTCCGAATCCCTTCCGTGGGTCGACTGCGAACTGACTCCAGTTGTTTCGCTTCTACCAGCCGGCGCAGGTGGTGGACCAAGGAACTGATCAAGCGCGCCTATGGGTCGCATCGATGGATGCGCCGCGCTCATTCAAGTACCCATCTGCTCCAGATGTATGGAGCGACTGATGTTCGGGAGCGTGTTGTATGCAAGGGATTCAACTTGCCGAAACGTGCAGGAATGTAGTGGTGTTGTTGTGAGACAAGTGCGAATGTTCGAGCGCGGCTCAGGCTGGAAGAGTAAGGTATTAAAGAGAGTAGGGGAAGAATACAGGTAGCAGCAACAGATAAGCGTTCAGCAGTGCCAGCAGCCAGGAACTCCACGCTTCAAGCTTGTGCTTGTGAGAGATTGGCGCAGGGTCCTTCTCGGGCGAAACGCCCGCCTACGCTAACGACAACAACAGTTGAACGGCATTGATTACAAAACGGTGTCCCGAAGAAGCCGTCTCCGCAGGGTCCGTTGGTGCAGTGCTAAATCAGCCCTGTAAAGGCCAGGAGGCAACATCTACCCAACTCGCTCTGCCTGATATACATCTACTCCCAACATAGCAAGCGACATCACAAGCTGTAGAGGCACAACGCCTCTTCAATACAGTCAAAGAAAAGGCCGCCGAGGCGTCGATGCCACATCAGACGTGCTGACCGCTCTTTCTGCCTTGCGAAGAAGGTTTCGAAATGCTACCCATCTGCGACAAGACCGCTGTACGTCCAACCAAGGATTTGCGTGCGATCTTGACGCTATCGCAAGCGGCAAGCCCACATATTGTTCATGAAAGCATCGTGTCGTCGCACAGCAGGTACAAGTACGGTGCGGATCTTCTTCGGCTGCTCCCTTTTGCTGCAAATCATCTTGCGGCGTCAGGGGCGCCGTGAGCGCCTTAGGAACCTTGGGTTGGCAAAGTCAGGTGCGCAACGATGGCAAGACGTCGCGATGTGGGTTTCTTTTCAGATGCGAACAAGATGGGTTTGACATGGACTCTTTCAGCACGAGCGCCGATACGTATCATGTTTGCTACCTCGTACTATGCATCTCAGAATATTTTCGAAACTTGCCAGATATTTGCTGCAACCACCCGATATGCAGCTCTGGCGCCACTAACGCCATTTCCGGTCTATCGGTACACGTTTGCGCCACGTAGGTACGGATGACTCGCCCGAGAAGTGGATACACACACGAGTGGAAAGAAGTTGCACGTGAGGTGGATGATTCTACGGAGCGCATTTGATCGAGCTGCCAACCCTTCTCAAGCTCATCTGACAATCTTTTGTGGGCACTAGGCGATTCTGACGATGTGTTCTCCACAGCGGGGTCGCTTCAAGGCTCGAGGCTGCTACCACATCATGGGTAACGCGAGACTGTCGGAGACGACGTGCGTGGGAGTCTCAATCCTATGCTGACTTCGTTGAAGACGTGGCTCGCCCTGCCCGAACGTCGAATGCGCGCGCGCGTAGAATGGTGATGACGTGACATCAATCCTAGAGCCACTCCCACGATGGTCAATTAATGAGTTTAGCCGCTATTACGCAGATGAAACAGCCGTGGCTGCTTGAGCGGCAGGAGAGGTTGCCACAACCAGGAGCTTGACGATCCACGGTATCTCTGAATGGCGTTGCAGCTGCACTTTGCTTGGTATGATGGGCCGCTCGTCAAGATGGCCGTACCTTCGGTGGTCCGCTGGAAAAGCGCCTGTGGTATAGATCTCGCAGTATCGTTCGTCATCTTATCGCATACATCCTCGTATACAACCTTACCAGGCTCTCAGCACCCATGTAGTCGCCTTCCCTCAATAGCTTCGCGATGTCGATGTTCAACGGGCTATCCGGCTCCCCTCCAGCGCCCAACAGCTGCTGCACAGCCTCAAGCGTGCTTACAATGCCATACGCTGGCGTCCAAGAGGTCTTGAGCAAGTCCAGGCATATCTCGCCCGTCTTGAAGCTGACATTGGGATGGCAACAAGGCGTCTGGAAGCGGATTTCGGGTGGAGTGTTCGGGTATGAGGAGGGAACGGCGATGCTAAGATCCCACTGACCGCCTGCGACATATGTTAGCATCGTACAATGGCGTTGACGCCTCTTTGCAAGTGTCCTCCTACCTTCATACGAAGTATCCTCTGGCCCTTTCAACGTAGCAGTCAAGTGTGATAGATCATCGCCGACCGGCTCTAGCCGAATGACTGCCGGAGAGGGTTCCTTCTGATATTGGTTCAGCTCTTTCGTGAGCCGCTTTAGAGCCATTATCACCTTGCCGAGAAGGTCGCCATGTCGATTGTATAAGCAGGACTGGACTTCGTACTCTTTGACTCAAATGCTGAGAAGGCCGAGGCTCTGAGCCGAGATCCCAGTCGAAGCTCATGCCAAGGCTACATTCACGTGATGCGCCTAGAGAGACTAGTGGCAATAGCGATGACAGTCATCACATAAACTGTTACAGTCTGCTGGATATGCCTTATGCAATGTTTGTGGTCTATTCTAATTACATTCTGTACACTAGATATCTGTACGACGACGACAACGACAACTGATATGGAAACACATGCCTTTTCTCAACGCCTTCGCTATGATGGGTATCGTGCGACATTGCTCCTAGTTTAGAAACACAAATATGCATTATCTGCAATGCCCCTCTTCAACTTCCCAAACGCAGACACTTTCGGCTTGCTCTCATGTGCATGGCCTTCTTCTATAACATTGTGCTTGTTGACAATCGAGAGGAAGACCTGGTCAAGGGTGGCCTGGCTAACAGAGTAGTACTCGAAACCAAGAGTTTCCTTGTTGGCCTCCAGTTCAGAGAAGAGAGCACTGATACCGTTCCGTGCCGGACGGTAGGACGTAGAGACCGAGGACGTCGCAGTCGTCTTGTCGCCGCGGCTAGCCTTCAAATCCTCGTACTGTGGCTCGACTGCCGTACGATCATTCGGTACGCTGAACCTAAGCTGACCGTGGAAGATACGCTCCTCGACCGTCGCTCCTGGGAACGTCCTCTGGATGAAAGCCTTGATCTTGTTCATTTCCGCCTCGCTGGTATGTGGCGCGTCCTTGTGGACAAGATGCACATGATAGGCATCACCGTGCTTCTTCCGGAGCTGATCGCTGGTGCCCAGCGCAAGCATCTTCTTCGCCATGATACCCGCTCGGTCGGCTAACGCATCTGCTTCTTCCATAGAGTGGGTCGTTAAGACGAGCGCTCTGCCGGAGGAGACTGAGCTTAGCGTCCGCCACATGACACGCTTTGACGCTGCGTCCATACCGCTGCTTGGCTCGTCGAGAAGCACGACCGAAGGATTACCGATTAACGCGATCCCAAGAGACAGTTTCCTCTTATTACCGCCAGACAGCTTGCCTGCCATTCGCGACTTAAACGGCGCAAGACCAACGGCGTGCACCACCTGGTCGACGTTGTACTCAACATCTGGGACACCACGAGCTCTGGCATAGAAGCGCAGGTGCTCGACCGCAGTCATCTGATCCATAGCATCAAACTGTGGGCAAACGCCAAGGTTGGACCTCGCTGTAGCTCTGCGCGCAATGATAGAGATATCTTCAATGAGGATGTCGCTCTGCCGTCCAGTTGGTCTTGTGTCACCACGAATGAGACCGATCGTCGTCGACTTGCCAGCTCCGTTCGGGCCAAGCAACGCGAAGACCTCGCCCTTCGGCACGCCGAAACTGACATCCTGCACCGCCTTATTCGACCCAAAGGTCTTGCTAGCGTGCAGCACACGAAGCTCATCCTTGCTCTCTTCGACTCGTACAACCTCGGAAAAGACTTCGCTGTCCACATCTTCAGCCTCCTCGGCGTCCTCCTCTCGCTGCTTCGTTCGTACGAGAAACCCTGGCTTCCAGCCGGAGTCCCATGCTACGAGTATCAGCAAGAGTATGGCCGACTGGAGGATAAGGTAGGCAATGCATGAGCCATAGACGTCCCAAGCTCCAGGATTCGATGCGATAGTCTGATCTCGACAGAGCACAGAGAACTCGTTGAACGTCAGCAGGAGGCACCTCAACAGGTTCGCTGCCGGGAAGAATGCACCAATGGTGTATGTGGCGATGTTGATATCCCGGTCGGTGTCTGCTGCCGGTACATATGTAATGATGCACATGAATGTGATGAAGTAGATCAGGAAGAACACGCATTGGCCTCCGGCAGCGAATGCGAAAGCTGCCAATTGACTCGTCGTGAACAAAGAGATCACGTAGCTCATTAGCATCGCAGCAAGGCCGAAGAGCACGAAGACCAGCCACATGTACCCTGGGCCGTACCATATCCCAGATGCTGCCGTGAAGATAATGATAGCGATCGTGCTCACAAGCAGGACAATGAGGAAGTCGAACAACGTGTACGCGGCCCAGACGGACTGAGCGCGGATACCATTGCTGTAGTGCAATGCTCGCACCTTATTAAGACGCTCCCTGTTGACATAAAGCGCGAAGAAGCCCGGGTAGACGCTCATCGCCAGGCCGAAGTAGAGGATGAACTGCAGACTCTTGCCCGCTGAAGGCGCAAACGGTACATCGAAAGCTTGGAAGCTGGTGAGGATCGGGATGCCGGTGAGACTGATGTCCAACAGATTCTGGGCAGCGATCGAGTAGTATAGGTCGTAGTTGCCACGCCATGCAAATGTCGGAGTAGCTCCCAGAAAGACACCGCCAGGCGTGACGTGGCTGTAGTTTGCGGCGATGTAGTTGTTGAAGGCGTCGATGGTGGCTACGCTGTGGAACGCCGATTGGCCTAGTAGAGGGTAGGCCGCGTTCAAGGCATCGACTGGTACCTTACCGGGTGGCCCCTGAGGTATATCTGCACCGGCGGAGAGGAAGCTAGAGAGGCTGGCTATTGAGGATGTCGACACCTGGTCTGCTGGCGAGCACGACAACGCCGTGAAGTTTTTCAGAAAGAGCGTTACTAAGCCAGCAGCGACGATAGGGATAAGAAGCGCAGCGAGATACGGCCACTTATTGCGACTGAGAATCGTGGCTCGCTTGCGGAAGAGCACCCAAGTCTGTCCCCAGAATGACAGACTCCTGCCTGTCACAAGCTGGAGACCTTTCTCGCCATTAGCGGTCTCGTCGGAAGTGAGACTCGGTGCCCGGTCCTGGTCGAGCTCCTCTTTGACCTCCGCAGCCAGCTTCAGGAAAACGTCTTCGATCGTTGGGCCGTTGACCTGGTAGTCCCGCACGCCTGAGCGCTCGAGCTCCGCGATAAAGCGAGAAGCAGTAGCAGAGTCCTGTATTAGGTATACCGTCTGATCGTGTAGCACTTGCTTTGGGGTCTCCTCCAGCTCCGCCGGGAGAGGCTTCGAGTTCTCATGGTATACTCGTACGCGGTATCCTCCGCCTAGCCGATGCTTCAATTCTACTGCCGAGCCGTTTGCGACGCGCTCGCCCTTTGACAGGATCGCGATATCGTCGGAGAGAAGGTCGGCCTCATCAAGAAAGTGGGTGGTCAAGATCATCGAGCGCTTGCCTCGCTCTGCCAGTATAATGTCCCAGATCTTCCGTCTCGACAACGGATCAAGACCAGAGCTCACCTCGTCAAGCATACATAGTGTCGATCCACCAGTAAGCATAATTGCAAGCTGGCACTTGCGCTTTTGACCGCCTGAGAGCGTACCGGCACGAGCGTTGACTTTCTGCTCGAGATCACATGCCACCACAAGCTCCTTCATCTGCGCTTTCGAATCCACCTTGCAGGCTTTTAGCCTGTTGAAGATCTTGACGTGCTCGAGCACGGTCAGCTCGTCCCAGATGACGTTCTTTTGCGGACACAGGCCGATACCGCCTGTGGCGTCCATCTCAATCGTGCCGCTGGTCGGCCTTTGCAGACCAGCTAGCATATCGAGCGTAGTGGACTTTCCGCTACCGTTGGCACCAAGTAGTACCAAGATCTGTCCTTTCAGAACGGTAAGATCGATGTTGTCCACTGCTCGAACCGTCTCCTTGGGACTTTTTGTGAGCTTCGACCCTATCTTGCGATGCCACCAGCCGGGCGGGTACAGCTTCGATAGCCCAGTGATCTTGACTGTCTCCGAGGCTTGTTCCTCACCGTACCGTAGATGTCTAGCCTTCGATGCAGTGCCGTAAAGTGCTCTCTCAATGACTGCGCCCACCATCGGATACACCACGATCTGTAGGATGCAGAACAGAAAGAACAGCCACCCAGGGAACTGCCACGGAGCAGTGGGCGCGTTTTGCGAGAGGTCTGCCGCAAGGTTCTGTTTTTGCCAGTACGCCATGTATATGATGAACAGCGTGTAATTCATGGGCGGAAAGAGCAGGCTCAGTATAGCAGCTGCGCCCGTTGACACAGGAGGCACAACCTGGATAATAATGGCCAGGACGATGGAGACAATCGTGACTGTGATGCCGGACAGCTGTGCCTTGCGAAACAGACTAGCGAAAGCGATTGACCAGCTCGACAGCGCCAGTCCAGCGAGTATGAAGTAGCCAATCACTATCCCAGCGTTCGAGCGTGTGTAGTTGAGACTTGCGACAATGGCACCCATGATGATCCAACTTGGCAAGTATAGAATGTCGAAGGCTAAGTGGATAGAGATCAGGCGCGCCGCTTGCGGTACCCATCTTCGACGGTTGGGCATCATGGCCTCGATAAGCTGGCTCATTCCAAGCTCACGCTCCTTAGCCATTTCGCCAGTCAATTGGTAGCAGATACCGACAATGCCAATGAAGTAGGCTACGGCCAGAATGTCGATAAGGGTGCCCATATATAGCCGGATGATATTCCTTGAACGCTGTAGAGACGTCTCGGTGGTGAATGGGTACTCCTCGACAGT
>Ga0058704_10000678_pt1 | contig 16849 bp, 12 predicted proteins | sample AgamicMgSfe_FD_71363 | JGI IMG/M metagenome (GOLD analysis project Ga0058704, IMG submission 71363) | Agave microbial communities from Guanajuato, Mexico - Mg.Sf.e | ecosystem: Host-associated > Plants > Phyllosphere > Phylloplane/Leaf | place: Guanajuato, Mexico | collected 2012-05-30
GGGATTGGTTCGGAGGGAGCATAACGCCGTATCATTGCGCTTTTGGGCGTGTCAGGATCGACCACCTTCAAGAAATGCTCTTCCGTGGTGTCGGTGTGGTAAGAGTTGTATATATCGTTCACTATTGTCATATCCAACCGAGGTTTGGGCCCTAGCTTGTCTGCCGTGGACGCCGAATAGCGTACCCAAAGCGGAGTCATCTCTCGGTATCTGGCGAGGCGCCTCTGTGATATTGATGCGAAACTGTTGTCTTCCTGGGTCATGACTATGTGCTCGAGTTGCATTCTGCTAGCGTCAGTGCAAGCTCTCCCTGGACTCGTTCGGAAGAACCTACGCAGCGATGGATCTCCATGCCGTAGGCTCGGTGATATCTAGTCTGGACTCGTCCCGACGAGAATCGCGCAGCGATAGCAGTGCAAGGGCTGGTAGCTTGTCCAGATGGAGAAAGCACCTTTCCGTCAACTCAACACGACCGGAGAGAAAGAGGGCGCGAAGTCGTGGAAAGCAGCGCTCGTTGGCAAGACGACCCAAGTGCATGACAAGGCGAATATCAAGGTAAACCGGTTGCGAGGATACAAAAGGCAGACCGTCGAATTTGAGCGCGATCAAATTTGGAAGGCGACCAAATTCTACCAGGTCTGACTGAATGAATGTGTCTTGCAGATGAGTAAGCTCGACGACAGTCAGCCAGTCACAGGTCGGTGATGAGAGCTTCGCTATAGAGTGGCTGAAGGCGCCATGATATTCGTGGAGGGCTTTTACGTGGACACGAATCGATTTGACATCCAGACAACTGAACTCGCACACAACAGCGAATAACTTCCACACATGAAGACTGTTAAGATCACTATCTAAGGTGAGAATGTTGCAAGATATACAACGTGACTGAACGATATGATATATACAATCCTGGAATTGGGTCTTTGAGTACCACTTACTTTCGCTTGACATGGTCCCAGCATCTATGGGCAAGTAGCAGAGGCAGATCTTGCAAAGCTCCATCTTCGATAGAGGATAAATTTCTCATCATTGTTCGTATAGCCAGGGTCTCGAGGGTGGGTGGCGCGATGTCGGTGTTGTGGCCTTTAAGACTTGGTGCACTGCGAGATGAATAGTACCATCTCGGACCATCCGATTGTTTTTTACGACGAGCTTTGATGATAAGTTCAGTGAACATCTGACCTGACGAGGGGTCGGATTTGTCCATGTGGTCCAGTATCAAAAACTGCGATTTGCGTGTTGCATAAAGCACGGCGAGCTGTCATGTCGCCGAGTCGAATCCCTAACAAAGCAGTTTCGGTTGTTCTGACTGTACGAGAACCTCGGTTCTTACGGCATTGGAAATATCAATTCGTTCTTGTGCCTCAGCAATTCTGATGGGCGTTAGAAAGTAGCATCATCGGGTGCGACATTGGACCCGGCCGACGAAGTCGTAAGTTACCGTATCGTACATGTATCGAAGTAAAGTATTGAGGGCTGTCATGGCAATGTTTCTGCCATGTCCAAAATTCGGTTCCTGGTGCCACGGCACTTGTGCTTAACGCTGGTCGCTAACCGACTCGCCCATTTTCATCAGTCTCGGCTCAATCAGGGGCAAAGACTGTAAGTCAATGTGACATCGCTTATGATATTATTACTGAAGCATGTACCAGTAACTTACAGTGATTGAAGTACCGTTCTGTACATGCAAGACATCAGTACTGCACCAGTAATATACCTAGGTAGGGAAGGTACTGCGTGGCTGCACGGGTCCAGACGGGGCGGGCGGGCAGTCACGAATAATGGTCGCCTGCACTTTCCCGGATCAGATCGCTTTGCTTTGCCACATTCAGCGCACGAATCGGACGACGGAATTTTGAGGATTCGCCAAGCCGTTAATACGGCTGACGTGGTTGGCGTTTCTATCTCTTGTACAGTCTGGTAGCAGCAGGCACTGCAGCGCAGTGGTGCACCTCCGTGTATCGGCAGAAAAAGTCCCGCCTTTCTAAACAAGTCTAGACCACACGCGATGGGACTCGAGAATTGACCTCACTTGCTCCGTACACGGTCTGGGTATCTACGTTTTCCCATCGACGACACCTCACCTGCTCGCATACCTGCATACCTGCCTCACCTTGCAGTCCTGCATTGCAAATTACTCCGGCTTCTTGGATCCGGAACAACAGCTTCCTGCGACTTTGGCTGATGGTTCGACAGGCTTTTGCTCCCTAACCGTGTAGGCCGTGCTGCGAGGGCATCTGGTGCAGTACATGCTGGCACGAGAAGGAATCGTAGGATTGTTACAGGCCGCCACTATCGTCTTTCGCGCTGTCAGCCTCTTCCCCTTCGTCAATCAACATGGCTGAGGTGCCCTCGTCCAGTGGCTCGAGGTATCCCTTCTTCCCAACTTTGGATGTCGCCGCCGTGAGTGGTCAAACCTTTCTCTCAGAATTGGCTGCAAGACCTCACCAAGTTGGACCCGTTTTTGACCCTCTGAGTGCCAATGCCATCGGAGCATTCGACAATGTCAGTTTTGAAACAAATTACACACCACGTGGTCCTGATGATAATAAATCGCCTCTGCCCGAGAGACCTGCCGATTTTGGCGACCGCTATCTTTATCCGACCCTTACCCAAAACGAGCGAATGCGCCTGACTATGCTCTGGTATTACACGAGAGACCTCGAACAGGACGACGATCTCCTTCGCCGACTCCAGGAAAAGGTAGATCTTGTGAAAGAATTTATTGGCTGGGAATTTGCCATATGCGGACTTCTCGACAACGACGTCTACACACGCCTTGTCACCGCTGGATTGCCCTTGGCCATCCTACCACGAAGAGAGAGCACATGTGCTCATACCATTTTGCAGACCCCAGGGGTAAGTGCTCGCATGAAGCCATTCATTGCTGGCTGTTCTGCCTTTCGCTACTAACATCTATCCTAGTCTGTATTCTTCATTTCCGATATGGCCGAAGATTGGAGATTTCAAGCCTCGCCTCATGTCGAAAAAGGTGGCTTACGTAGCTACGCCGGAACCGCCCTTCGCTGCCATTTTGAGGACGGTCAACATGTCGCTCTTGGCTCCTTATGCGTTGCTTCCAATACACCCAACGTTGCCCTCACTCGATCGCAACAGGACACACTTGTCAAATTTGCCGGTATGCTCACTGAGGAGATCGTCAACCGTGCTCGTCGAAATCGTCAAAGGCAACAGCAGCGTATGAATAATCTCATCGCTCAGATCTTTTTCCAGTCCGATACTGCAAGGACTGAGGACGCCGTCATGAACGTCCTGCACCAAATCTATCCCACATCCTCCATTTCTGTCCAGCAAATAGAAGACAGTCACATAATACTCGATACACAGACTACACTCAAATTCTCCGAGATACGGCATGGTCTGTGGGAAGATAGTCAAACCATAGATGACTTGATCTTGCTTAATAACCAGGAAAAGCTCTCGTCTGATAAAGTGGTCCGCGCCGTGGTCGGCAGATTCTGGGCTCAGCCGTCGGTAAAGGTTCTGGTGGTCGCCTCCAAGGAAATCCATTTCGTTTTCGATGAAATCGACGCCTGGTTCGTCGATCGTTGCGCATCCATCCTCAATAATATCATGCAACAAAAGTCATTACAGGACGCTCTGAACGCCAAAGATCGCTTCCTCCGAGGTATTACACATCAGCTGCGCACTCCCATCCATGGCGTTCTGGGTTCCGTAGATATACTGGCTGAAGAGCTGGCCCTTTCTGAATCGGGAGAAGCAAAGAGTGAACGCCCAGAACTCAAGCGATCACAATCCCAACACGCATCCGAGGTCTTGCGAACGATCCGAAACTCTGGTAGGGAACTCATGTCTACTGTTAACAACATGATCAAGCTCAACCGCTGGGCCGAAATCAGTGGCTCGCCGAGACATGCCAACCTCCATGACCTGAATCGATTGGAAATCGAAATTCTTGAAGATGCATTGCAAATGATGCCAGAAGACGACACGAGTCGCATATCTATCTTCTTCGACAACAGGCTCAGTCTGGAGGCAAGCATCGTTATGATCGACATGACCTTGTTGAAAGAATGCCTGCAGTCCCTGGTCCTCAATGCTCTCCAGAGTACGTCGGCGGGCAGCGTTGTGATAACCATCTCCGCCGCCGAAGATTATTCGTCCATCGGCTTTGATATCAACGATACTGGTCTAGGCATTGCTCAACCCGACCAAGACCGAATATTCAGTGCATACGAAAAGGCTGATATTCACACTCGAGGTGCCGGTTTGGGCCTTACACTTGCGTGCCGAATTGCTGAAGCAATGAACGGCTCGGTGTTTTTGGTCGAATCCAAAAAGGGTGAAGGGTCACATTTTCGCGCCGAGTTCAAAGAACCAGGATTTGCATGTCCCGTTCGGAGACCGGCTCCGATCGACACTCATTGGCCTCACATACCCAAGTTTTTCTATATCGTGCCATCAGACCCTCCGGCGCCCATGATGAGCCATTTTGTGGAATACCTGAAGACTCGAGGGTTCAGAGAAGCAGACTCGTCGAACGGGGTTTTGGTCGTTGTGACTTTTACTTCAGCGGCCAACGAATTCGAGAGACTATTAGACAGAGCGAATGGTGTTCGCGTGGCCATGTCTTTAGTGCCGGCTGGTGAACAAAGCGCCGAACTGCAGGAGAGGCATCCCAATATCATGTTTTTCTCCGGACCATTCACCACACAACGCCTGGATCAGATACTCGGTCTCATCAACGACGCATGCGAAACCCTTCCAGAGAATGGGTCGGACGTCGATCTCACGGGTGCTTCCTCTACCGATTGGAACCTGAAGAATCATCGTCGTACAGGGACTGCGGTGCAGAATTTCAAACGACCATTACGCAACGTCAAACCTCGTTGTTTGCTCGTCGACGATAACGTCATCAATCTGAGGATTATTCGCATGTACTGCGAGAAACGGAAACTGTATTACGAAGAAGCCACGGACGGTATTGAAGCAATTGACAAGTACAAGAAGATCGCTGATGCAGAGCCGGTGAATTTGATCCTACTGGATCTCCAAATGCCAAATTGTGATGGGATCCAGGCGTGCAAGGCTATCAGAGCCTACGAGAAGGAAAAAGACCTTGTGCCTGCCGCAATATTCATTGGTGAGTCACATATTGACAACAAATGTCGTGAACAAAAAAAGCTGACAGCACGAAGTCACGGGGCAGGATTCACCGAGCGATAGACAAGCAAGCTTCGATGCTGGAGCGGACGAATTTTATACTAAACCAATGAGCTTGAAAACGTTGGATAGAGGCCTTGGACTATATTTCGAGGACTATGCTTGATCTCTGGACTCCATGATCAGGAGATTCGAAATCCAGCGGGTCAGCAATGCCGTCCCACGATGAATGGCATGTTCATCGGGCATCCATGTAGTAATACTGGTTGGGACCGTTTCGACCACACCACTTCGAACCCCATATATCGAAGATGGCTTACGACAGTGCAACTGACATAAGAGTTGTTGTCAACATAACGCGAGACCTTTGCTAGAAATAAGAAGGAGGCATACAATGGATACATGGGTCTGCGTTGAGCGCGGCCGGCAGCAATGAGAATGGGCTGACTGGTCAAGCGAGGCATCAGATCATGCGGGCGTCCGACAACAGCATCACTCACGGCCAGGCTGGACTCGAATCTACAATCTAGACGAGCAGCACACCACCAGGATATGTGGCAAATAACGATACACGACTTCGCGAGGTGTCAAACTATACACCATTTTGTTCGATGCTTTGCGGGACCAAATCTGGCTTGTATCAATCAAAATAGCATACCAATACCAAAGAATCACAAATAGCTGATGCACAATGATATTTCCGTGACAAGACCAGAGACAACGCAAACTCATGTCAAGCCTCGTCACATTTTCCTCAGCTCAGGTTGTACAGTACCTTTTGCCCGAGCACATCAATCCGGCGCATCTGGTGAGGGGAGGACAGCAGTGCCGCCGAGATGTGACCGAAGCGATGCGACGCGACGCGAGGTGATGTGAGGCATGTGGTTTAACATCCCGCTATCATCTCGGACCGACGTCTCACCCGATCTCGGACCGGCATCTCTCGAAGCGGCATAGAACCAAAGCACTGGACTGCTCTGCGAGTACCTGTACTGTACTAACTTACAGTGACATCTACGATTGAATCGTCTCTCCTGGCATCAAACAAGTTGGTATGATGATGGACCACCCGTATCGAAGGATAGTATATTCGGAGAGACCCCAGATACGTACTACACCGCAAATCGTCGTAGATAATGGTATCGATGGCAAAGGTATCCATCGAAAGAGCAGAGCAGAGCTACAGAGCAAGGATCAATTCCCCTCGATCGTATTATTCATGCATGGCGTTCTCCGGACCCCAGGCAGGCCCCGCATTCTGGTCCTCTTCGACAGTGCATTCTCGTGCACTCTCCGCTCTGATCGACGTCACTGTCAACTTTTTTCTCCATCTGATTGAGTTCGCATCGTGGAAACGACAAGGATCGTCATGGTCTGGGCGAGCTGTCCATGCAGTAGCGATCAATAATCGGCTTTTCTGCAATACGCATCGTCCAGCATCCGTCCGTATATAAAGTAGTGGTAGGACCTGCTGTTTCTTCTCTTCCACCTCTCCATACACATTCTTCCTCATTATCACCATGAAGTCTTCTGTTGCATTGGCTACCGCTGCCGCCATGGCGCCTCTTGCGCTTGGGCAGACACTGACTGCATCTATGATTGAGAACATGGGCAACAACTCTCTATTCACCAGATGGCGCCCTACTTCTCACGTCCTCGCTCCAGCGGGATGGATGAACGTGAGTAGACGCTTCAATAAACGTGTATGTTGATCGACTGACCTTGCTAGGACCCTTGCGGACTCATGTATGACGGCTCTCTATACCACGCCTTTTATCAATGGCACCCTGAGCACATCAACTGGGGCAACATCAGCTGGGGCCATGCTACTAGCAAAGATCTCATATCCTGGACCGACGTCACTGGCTGGGAAGGCACCGATGCTCTTGCACTCGGACCATCCGGAAACGGTAGCTACAATGGCCTGGGCATTTTCTCCGGCACCGCCCAGCCAGTCGGCCTGGACGGCAGCAACGATGGAAATCTTACCATCATGTACACCTCGGTTGCCCATCTGCCTACTTCTTGGAGCGCATACTACATCCCAGGCACCGAAAGTCAGAGTCTGGCGACCTCGAGTGACGGTGGTGTGACCTGGCAAGAATATGCTGGTAACCCGGTCATCAAGGGTCCTCCAGCTGGCTGGAATATTACTGGCTTCAGAGACCCGTTCTTGCAGCCATGGCCAGCGATGGATGCCCTGCTCGGTCAATCGCAGCCTCATTACTACGCCGTCTTTGGATCTGGTATCAAGGGAGTCGGCCCACGTATGCCACTTTATAGCGCACCAGCCTCTAACCTTACCGACTGGACGTTCCTTGGAGCACTATGGGAGCCAGCTGGCAACTCTAGTCTCGGCTCTGTCCTAGCAACACAGACGTATGGCTACAACTTTGAAGTCTCCGGTGCCTTTGACCTCCAAGACAGCCAAGGCAACTTGCACTACTTTGTCAACTTTGGGTAAGTGATGAACTGGTCGAACCTACTTATTGAGCCTCTTCTGACTTTCAGCCAGTGCCGAAGGAAACAACGTCTCATACCACACATACAGCCACTCAGCTCTGTGGAACGCTGGTCCAATGAACCGCAGAGCAAATGGCTCTGCCGTCTTCACTCCTGTCGCCGGCGGTGCTGCTGACCCAGGTCTACTCTATGCTCTGAGCAGTTTCAACGACACCAAGAACAACCGTCGTGTCCTTTACGGTTGGGCACCAGAAGACATTACTGGAGACGCTGGCATCTTCAGCGCCAGCCAACAAGGTTTCCAAGGTTCTCTATCGCTCCCACGTGAGCTGTTCGTCCATGAAGTTCCTGGTGTGCTCAACGTTAACGGCGCCCTCACCGAGATCGGTCCAAACTGGGTCGTTCAACAGCCAAATTTGACATTCACTGCCTACACTCTCGGACAGCGACCGCTCCCAGATGTCGTCACCGGCCTCAGAAATGGTACAACCCAGCACTCTTTTGCAGGACGTACTTACAACGGCACAACCATGCTCGTCTCGAATGGATCTTCACACGCCGAGATCAAGGCCACCATCTCATCTGCAACAGGTGCAGCAGGTCTTCGCATTGCGGCCAACTCCAACATGACAGAGTACACAACAGTCTACTATGAACCGAGCAACAACACCGTCGTGGTCGACCGATCGCACTCTTCCCTTCTTGGCGCGCAGTTCAACAACGCCTCCAACATTGGCTACTTCCTCCCATACACAACCCAGACCGAGTACGGAAAGCCGGTTCAAGAGGCTCTGGAATGGGACATCTTTATCGATGGCAGCTTGATCGAAGTCTACCTGAACGATCGCTTTGCACTCACCACCAGAATCTACCCTGCCATGGAGTCCAGCACTGGATTCGGTGTCTACATCGCTCAAGGCGCTAGCGCCACGGTCAAGAGCGTCGACTACTGGGGTGACTTGTACAACGTGTGGCCACAGAGGCCACTGAACAGCAGCAGTCAGCTGGTCTACGACACATCGGAGGAGACGGACGGCTATGTATGGTGGACCGGTAACTAGTATGATCGCCTGATGAGGTTGTGAGCAGATCCAAAAGTGCTGTACGACACATATTCGCGAAATCAAAACGTAAAAGATACTGCTATACTTCTGAACGTCTCTTGGTGTTTGTGCTATGGCTGTAGTAACGTGATCTTCGTTCTGGAGTCACCCCTCTCGCTCGCGAGCGCTACATTACTTGTGTGGTCACTTGCCGCTGATGCACACCAAAAAATCGTCACATTACACATCACGATACAACACAGTACAAACTAGTCTGCACAACCGCCTCTTTGGAGAGTGCAAAATATGATCAGAGTATTAACTTAGACCGAAGCCTACGAAAGATACAATATCCAAAATATCACATGCGGCTCATCACGCGCGGGCGCCTGCGTGCATCCCGCGGGGTTTCAAGTCGTCGGTGTCTTCTGTTTCAGCGTCATGAGATCTGGTTGGATGCGGTGTGTCGCGACACCACTACGGGAAATTGGACTTGTCGCAAGATTTTGGTGCCTCGTTCTTTGACCTTTGGAATTCTGCACTCCTGAATCCTTGGAGCCGCCTGAACATGCGGTTCAATCGAATGCGAACGGTGCATGTTTCAAAAAGTCTGCAAACCCGGTTCTCGGACTGCGCATCTACGGACGATGGCTGTGCAATGGTTCCATTGATCCGTCTCTATTCATGACAAAAGACACTGAGATCGTGATCTTTCACGCAAACGACATGTCCCACTGTACTTACTCTGAAATCAGTACCATCAGCAGATCACAAGCTGATACAAACGACTTTGATTGTCAGGATACCAACTTCGCGGCAAGGAAGCGCTCGTTTTCTCCCTTGACTGGCTGGCGCGCAAAGAGCTAGATATGCAGGTACAGGAATTCTGCATCGGACTGGACCGTGGCAAGGAGACGTCGCACTATGAGGGCGTGTGTTTGGCGCCATCGAAGAACCGTAGTGTGTCCCATGGACTACTCACCTGTTTGACGATTCCACTTCCATTTCCTCTCAGCCTATCAAGAGCCTTCGTCTAACTACATCGGAACACGGCACTATGACATCTAGCAGCATTTCACTGCTACCGCTCTTTTGCCCTATCACGACCTCATCCGAACAGCCCCTTATCCTGAGTCTCGTGCTGTTGGTCACGTCCACCAACGGTCCATATCGACTAGTCGTGTGCTTATACTTGCGTTGGCAACCACTCATCTTGGAAGGCAAAAGTGGAGCAAGGGCGAGTGAACCCGGATACGACATGTGAAGGTGAAAGTCCAGCGTTTGTGCAAGTGAACCGCAAGTACCTTCGAACGGTCATAAGGTCTTCTTCCCCTCTCACAATAGATCCCATGATGCTTTGTCCTTCTATCTTTTCTAAAAGCCTCCGTTTGTTCTATTGTCCTTCGGTCACCATCTTTGGCTTCTAGGCTTGTCATTCTTTTCTATATCTAGTCACTCGCTCTCTCAGGCATCACACCTTCGCTTTCAACCTTCTTCTTTTTACCACAGAAAGTCTGGTCACTCTCTGAAAATGCGCTCCTTCATCACACTTCTGGCCCTGGTTGGCCTCAGCACGGCTGGTCCGCTTCAACAACGACAGAGCTCATCATGTTCCTACTGGATGGAGGACGTCAAGCATCAAGGTATTGCCTCATTCAACGCAAACCCGTCCGGCTACCAGGTCTTTCGCAATGTCAAGGACTTTGGTGCCAAAGGCGACGGCAGCACTGATGACACTGCCGCTATTCAGACTGCCATGAGCAGCGGCGACCGCTGCGCACCAGGCATTTGCAACTCTACGACCACCACTCCGGCTGTCATCTACTTCCCTGCCGGAACTTATATCATCTCTGCTCCAATCGTCGACTACTACTACACCCAGATGATTGGAAACCCAAATTGCCTTCCGACCCTGAAGGCTTCCAGCTCTTTCAAGGTGTCTCCTGGTCAGCTCGCCATGATCGAAGACGACCCATACTCTACCACAAGCGGAAACGCTGATTGGGCTTCTGTCAACATCTTCAACCGCCAGATCCGCAACTTCGTCATCGACACGACTGCTGTCGCAGCCAGCTCTGCCATTACTGGTATCCACTGGGCTACTGCTCAAGCCACTAGTCTGCAAAACATTGTCTTCCAGATGTCTTCGGCCGGCGGTACTCAGCACCAGGGTGTCTTCATGGAGAGTGGTAAGTTGGATCTGAAAGAGCTGCACAAGAAAGTACTGACCGTATGTAGGATCTGCTGGCTTCGCAACCGATTTGACCTTTAACGGTGGCCTGGTTGGCGCCGCTTTTGGTAACCAACAGATGACTCTTCGCAACTCGACCTTCAATGGTTGCGTCACCGCAATCGAGCAGATCTGGTCTTGGACATGGACTTATTCTGGACTTTCCATCAATGACTGCCACACTGGTATCAACATGTCTTCCGGTGGAGTCTCTGATCAAGCTGTTGGATCCGTTACGATCTTGGACTCTTCCTTCACAAACACGCCTACCGGTATCATCACTGCATACGATGCCAACTCCTCTCCTATAGCCGCTGGCAGTCTGATTTTGGAGAATGTCCAGCTTTCAAACGTTCAGACTGCTGTTCAGGGTCCAAATGGAGTCGCGCTGGCTGGTGGATCGACCACGATCTCTGCTTGGGGTGAAGGTCATGCATACGCATCAAGTGGACCGAACCAGTTTGAGGCTGCCTTCACTGCAAACACCAGGCCAAGCGTCTTGACGACTGGCGGCAAATTCTACACTCGTTCGAAGCCTCAGTATGAAGGACAACCTGCTTCGAACTTCCTTTCCGCTCGTGATGCAGGTGCAAAGGGCGATGGTCAGACCGACGACACTCAAGCTCTTCAAACCGGTATCGACACTGCGGCCACGCAAAACAAGATCTTCTACCTTGATCACGGAAACTACAAGGTCACCGACACCATCACGATCCCGGCTGGTTCCAAGATTGTTGGTGAGACGTACTCTGTCATCTTTGCAAGCGGTGAGATCTTTTCCAGGATTGACACACCTCTGGCTGTTCTGCAGATTGGCAAGATTGGTAACGTTGGATCCGTCGAACTCTCAGATTTCATCGTTGCTACTCAGGGAGCCACTGCTGGTGCGATTCTCATCGAGTACAACCTTGCAAGCCCTGCCGGAACTCCTTCTGGCTTCTGGGATGTCCACACTCGCATTGGCGGTTTTGCAGGTTCAAGCCTCCAGACTGCCGAATGCGCCAAGAACCCTGGCAGCTCCACTATCAACAGCAAGTGCATCGCCGCGTTCATGAGCATGCACGTCACCACCGCCTCTTCCGGCCTTTACATGGAGAACAACTGGCTCTGGACCGCTGATCACGACATTGACGACCCAGCGCTCACCCAGATCGACATTTACACCGGCCGCGGCATGCTCATCGAGAGCTCTGGTCCAGTCTGGCTATATGGCCACGCCGTCGAGCACCACTCTCTGTACCAGTACCAATTCACCAACGCGAAGAACATCTTTGGCGGCGTGCTCCAGACCGAAACAGCCTACTACCAGCCCAACCCAGCCGCACCCGCGCCTTACGCTAGCACCGAGATGTGCGACGACCCAGTCTTCTCAGGCAGCGGCGCTCAAGGCTGGGGTCTGCGCATCGTCAACAGCTCTGATGTACTTCTCTACGGTGTCGGACTCTACTCGTTCTTCCAGGACTGGGACAATACTTGCTCTTCTCCAAAGAGCACGACGAGCTGCCAACAACAGATCTTCAGTCTGGAGGGTGCAATCAGCGAGGTCAACATTTATAATTTGAACACGGTCAGGACTACCGATATGGTTGTCAGGGATGGCAAGGTGGTTGCTCAGGCCAAGGACAATGCCAATTCGTACTCGGATACTATTGCGAGGTTGAGTGTTTCGTAGACGAACGACGAGAACTGGTTTCTCTGATGATACCTTGTCGAATGCAAGTCATTTTCACAGTGGTTTGAGCATTTTGTCGTGAGAAATTATGGATGTTTCCAGTCGAGGTGAAGTTCAGTTCCGGTTTCCGCCCGCAATGGAAACACGAAGCTTGTCCTGCGTCCGCGTGGTCTGTGCGTACATGAGTGGTCTGACGTACAGCGGAGCGGAGTGAATCGTGCATGGCATGGAACAACTGTCCATCTACGGAGTCACTCGCCTTGCCTTACTTTGTACTAGTCACTACTTGATCATCCTTCCATTGTTTTGTCGTGTCACGTATTCTCCTTCTTCACGGATTGCTGCTGCCTAAGTTCGTGTCTTACTGGCCACGGTAGCTTAATACTATGCTCTCCACCACATAAGACTCACATTGCACGTACAGGCCTTTGCGCCAAAACAACTCGTTCATTCATCCGCAATGAGATTGGCAGCTTACGCGGGCACGTCTGCCCTTCTGGCAGCGGGTGCTCTACTCAAGGCCTTCAATCAGCGACCAAACTTCTACTCTGCTACCGTCTACCTGTCGCAAAGTAACGCATGCATCCTTATTCTGACGAACCTCGCTCTGGTCTGCACAGTTTCCTTCATCTACGGACTACAACGACTCCTCTATGGACCACTCCGACCAATCGAAATCGAGCAGCTGTCAGAGAAAGCATGGTACGCGGTCCTGGACACCCTGCTGGCTATGCCATCACTAAGAGACGATGTTGGAGGCTGGCTGCTTGCGACGTTTGTTTTGCTACTGGCAGGCAAGGTTTGGGGATGGATTGGAGAAGGTCGCGTGGACATTCTGGAGCAACAACCTCCGGCCAACCCTCGTCTATTTCACATCCGGCTCTGCACCTCGCTACTCGTGTCGATTGCATTCGCTGGAGGCATGTTCAGGTACTCTCTTCAGAACGTCCTGGAGGATCCGAGGCCGGGCATGATGGTCATCTTCACCTTTGAGTTCGCCATCCAGACCATCTTTGCGCTTTTCACCTTTTCTAGATATCTGCTGGCTTTGATGGAGATTCGCGTCGTGCAACTGCAAACAAAGGCTAAGATTGAAGAGCGAAAGGCTGAGATCAGAGAGGAAAGAGAGAGATTACAGAGAGAGGCCGCAGAAGGAGAAACCCCAACACTGCCTTCAGAGGATGACATTGATGAGAATGAGATCGACGTGCCAGGATGGGAAGAGAAGCGTCGCTATCTTTTTGGCCTGGAATTGGCTACCGACTTTATCAAGATCATCGTCTACACCATCTTTTTCACCATCTCGCTGACCTTTATCGGACTGCCAATGCACATCATGCGCGACGTCTACCTCACTTTTGCCTCGTTCACAAAAAGGCTCCAGGATTACAGCAATTACCGCAAGGCGACCCACGATATGAACAGCAGATACCCGGATGCGACTGCGCAAGAGCTTGGAAACGAGAACACCTGCATCGTATGCAGAGAAGCTATGGTGCCATGGGAAGAGACGCAACAGCAACCTGGAGGAGCTGCGGCACCACGGAGGTCGATCAACGAGGGATTGAGAGCGAAGAAGCTTCCTTGTGGACACATATTACATCTTCGCTGTCTCAAGGCCTGGCTCGAGAGGCAACAGGCTTGTCCTACTTGTCGTAGACCGGTCATTGCACCTGGTCAGCCTCAGCAAAGTGCTGCTGCTGCGGGGAATGCGCCAGTCAATGCAGCGAATCAATTACCTGGAGCTCCTGCGCAAGACAACGTTCAACCGCAAGCGGATGCCGATGCCGCGCAAAACGCACGCCGACGAGAAAGGCGCAATAGGATGCGCTGGTTGAACATGGGGCCTGTGCGTATCGGCTTTTACAACGGACCAGCACATCAGGTACCAGATGCCATTCGTCAACAGCAAGGTGGTAATGGGGCTGCAACTGCTGGCCTGCCTGCTGCACAAAGTGGTCTGAGATTACCCTCTCGGACACACCATCTAACCAACCAAGACCACATAAGAGCGGTCGAAATGAGGTTAGTAGAGCAAGCGAATAATATGCAGATTGAGCAGGCTCAACTTGCAACGCTTCGATCGATGGAGGCGGAATTGGCTCGTCTAAGATCGCAAATCTCTCACGCTACTACCAGCAATCCACAAGTCCAAGGATCGAGACTGTTTCCTATGCAGCAGAGATGGAATGGTATTCAGCCATTCCCACAAGCGTATCAGCCCATGCCTGGACAGCAACCGCTCGGTCCTGGGCATGCCGATTTGCCTCAGGGCATGACTGTTCCTGAAGGCTGGTCTGTTCTTCCGTTGGAGCGTGTGAGTGGACAGGTGCCAGCTGGCAATGGCATGCCACAGGTAAATCCGGCGGCGAGAGGCCCGCCTGTGGGGACGCAGCCGGAGATCGGACCGCAGAACGTTCCACGACCTCAGGCTCCAACTGGCACGTCAGCCACGGTTCCTTCACAAGTCACTCAGACCACCGCATCGACCGAGGCCCCTCCAATATCTGGTACTGAAACAAACTCGACGCCGCCGCAAAATGGTCAGGCGCACTCGCATTCGCACACGTATCCGCAGACTGGAGTTGACGAATACGGACTGCCTACAACGGCTCAACCGAGACCTTCAGAGCCTGCGGCGACTGCACAGCCCACCACTCTCGAACCATCTACCACAGAAGTTCCAACGCCACATTCATCCGTGAGCTCGATCACGCAGCAGCTGTCGCCATCAGCAGAGCAGCCTCAACTCCAAACGCAGCCTCAACCACCCCCGTGGGTCGAACCGACAGGCTGGAGCTTCGGCGACGAGCAGCAAACCTCAACTACCTCGAACCCAGCAGAAGCGTCAACAACCGCACCTCCATCTGCGACATCTCAACACGATACCGTGGCTGGAGAGGACATGCCAATGACGTCAAACAGTCATACAGAGCCGGCAACGAGTGCAGAGGACGGACAGTCGACAAGCGAAAACGGACACGCAGACAAAGGCAAAGGCCGCGCCGTTGAGGTCGAAGGTGTAGCAGATGAAGAGGCATAGTTCTATTCATCTTCTCAGACGAGCTGGAGTATCGTTCTTTGACGAAAATAAGACCCTCGTTTATTAAACAGGACTTTCATGGAAGAACAAGACTTTCGTTGAGGAAAGGAGGATTCTGAGTGCAAAAGCCAAAAGCATAGCAATAGAAAGTGAGCAGCATAGCGTTGGCGTTCTGGGCTTGATAAGGTACGGTTACTATCACTGTTACATAGCGGACTAGGTGGAATGATGGTCAGTCTTTGCTCATTCGTATTGGTTTCTAGACTTGTTGTGATCGGTAACGTTACGAGCGTGGTTGTAGTCTAGCGTTGAGATGTGGTATGGCTTGACCCTGAGAAAAAAGCCCAAGTGTCGAGCAGTGATTCTGTAATGAGGTAAGCTAAGGTACTCTCGTTCCATCGTGGCCAACAGGATAATGTCCAACTTCGTCGATCGAACGGATAAGTACTCGTTTCAGGTCAACGAGGTCGAGAGCCTTGGTTTTGGGAAAGTAGTGTTGTAATTCTTCATGTCAGAGCTCTGTACAGTACTCAGTTGCATATCATGCAGTCTTATATACATGCATTCCATCCATCCATCCGGGCCGGTCAAGCTATACCAAAAGCCAATCATGCATATGTGCAAGTATCTCGCTGTATCATGAAACATCCCCCTCTCCCTTATCATTTAATTCACTAAGATGGCCCCGCGGTGTACCTAGGACCTGCCTCGCTCTCTCCTCTCTCACCTCTTCGATCCCTATACCCAGCGCCGTAGCCTCTCTATTCCGCAGGAAATACTCGATCCTCTCGTCTTTGGCCCTCTGGCCCGTCTCTTGCCTCACCCTCCTCAACTCCTTAGCCGCACGATCGTGCATCGCGTCTCGTGAAGCCAGGAACCGTTCCCCTTCGTGGTCTGCCCGGTTGTAGTTCCATGAACTACCCACTGCGGCGAGGACTAGGACCATTGATATAAATGCGCTGTTGGACATGTACACGGGTCCGGATTGTGTGTTCTCGCCGCGGGCCCGCCAGCGCTCCCAGTCTTCCCATGTTGCGTTTGCCCAGATGTGAGGATCGCTGTGGTCGCGCCAGCTGCTGAAGGGTCCGGGGTTGGGTGTGTTGCTGTGTCTGTAGCCGTGAGATGCCGTCGCGAGGTCGGCTTTGCCGGCCCAGCCTGCGCCGTATTGGTCGTAGGCTCGTCGCTTGGAAGGGTCTGAGAGGATGGTGTGGGCTGCTACGACGAGGCGGTAGCGCTCGAGTTTCTGAGTGCAG
>Ga0058704_10000679_pt1 | contig 16845 bp, 16 predicted proteins | sample AgamicMgSfe_FD_71363 | JGI IMG/M metagenome (GOLD analysis project Ga0058704, IMG submission 71363) | Agave microbial communities from Guanajuato, Mexico - Mg.Sf.e | ecosystem: Host-associated > Plants > Phyllosphere > Phylloplane/Leaf | place: Guanajuato, Mexico | collected 2012-05-30
GTGCCTGAGGGGGTGCAGGTGGTGGTGTTGCAGCTCGAGATCCCGCTGGATGTGGTAGGTTGTATCACTGTTCTGGTTTGAAGGTAAAATCTAATGATGAGGGTGTGAACAGGTCCTGCATAATCTACGCATAGCGAGTGAGGGCGGCAAGCATGTCATTCTGAACCCAGCGCCGGCACTCGTACTCCCAGAGTCTGCATACGGAGACATCGACACGCTGATCATGAACGAGACCGAATCTGCGATCCTAGCAGGGTATCCTTCAGGTGAGACGAATCCGCAAAGCCTCGCCTCCGATTTCCTGCGCAAAGGCGTCAAGGACGCGGTCATCATCACTCTAGGCGGCCAAGGTCTGGTCTACGCCACCGCCTCCGGCGCTTCGGGTCATGTGGCGGCAAGGCAGGTGAAAGTGGTCGACACGACCGCGGCGGGGGACACGTTTGTGGGAGCTTACGCGGTGCGACGAGCGGAGCATCTAGGTGGCGAGTTCGATCACGAGGAAGCTCTACGGTTTGCCACGCTGGCCGCTTCGAAGACGGTGGAGAGGAGCGGCGCCATGGCCGCGATTCCGTATCTGAATGAGCTATAGACATGCGAACCTCCAACGTCAGCCAAGAGGCGAAAATCCTCACGAACTATTCTAGACGACTGCGTCATGCCTTGAATCCACCTGGAGCATATCTGCGATCGACGGAGTGACCGCCCCGCCCACAGCTGTATCAGGAGATGTTGAGGAAGGTTCGCTTGCTCCATTGCCCGCTGCGACCGGGACTGGCAACCAGGACGAACGCCGACGATCCGACCAGCCGGAGCTGATGCTCGAATGTTTCTGCGTGCCCTCGACGACACTGTCGGTCTGTGTCGACAAAAGCGGTCCGCTCCCTGCGCGCGGTTTGACCAACGTGGTGTCGTCAGATGCCTGGATGGCGGGCAGGCGCATGCAATGGCTCGGGACTTCTCTCTCCTGCGTGAAGCGCGGGAACAGTTTCCCGATCAACGGTTTGAGGGCGAGGAGTGAGGCGCAGATGATGCCGACGTTCGCTTCCACCACCGACCAGATGATGGCCCACACCCCAGACGCGACGAAGTTGCCCCGGTTGGATGTGACCGTGACCAGGACCAGTCGGGTGACGCTGACCGCACAGACGAAGAAGCCCAGGAGGAAGACGAGCATCATGCTGGCTTTCTGCTTTCGTGGGAGATGGAGCGCGCTGATGGCTGGCATGGGCAAGAGCAGGATCAAAAAGTCCAGTCCGATATCGATGCCGGCCACCGACTGCCAGTACATCTGCGCCGAAAAGCATTCACCCGTGAGATGAGGGTTCCACAATTTGGCCACAGGATGACAGCGGAAAGTACCTCCAAACACCGCCCAACATGCGGCTGGCGGGAGGAGCGCGAGCAAGAAGTAGCACAAGCCTCGCGTCGTCCGTCCGCTGAAGATGCGCAGATACTGCATCAAGATGGAGGCCTTTGTGACATTCACCGTGGCAGCCCAGAGGTTGTTATTCGCGACGATCAGCTTCGTGAGAGCCGCGGCATTCGCACCATGGCTGTAAGCGCCGATGCCTTCGCGGACAGCGACCGCAACGATGCCACACATCGCCCAGGACAGGACCTGCTCATCATGCAAATTAGCGTCCGAGCCGATGCCAATTGGTCGTAGGTATTGACGGGCGTACGAGCGAGAGCAGGATGACATAGTCGTCGAAGCCGAGACAGCGGACGATTCTGCAGCGCGTGAACCACCTCAGTGCGACGACGGTGGTGGAGAGGATGGAGCATGCGATGGCCGGACTGAGCGCTTGCCAGCCGATATCCCTGGCGCCGAAGTTGACAGAGGTGGGCGAGTCGGCGCCGGGTACGGTAGGCGTGGGCATGGTTGAAGGGGCTTCTGAGGAGGAGAGCAGCGGCACTTCAGCATGAGTCGGCTGGCGCAAGCGTGTACTGGCACGACATCGTGAGAGGAAATGTTGGTGAGGAGGAGAAGGCAGCGGTCATGCTGGCATTGCGGATGACGTCCCAATCAAAAAGCTTTTCTTGCGCAAGCCGAGCAAGCAGTTTTGGCATGAAAGACAGGATCTGATTCCATCTTTCAGGATTGGGATCCTGCGCGGGGAAGGACAAGAGTTGATGAGATCTGAGGCCTGGCATTCTTGCTTACTCCGGCGTTTGTCGGCCAGCGGATATGAGTGTTGTCAGTGATGTGGAGGGTCGGGACCTCGGTAAGGTTTGCGGATGGCTACGGGTCGCACACAGATCCAGACGGATGGGAGGGCTGGAGATGTGTATTGGAGAGGAGGTTTTGACGTTCGAAGAAGTCTGAATTCCCTTCTGCCCCTTTTCCTTAGAAGCTGCGACGTTAGATGTCGTAAGGTGTTCCGGATCCGTATTGTTGCGAGTGTCTGCTGTCTCTGATGGTGTTTGTCCAACCGTAGCACCTTGTCTGAATGCACCAGAGTAGTAACAACCACATATCCCGACCGAGGTTGTAGCAAATTGTTTGAGGTCGACCCATCCGTGAATGTGATTGCGGGAAGCTTTGCGGAGTACAGCAGCCAGATGCTGACCTTTCCAGCGTTTGCGTTCGTACAACAATCAAATGGTGGAGTCAGATGCTTTGTCGTGCTACATTCCACGTGCCCGTCGTACATCGTGACAATTGTGCAACGAGCGGTTCATGCAAGCGTCCGGCGCAGAAATGGCAGACTGCCGGCATCGATTGGGGAGGAAAGTGAAGCATAAACCGTGTGTAACGGACACGGAGTATACCAGTTCCCCGACCGAATCAGCCTTGGGCCGCGGAGAGGGATGATGAGACGCTCCGTTTCTTCGGCACGGTCATGACGGTCTGGAAGAGGGCCATTTTCGCCTGGATGTAGGCTTGCACGACCGGGTCGTCGGGCGTGGCGGACGACGGGCGTGCTCGTCGGGATTTCTCGTTCCAGGTCTCGATGACGGATCGTTCTTCGTCGCCTAGGTACGGGTGGGAGTTGTCGGTGCCGGTGGACGTCGTCGTCGACAACGAGTCGACGGACGCTGCGGTCTTGGTCTTCTTGCGTTTCGTCGACTTTCGTCGCGGTGCGTTGGGCATTTCTGGCTGTGGTGCTGTTGTTGGATTTGACTTGGCTTTCGTCGAGGCGTTGGCTGGCATGTCGGTCAGTGATAACAGTCGACGGCTATGTAGTAGTAACAGGTATCTCTGGGGGTTGGGGAGGAGAGGATGGGGAGTGATAATAGGGCGCCAGGGGCGAATTCCACACCAACACAAGACGCCGTTTGACATTTGAGAGAAGGGACTTGGGTTTCACTACGATCAAATACCGACAAGCAAGAGTACACAAGTCAACAAGCGACACTGGTTGTGGGCACCGGGCGGTGATGGCATGACAGAAGACGCACAACAATACACACGCACATGCACACACGGTCTGACAGCCCACACCGCCCGCCGTCGCCAACCGGGACAAATCCCACTCCTTGACCCCATTTCACCAACAACAGGAAGGATGGGAATGGGATCAAGCTTCGGGCGAAGTTTGATGATCCATCGTCGCTATCACGATCAAATCATTCGATATTGGAAGGATGAAGATCTCACATCAAAGTCGCTTCCTGAATCCCGAATCCCGTCATCGTTCGGCGCTACCCCCATCTCAGAGTGTAACTCTCCTCTGCTACGTAGCTGTCACCAGCGCAAAGAAATGCCCCCCTAGCCTCCCTCAGCCGAGTCAGAGGAGGAGAAGGATTTGGGGGCGAAAGTGGCATCTTTGACAAATACCCCTACAGTATAGGGCTACATACGACATCGGAAGCTTTCATCGTTTTCTGCGAAAGATTGATGAGATCTGTCTTGCGTTGCAGGAAGCGCGACTTCGGCGGCATAACATTCTCTGCTTTTCTTTCTGAAGGCGGACCATTCCAAATAAATCTTCCGTCACAGCGTCCATACAGCGACCGACCGTAGCGCGGGTCGCCAACGCTCGGAACCGGACAGGCTGAAAGGTTTGTGGGTTGCTCTCGCCTAATAATATTATGTAGTGATGTGGAGGAGTGCGGAGGAGGAGGAGAGGAGGACCATGGAAATGTGATACGTATGTCGTCGCCGGAAAAGAAGTACGAGAAGCATGTGTAACCGAGTATACTGTAGTATGCTATGCGACCGGTTGTGATATCAAAAGGTGGTCGGCAATCCTAACGTCCACCTCTTCGGCAACATGCTACCACTTGTACAGTACCTATATGTACTCATCCCAGAACCAACATGTGAAAGAAGCTCCATGACAGATATACCAAAGAAAAAAAGGGGTGGTAATATCATTGACAGCACGATGAGCTCCGGCGGGCATGTTGCGAATTTGCAATTCCATCTTGCCTCCCACGAAACCACCTTGATGTCACTTTGTACGTGCTCCAACTTGTGGTCAACGAGTCAGCCATCTCGCACCCAGCAGTGGACTGAGTGGAGCCATTTCGGGGTGACTGATGTGATATTTCTAGTTTCTAGATACGGATTCCTAGATGTATGTAGGTAGGTAAGGTTGAGCGAGCATATGCACCCGATACGATACGCAGTGCATGGGCTCTCTACGCAAACGCCACCTTCCACCCGGATCCAACCCGCACGCCGGGATCCCTGACAACCGCATACGCCGCCTTCCCATCAGCAGCCTCGTGGAAGTCCAGCGCCACCTTCCTCGATCCAGCACTGCTCCCAGCCAACTCCTCGCTCACCTCGACCTGCGCCCGATCCTTCCACGCCCCCGGCGCATTCACCACCACGATCTTCTCCACCCGCACCTTCTCCATCGACCTGAGGTACTCCTTCGTCTTCGCACCCGGCTTCGTCACCAAGTCTTCACTCATCAGCGTCGCCGTGGCGGAGCGGTAGCTGAAGCGACGATGGATCTGCGCCCCGGCCTGGAAATCGAAACTCTCGCCATCGTCGAGGTAGAGCGTGCCGTCGGCGCCGCCGGCGTTGCCCAGCACGACGACGAGCGTGAAGGGGTCGTAGCGCATGAGGCCCGAACTGCGCCTCGGTCGGTCCCGGCGCGGGATGATGTGCCCGCCTTGCATCAGCAGCGGCAGCGTGTCCAGCGGCGTGGCGACGTTGACGTGACCCGGGCCGTCGTACGTCCAGAAGTCGAAGTAATCAAAGTACTTCTCCTTGTCGGCGAGGTAGACGTCTTGGGACTCCTGGCCTTCTTTCGTCACGGGTTTGGCCAGGAGGCCATATCCACCCAGGTAGAATTGGTCGTCGATTCCAAATCCCTTTTCGTCGCCCGGGTGCACGTAGTAATTCGGCCGGATGATCGGCGCCCCCGACGTGCTTGCCTCGTGGAATGCAGTGTACCACGCCGGTAGAAGACTGTAGCGCAGACGTATCGCTTGTGTGATGATCTGGGTGTACGGTTCGCCGGCCAGGTAAGGCTCCCTCCGTCGGGTGTCGATATGTGCGTGGCCTCGGAAGAAGGGGTAGAAAGCGCCGGCTTGATACCATCGGGTCAAGAGCTCCTTGCTGGGATTGCCGAAGAAGCCCCCGACGTCCGCGCCCGCGAACGGGAACCCGCTGATGCCCATGCTCAGCGTCATGGGGATACTGGCTTCCAAATGTGACCACTCCGCTTGGTTGTCGCCGGTCCACATCGCACCGAGTCTCTGGCTGCCGGCGTAGAACGATCGCGTCAAGATGAACGGTCGGACGTTGTGCTTATCTTCGGCCTTGTCTCTCGCAAGCAGACCGTCGTAGGTGGCATTGACGAGTGTCATGCCGTTGATGTTGTGCACGTCCCGATGTTCCCACCCACCAAAGTGCAGGTTGTCCTTCGGCATGGTCGTCTCGGGTCCGTTGAACACCGACGGCTCGTTCATGTCGTTCCAGATGAAGACGTTCTTCGCCGAGCCCTTGAACTTGTCGTACCGGAAGAGTCCTTTCCACCACTCCCGACCTTTCGGGCTGAAGCAGTCCACCCAGTAGCTGCTTCCAGGCCAGCACCAGCCTTCATACTGGTTGTCGTCCTTGTTGTGCACCGCGAGATCTTTCGACTTTAGCTCGTCGATGATATTGTAGCCGCCTTCATTCTTGATGTGAGGATCGATGATGGCCACTAGCTTACGCTCGTGCTCGTCCAGCTGCTTGTTCATGCCGATCGGGTCCGGAAAGGTCATGGGGTCCCACGTGAAGTACTTCTTACCCTCTGTATACTCAATATCGAGCCAGATGACGTCGTACGGGATCTGGTGCTTATCGAACTTCCGGTCCACATCGCGAACGTCCTCATCGGTAACGTAGTTCCAGCGGCATTGGTGATACGCGGTGGCGAACTGCTGCGGCAGCTGGCTGTAGCCAGTGAGTTCCGCATACGCGCCAATGACATCTTGGGGCTTCGGTCCGAGGAAAACAAAAACGTCCAGCAGCCCAGATTCGCTGATCCAGTGTGTTCGCGTGGTGGTCTTGCTGCCAATACCGAGGCTGAGCGGATTGGTCGAGCTCGAACTCTTGGTGATATCGATCCAGGTCTCTGCCGCATTCAGCCAGAAAACACCGACGGTGGAGTCTTTCTTTTGTGCTTGCACGAACGGAATTGATCCGTACAATGTCATTGGGCTGTCCATTTCGTACTCAAACACATCGCTATTGTAGAGCCTGTACGGCTCGCTGTGCTGGCCGTCACCACCTCGAGTCTCTTTCAAGGACAGCGGTCCGGTGTGCTCAGCGGCGCCGTAGACATGCTCGTAATCGGGGAATGCAATGTCCAATGCCACCGCTTCCGGTCCACGAGGCTTGCTATCCGTGTTGCCGCCAAACGATTCTTCCCACCACGTGCTCTCATCATCTGCCATCTCTTTGTCGGACTCAGCAACGACAGCCTCCTCGCCTTCCTTTTTCTCCTCTTCGCCCTCTTTCTTCTCCACTACCGGCTTGTCCACCTTTGAACGCCAGTGCTCAACGTTCAGCAAACCGCCGTCGTTGAACTTGATCTGCGTCTCGCCGTCGCGCTTGAAGTCGACACCGAATGGCGCATGGCGAATGACGGCCTCAAACTTACTGCCGGGCCCATACAGAACCTTGGTGGTGGCCTTGTCGGTATCTGCTCTTAACGCGGCGCCCGTACTGACAGCCGTGCCGCCCACGATCGCCCATTTCTCCGCCTCGTTGTACCTTTGCTTCTTCGCCTTGCTGTCGTGCCGAAGCGCGATCTCGCCCTTCTGCCTTCTCTCTTCGTCAATCGTCACGCGAGCAGTCCCCGACTCGAAGAAGGAGACAGTCAGTGGTAGCCGAACCGTGTCCTCTGTGTTGATGATCTTCTTTGAGACGACGCCGGTCAGGATGCCCTTGTCGAACTTGACGGAGGCGGCGTCGAGTGTATAAGGGGATTGCCAGTTGGACGTGGATGAAGCGGTGTCGGCGTAGGCGCGATTGCGTCTGCAGAAGCCGGATTGGGCACATGTCTTGAAGTTCTCATGCTTGACCATCACTGTGTCTGGTCAGACATGTTCGCTCTTCGAAGATATAGAGGTCCCCATCGATAAACAATGGATCAATGGACAGCATGCTTACCGGCCGGCGTGATGAGCGAGCATACTGCCAGACATAGTAGGATGAACCTCGTCCATTTACTGGACAGTCCATGTGAGCCCAGCATGATCTATGCCCGGCCTCACCAAGATTGTTCAGTTGTACATATAGCGGGCGTCTCCCTCAATCCATCGGTACTTTACATACAAACGGAGAGCATTCAAACAGCTGGCCGAGATACTTGAGCCTCAGGCACACGCGACCTTCGTCCCCTCGCTGCCTCTAGCCGCTTTTGGCTTGGGAGGAACGAGCCCCTCGTGATGTCACCGGTAAAGCGTTCTATGTACCTGCAGTCCTACGATTGCAGGTATATCGATTTTATCCCATATACATCGTGATCCTCGCCACGCACTTCACTCACACTAACATCGAATCTCCTAATCACCGCAACAATGGGTCTCCCCCAACACGACGACAGCCAACCCATCGCATCAACCTCCAACCAAACCACCGCCGCCCCAGAGAAAGACGCCTCCACTCTTCCCCCAGAAGCCCTCGCCCTCGCAACCAAACTCTTCGACTTCGCCCGGCAAGGCCAAACCCCCGAACTACAACAATATCTCTCCGCCGGCATCCCCGTGAACCTGACCAACCACAAAGGCGACACGCTGATCATGCTCGCCGCATACCATGGGCACGTGGAGACGGTGCGCGTGCTGCTGGACCGAGGCGCGGACGTGGATGTTTTGAATGAACGGGGTCAGAGTCCGATCGCCGGGGCGGTGTTCAAGGGATATGAGGATGTGGTGAGGGCGTTGGTAGAGGGTGGAGCGGATTTGAGGGCGGGGCAGCCGAGTGCGGTTGATTGCGCGGTGATGTTTCGGAGGGAAGGGTTGTTGGAGTTGTTCAGTCAGGTGGAGGAGGAGAGAGGGGTGGAGGTGGAGGTGGAAGCTGGGGACGGATGAGGCGCGCTGGTATATTGGGTTATTGATTTTCTGGGCGTAAGAGGTTTCCGACCGCATGCGTGTGGCGTTTTCATGCTACTTGTAATGTTATCAGGGAAAATCCCGAACCATATCCGGATTGGACTGCTCGCGTTCGCTGTCCCTGACAGGCAAGAACAGCCCTCCTTCGGCATCGTCAACTTGCTTATCCAACTTCGTGGCTAGACTTCCCACCATGGACACAACCCCAGCATCCACACGCTCCAGGAAGTCCACCTCCCGATCCGTCGTCATCAAGTAATCCCGTCGGTAGGACGGAGATGCCAAACCTGGGCTCGAAGAAATCGATTGAATCCCATGCGTTCCAGTCTCCAGATCCCGCCCGCCACCACCACCACCAGACGCGCCTGGCGCCCAACCCCACACAAACTCCCTCGCCGACGGCAACGGAGCCGTAACCGCCGTCCACACCGCCTGCGCCCTCGTCTGGAACCCCCTCCTCCGCCCCCGCAACGCCTCCTCATCATACGACGACCGTCGCCGGCGCCGAAGCCGGAGCGGCGCCTCATCGCCAGGCACGGCGATTCCAAGCCCGGTGTATCGCGCCGTGGTGTCGACGTGGAGGTTCTTGTACTTGTTCCTGCGGCGGAGTGAGGAAGAAGTGACGTGATCGGATTCGTCACTGTCCTCGTGCTCGTGGTCGCGTAGTGGGTAGTATCCTGTCGAGCGCTGTCGGCGTAACTTTTCCGAGAAACGCCACGTCGGAGGGAAATTTGCGAGGTAGAGTAGGACGGCGACGACGAGACCGAAGGTCAGGCTCCCTGCGATCAGGCCCGCAAGCCAAGCGGGTAGGTCGGGAAGATCGTACGTGGTGTTTGGTGGTGGAGAGGGACCGGGTATGGCGTTGTTCTCTGCTGTGCTCGAGCGTGAAGGGGCGATGGCGGTCGTGATGGCGGTGGCGAAGCCGGTGTTCTTGTTTTCTGGGTGTGTCATGGATAAAGTACTGTCGCTGGAGGGGTTGTAGCTCGACTGCAGGAATTTCGCAGGTACACGGTCTAACATCAAGCTGCCGTCCTCGTCATCGGGCTCATGGCGTACAGTGTGCGTGATCTTCGTAGCAGATGGCTGGGTATGCTGGACGTGGTTGGCAAGCTTGCGTTGAGTCGCTGAGTTCAGTGGCCAGTCCCAAGCGTCTAGATCAGGCATCCAATCTTGCATGGTGAGCCTACGAGCTGGTCAACAGTCTTGAAATATGCGGCGAAGGTTGTCAAGCCCGTTAGTAGCGGAGATGTAGTGACGTCTGAAGGGGAGGTGAAAATTCTTGATGAAGGGGCAAAGGTCACCTTCAGGCAAACGACAACACATTGTAAGCAAGAGTGAGCGCATTGCATACTTCACTTATCTTAGGAGCACGCAGTCCCGATTCCTCTTACACGTGACGCACCATTGACCGCAGCGGCAGACTATTCATCGTCCACCTTCGCCCTCTTCCCTTTCGCCCCACCACCTCCCTCCTCCTCCGCACCCCTCTTATTCGCGCCCTTCGCCGCTTCTGCAATCATAGCATCAACGCCAAACGGATCATCCCCTCGATCCCTCTCAAACATGACCGGCCCACTCCTCGCCTCGGTCGTTTCCGTGCCCTTGAACCCCTCCTTCGGCGCCCGACCGAGCGTCTCGAAGCGTTTGGTGCTCTGGATCTTCTCCATCGTCTCGCCACCGTCATCCTCATCGTCCTCGCCCACGTTCGGGCGGTAAATGCTATTGAGCGCATCACGCTCCGCGAAAAGGGGTTTGTCGTACGGCTGGTCTTCGTTGAAGCCGGCCGCGAAGCCGGAGCTTTGGTTGAACAGGCGGCTGTCGTACATGGCCTCTTTGCTCTGTGTGGGCTTGGCCAACCCTAACGCGACCTTCTCCGAGACATCGCGGTTCTGCTCCCGAGCCATCGTCTGCAGGCGTCGCTCGTGGCCCATGTTCTTCTGTCGCATCTCGCGTTTGGCTTCTTGCTGTCGCTCACGGCGCACCCGCTCTCGCTCACGTCGGTCTTGTTCCTCTGAGCGTTCGGGCGAACGACTGTCACTGCGCGAGCGGTCTGAGTAAGATGAGTATGAGGAGCGGCTGTCGGCGGATCTGCTTCTTGAACGAGCGTCATGAGTAGATCCGCGTCGAACGGACATGGCTGCTTCGCGCCCTTCGCGGGCCTTCTGCGCCAACATGCGGAGGTGCTCTTCCTTGGCCTCCTTCTCCTTCTCCGCCAAGCGCTGCTGCATCCGCTGGCGCTGTTGGACCTCCTCTCGTGCGTGCCGATCCGCGGTGTGCAACGCTTCCGCAAACTGCGCGAACCCGTCGTTGATTGTCACGTCCTGCAGGCCTCTCCCGTCTGCTGCCAAACGCTTGTCTAGCGGTACTGTGTAACCTTTCGGGTTCTTCCAGTTCGACACGGGTGGTGGGATCTTCCATGCTTCTTGGTCCTCGGCCGTCAACTTTCGTGGCGGAGAGTGCATGACGGGTGGAGGCGGACTGGGCGGCCCACGGGGAACCTTTTTGATCTTGTGCTTGGGTGGCTCCATCGGATCCTGTTGTCTTTGCACAATCTTCATGATGCGGTCACCCTTATTCGAGCTGTCACCCATCTGGTTGGCCGGCGTATACCGGACAAACGTTGGCTCCGGTCTTGTTGTGCCCTTGACATTCTTCGGCTTCTGCGCCGCCAGCGTACCATCTACCAGCCCCTGCAGCGCCTTCTGCGTCCGCTCCTTCGCTTCCTGCACTTCCTCCTCACTTGGCCTCTCCAAGCTAATCTCGCCAACATCGGCCCTCTGTCGCAGCGGAATCAGGTCCTTGAAGCTGGCATGAACGATCCGCTTATCGCTGTGTCCCCGTCGTGCAATCGCATCGTATCTGACCTTACCCTCCCCATCCACCTGTATGGCGAGTGCGTTGGAGGTGGAAGAAGCACCTTTACGGCCCATGTCCAACGGATATTGCGCGACCGCGATCTCTGGAAAGGCCCCCCCATCGCCAAAATCCTCGGCGCCGCGCGGTCGCCATCCCGAGCGCTGTCCGTACGGCGGTGGTCCGGAGCGCTTCACCACAAGCTGTGAAGATTCGAGTTCGCGGGCATCAATCACTCGTGGTCCCTTTTGCTGCTTGTGCGTTGGTAGTTCTTCGTCCTCGCCCGTGTATTTCGGTTTCGGCAAAGCGCTCGAAAGTGACGTACGCGTGCCAGTGAGTGCCATAATGAAGTCGAATTGCGCGGGAGGAGAGTTGTGTGCGTGGGAGGCAATTTTGCAGTGTCGCTGTCTTGAAATGTCGTGTAATTGCTGCGTTCGATTCCGCGAGTCACTTGCAATCTGGTTCACATCCCACATGACTCGTGGATGACCATTGGCCAAATTTGGAAGTACCTAGGGTTAGTGTTGGGGTACACATCATCCTACAAACTCCATGTATAATAAGTGACGGACGGATCTACAGTATAGCTATGTTTCGTGGCGACTGTTGGTAGTTGTGACCATCATCGACCGTATGGAACTGATGCAGTCGAATTAGCGAGCAAGACACCTCGATCTCGGATCCGAGCAATGTCCACAGACCTCGAAGACGAACTACAGGCCATCAACTCAATCTACGCCGTGGAGACACTGGCGAAGCTATCGGACGACTCGGCCATATATTCCCTTACACTCCCTGCTCAATCCGCCATTTCTCTGAGGATAGACTTCCCTCTCAACTATCCCAATGCTCCGCCATCCGTCTTGGGCACGCAACACGTCGGCGGAGACGTTGCCAAAGGCGAAGGTACCTATCTCGTCGAGTTGGTCCGCGAGGTCCTCGCCGAAGTATATACGCCCGGAACGCCATGTATCTTCGATCTCATTGAGGAGTCCGCGGCGAGGATTCAGGAGCTCGGCCTCGATCAGAGTGCAAAGCATACCGAACCACAAATTGCTCAAACGAACGGTCAGGACGTCCCAGCATCTGTTCAGACGGATATCGATCCTGACGGCCGCCAGCAGCCCTTGAACGAATTGGACGACCCGCCGGCATGGACTACTTCCGAAGCGGTCACGGAGAAGAAATCGATTTTCATCGCGCGTGCGGCGGCTGTGACGTCCAGCGATCAGGCGAAGCAGTTTCTCTCTCACTTACTCGCTACAGATAAGAAAGTGGCGAAAGCGACGCACAACATCACCGCCTGGCGCATCAGTGGTGAGAATGGTGTGGCGTATCAGGACTGTGATGATGATGGTGAGACGGCGGCCGGAGGGCGGGTGCTTCATCTCCTTCAGCTCATGGGTGTGTGGAACGCCATGGTGGTGGTGACGAGGTGGTATGGTGGCGTTCATTTGGGGTCAGACAGGTTCCGGCTCATCAATCAAACGGCGAGAGAAGTCATCGTCAAAGGACAGTTTGCGCCTGAGAGTGGGAAGGAGAGTGCAAAGAAGAAGGGGAAAAAGTGAGCTGGAAATCATACGTCGTCGTACTCTCGGCACGGTCACGACGCTTCGCTTCAGCGCCACAGTTTGCCTGCGAGGATCGAGAACTACCGCGCACCAGCCCGATTATACAATGAAGCGTGGATCCAGACTGGACCTCGGTGACAGGAACCCGACTGGACTGTGGCCTGGAGTCGAGCAACAATAGGACCGTAGCAATGCTCGACGCGCAGGACGACATAATTAGCATGTCAGCTCGGTTTGGCGCGGTCGGTTGGATATCAATGCTCGGTACGGCGTCGTGGATGTGCTCGGACGGGCAAGAGTACACGTACTGTCTCCTCGTGCGGCGTAGTACTGTAAGCCATGACAATGCTCCAACGAGCGTATTGACGAAGGGCACCGTCAGGGATGGTCATCCTATGAAAATACCACAAAGCATTTACACTGTGGTTCAACATCTTACCCCAGCGAGGCTGCGGCGTATATGTTTTGCATAGCCCACTGTCTTGTATGCATCGGTTTGGCGGGCAAATCGATCCGGGCGCGTCCTAGGAGGTAGTCCTCAGTTTGAGATCGCTGAACAGCCTGGACAGACTGCAGGTTTGAATCTTCATTGAGCGTCCAGGTGGCACGATGATAGAACGAGGCTTTGCTTGCAGTAGGGGTCATCACGTCAAACGTCATGTACGCGCCCAAGAACAAGTTTTTTGGCGAGTTGGTGTTTCGTGTCGTGGGAGAATTGGGTGCCTGAGGCTGTCATCGTTGCCGTGGCGCAAGGGCGGAACGCGAAGCGCCGCGTAACGACTGGTGAGGGTTCGTCCATCGCGAACCTCGCACGCAAGCGCGTCGTGCATTAGTCTCCCTGAGGGCACTTCAGTCTGTGCTCGCGAGGCTGTGAGAGAGCAGACGTTCCCTCCACCATCTTCCACACACAATCCATTCACTTACTTATCATCGTCATTCTTTACCGTATCCACTACAGACAATCGTTGAGGACTCATTGACATACATATACCTCACCAAAGGTGAAGAGACGCATCTATCAGCGTTTCCGCCCGACTCGGCACGCCACGTCGACGAGCAAGACGCGTAGAAGACACGAACTCAGATCACGCGAAATGACCACCCACGCTCCCATGGCCAGAGTGCCATTCGCACCGCTCGACAACCCACGCCTCCAGCATCTCGCCAGTGCTAAGAACCGTCAGAATGGTAATCCGACACTGCCCAATCGAGAGTTACGTGGGTGCTGTACTGACACGAGCACGTAGGCCACAACGCACGACAATCGCTCCAGGACGGCAAAACCAAAGCAACACCCCTCAAGACCGTATCGACCTCGACCAAACGCGCCTTCGAGCCGTGCATTTTCGACGAAGCCGACGGCGAGAATGTCGACCCAGCGACCCTCGACTCCCAATCCAAGAAGAGCAAACACGCGTCCTTTGACGCGCCCATCAAGCCTTTCGCCTTCACCTTGACCTCAGCCAAGTCCATGCCGCCACCACCAACCATCCCATCTCGGCTGTCGACTCCCGCCCGTGCCAACATGTCCTCTCCACGAGCCCCGTCCACCGCGCCAGCTGGACGCTCCCCGAAGCGTAAAACTGCGGGTCGACGCATCTCCGCGCCATTCACACGCATCGACCCGCCGTTTGGAACTTCCCGCATCTCTACCGGTCTGCCCTTCAGCCTCGACTCCGTTCTGGGCGGGACCTCCTCCTCTTCTGCTCCCGCTAAGAAAGACGCCGGCGCCACGATCCAAGAATCCATGCCCAAGGACTGGTTCTTCGACGTCTACGAAGACACGCCGGAAGAAGAAGCCGCGACGCTGATGGAACATAGCACGCTCACGCTGGACTTGAGCTCGGACGATGAGAGTTCGCGGAAGGAGAAAGATGATCGTGGGAAGGAGAATGTGCCTCCCGGGGACTATGATGTCCCCAGGCGCGTGAGCGTGGAGATCGTGAGGAAGAAGGTGCAGGGGGATGCGATGGATGATGGGGCGAGGTCGCCGTTGTCGGATTTGGAGGCGGAGTTGTTTGGGGAGGATGATGCTACTGCTGATGCTGTTGAGGGGGAGGCGGCGGTGACGGCTGTTGTTAAGCCCGAGGTCAAGACGAAGGGTGATTTCGTGGTGTGGGAGGATGAGGGTACCGACGAGAACGCTGCGCCGGTAATTTGAGGGCTTTCGTATTGTCTTTCTTCTAGGATTTTGCGGCTGGCGTATTGGGGATCGGGGGGAGTGTAATTGCTTCATGATGATGTTGCTGTCTTCTTATCGCGATACATGCCTTGCCTGTTGAATGAAGGGTTGATGAACTTCTGGTTGGCGGAGGGATGGGTCGGGTAGCTATTCCGTACCATGATGAACGTTCGTTTTCTTAAGGTTTACTCTACAATGGTATAGTGTACGTATCTTGATGAAGGTGAAAGACCGTTCGACACCAAGCATCATCTCCGACTCCATGCTTTGGAGGTCCATATGACAGATACTCGCACAGTGCCACCTCGTATCTCCCGTGGCTTAATGAAAGGCGGGTCCATAGTGCTGACTTTGTCGAAGTGATAGTATCGTTCTCCGACTCCACGCTCTGGCTGTTTGTATCATATATGCTCCTACAGCAGCACCTCGTACACCTCGTATACGGACGAAGGGCCGTTCGATAGTGCTAGGTTTGTCGAAGTGATGGTATCGTCTCCGACTCTACAGTCTGGTGATTTGTGCCAGATGGTCCGCCACTAACACCTTGTGCCTTTCGTCGGGTAGGGAGGTGCAGTTCAAGAGTGCCGACAATCATATTCACAGCTCTGTTCACAGCTCTGCAACATCTCGCAGGGAGCGTTGTATGTGCACAAGATGGCAAGTCATACCTCCTATCGTACGGTGAACAGCGATACGGACACACCCAAACCAAACCGCGAATCCCGGCTGCAGGACTCGGGATTCGAAGAGTTACATCAAAGAGCAACGCCTACATATTAGGACACAATAACGGCTAGAATTTGAATAAAACGAAAACTTGTTGCTTCTCTTCTACATTGGGTTAGCGTGAGTCCCTTCTTCATGAGAGCTAACTTGATTGAGACTTACTGTACGCATGTGTCATCCTTAGTGCAGGGGCCATGCTAATCTTCTCTGTATTGTTTCAAATTGACCAAATGCCCGAAGGCCCTCGTGTTTTTTTTTTTAGTCTCATATACCAAGCCAGCGAGGCCGAATATCTGCCATCGAACGCGGGCTGAAGTCCCGTCCTCTCTCCGGGCTTCCCGCAGCAGAAGCGATCCTGATTGTTGTCCGCCATCTTTTCGGTCATATCCAGCTCTAAGCCGGTGATTGATAGCATGTGTAGGCAGTCAAGATCCGTCTGCCGATGGAGGATGAGCGAGGTTCGGTCTGTACCCAGGCTTCATCGAGCATTTTGTGTCATCGACGGCCTTTACAGAGCTTCCGGGAAGCGTCCGCCATCAGGAGAAGGACAATTGCAACGCCTCGAAAGTCCCAGGATAGAATAGTGGTATCTCAAGATCATCGTTGACAGTGTATGCAACAATGTTTGTCTCCAGGACGTCAATACGTCTATTTCGACAGTTGTGTGCTCGAGGAGCTTGTCCGAGGCTGTTGCCCCATAGCCGTGTGGGGTCTCCATGTTCTGGTGCTTCTACATGTACTCGCCCACGATGAGCTGGACGAGGAGCAGCATTCCGATGATTTCTACAACCACACCATCTTGCAGTGCCTATCTATTCTACGACAGGCCTATCGAAATCGAGTTATGGCATTTCGATTAGCGGTGAGTATGGCGTTTACCCGATGAAGTGCACGTTTGTTGTGTGATTGATATACATGGACCGCCTCCACAGACGTTGCTCAGGAACGGCCGCGTCAAGCCAGAGGTCTTAATTATGAGCTATTATACAATGTACACTGCATTGACTA
>Ga0058704_10000681_pt1 | contig 16822 bp, 12 predicted proteins | sample AgamicMgSfe_FD_71363 | JGI IMG/M metagenome (GOLD analysis project Ga0058704, IMG submission 71363) | Agave microbial communities from Guanajuato, Mexico - Mg.Sf.e | ecosystem: Host-associated > Plants > Phyllosphere > Phylloplane/Leaf | place: Guanajuato, Mexico | collected 2012-05-30
CAGAGGTACAAGAGTAAGCGAAAATCTATCTTCTCGTCTTCTCCAAGCACCGAAGTACAACATGACTTCCCTCACAATCCCAAAAGACGCGGTCCTCCCGCCAGGATCCCTTATCCTCGTCACAGGCATCACAGGCTATATCGGCGCCCATATTGGCTACCAGCTCCTCCAATACGGCTACCGAGTCCGTGGCGTCGTCCGTGATCTGACCAAAGCCCAACCTCTGACGACGCACTTCCACGCCAAGTACGGCACAACCGTCTACGAAAACTACGTCTGCGTCGACCAAACCATCCCAGGCTCTCTCGACGCCGGCCTCAAAGACGTGACCGGAATCATCCACGCCGCCTCCGTCGTTTCCCTAAGCGGTACCTACTCAGCGGTTGTACCGCCTTCTCTAGCCTTTGCCGAAAACGCCATCGCTTCAGCGTACAGCAGCCCAAACGTCAAGCGCTTCGTCTTCACCTCCAGCGCCGCCGCGACTCTCCACCCCGTCCCTCCCAACGAAGCAGTCCACATCGGGGCCTCGACCTGGAACGACTCCGGCATCGCTATAGCGCAAGACACCACAATACCAGACTTCGACCCCCGCAAACCGCGCGCCGTCTACGCCGCCTCCAAAGTCCTCTCCGAGCGCGCGGTCTGGGCCTACGCAACCGCACACGCCGCCCGACGACCTGATATCGTCGTCAACACCGTGTTGCCCGAGAGTAATGCCGGCCCGCCGGTCATCGACCAAGGCGGCTGGAACACGTCGCTGCGGTCATTTACGGCTGAGTTCCACGGCGGGGCGCACGTCAGGTCTTATCCGAAGCATTTTGTTGATGTGAGGGATGATGCGAGGCTGCATGTTGCTGCGTTGTTGCATCCTGATGTGAAAAGTGAGAGGGTGTTTGCGTTTGCTGAGGCGAAGAATGCGGAGAGGGTTTGTGAGGTTTTGGGTAGGGCGTTTCCGGAGAGGAGGTTTGATTTGCCTGGGGGCATGGGTGAGGATTTGAGTGTTATTGAGGGTAAGGAGAGGGCGGAGGGGTTGCTTAGGTGGCTTGGTAGGGAGGGTTGGATTGGGTTGGAGGAGTGCTATGCTGAGACTGGACGGGCGCTGTTGGAGTATGAGCAGAAGAACAAGGTTTAGAGATTTCGCTTGATCTTATAGAGGCATGAGGGTAAGATAGATAAAGACTTAATATTTCATGTCATGAATTAATTGATGCATTATCCAGTATCTACTCAATCTAGCTGGTGTAGACGAAGAACGGGTTATCCTTGTCGCTGCGATCAGCAAACGCCATCTTATTCTTCAGATCAACACGCTCCTCCTCGCTCATGGCCGCCAATGTAGCAGCATTCTTCTTGTTCAGCCTCAAGTTCATCCATCGCAGGATCATAATGACAAAGCACAAAGCGCTCAATGTTGCGACGATGGATATCTTACCGCTGATGTAGCCAGGAGCTTCCTTGGCCTGGAAAGTCTGCGTACCAAGGATATTGCCAACAGCGAAGCAGACCAACGTCAAAGCGTTGGTAGTGACCTTCTTGCTGTGACCCGCAAAATTAGATGCATTGTAAGCAAGCATCAGCATGAACGCTGCACCAAAGGTACCGGTCAAGAAGGAAGCAACAAGGAGACCGGCTTTGTTCATTGGGTGTCCGCCTGGGTCGAGACCGATCATCAGACCTGCGCCGAGGATGGTGGGTAGAGTGCAGACGAGCATGACCGAAGTGCGGTCGTGGAGTTTGTCTGATAACCAGCCGACGAAGAGAACGCAGACGACTCCGACCGCGCCGGCAGGCATGGACATGATCAGGGCTTCGCGCGAGGTGTAGCCGAATGTCGTCAGTAGGATCGAGTTGAAGTTGCTGAGACCACCGTTTGGAATCGAGGAGAGCATGGTGCAGACGCACACGAGCCAGACACGTGGGTCCTTGAACGTCTCGATGATCTGGTCCTTCTTGAGGTGGTTGTTCTGCGTACCGGATTGGTTGTCCTTGGTGCGGAGCAGAGCGGCGACTTTCTCGGCGTCGGTAAAGCGCTTGGCTTTGACTGGTGAGTCGGGGAGGAGAATACCGACCATGGCGCCGATAATGATGGTCATGACGCCGATGGCGAGGAAGAAGATGCGCCAGCTGGCAAAGTGTGCTTTGCTGAAGGAGACACCGTAGGCGAGGGCGCCGCCGAAGATTTGGGTCAAGCTGTTCATTACGTAGAATGTGGACACGCGGCGACCTTGTTCGTTCTTCTTGTACCACATGCTATCACTGTGTCAGCTCTTGCTTTATAGGTTGTTGGAAGGTCGTCGTACCTGATGATCAAGACCAGGATTGGAGCGACACAGGACTCAAAGACACCGAGAAGGGTACGGCAGATGGCAAGACCGGCGTAGGAAGTGCATGCAGCGTGGCACATGAGGATGACACCCCAGAGCATGATGTTGGCGCTGAGGTAGAAGGAGAGACGAGCGATCCTCTGAGCAAGCCATTGAGTTGGGAACTCTGTTGCAAGGAAACCTGGGTATGACAATCAGCTTGAGGTACACAGATAGCGAGACGTCAGACGTACCGATATAAAACAACATAGACAAGTTCGAGTAGTCTTGTCCCTTGAGGTGTGTGTCTGCTCTGATACCCATGACAGCGGTGTAACTCAACGTCGTCTTGTCCAAGAACTGCAGAAAGTATACGGCAGCAAGGAGTGGACAGATGGTGAAGTCGATCTTTCGGAGAAGTTTACGAGTAAGAACTGGATCATCGAGGATGGCTTGTCCTTCGATGGCAATCTCTGCGGCTCTTGGGTGGTTCTCGAGGAAAGCGAGCGCCTCGTCGGCATCTTGCAATGAAGCTACGACGACCTCGCCCGCAGATGCGATGGAAGCATTGCGGCCGTCAAGGTTGGCGAAAGGTTGCTTGATGTTGGTACTGGCAGGATTCTTCTCGTTGATGGAAGACATTTTGAATGTCACACGATGAGAATATAAGGTGCCAGAGGAGGGTATTGTGTGATATCAAAATATGGAAAGAGAGGATCGACCGACCTTTAGTACTCACATGGAACATCATATCGAATTGTATCTTGGTACCTCAATAGATACAGGATCGGCGAGCTAAAGCCGGCACCCATGGTTCTCGAAGAATCAGACATGTTGATATCAAGGGTATGTCGCGCGTCTGCTTGCTCATGCTGCAGAGAGGGGCTGATAGTGTCGAAACGTCTTGGCGCGATTCTTTGGACGTGTTCGTTGGAGAGGATGAGGTTTACAGGTAGTCATGCCGCAGGCTTAGAGTGAGATAGAGGCAACGACCTTCCCGTTTAGGCAAGAGGAAGCTGGGGGTTTGAAAGAAGGGAGACGATCCCGCATGACTCGCCGGAAACTGCCCGCTCAATTGCACTTGATTGCACTTGATTGCAGAGCCGCGGAAGCATATCTAAACTATCTGGCGTCCATTCACGATAACACAACCAATGATATGGTAGATTTGGGCGTGGGAGACGTTTCATTGTTATCGTGAACCATTCAGCACGTGGCCGCATGATGATCACAGAAGAGATGTTGTATCTTGACGAAGGCGGAAACGTAAAATGATGATCGGAGATGTCAATGTATGACCACCAGATAACGACTGAACTGCAGGTACTACTGAGTAAGGTAATTCATTAAATACCATCGAGAACATCCGTATGGTAAATTCTGCCTGCTATCTCTTCGAATGCTACTCCATATGCTCAATGAAAAAAGCACTGCGAGACTGCGGCTTGTAGAACGGAGCCAGCCCTATACCCTGCGCTATTGTATCCCGACGTGATATCGGATCCGAATCGGCTGTGACTTAGTCGACATCTCTCAGTCCAGCTCAATTACCTCTCTCTCGGTGATTTTGATTCCTCCGCTCGTCTTGTCTCCTGGTCTGCCACTTTCAGGTGTGTCATGCTTTGGCTCCCAAGACCCATTCTTGTGCACGACAATAGTCCTGGTGTTGAGCATCTTACGCTTCAGGAGTTCTTCTCTTACTTTCACCATGAACTCATCCTTGACCAAAGATACCGGTCGAGCATCACCTCCGCAGATTGGACACTTCCACATATCTGCTTTAGTGTAGCCAGGAACCTTTTGAGAGATTGGTCGTGTATGCAAGAAAACGTCAAGATCGAAAGGCTGTCGGTGTGTGCAATGTAGCCCTTTGACAGGGATCTTGAAAATTTCGGACGATGAGAACGGTTCAGTAATAGTGATGGTGACTGTAGGGTCGACAAGTACGAGATCGTCATCGTTACCGTCTTCTGGAGAGCCGACATTCAGGGATTGCTTGATGGAGTCTACGACTTCCGCATAGGTAAGTGGTGGTCGTGACAGACATTCCGCTCTTGCTTGTTCTTCGCTGCGATAAGTCACCCCCTCGAGCGCAAGCGCATGGCGGAGATCTTGGTCATCATCTGACCGCCGATTGATCGAGACTAAAAGTGTGTTGGTGCCGACTTTCACAAAATCAGTCACATCCACGGGAGCAAACTTGTGGTGTGAATCGATTTTTGGATAGGTCAAGCTTGTGCCGTTGAGACTGTAGTAGACGTGTGGAGGAAACGATGATTCTTTCACGACCCAATCTGACTCGTTTGGCGTAGGATTGGATGAGGCCGACACAATGGCACAGCAGCGTAATCTGAAGCTAAGGCTGGTACCTGATGGTATAGCCTTGCTGCCGATCTTTGGAGAAGCTCGTCGGTCAAACTCATCTTGGGTAACGTCGAATTTGATCTGCTGACTTGCAGGTGTTGTCTTGAGTGCTTGAGGACTAATCTTGAAGCTCGCAACGTAGCGATAGACCCTTTTGGTGTTGTTGACCACCGCCACTTTTGGGTTGGCTGAAGATGGCATTGCTTGATTCTGAATCTGATTACGTCTTGATGCAAGTATAGGTACCTGTATTTGTTGACCAAGTACTGGCAGTTGCTGATGGGGAATTTGAATGGGAAGGTGCGATGAAGCACGTTGTGCGGCTGTGAAGCCTACTGTTGTTGCTTCACTTGGCCGGAGTGTCGGGGTGAAAAGCGTAGTTTTGTCGTTGATTCCATCGGCAATGGAATGCAAATGCATCAAGTGCTGAGCTTGCGAAGGATTTGCTCTTGTGTAGCAAGTTTGAAAGAACTTGTATTCGTTAGCGGCAAGTTCAGGTGGATATGCGTTGATTGCTGTTTGCTGAAGAGCTAGAAACCTCGTCATGGCCTCCTCAGCTGGTCGGCCCGTGTCGACCCCCCAACTATGCCGTAATAGGTAGCCAAAGACCAGTCTCTGAAGGCATGGTGACATGATCTTACATCGCTGGACAAGATCATGCGGCAGAGGTAGGAGCTTGGTGTCTTTACATATGCTCTCATAATCGAGGATGAGCTGGGTCAGAAGACTAAGGCAGGTTCTGATATCGTGTACCAATCGTTTCGATAATTTAAGATCGAGGCCACACAAGCGAGTGTAGGAGGCTGGAAATGATACTGAGAAATCAATGAATCGTGGGCTTAGATCTTTCGTCTGGCCATGTACACGATCCAATACAACAAACAGCTGAGGCGGTATACCAGTAGCAGGTGCTGGAGCAGGTCCCGCTTCCGTGGCATATCGGCGGCAGGAGAGGGTGTTCTAGATATCCCGGTCAGTCAGACTACATGTACACAGAATGTCGTGAGCCGTTCCACTGACGTACCAGAACCAGGTAGAAGATGTCGCTCGCTTGGACCGCTTCGGTGAGACTCTGCATCCTATAGCGCTCGAGAGGAAGTAGTTGAATGTTTGCACCGGCTAGCACGTTGTCGTAACTTTGGAGCATCCGTAGGCATCTGGACTGAGAGAAAGGATGTTCATCGGTATCTCCTTGTGTCAACATCGTCGGATACTGAGAAGGCGGCATTGCAGCCAATGCGTTCGGAAGTCGTACAGCTTGTGAACTGCTGCGACGAGGCGAGAATGAAGGAATAGGTCTCGTTACAGGAGGTTGACGAGATGATGCCATGGTGATGTACTTTAATGATCGCGAAGAGTTGTATGAAGATATATGGTCTAGGTGAAGTAGGATGGTCGACGTGCGATGTGAGAGCTATCTTGAGGTCTTGAAAGTTGTACTAGTGAGTTGAAGAAGAAATCAAATACTGGTACTTCTGTTGTCTTTTCAAGGATGTACGAATAGTGGTATTCTTGTCACTACTGTCCTCCTCCTTCGATTTAGCATGATTTACTTTGGCTCTGGCGCATCAAAAGATTGAATTGGCCGGTGTCACAAATCGGGCGCGCGCAGAAGCCGATGGCCAGATTATGTCAGGTATTTGGCATTGAGTGATTCTATGATCCTGCTATTGATATTCCTCGATGTCGGTTCCATTGGAACGTCAGTAAAGTAAGTTGACAAGTGACTGTTCCAATAGAGAGGAAGGACAGCGCACCGTGCGAGTTGAGGTGAAGTGGAAGAAACAAAAATAAATGCATGAAGTTGAACGCGTCTGGCAAGAGCGACCGCCCGGTTTTATGCGAAGACCTATTACTACAACATCGACAGCCTTGATTCACTATACCGCATACCACATCCAAATGACACGTCTTTGACTCTCCAATTGCCCTTCATCGACTTCAATTGTTACGAGCTTGGTTTCCCATGTCGAACGAGTGACCGATCACCGACATTCATCAATCTTGTACTCTCGATCTCCGAGCCGAGGTCAGCACTGTTCAGCACGAAGTCTGTGTCTCACTTCCGGAAACCAAACCGTACATGTACTGACACCTGCAGGCGGCAGAACCCAATGTAGCACTGCATCTCGCGACGGTAACGGACCGTTGTACTTGTGCTGTAGTTCCTTCACATCTGCATTATCCCCCAGCCGCTTAATATCCTGTCATACCTTTAATCAGGTACAGCAGCCTCGCAAGCAATTTGGACTGCGTTGTACTCTTCCTCCTCGGAGCTTCACCTCGTGCTCAGAAACATATACTCACTCTCTCCGGATCCAGACTCTCAGCTGTGCTACTCCGCTCGCCATCAACGTTGAAAAACGTCACGAGTCTCAGGTTGACGCAAACCTTTCTCAAGACAGTCTCACCGGCTTTTCAGCGTCGCGCAGTTTCAAGATCAACAGTCTTTTGTGTCATTCTTCTCCAGCTTGAAATGTTCAAGTCGTGATCTCGCTGTCGTCCTTCGCTGAGCGATTCTCAACACTTGCGCGACAGCTGCTTCACCTATACTGCAAACATGGCGAGCAGACAACACAATGACGCCCAATCAGTCCCTCCGGGTTCTATTCTTCTCGTAGTCCGTAAGTACAGCCAGAAACATATAGTCGCGAAGCGGCTCGACACGCGTCATCGATAGTGAAACTGACAATGAATTCAGACGACTTTATCGCACGCAGTCCGGATGAATTGACACTCGCCAAAGGAGACAGAATTGAGCTGATTGAAAGAGACGACGACTTTGGCGATGGTTGGTTTTTGGGGAGACACATGAACAATGGCAACACTGGTCTCTTTCCCGAAGGTGAGTTGATACAAGCTCCACAAATCTCCTCCCGCGCGCAAAGAGTACATTGCTGAAACACACCCATCAGTCTATACGACACCCGCACCAAAAGGTACTCTTGCGGCCACTGCGGCGTCGCAAGCTGCTGTAAATCAGGCTCAACGACGCCCTGCGAGCGAAGATCACAAATACTCGGCAGAGTCAAAGCAGAGCAACTTTGCAAGATACTCAGCCGACTCTATCGCGACTCATCGACCGTCGACAGCAAGCGCTCAGCCATCACCCAGGATCTCGCAACCTCCGCCAACCTCACCTAATCAAGTCATGACTGAGACACTCAGCGTCATCGACGAGCACATCACCGATATGCACACTCCACGACAGAGCCACCTCGCCTTGCGCCCACACCAACTCCGCGACTCAACCAGTATTTACGGCTCCGAGCCAGACAGGCGAGCCTCGTACATCAACGGACACGAAACTGACGAGGAAGAGCAGCAAGGTCATTCGGAAACAGAAGTCGCAAACTGGTCTCCTGAGAAAGTTGCAGAGTATCTGGAGGACGTCGGTGTGGAGGCACAACATTGCAATGTCTTTCGCGAGCAAGAGATATCCGGAGAAGTGCTTTTGGCCATGGAGCAGTCCGCCATCTTTATCAAGGAATTCGAGCTCGGCTCTGTAGGACGCCGTTTGAAAACCTGGCAAAAGATCAAGGCACTTCAGGAGGAAGTTCGAGCCGCTAGCTACCCTGGGGTTCCTCGCAGCGTCTCTGACTATTCTGCCAACGGTGACGATCATGCAGAGGCTACGAGGGCTAGAAGCGCTTCAGCCAGCAATACTCAGTTCCTTAGTCCAACAATGCGCGCTGTGCCTGGAAGTCGGAGCAGTACTATGCCATACTCCAATGGCTCACCTTCTCCCAATGCCAACCCTTCTTTGGCCCGCCCAGAGAGCACCGTAAGACCTTCGGCGCAAAGCATCCGGTCCATGAATCACACGAGAAGACATTCTTCAATCGGATCAACCGCTTCAATGCGTGAATCGGTCTCTGTTCGTGATGCCCCAAGCCATCGCAAGACACCGTCAATGGATCACACATGGTCGATGAGTGGTGAAAGCTTTACGAGAAGGGCGTCGGGTTATTCGCCAGGCAAGTCTGGACTCGAGAATTCTGCTAGCACAAATGATTTGGATCGTGGATACTTTTCTGGCAACGAAGTCGACAACAAGCGAACAAATCGCCGGAGTGTACTCCAGAAGAAATCTATGACAGGCGCAACGCACTCGCGTACACCAAGCGGAGCGACTGACGCGGAAGCTACTAACTCGCAATTACCTTCTGCCAAGATGGACTCTCCACTGTCTCCAATGATGGCTGGCTCCTCCGGATTTGGCAAGATGAGAGGACTCCGATCTGTCAGCAGTCCGAAAGCATTCGGCAAACCATTCAACACCTTCGAGGCACCCTCATCTCCCGTTGTGACAAAGCTAGAGTATGGACAGACACCTGGTTCCCCGGCGTTTGGAAGTGCGGGATCTTCAGTGAATCAGTCCCCGTCTGCAAGCACTCACACCTTTTCGTTCTGGAGCAAGCCAAAGACCACTGGCCTTCGTGTCGCTTCTGATGCAGTCACGCAGAGCGAAAAAGCTGGCTTGGCCAAACAATCTCCAGTCACTTCGCCAGTCAGGACAGGCTCGACAACACCCTCAACAGACACTCACTCTCTCGATAATCAAAAGTCAGAGCCCTCGAGATTGTCCACCGGCTCATCGCAGAACGTTGCATCCACCACGCCTGTCATGCCTCCAGCAGCACGCGCTCGTCCTGTCGCTCGCTCAAAGAAAGCCACCTCTGCTTACACTCGCGGGTTGGAGAAGAAAGGTCCAGCCGAACAGATTGCCGGTTGTGATTACAGCGGATGGATGAAGAAGAAGTCAGCCAGTCTTGTTGGATCTTGGAAGCCCCGCTTGTTTGTTCTGCGAGGTCGCAGATTGTCCTACTACTACTCCGAAAATGACAAGGAGGAAAAGGGACTGATCGACATATCGAACCACCGCGTGCTACCAGCAGAGAATGACAAGATCACTGGTCTGCATGCACAACTGACTGGAGCAGCCTCACCAACTTCATCAGAATACGCTTCCTCGTTACAGACATCGGCAGGAGCCGACAAGACAGCTCGTCCATCACCAAACCCACAGGCTGACACGGGTCTGTTCATTTTCAAGCTAGTTCCACCACGCCAGGGTCTCAGTAAGGCTGTCAACTTTACAAAACCAGTGGTGCACTACTTTGCAGTAAACAGCCGTCAAGAAGGAAGACTGTGGATGGCAGCATTGATGAAGGCAACAATTGACCACGACTCTTCCGGCAAGGTTGAGACCAGCTACAACCAAGAGACCATCTCATTGGTCAAGGCACGAGCCAGGATGGAGCGACCACCGGCATTGAAGGAAGGCGAAGATGTTAGCTCAACGGACATTGTCGGCGACAAAGAAAATCAGAATAGTCTCGAAGGACAAGGTCTAGGCATAGGGGGCCTTGATGAAGCTCCAATCCCAATCGAGGTACCAATCGAGGATGCCATCGGCGGAGCAGAACCGGATTCGCAAGACCAGCCAAACAGAGGCAGCATCGGTCCTGACAGTCTGAGTGGAAGCTTGAAGAACAAAGAGGCTACAGCACTGATATCATAGGTTGAAGACGTGCTGTCTAGTCTTGACTGTAAAAATAATTAAATGATCCATGACTTACTACGCGGAAAGAGAACAAAGTTGGAGCAAATGACGACTTATGAGGAGGATATATAAGAAGGTATCAGACCTCGATATCCCAGGCTAGCTCTTATTAAGATGCATCATGTCTTGTAGTATTTATTTCAGGCATATAGCATTATCACAATCCAGCGCAATTGTTCTTGTACTCCTTTATCATTCAGTACTTTGCCTGGTCAAGTTCACATGTGAATTACTGTCTCTTGGTTATACAATCTCAACCTCAACCTCAACAACACTTTTGTACCTGTACCATCGATTTGACGTGTTATAACTCACGACTTGGTGACGTTCCGAGCGCGACAGCGGTCGTACCGAGCTCAAACGCTGGGTACGTATAGCAGCCAGTCCCCTCCAGCTCGTCAGGTGTATAAGCTTCTGCTCTCTTGCTCTCACCGACAAGTACTGCTGGTTCCTCGATCCACATCTTCTATAGGAAGGTTCTCGGGCCCGCAAAATTCCCCAAGATAATGTATCTAATATGCCAAGTCCGTCGTTACACTGTTCTCTGATTGGACGAGACAAGTTGCAGACTCGCAGTCGCAAGACTTGTCATTCGCCGAATTATAGTTGTCATAGAGCAACTTGAGCACGTTGCAATTGATTTCAAATACGCTTGGTCAGTGGTACCCAGTCTGCGTCTCTGATCATTTGGTAATCTTGACATGTGTTCACTTCGATTTACGCCTATACGCTACATTAATGAGAGACTCATGCTTGATCACTCGAGCATTGGATAATAAAAGTTATGGTCAAGCTCTCGTCTAATCGATCACAAGTACCAACAGCGGCATACAACCAGAGAGAACGACTCACGATATTTCGCAGGGATACTCGTTGTCTTTTGGGATATCAGTCTATTGCATCTCCACTGCTTAATTTGTATCTCTTCGCATGCTTTCTCGCATCAAAACGCTCAGTTCATGGTCGATTGAATAGGCGTCTACTTGGCAGCGGTCTGTCTATCTGCATAATGTCTTCTAACAAGTATTCAAGGCACATATCACAACCCAGCGTGATTCTACTCGTAGGTCAGTATTTCCGATGTCTCTTGTAGATTGAAGTCGATCTTGCTGGATTAAGGTGAATAGACTGCACGATGACGTTATGAATCTGGGGAAACTCGTGGTTTCCTTCCCTTCCCGTCGACAGTTGAAGTTCATCAAACGCCAAGCTCAATTCATCCATACTGAAAGTACCTGACCTTAATCTGTGTCTCCATTCATCCCCAACATTCTGCAAGACTGCATTTCCATTGGATTGAACAAATCGCTGAAGTCGCGAAACTCCCTTCGACCATGGCAGCGCCTCCTCGCAATAAGAGAACAGCGACGGTTCTGGTATGCGCTCGTCGTTGGCCCAAGTCTCAATCTGTTCTGGCTTACTGACGGTTGACCAGGTCACGGATTCGCGCGAAGCACCACAACCCAAGAATCCACCACGTCCGCATCCTCTGAGCAGAGCTGGAACACGAATAATATCGGTGGACAACGTACTGCAATATGCATCCGAAATACCTTCGGCTCAGCGACGGCTTCCGCCTGGTGGAAGACCTGCTTTACACACCCGAACGCCGAGCGGCAGGCACCCCTTCGAGCCAAAATTGACCGGACGAGGTATATCCATGGCAGGAAAGCACATGCCCACGAGAACCAGTAAACTCACAGAAAAACTTGTGCTATTGCCCGAGACGGCGGGCTCTCCTCCAGATGACAGGTCCGACATGGGTGAGGAAGACGAGGCAGCGCCTCCCAGCGACGCCGAATTGATAAGAAGGAGGCATCCACAGGTCGGCGACAAATCTTATGCAGAGCGACTGCCAAAAGCGAGACGTACAGAGAAGTTTGGAAGAGTAACGGCTTACTGTACAGCGCAATCAACCAGATTGCGGGCTACAGCAGAATTCACAAGAGATCAGCATGGAGCAAGAACGAAGCTGTATGACGATTGCCTTTACTGTGTATATCAATTACCGCTGCTTGGTGGAAGTGACGGTTACCGGATACGAAGCAGTCCCGTCTTGAAGAACCCTGGTGGAAAGAGTGTACTGGATGAGCAGATTGAAGCCAACGAGCGTCGGGATTACAGAGAAGGCTGGCAGGAAGAGCACGACGAGTACAGTGTGCGTGGATCCGAGAGAGAGGTGTCTGCCGAACGGGAAACTCGATTACACGAGCAAATGCTGGACGATCAAGGAGAAAACCGACGAAGGATGCGGGTCGACGAGATGGACGACAGGAGAGAAAGTACCGGGTCAATGGACTTTCTTACGTCGAGAGCTCCTATCGCATCAGATGCGATGACTGTAGGAGAGCTCTACATCTTCAGCTACGGTGTCGCTGTCTTCTGGAACTTTAGCGAGCATCAAGAGAAAGACATACTGGCTGATTTGACTTTCTCATCAACGAACAACACGACATCTACATCGTCAAAATCATCCCAAAAGTCTGGCTACTACGCCCTCTCCAAGCCCTCTCTCCTCACACGCCCCCTGTCAGAAGAAGACTTTGAGACTGAAGAGTTTCACTTTGAGTACAACCGAGCTGTCGAGAAGCCAAGAATGTTCAACGACATGATCACGCTGAGAACTAGCGACCACATGATCAAGTTGGCCATGAGCCATGCTATCGCGCAGAGTACCAAGCTGAGCTTCTTCGAGGAAAGGATGTCACAGACGATGAACGAGGCACAGTATGTACCTCGCAAACTGGCACTGGAGGGACGTCTGGGCATGAACCGAGCCGAGGTCGTGGCACTGGTTGGCAAGCTGTTTGAAGGACGTGTCGACGTCAACTTATGTGAGTCTGCCGAGATCATTTGAGTGTGTGAACACATGCTGACCTGTACCAGCTTCCAACATGTTGGACACTCCCAACTTCTTTTGGGATTCCGAGCCAATGCTGCATCCTCTCTACCAAGCAGTCAGAGAGTACCTTGAGATCAAGTCTCGCGTCCAGGTGTTGAACGAGAGATGCCGTGTATTCTTGGATCTTGCAGAGATCCTGTCTGACAGCATCGCAGACACAAAGATGACTCGTGAGTGCAGAACAACCACACCGATATTTGTACCGTTGACAGCCACTAACTCATCCATAGGCATAACCTGGATCATCATCGTCCTGATTATCTTGTCGATCCTGGTAACATGCTCCGAAGTCTTTCTACGTTTCGGTATTCTATCAGCTGGAAAGGGCAAAGAAGGCCATGCACCGATGGTATCGCCCAAAGAACTTTAATCGGGTCGTTACATCGGTATCTAAGCCGGTCGTGTCAGATCATTTTTCCATCTAAACATCACGAGCGAGGAGTTTGGCGCACATCAGTCTAGACGAGGCACTTCATTCCTCGCTGTACTGGGAGTATCGATGAGTAAATTCGTAAACGGCATCGGAAATAGTTGCTCTAATAGATACTCCCCACACTAATCAGAGATTTCTTTCTATCGAACGTTCATTGTCGAGAGGATAGATTGGCCGAACCATGTTTGATCAAAGCCGCAATTCGAGTAGTTTGTCGTAGTCTGTAGTAGCGGGCGTTGATAGATCATGATCATTTTGTTGTTTGTTTGGGAAATTGCGACTGGACGTTCTGCCAAAATCTGGAGAAGTCACCCGAGGCGCCGTGATTGGCGGAAAGAAGCGCTCGGACCTTGCTGCTCTTGCACGACGTGGAGGAAAGTCATGTGAACTCATTGGTTCAAGCACAAAAGGGCAGGCGCGACTGTAGGCTGCTGCATCCTCGGGTCGGTGGCTGGGAGCTGCTTCCGCTTCCGTACATAGTCAACAAGCAATTGCAGCCTGTGCTTTTGCTCTTTCTCTCTCTTTCTCAAACAAGATTTACATTACTGTACATTATTCTTGATTACTGCACAGCACATGCCCCATGTCCACTTCTGCGGTTCACAATCACCGTTGAGAGACTGCGCTACCTCCAACTCGGCGCTCTGTCCAATCTCCGCAATGCCAATTGTTTTTCATCTTGTTGTCGTCTGTTGCTGGCGCTTCTTCTAACTGATTTCGCATCATCATGCCGGGCAACGGTGCTATCCAACCGTCTGCCGAGATGCATCCTGCAACATCATCACCACCTCTACCACCACTCGAAGCTGACAACTTTGCCCTCGCCAGCAGCCTCCCTTGCGTCCTCGATCCGCAGTGTTGCTGCGGGAACGTCACATGCGCATTGCTGCGAGAAACTCAGATCGCCTTTGATCGATTGGACGACAGCTTGCGAACTGCAGGTCGACTCGGAAAGGTGAGTTTCCTCCATTTTGCTTCTCGTCATATCGCGACCGCTGGGAGATCTTGATAGCCGTTGGCCTTCATTTCCCTTCTTGGTCGACGTAACATTACGAGAAAATGGTCACTGTGATTGCCATCAACCAACCTGATTATATTGCTACTGTTACCCACACTCTCGTCAGAGGCTGTTCACGCGGCTCTCGTACACCTTAATCATGTCGCTGACCTGGTCTCTCCAGGCACTCCTGGTACGGCACGAGGAGTATGTCGCCGAAGCAGAAGCAGATAAACTGGTCTTACGTCATGAGATTGATCAATTAACCATGGATAAACAACTCGTTCAATCAAAGAATAATGATCTCATTGAGGAGAATCGTCTTTTACTGGAACAACTCGAGTCTGCCAACGATGCAGTCACCGACTCGGATACACACATTCTCAATCTTCAGTCGACCCTCACTTCGGCGCAGGAGGAGCTTAACAAGCTGAACTCCCTGTCCCGTCGGACCGAGGCTCTGGAACGGGAACTCGAACAATTCGAACATGAACAGTCTTGTCTACAAGCATCTCTCGCCATCAAGACTGAAGAGGAAAAGTCTGCCACTCTGAGATGGCAGACTGCCGAGCGGACCTTGATGTCACTGGAGGACCGCATCGAGGCTATCGAGAACGAGGCCAAGGAGGAGAGGGAAAGGCACGTGGAGGTCATGGGAAGGATGGAGCGCCGTCGCGTCATCGAGAATGAACTCGACACTTCTGCCGGCAGGCTCAACGGCTCCGCCGCCGCAAAGACCACGACTGACAAACATGGCTCTGGTGTCGTCTCCCACTTCGTCAAGGACATCTTACAGGACAACGCCAACCTGCAGAGTAGTGTGCTCGAACTCAAAGAGTTACTCATGATGTCTCACGACGAGATGGAGAAGCTGCGCGAACAAGTCAATCAGCACATTATACCTGTCGACCTACCTGAAGAACTCACTCCGAGAAAATCGAAGAAGAACCTCGGCGAAGAGTTGGCCAAGCAGAACGCTCAAGCGGTCCACGTTCATCATCATTACCACGCACCATCCGCGAAACCAGACCCAGCACGCAGACAGAGTCAGATGTTACGTCGACCATCCAAGAAGAAGCGCCCTGGTGTCTCTTTCAGCAGCTTCACGCCGCCTTCTGGCTACCAGACTCCTAGAAATGCTTCGGTCAACAGCTTTGCTTTCCCGACACCATTGTCAATGGCAACTACTTTGACCGGTGACAGTCCATCGGTCCACAACCTTACTGTCGGCAATCACCGATGGTCCATGATGTCGAGTCAAGCACCGTCATCCATACCCAGCTCACCACAATCTTACCAGCACTCTGTGTTTGACAGACCTTTCAGTGATGCGGGTACAGGCATTGACTCTAGACCAACTACACCAGGAACAGAGATCGAGTCGCCTTACTTTGGCGCAAGTCAGTCAAAGAGAATGTCCAGCGCAAGCTATTTCAGACCTCTGGACGATGTTCTGCTCGAGTACGACTCGCCAGACGAGAGTCCTTCAGCAGAGAACACAAAACCGTCGTCTGCGTTGCTGACCCCATCACCCGCGCCTGTCGTGGAAGTGGATAATCATCTCATGCCCGACGAGGACGAAGAGATTGAGCACTCATTGGTCGACTTCAATGCCCAGGTACCTCAGCCTCGTACTCCAAAGATGCTTCGGGGACGACCGATGTCGTTTACTGAGGATGACTTACCACCAGACTTTGGTCAAAACCTTCACATGCCACCATTACGTCGGTCTGCGTCTCACGAGTCGCTTTTGTCCGTCTCCGGCATGGATATTCACACTCTCAAGACACGTCCAGGTCAGATGCTGACTGGGCTGTCTACCATAACCGGTCGCTCCTTCTCGTCTCAACCCGTCGTGAGTGCTGCAACAGCGCATGCAGCAAGACCCGCCCTCACCCCCATCGTCACAAGATCAGGCCATCGCCTGCTTACAGGAGTGGCAGCCGATCAGCGTTCGGCCTCCAGCCCAGCCGTAAACCAAGGATTCGGCAAGCGTGTCGGCGGCTGGATGTTCGGTCGCTGGGGAAGCACTCAACCCACATCCGCCGGCACAAGCTTGAGCAACCTCAACCCCGCGCGAACACGCAGTGGGGCCGAGGTCGCGCCCCAAGAGGTACGCAAACACGCCCCCTCCTCCTCGACGGCAGCCCGGATGCGTACGCCTGGAATCAACCAGCCAGGCGCCCTCCCCATCGCATCTGGCTTCGTCCCGGCTGACGCCTCCCGTCATAGATCACGACTCTCACCGGCGCCCGAA
>Ga0058704_10000682_pt1 | contig 16812 bp, 10 predicted proteins | sample AgamicMgSfe_FD_71363 | JGI IMG/M metagenome (GOLD analysis project Ga0058704, IMG submission 71363) | Agave microbial communities from Guanajuato, Mexico - Mg.Sf.e | ecosystem: Host-associated > Plants > Phyllosphere > Phylloplane/Leaf | place: Guanajuato, Mexico | collected 2012-05-30
GAAGTTGCCCACGACCTTGTTCACACGAATGCCACCCTCAATGCGGCAGCCCTCCCGCCGTTGCTCGTCCAGATGTTCGCTGTAGTGCTCGCGCTCGCACTGCTCCACATTCTCGCCTCGACCGAAGGACCAGCTCACACCCGCATACGCTTCGCGCACTTCGGCGCAGGTGTTACAGCAGCCCGCCTTCGTCGCAGCAGACGGCGCCGGCGCGCCATAGCATTCACCGCAGTAGCTGGGGTCGAGATGCTGCGCCGCCTCTTCCTTCCCCAGGTCAAGAGCCTTGCTCTCGATCACGCCACTACCTTCGCTCTCTGGCCGTAGGCGCACCTTGTTCACACCGTGCATGACACCCGTCTGAACCTCTCCGCTGATATCCATCACGTCCAATGTCAGTAGCTCGCACGGTAGGCGCGGGAAGGAAACGTTCATGTGGATCTCCATCTTCTCGCCTCGGCCCTTGTCGACGACAAGTTCCGGGTGAACGGTCACTCGTTGGTAGTCGGTCCATTCTCCCCAGACGAGGTAGAGGATCAGGAGGAGGGAGGTCAGGGTGACGACGCCGCCGGAGGTGGTTCGTATCCGCGCATCTTCCACGGTCTTTGTGAAGGCATCTAGCCTGGTGAATCTCGACTTGGCCGGCATGGTGGTGAGGTACAGAGTATGCAGCCCGAGGGCTGGGGTAGCAACGTCGTCCCGCGGTGACCGGGTGTAGCTTAGGGGTCAATGGCGTGACATGAAAGGCAAGGTCGTTATACACCAGAGCAGAAGGTAGTACAAACAGGAGGTATAAAACGAAATGTCTCGTGATGGTGCTTTTGGTGAGGCCAGGTGGAGAGTCTGGCTTCACTTTACCCGCACCATTCGCGGCTCCGCAACAGCGCGTGCCTGGCAGGGTCCGCTCCGCTCTCTCCACTAAACTAAACCCAATCGGGCAGTAAGCCACGTTCTTGATGCTAGGGGAAAGTGACGTGGAGAGTTTGTACGGAACAAAGGGAGCTCCATAACAGCCGCGAACCATTTCTTCGCCATTGAAGTGACAGCTCGATCTCTACCATGACCGCCGCCCAGCTGTCCGAGCGATTAGCCCAACTATCCGAAAGCCTCAAAACCACCAATGCGCTGATCACACGCCTCGCAAAGCTCACCTTCCAACCTGGCACGGAGCCGCCCGACTCTTCCGACACCGTCCGCACGGAAATCGCCCAGGATATCCACGACGGCCTCAAACAGCTCGAGGGAGACCTCGAGTTACTGAAACAGGAAGCCGAGGACTTGAGTGGCGGTGCAGTAGCAGCGACACACACCAAACGGAGGGATAGCGAGAGGGACCGGGAACGGAGTCGCGTGAACGCACAAGTCGCGCGCGTGGGAGAGGATCTCCGACACTCGAGAGGCCATTTTCGACGAGCCCAACTGACCGCGAAGAAAGCGAGTGAGGCCGCGAAGCAGAAGGAACGCGAACTCGTCTTTGCTAGCCTACACACTGCGCCGGACCCGTCATCGTCGGAAAGCAACAACCCACAGACCGATCTCTTCGCGGGTCGACGAAAAGAAGGGCAACAACAGCAGAAGCACCTCAACAAAGACGAGCAACTCGTCAACGCATCCTCCGACGTGACCGCCGCCCTTCGCCGCACCCACAACCTGCTAGCCACCGAGCTCTCCCGCTCGCGATTCGCTCAGGAGACCTTCGACCAGTCGACCGCCGCTCTCGCCGAGCTGGGCGAGCACTACAGCAGCCTCGACACCATCTTCAGCAACTCGCGCAAACTGGTGGGCACGCTGTTGAGCAGCCAGAAGAGCGACACCTGGTACCTCGAAACCGCCTTCCACCTCCTCCTCGCCACTCTCGCCTGGCTGTTCTTCCGGCGCATCCTCTTCGGCCCGTTTGTGAAGCTGCCGCTGTTCCTGTGGCGGATCTTCATCCTACTATCGCGCTGGATCATACTGAAGCCGCTCTGGCTACTCCTGACCCTTTCGGGCATCATCACCACTGAACCTGTCACCGCCGCATCGCGACAGTCCACCGCACTGACTAGCAGCTCGCGTCCACCACTGATCATCCAACCGAGCGCAAAGGGCGGCGCGCCGCAAATGAACATGGACGATCACAAGGGACTGAAAGCGGGCATTCCTGCCGGCGCTGGGGGTGCCGGGGCCAAGCAAGGTAAAGATCCGGCATTGGAGGGCCAGGTGAGCGAACAGATTGCGCAGTTGCATCAGCAGAGCCAGCGGGAAACCCAACGAGCAGAAGCTTCGCAGGGCACGGCGGGTGAGGGTGAGAAGGTGAAGAGGGGAGACGGCACGGTTTTACAGGATCGAGGCGACGTGCCAAGGAATCCAAAGAAGAAGATGTTCGAGGCGGATGCGGAGGATGCGAAGCACGAGAGGAGAAAGAGGGATGAGTTGTGACGGAGTGTGGTAGATGAGTAGATATGTCATGACTGATGAAGCGGAGATTGCGATCCGGGTCCAGCACTTGGTCCCCAAAAGCCCTGCGCGTTTCGCTTCGTGACGTCCTCACTCAAGCGAGAAGTAGAAGAGCAATAAGAAAGCACTTCACACCGCCAGCGCAGATGCCTGCTCCGGCACGCTCGCCGGCCCAGTCTCGCGCGCGACATCCGGCGGCATGTCGAGCTCGGCCATCTCCGCCGTGCGCTTGATGCCCGCCGCCGTTCTCTGCAGTCCTTCGGCATCGTCGGGTCCTTGCTGCGTGTTCCCGTTCGCTTGTGCGGTCGTCGCAGCGGCCTTGTTGGCCGCTTTCCGCTGCGCCTTCGTCGCCTTCGGTTTCTCGTACTCGCCTATCTCCAGCGCGTTGTCGACCGCTTTCGCCATGTTCACAAACTCTCCGTCATACCCCAGCGCCGTGACGAGCTCGGAGTAGCTTTTCGTGCGGGTCATGGCTTTGTATGCTTGGTTCTTCCCCGGGATCATCTGACCGAGAAGGTATTTGGTGTTGCCCCAGCGGTTTTCGACTTCCAGGCAGATCTTGACGTATTCCTTGACCATCGTCTCCCACGAAGCCTTGCCGCCTTCCGACTCGGGCCGGAAGACAGAAGGGTTGGTTTCGGCGGCGGTGGCGATCATCGCGCCGTCGCAGCCGTACTCGGAGATGAGATCGAGGGCCTCGTCACGAGAGGTGACGTCGCCGTTCATGAGACAGGCCACGCCGGCATCTCGACACACGGCCGCGACCATCTTCAGCTGATCGCGGATGGCCTTTTCGCGTGGGCGCATGGGCGTTGTCCGGCAGTGGACCGTCAGGCCTGTGATACCGGTGGCGCATAACCTGCGGACCAGCGACTCGGTGTCTGCAGCGTTTTCGAGGATGCGGATCTTGACGCTGATGCCGATTTCGTGGGGTTCGCCGACGTCTTTCACGAGCGACTGCAAGATGTTGCAGAGGATGTCGGGTGTTTTCAGCAAGGCCGCGCCCATGCCACCACTCGTGCTGAACGGTTTGGGACAGCCGGCGTTGATGTCGATGCCCGCCACATCCGGTGCGATGAGTTTGGCGGCCTGGACGGCGGTTTCTGGGTTGGAGGTGCCGATCTGGTAGATAAGCTTGCGTCCTTCTCGCTCGGGGTGAAGCCGGTAGATGATGCTCTGTCGTTCTTCGGCATTGATGGCGGGATTTTTCGCGCCGTTTGACGAGAGTCGGGTGAAGTCGACCGTGTTCGTGACGACGTTTTCGTGTCTCGTCGTGCCGATCAAGGCTTTGTCTATCGTCTCGGGGCCCCATACCAAGTCTGCGCCGTATTGGAGTGCGAGGAGACGCGACGGGCACTCGCCACTTCTCACCATCGGCGCCAAGACGATTTTGCCGCGATAGTCCACTCCATTTTTGGGGATGGGCACATGTTTAGGGGACGATGTCATGATTGTCCGGATGCCAGATGCCAGTGCATGCCGGCTCATCGGATAGTCCAAGCCTCTGATCCGTTTCTCACCTTTTCGCAAAGTGGTGGTGGGTGTCTGTGTCAAGGACTAGGTGAGGTTGAGAAGGGAAATCCCGGCTTGTCTGGGGTACATGGCAGATGCCGCACTTACGCCCGCTTGGGACGGCACGGGCTCTAGCGACTTCATCCCAGCACCGAATTCACGCTTCATCCTCACCTGTCCGCCCACCGTCCTGCCACATGCTGGATATCCAACAAGCAGCAATCGTCGAGCACGACCATGCTATCCATACTGAACAAGCGGGGGACAATATCTCATGCCATGTCCAACGTCAGTCTCACACTGCATTCGTCACACCAGCGAGCGTCTCTCTGGGGATCTAGCGAAGATACACATTCATGGCAAGGGAAAAGGTACAGTGTACACGCGTGTACTTCGAACTCGCGATGCGATGTCGACGATTCGAGAAAGACTTCCGCCTCTGTCATCCCCTCCATTACAGGCGAGATTGAGGCGAGCCTGATGAAGAAGACATGAACGGCGACGAGTGGGTGCATGTACGGTAGCTTTATCTTGCCGCGCCCACGGAAAGTTAGCCTGGCCGTACCTCGAGCCACGCATCGATGCATCTGCCTTCCTCTGAGGCCACTCGGCACATATGGGTGTTTTATATATTTTTGTACAATCAACAACAAGTCGCCTCTCAGAAAACCAGGCACGATCTCACGGACACGGTGCGGATGGGAGTGGGGTGTTTTGTGGTGGGGTGTAGGATCCAGTATTTGGCAAAGTCGAGTTGTATGTACCTGTAGTAGACTTGTTGTGCTGTCGTCCAATCTGCGTTTCGGTGGTCGGCGTAGCTTCGCTCATGACACGCTAACGCCCATAAAGCGGGTTCTATCCTCGTCTACCCTTCTGCATTCCTCCTACTCTCACTACCGACCTGACCTTAATAAAATCGACCTTCTACACTTCTTCTTCTTCTTCTTCTTCTTCTTCCCTGCCCAAACCCTCTCTACTACATCGCCATCCCCGACACCCTCTGCCCTGGCCATTACCCCTTCCCTTCTATCAGCATATTAGCCGCACCTTGAAGCGCTGACCACTCCCTCTTCGACTTGTCCCGACTCATCATCGGCATCTTTCAGGCTTGGTGTTGGTGCCATACTGCGGGCTGGTCGCTTCACGGCATCCCACGCGATCCACCTGGCCTCTCTTCCCTTAGCATCATCTATCACCGCCCACCACGCTTGGATCTAGCTGGCCTTATGAGCCTGTGTCGCATAACCTCGCCCCATCGCCATGGCTGAGAATCCGTCGCCAAACAAGGAGACGACCTCAGCCTCAAGGCAACACGTCAACGTCGCCGTCAGTGACCGCGATCGTGCGATAACCGCCACATCGCGACTTTTGAACAATATCGCTAACATGTCTTTTCAACCCGTGAATGCGCCAGCGGCGGCCGACACCGGTAGCACGAGCACTGCCGTCGTCGCCTCGAGTGGCGGACAAGCAGCCAAGGTCGATGCAACACCTGCTGACCCCGATGGACCCTACGGCACGCGATCACGCAACCGTACTCGCATCAACTACGCCGAGGACCAAGAAATGGATCTCGAATATTCATCAGCCGCGACGACAAAGAAGAAGGCTTCAACCCACCACAACAATCCTCCTCCCCTTGGTCCAAGCGTTGCTGAGACGAAGCGTGCATCGGAGTCGACGAAGCTCACCACTCACGACGGGGGGGTGCCGCATACATATAAAGAGTCTACTCCCGGCTCCTCCGGCGCGCCCGCCACTTCTTCGAAAAAGCGCAAGGCTGCAGGTGCTTTGCCACAACACTCACAACCTCCTCCGGCTAACGCTGCCGCCGCACCATCTGTCGCGCGCAAGTCAGGACTGTCAGCATCAACATCGGCATCGGCATCGGCATCGGCATCGTCGACGAAGGCCCGGGAGACCAATGTGATGACATTCACGAAGCACAAATCTTGTTTGAATAAACGTGGCGAGCTCGTCGCTGACGATGGGCAAAAATTGTCGGTAAACGGTAAGTCGCCCTTCCTCGAGGTGCAAGCCCTACCCCGCTTGAACCAGCATCAACGCATCAAAACACCAAAAGGTTGACAACGAGCGTAGATCATGCGTACCTTGTTTCTGAGCCGCCGGGCGAGCCATATTATTTGTGTCGCATTATGGAGTTTTTGCATGTCGACTCGGATAACCCGAATTCCCCCATCGACTCCGTGCGTGTTAACTGGTTCTACCGGCCTCGCGATGTTCAGCGTTTCAACAGTGACACTCGACTCGTGTACGGCACGATGCACTCCGATCTGTGTCCGCTCACCTCGTTGCGTGGCAAATGCACGATCAAGCATCGCTCCGAAATCGAAGATCTGGAAGCCTATCGCAAGGAGCGCGATTCATTCTACTTCGTGCAGGTGTTCGATCGATTCATCCGTCGATGGTACGAGTGTATACCGGTTGCGCAGATCATCAATGTCCCGGAAAGCGTGAAGAAAGCTCTTGATGAGCGATGGAAGTTTGTTGTCGTTGAAATCGGTCGGGTCAAAGAGCTCACCAGTGCTGTCAAGACCTGCAAGCGGTGCGCGAGATATTGCGCCTCGAACGATTCTGTGGACTGTGCAATCTGCAAAAATTCCTATCACATGAACTGTGTACAGCCACCGTTGCCGAAGAAGCCGTCGCGCGGATTCGCGTGGGCGTGCGGGCCGTGCAGTCGAGCATCGGAGAGGAAGCTGGAGGCGCGCCAGACCCCGACTGTCAGTGGCGACGTGACGGAGGCAGAAGAGGAGCTCGTCGAGGAGGAAGAAGTGCTTGGGACCTCGGACGACAACACGAGAGCGCCAAGTCCGAGCGGAGAAGATATGGTGATCGACAATCACCCGGCCACACAAGCCGAGATCGCTCTGGCGAAGATGTGGCCCATGAGATATCTTGGTATACATTGCAGGGTAGAAGATGCGCTCCAATACGACGACCGCGCCATCTATCCACGCGCGAGCTCACGCTTGGGACCGCGACACCAGGCAAATGTCAACGTTTGGCACGACCGACCTGTTGAGCTAGTCAAGCCTGCCGAAATTAGGAAGCGGTATGCGAAGGGAGCTGGCCACAAGAAGGACGCCAAGCCGACCAAGGAGACCCTGGCGGCGCTCGAGGCTGAACGCGAAGAGCGAGCGAAGAGGCCGAAATGGGTGCAGGATGAGCCAGTGGGTTACGTCGCACGCGGCGAAGATTACGACAACAAAGACCCGCGATGCACCGCAAAAGTTCAGTTCAGGATGCCCCCCCAAGGCGAGTATTCTGAGCGAGGCATGGACGACAAGCCGTCGCCTCTCGGCAAAGAAGTGGTGATTGATGACTACGTCAAGCGCGCGAAGCTCCTAGCCAGAGGGATCGGTGTACCGCCGTTTGGAGTCAACTTCCTGGACAAAGCGCTGGAGCTGCTGACGATCAACAATTACAACACGGAAGCGGCCCTCAAGCAGCTGCAAAAGGTCGATCGCGTCAAAGACTTGCACGAGCCGGTTTTGAGTAAATCAGACCTCGCGAAGTTCGAAGAAGGCGTGGCCAAGTACGGCTCGGAGCACAGGCTTATTCGACTGCATATGAAAACATCCCTGTCGCCATCGGATATTGTACGATTCTACTATTTGTGGAAGAAAACTCCGAAAGGTCGTGAGATTTGGGGAAGTTACGGTGGCAGGAAGGGCTCGAAACGGAAGATCGAGAGTGACGCAGGCGCGCGCTTGCAAGCAGAAGTTGCTAATGATGCCGACGACTCAGCTTTCGACAATGAGAAGGCCATCCGCCGTAACAGAGGCTTCCAATGCAAATTCTGCAGTACCACGCATGCTCGGCAGTGGAGACGCGCACCCGGAGTATCAGCCGGCCAAACCGTGTTGGCAGACGGCAAGAGTGGCAGCAAAGACAAGAAAGATCGCCTGCTCCTGGCGTTGTGTCTCCGCTGCGCTGGGCTGTGGCGCAAATACGCCATTCAATGGGAGGAAGTCGATGAGGTCGCCAAGAAGGTCGCTCAAGGAGGCGGGCGTGCTTTGAAGCGGAGGATCGACGAGGAGCTCTTGCGCGAGCTCGTTGCGGCGAATGAAGCTGCAACTGTGCCGCCGCCCGAACCGCAAGCAACGGTGCAATCTATCGAGACGGGCGAGCCGCCGAAGAAGAAGTCGAAGACCGACAAGGATGTCGCATCCGCTCCGCCGGAACCGCCCAAGAAGAAGGAAAAGCCTCCGCCTCCGCCCAAAGAACCAACTCCCCCGCCTCCTCCCATCGTGCCCGATCAGCCGTTGTGGAGGGAACTGCCTTGTCAAGTCTGCAGGATGGCTCAGGGCCCGCCGATTGGTCCTGTCGTCGAGTGTGCCCATTGTAAGCTGACGGTTCACCGTCAATGCTTTGGCCTGTCCGAGACCGAAGGTGTCAGGGCGGACGGCTCTGTGTATTGGGTGTGCGAGCAGTGTCAGAACGACAGGAATCCTCAGGTGTCGACCGATTACGCTTGCTGCTTGTGCTTGACCGAGGAGACGTACGTCGAACTCGTGAGCCCACCCCGGGTGTCTCACAAGAAGAAGACCGACCGCGAACGCGAAAAGGAGCGCATGGAGAAGGAACTGGCGGACGGGATGCGGGCAGACTATCGCGGCAAGCAGTTTGCTCAGAACCGACCGCCCAATCCGCGCGAACCGTTGAAACGCACGACTGGGAACAACTGGGCGCACGTCTACTGCGCACTACTTACGCCCGAAATCCGCTTCAGCAACGCGAAGACGCTTGAGGTTGCCGAGGGATTCCAGAACATCCCGTCTTCGCGATACGACCAGGTGTGCAAGCTTTGCAAGAACAAGAACCACCAAGACCTCAACCAGGAAAACGCCGGCGCGTGCGTGTCTTGCTTCCAATGTCACGCCAACTTCCACGCCTCCTGTGCGCACGAGGCTGGCTACACGTTCGGCTTCGACGTCACTCCGGTCAAAGGGTCTCGAAAGGACCAGGTCACGACCGTTGTGATGGGCGAGGAGACTGGATATGCGACAGCTGTTGTTTCGTGCAAGGAGCATGTCGTCAAGTCAATCATTCACCCCGTGGAGGAGATTGTCGGCGTAGATACTGGCAAGACGTGCTTGCAACTTTACGTCGAAAACTACCGACAGGCCGACCTCACCTTGACTGGAACGGTGCGTAAAGCGAACCTGGCGCAGCAAACGAAGGACAAAGGCCATCATACCACACCCGCGGCACTCAATGGCGCTCGTCGCGAATCCACCGCGAACAGCATTGCAGCTGCGGTACGTCGTGGGGCCAGGACCTCTTCCGTTGCAGAGACGAGGAGCGAAGGCGACCGCGCTTCTGTCGAACATGGGGATGTACCAGAGGCGCAGCAAGCGCGTCGATGCGTGAAGTGCAAGATCGACGTTACACCGAAGTGGCATGCCGTCAAGCCCGACCCGCCGCCCAAGGAACCAACACCGCCGCGGTCGCCGCCGCTAATTTTACCTGTGGTGGAAGGAGAAGGCGCGGATCCGGAGCGTCAGCAGTCTCCAGAACCCGATATGCCAGCTGGGCCGCTGTTTGACATCACGGGCGCACCCATTCGGAGGCAATCTCCTTCCGAGACATCGCATCGACCGGACGTGCCTCCTACAGCACTGGGACCGAATGGGCATGTTGTGGACGGTAGCGTCGACGAGAGGCTGCTCGTGAATGGGCATGCAGCGTCAGGCGAATACGGCAACGGCATGCAGGGTCCTCCACCTTTGCTACCGCAACCACCAACTACAGTCGCATCTGACGGCGAGCCTCGTCCACACCTTAACGGATCTTCTCAGCGTGGTCCTGATGAAGGCTATCACAACCATGGCATGCCCCAGTACCACAACCCTGCCACCGCCCCGACGCCACCTTCAGCAGAGACTGAACCATTGCCAACCGGGTATCTATGCCATAAGTGCTTCATCAAGAAGAAGACCGATCCTACACCATCCCCACCACCGCCGCCACCGCCACCTCCGCAAGCGCCGCCTGTCGCTCTCTCGCCGCCCAAGTCCTATCCTTTGCAGCTTGACTGGAACAGACCGCCCGCACCGCCATCTCAGCCTGCTTTTGACGGTCCACCTCGGATGGCGTGGGACGAGCCTCCTCGCCAGAACCAGCCGCCACCGCCCCCACCGGTTCACAACCTTGGGCCTTCTCCTGCGTACGGACAGCCAGCTCCACCGCCACCACCGCCAATTCACTCCGGTTACCCTCCATACGGCCCTCAGCTTAACGGCTACCACCCCCCACTTCAACCCGATACCTATCATCCTCCACCTCAACCCGACACCTACCACGCTCTACCTCCAGCCGCGCCGCGCCGGCCGCCGCATGAACGCCACTCGAGCTTCAGCTACCCAGGTCCGCCATCGAACCCACCACCAACGAGCATACCGCCCTACCCGCCACGACCATCGCCCATGCCGAACTATCCACCAACCCACCAACCTCTGCCCAACGGCCTCGGCTCGCCGCACGTGGTACCCCCTCAACTGCAATCGCCCACCTACCAGCCCTTCCCGCCCCGACGGACCGAATCGCCCTTCACGTCCCACTTCCCACCAATCGGCCAGCCACTGCACAGCAGCCCGCAGGCTCCTCCGTACGCGCGGAGCGAGCTCGTGAACGTGAACGGGGCTCAGCCGGGCCTGCAACCGCTGCCGCCACCCCAGCACTCGCAGCAACACCCAAGCCCACAGATCGGCCAAGCGTATCCCGAAGTCCTGCAACCCGGTCGCCCCACGACGCCGCCGCCGCCGCCGCCACCGAGTATGGGAGGCGCAAGCGCGAGTCCTAGTCTGAGGAATCTGCTCCATTAGGAGGAGGAGGAGGCACTTTTGTCGTCATCGAAGGGATTACAACAGGAAGGTTGGGCAGAAGTTGCAGGGTCTTTGTCAATGGTCTTGCATATGTACGATAGGACAGGACATAGCCCACTGTTTTTATCCACATTTAACCTTGCGTCCACTGTCTCGGAACAATGCTTGTCATTGTTTAGCTGTAAAGCGGTTGAACCCCATGCCAGTCCGGCGATTGCATTATCCAAGCTAACCTCCTTGTCCGTCCTTCCCTAGTCACAGGCGAAAAGCCGTATGCTGTACATCCTATAAACCCCATCAACCAGAGTTGGCCCGCTCTCTCATGAACTCATAAACCGCGTTTTGTCAACGATCCTGTGCGCGTACCATGCCGCCCATCCGCAACACCATTGTATGCGAGACCGAACGCTGCTAATGACCCGCAGAGAGATAACCGACGCCGGAACCTTCTCGCCCTCAACAGTTCGCCGCTGTCCTTCTTCTATTCAAACGACATCTCCACCTCTTCCGCCTGCCCTAACCCCTCTTCTTCCTCCTGCTCAGCCCACGGATTGTGACCGCCGGTCGCGGGAGACTGGTGCGAAGAAGCGTGCGTCGGCAGGGTGTTGACGCTTCGTAAAACGGGTCGGTCGCGGGCGGGGGAGGAAGAGGTAGACTGCCGGTCGTCGGGTTGATGATGCGGCGTCAAGACGCCGTCAGGTTTGTCATTGGCGGATGTGGGCCGGCTCGATGGTCGGTCGGGTGTCTGCTGAGACGGCGTGGCTGGTCCATCATTTTCAAACTGTAAGTCAGGTGAGTCGAAACCATTAGTCACGTCAGGGCTGCCTTTCGAAGGCGTGGTGTGGCCGTTAAGGCGGGCCGGCTGACCATTCTGTCGCGTCAACCCGTCGTGCGTTTGAGACCGGCCGAGCGGTGAGCCGGTACTTGGCTCGGCGGCAGTTGGAGACGCAATCTTCAACGCCGGCATCGTGCTCTCGATCTCGCGGATCTGCAAGTGTCCCTTAATCTCATCGACATCCCCTCCCTCCAACGCCAGGCGCAGCGCCTCCTTTTGGATGGCGTCGACGTCGAACATGACGTTGCTGTTTCCCCCAGCTACCCTCTCACTCTCGCCCACATCGGTGCCTTGCAAACCTTTCTGGCTCCGTTCGTCATACGTCTCCCATGCTTTCCTTTGCGGGGCCTTCCTGCGCGTGAAGAATGACTTGAACCCCTTCTTCTCGGGTTTCGCCTCCATTTCGCGGCGGGCTTCCTCGATCTCGTTCAAGAGCTCGCGCTGTCGCTTCTCGTGGTTGTCTGGATCTGGATCCTCGATCTCGGAAAACTCCACGCTTTCGACGGCCCAGCCGACTTGGTCTAGCAGCGTCGGCATCATCCCACGATACGCCATGTGGCCCGGTACGGTCTCGGTGACGTCAATGTTTTCGATGCCGGGCAGGTCGACGGTCGCAAGACCTGCCACACGCATGATACCGCCACTCGTGGCGCGGAACAGGTATGCCAGGATCCAATCGTTCGTGGCGTAACCGTTCACGAAGCGGCCGGACACGATGGTCCGGGCCTTCGTCCACTCATCTTTCTTGACCACCACAGGCGAGCCGAACATGTACACGTTTTGAATGAGACCGACGGCGCCCCGCCTCGCTAGCTCCCTGAGACAGGAGAAGATGACGCGCGAGCCGAGGGAGAAGCCAACCAGCGTGATGGGCCGAGCCCCAAGATTACGGTCGATCAATGAGTCGGCCAGGATGAGTCCCGTCGAATCCGCACGAGCCAACGACACCGTCCAAGGGTTGTCGATGAGATACGACAATTTCGTGAGCACGATCGGGAGAGACAATCCCGCCATGAGTGTCGCCAAGAAGGTGGCCCCAAGGATCTGCTGTATCGTTTGTGTAAGAGCTTCTGTGCCCAAGATCTGGATGGTCTGACCGGTACTCTTCAGCATCTCCGGTTCCCAGTTGACCGAGTAAATGTCACCCATGATCGGATCTACGGTGCTGAACGGCAGTCGCACGTCGTCTACGTTGCCCGTCATCCAGCCAGACACCGTCACAATGAGGTTGACGCGCTTGTTGTTGAACAGTGGCCTATACTCAAACTCTTTCACTGCCCCCGTGCGTCTATCACTCGTCTTCATGCCGATGCTGCCTCCCACCAGAGTGCCAGTGGTACCGATCAGCGCCGCCGCCCCGGTACCGCCTAGAAAGCCACCCGTACCGGCAATACCGATACCAGTGAAACCTGCAGCCAGGCCAGCGCCGATCACAGGTGCAAGCATACCGGCACTCAACCCTATCACCAAACCTCCGCCGACAGTACACAAGCCCATGACCATAAGTCTCTTGTTGCGGGCGGCCTTCTCACGCGACTTCATATGCTCGTCTTCGTTCCAATTCTCCTTGTCGGCTTGCTCCTGCATCTCAAGCGCGTCTGTGATCCGCTTTTCGAAGCGGCAAATCTCACGCCAGTCAAGCGACAACGCCGCGCCTACGAGCTCGAGCAGCGTTCGTGAGCGAGCGTCGTAGGAGCCATCAGCTATCAGTAAGAGAAACAAATCGCAGAGCACCGTCCAACGGAGATCGAGGTCGATGCTCTTGCCCGTTAGCTCGGATGCATCTTGAATCGTCAGTTGATCGGCGGTATGCTCCTCGTATGCAGGGGGTGGTGCTGGTTCCGGCGTTCCAGGCGTCAAAGGTACTGACAAGCTCGTGCTAGAAGAATGCTTCTCCGAAGCACTCGTCGGCCTAGTTGTACTGACGGAAGGCCGCGCAGACGATAGCGAAGACGTCTCGGATGCCATCTTTGGGTTCTTCACCCTCGCGTTCTGCCTTAAAGAATGCGTCAAATCAGATGGTAGTACACCATGATCACCCAGCTGCTCGACCATGACCTGCTCGTTTGTGGCAATGTCCATATGCTTATACACTCGCACCATCATCTTCTGACCCCACATCTTCAGCGCTTCCGACGCGAGCTCCACGTTCTTCTTCGAACCCTTTGTCTTCTCCAACTTGTCGAGCTCGAGAGCCATCTGGTTGATCGACAACCTGACCACACCAACATATGCTATTCGCTGGGCTTCCGTCAGGAGCTCCTTCGTCGTCTGCATCTGGGAGAGAACGTCGCGGCCTTCGTCGTCTTCTTCATCCAGCGCATTCCGCGCGTACTGGTCCTTGAACAAATACGCCGTATTCTCGTCCATACTCGTCGCGGATTGAGCGTCGTCGTCGACTTGCACTCGAGTGTACCCCTTCCCGGCGCCACCCAAATTATTGTACTTCACCTTGTTATCATCAACCTCTTCGTAGCCCTTTGCGACGACCTTGCCCCAGTCATCGTAGATCCTGTGCTGGGCCAGAGCAGGCATCTCCTGCCACTCACCAGCGAACACGCCCTCGTCTTCGCCCTCTGCTTGCGGAGCCAGCTGCTGGTGAGACCATTCTGATGTTGCGCCCGCGGGTTGATCGTGCGGTACATGGCTGGATGACGGTCGGTGGTCCTCGACATCGGCTCGTTTTGCGTGCTCATCCTCGGTCGTGGCCTGCTGCTCTGCAAATATATGCCCATTCTCGACTCCATCACTCTCGCCGACTTCACCCGACACTGCAGGCCTCTGGACCTTGCTCTCCTCGACGATCCTTTCTCGAATCTCCGCCGGGCTCTCCAACTCTCCGAGCGAGAAGTTCCGCCGTCGAGGCGGTTTCACAGGCAAGCCGAACTCATCGGCCTGGGGAGGCTCGGCCGTGGGAGCATTGTGCTTGTGTTGTGTGACCACGGCCGACTTGGGCGCCTCTACGCCTGCATCTTCCGGTGGCTTGTTGCTGACCTCGTCGTCTCCAGCAGCCATGCCCGTCACTCCGCACAAAGTACCTTACAGCATTCTCCCTAACAGTATGAGTGCTTTCCTAGCGACTGTCGTATTGTAGCTCTACTACCTGGTGATCAATGGGTTTGTTGGTACAAGAGTGGTGGGTCGCACACGTCCAGGTACAGTACGCAGACAAAGAGGGGCTATTGAGTACATACATGTACGCACAGCAGCCGCATCTCCGTACATTGCGGGATATGGCCAACCGTAGTTCACCCCGGATTTTCAGAAAAATCACATGCACCTTACAATCAACATCTCTCGTTACAAACACACACAATACTCATCCATCACCACCTCCCAATCCCTCTCACAGCCACCACGATGCGCGCCAAACGAGCCAAGGCCTACAAAAAGGTCATGAGCAAATACCAATACAGCTTCGGCCACCGCCCACCCTACCAAATCCTGCTCGACGACCAATTCATCGTGCAAGCGGCGGCGAACAAGATGCGACTGGGCAGCATGTTAGAGTCGACGGTGGGCGGGGAAGCGATCAAGCCGATGATCACGCAGTGCTGCATCCGACATCTGTACGACTCGACGGAAGGCACGCGCGAGCAGAAGGAGGCGTGGATCGACGTCGCGAAGCAAGCGGAGCGGAGACGGTGCGGACATCATGAGCTGGAGCAGCCGTTGAGTACGCTGGAGTGTTTGTTGAGCGTGGTGGATCCGAAGGGGAGTGGGACGAACCGGCATCGGTATGTCGTCGCGAGTCAGGAGAGGGAGGTGAGGGCGCGAATGCGGGAGATTGCGGGCGTGCCATTGGTATATATCAATCGGAGTGTGATGATCCTGGAGCCGATGGCGGAGAAGTCGCAGCTAGTCAGGGAGGCGGATGAGAGGGGAAAGCTTCGGGCGGGGTTGAAGGGGAGGCGAACGACGGAGGGTGAGGGTGGGGTGAAGCGGAAGAGGGATGAGGAAGATGAGGAGGATACCCGTGATGTCGCCGCGCAAACGCAAATGGATCCTACTTTAAAGAAGCGGAGAGTGAAAGGACCAAAAGGACCAAACCCGCTCAGTGTCCGGAAGACGAAGAAGGCGCCGCCAAAATCGACGCTGGCTCGGGAGGTAGAGGAAGAGCGAGGGGTGATCCGCCAGGCCGCGAAGAAAGACCCCCAAGCGGCGGAGAAGGCGGTCGATGTCGAGGTAGCTGTGCGGGAAGGGGGCCATGGCGGCAAGACGGAGGGTTCGTCGAAGCGGAAACGGAAGAGGAGGCCCAGGGAAGGTGGTGCAGGAGTGGGTGGTGAACTGACGGCTGTGCAATAGATGAACTCCTTTGACGCGAGCTTTCGACGTAGATACCCATTGCATGAGCTCAGATTCGTATTCACCCGCCGTCTCTGCCACGTACCATGGGAGTCACACTCTGCTTTGCTCTACACTACTTCGCGGCTATCTCGGCCAGCATTCAACTAATAAGATTCCCCCCGCCCTCTCACGCCGCATTCATTCCCGCCAACTATCTGATTGTAAAACGCAACGCCCACTACCAGTCCCTACACTTCAAACCCTAAAAAGGTCGAAAAGGGGAAAAGGGAGGGATAAGAAGGAGAGGGGAAGAAAAATTGGTACGCACATGCAATCGAAGTGGTCTTCGTTGACCACCAGAAACAACACGAAGTCCTCCCTCCTCACCGCCACGCGCTCGGAGTTGACAAAGAAAGATAGAGGGTAGGTGGTTGGGGCTGGGAAAAACGTGTGGGAAAGGTTGAAGAGGGCAGGGAGCAAGTGATCGTCATTATTATTATTGCTGAGAGAGAGAGAGAGAGAAAAAGCAGAAGTAAAGAAGACAAGAAGTCGAGTGAGTTGAGAAAGTATTATTCTCTTCCATCAACTACATCTCTTATCCAGAGCATTATCCTATCCAACTACTATACAACAAAAATGTCCAAAAACACAGAAAAGATTTCTCTCTCACAAAGGTCATCAAGTTCGTACGCCTCACATTTCCATCCACCACCAAAGATCTCAAAAGGGCTCCTGCAAGTCTTCTTCTTTTTCCAACTTCGAGCATCATCCACTCCCTCCTCTTTTCCACTCATTCATTCATCACTGACTTACTTGCCCCCCAACAACCCCCCGACAATCGGCAACGAGGACATCGCACTGCTTCCACTCTTCTTCTTCTTCTCATCCCCACCC
>Ga0058704_10000683_pt1 | contig 16804 bp, 13 predicted proteins | sample AgamicMgSfe_FD_71363 | JGI IMG/M metagenome (GOLD analysis project Ga0058704, IMG submission 71363) | Agave microbial communities from Guanajuato, Mexico - Mg.Sf.e | ecosystem: Host-associated > Plants > Phyllosphere > Phylloplane/Leaf | place: Guanajuato, Mexico | collected 2012-05-30
GCGCTCCCTCGAAGACGACAGATCGCTCGCGCTATTGTTATTGCTGCTGGCGCTGCTGGCGCTGCTGGCAGACGCCGAACGCTCGCGGGTTTCGGCGAGCACATCTTGTAAGCTCACGTTGTCGTGTGAGTAGGGCGCGTCGGTGGTGTCGAGGATCTCGACGAACTTGGATGAAGTCATGTTGTTTTTGGTGTGATGAGATGTTGCTGGACGTGAAGCGATCGAAATAAAACGACACTTGCGACGTCTGGCGACGAAGTCGACCTTCCCTGACGGATTATAGATGTTGGGAGGCGAGAGGGAGGCGACTGTTGAAACTCGATGAAACGTACGACATGCGGCAGAGCAGCAAAAGGAAGGATATAAAATGATAAAATATTCGTTGCCATGCACATGCATCAACAAGGATCAACGGGGAAGACGGAAGGAAAGTGAGTTCGAAGGGGTCTTTGGAAGCCCTCGGAGGGTCTGCTGTCGGCGGCCCGCATTAGTCCGTCTGATCTGTCACTCAGATGATTGATCCCTGCAGGTGGTGACCGAGGAAGACGTACGTTAGGCGGTCGCTTTGAGCTGCCTGGTACGGCCCATGGTTCGCGTGTCGTCGGCGCTCGCGCAAGGCCGTTTATTAGAGGCCGAAGGACGACTGGATGTTCGAAGCGGCGGTCTCAATAGTCTGCGACTTGCTGCAAATATCAGTCGCGTTATGATGATGACGACGGGTGTCGTTGTTTGCTCGTCCACGGCCATGGCCCATACGGCCAGACGTTCGGCTAGAACTCTCCGCGCGAAGCTGAAATGGGCCGTTTGCCGGAAGGGAATGTATTGACGGTGGTGCGCGATCTGTAGGGCTGCGTGGTGAAGCCGCAAACGCTCCGTCGATCGCGTGAAGAAGAATGTTCTGGCCGAGGCTCGAGTCCGCGACATGCGACTGACTTCCGGAAACGGCTACCCAATGCGGTATGCCGAGCTTTTGCCCACGTGACATGACACCCTACAGTATTGCAAGACGCGACGGGACGACCTTTGCAGGACAACGTGACCCTCACTCTCCCGGACCACACATTAGCCGTCCTCGTTGGTATGCTTGGTATACTGTACAAGTATACTTCATCCTCCTACGAACATTGGGCGTGCTGACGACGAGCGTGTTGCGTATACGATTCGCGTCCCCTCCACAACTCACACCTCACGTCAACCGACAGGACAACCACATGCACAGAACGTTTCGCTCACCTTGCTCGCATAGCCCAGAACGGCAGACCCTGACCTCGACATTCAGGGGACGCGCGACGGGAACGGCACGGCTAACATTCATTATTGTGGCAAATGCAAATACCTCCGAAGAACCCTCTGCCATTTGCTTCGGCAGACCGGGTCGAAGAAGTTCGCCCGAATAGCCTTCTAGGCTCGCATACCACAACAATGATCCGCCTTTGCCGAGTCCATATGAGTAGAGCCTGTCTCACGACAGCTTCCTATTTCCTGACACTGGGTCCATGTTGTGAAGCCGACCGCCAGCCGCAGTTCTGCTGAAGGTTCTACAGCTACTGGATGTGACAGGTAACCTTTGGCGAGGCAGACGTACAATAACTACAATACCTCCTGCGCTTTAACCTTTCTAGACTGGTTTGGTACACTGCTTCGGGATGTGGCTGCCGGCGGCCATCTTCTCGTATAACAACAAGGACCACCTCCTGTGTGTAGAATGAGATCTGTCGCTGTGGGGGGAAGACTTTATTCACTAACAAGCCTACTACGGACTGTGTTCCGTGTCAAACGGCCACATCTTGCGCGCCTTGTCCTCCATTAGCTCACCCGTCCGCACCACCTCCATCAACCACTCACGATAAAACACGTCGTGTTCCTCACGAATGATGTCCCAGCGATCAATCGGCACCCACCCTTCTTCATCCGTATGGAATCCGTCGATCAACTGTCTCCTAATCGAGTGTGCTTCGTGGAAATCGTTCAACAGGATCTTGTGTCGCGCTATCTCGTCTGCGCTAGGCTGGTACGGACATGTTCCCGGCAAAGACAATGGATCCGACCACCGCTCCGACAGTTTCATCAGGTCTTCGCGGATGGCGACCGCGCCGTGTCGCCAAGCCGCAGGGACGTATCGGAAAATGCGGAGGATGTCCTGATCCATTATTCGCGCTTTGTGCAAGTCCCGCATAAAGCCTGCTATCATGACGTCCCATGTCTGACGGCAAATGGACGCGCTCTTGAGAGCCTTCTGGCGCGCTTTCGAGGCTGCGTCTTCGTCTTCGTCTTCGAACTCGCCGGACGTGTCTACAAGGTCACATAAGTCGGGCGTTTCATCGCTGTAATGATGGACTGGCTCGACGCTGCTGGATTGCCAGTCGATGAGGCAAGTGATCTGAGTCGGATCCTCTGAGGAAACAAAGATGTTCCTTTTGTGCAGATCGCGATGGATGAGCATTGGCACCTCCACGCTTTTGACCGCATCGGACTGTGCGAGACGTAGAAGGACTTGTTCTGCCACGTTCGCAAGTTGTAGGTGCTCCTCCACATCTCCTTGAAAGTCCAATGATCCAGGTGGGGTCGAGAGCGGGATACGAGAGAGGCCGACATGAAGGAGACCGCGGCAATACTCCTCGTGCGTTGACCCTACATAGATCAGTATGGACGATAAGGTCTGTGCGAGGAATTCAACATACAAGGCCCTCGATTAGGCGCTCTGCGCTGGTAGACCCTGTCGTCGCCCACCGTATGAGGCCAATACCTATTGGCGCAATTTGGACCAAGACGGAAGCCGTCGGATATGCTGATGAGGCTGGACTTGTCTGCAGGCGCATTGGCGAAGTAAAGACTGCCGTAGCCGGGGAAACGAAGTTTCGACATCTCCTTCGTCATGTTTGCGAGCGCTTTGACCGTGAGCATCCACTGATGCGTATTCATGGAAGACCACCGATCTTGTAGTCGAACTCCAGGAGCGTGTTCCATGATGATATACTCTGCGCGGACGGGATTAGTAGGATCATCACTCCAGTCGAAGACCGTAGGGACCGGGATGGATGTATGTCTTCGGATTGCGACAGATCAGCAGATGTCCAAATACTGTATGCCAACAGCAGCTTACTGTATTCGAGAGTAGCTACCTCGGAGTGAGTGGTCAGCCGCGCTGGGCCGGCAGCAGAAAAAGGGACACGAGCAACGACTGATTTGCCATTATCGAGCCCGATCACAAACGCTCGATTGAAGCCACCCTCAAGCTTAACGCACTGGACAATGTCTCGAGCGCCGGGACTGCATGCTATCACTCTGTCACATAGCTTGTTGAAGTCGAAAGCGACACGTCGCGCATGACGTTGTTCCTTGTCGAGACGCAGCCAACGGCCGCTGGTATACTCGTACGGGTTGAATGCTGGACCATTAACGGTACGCCCACGCATACCAGGGTGCGAAGGTGGTTCACCATGTCGCGATCGGGACCCAAAGCTTCGCCTTGTAGTCGTAGCTCTGTTCGCACAAGCTGAAGCGATAGTCCGGAGACATCGAGGCATAGGGCCACTTGGCCCGGACGCGAGAGGGTGTGTCAGCTCGTATATGAGGTGGTAGTAGTGTCTGAGGTGGTAGTAGTGTCTCTCACGTCGTGTGCTCAAGAGGTCAAAATGTAAGACTTCGCGTATCTAAGACGCGGCAAGCCTACTGGGGAGAAAATAGGGGTCTAGTTGCGCCGGGAACCGAATGTTTGTTCCTTGACAGAACATCGATATATTCCAGTCCTTGAGATGGCAGTGAAAGGCTCACCATTGACATGACTTCAAGGACGAGACATAAGACACAAGTCGCAAGTCACAAGTCTTCTCCCAGCATGGACCCTGTCATGGTGCGAATACAACTCAAATACAGGCAGATATATCTCACTCCATCATACCAAATAGTACACTACACCAACCCCTACGAACCCCCAAACCGACCCAGCAAAGCCATTCATCCACCTCCACCTCCAACTCCCCTCCCTCACTCCCTTACTCCCTTACTCCCCAATCCCACCTAATTCAACTTAACAGCAACCCGATGCCCCTCATCCCCCGTCCTCTTATACCCCAATCCCCGCGCCCCCTTCTTCAAATAACACGACCCCGTAAACGTCGCAATCTCACAGTCCTTCGTGGCCCCGCACTTGAGGATGCACTGTTCGAAGTCCAGGCTCGTGTACGGACCCTTGAAAAACGTCGTCGACTGCGTGTCCCAGCCGCACAGCACGCCCCATTTGCCGCCGTGCGGGCCGTGGAATTTCGTTTGGTGCGCGGCCGGGCAGTCGAGGCGGTTGTGCGCGAATTTGTATTGCGCTGGGGCGTTGAGGGCGGTGACGGCGGTGGTGGTGGTGAGGAGGAGGAGGATTGGTGTGGCGGCGAGCATTGTTGTGTCCTTGTAGGGGGAGGGTGGAGGGTGACGGTGGTGGCTCTTGCTTCCTCCTTAATGATCTTGATGGATTTGGCTTGTTGTTGACTGAGTAGTAAGGAAGGGCTTTCGAAAAGGTGGCGATAGAACGTACGGAGTGAAATCTTGCTATTCTTCTCACAAGTGAAGGCGATCTCTTTGTGCTCGAGTCGACGCATGCCGAATGGCGGCTGCTCTTTCTCGGACGCTCATAGTAGGACTCACCATTGTTCGAGGCGCCTCCGCGCTCGAAAATCGATCATGGTTCGTGGTGCTGGTGCAAGTCGACGCGACGTTGTCGAACAAAGAAGCGCGAACTCGGCTCGGGATACGATGCGAACGGCGCGACAGACGGATAAATCTGTACACAGAGTGCGCGTATGCAGAGCGGCGAGGGAGTGGAATCGTGACCACTGTGAACGATGAGTTGATGAAAAGGCACAAAAAGTTCGGTATTAACTGTGTTCGTTTTCAAAATGAAAACCCCAGATCCACCTCCCATATAGAATGGCGAGATCGAGATCCAGCAGAGCGGAGATTGGGTATCCTTTGTCCTAGTCTTACAATCATCATCAACAACGACAACAAAACGCCTCGCTTACCATTGCCGTCCGTAAACCAACGGAGGCAAAACATTAGCCAGCGTGTTTCTGTCCCCTGGCATCTTTCTTCCGTGTACTCCTCAAGCCGAGGGTATACTGCCCAAGCGCCTGAACTCCGTCGCTGAAAGTGCAATGCCGAACACAGTCGTGGAAGACCCATCAAGAGACATGTGTGAAGAAAACCGCCGCTGAAACGCCCGCGCCAGGAAATGTGAAATACTAGCGAACCAGTTCCGCAATCTTGCCGGCAACGGCGGAAGGGTAGCCGCGCGAGAGCGCCTCCCTGACCACCGTCTTGGCAGCGTCACGGTCCTCGGCGGTAAGGTATGCGCGAACCATAGCTTCGTACGTGCTGGGCTCGCGCTTACTGATCGGCACGCGCGCGAAGGCCTCTTGCGCTTTCGAGATGTTCTGCTCCAGTGCCCACCCGTGGATGAGGGCGTTGGCGATGTAAGGCGTGAACTCCACCCCGCGTCTCTTCATATCCGCAAGCAGTGGCTCGGACTGTGAGATGAGGTGGTTGGCGTTCAGTGATTCGAAGAGCGCTTGGTATACGCAAGGCTGGAGTCGGACTCTGCCTTCGCCGACGACGTCGTCGAAGAGCTTGCGCGCGCCGGCCATGTCGTGTAGCACGCAGCCTTTGGCGTGAATGAGCGAAGCATAGTGGACTGCTTCGGGCACCACGCCAGAGCTCTGGAGCTCGGCGAGGACAGCTTCCGCGGCGGGCATATCGATTGGCTCGAGCGTGGCGTGAGTGTCGATAAGCAGCTTGTACGTGTGCACAGTCGGCGCGATACCCTTGCTACGCATGCGCTCGTAGTAGGCGACAACCTTGCTCTTGTCACGCTTGGTGGTCAGGAAGAACTGCATCAAGCTGTGATAAGGTGCTGGCCGGGGCTTGTAATTCGTGCAAGTCTCCATCTCCTCGAAGATTTCCTCCGCGAACTTTTCGTCGGAGACACGGCAGAGCGCGTTGACGATCGTGCCATAAGTGACCGACGTCGGTCGAATGCCAAGGTTGCGCATTTCGGCGAAGTAGAAGAGACAGTCGTCGATCCGGCGCGCTTTCCCGAGCTTACCGATGAGGGCGTTGTAGAGGAAAGAAGAAGGTTCAACACCCTCGGCCTTTGCGCGTAGAAAGACCTTGACAGCTTCGGATGCTTCGTCAAAGGTCTTGGTGTTCTCCTTGAGCGTCGTGATGTACAGACCGAACGTGTTGGCGGAGGGTGCAGCACCCATGTCGAGTAAGTCCTGGTGGTAACGGGCAGCCAAGTCGCGACGACCGACGGTCAAACATCCCGCAACCATGTGATCGAGGATTTGCTGCCAGCCGAAGCGGACGACGCGGTACCGAGCATCGAAAGCAACATCCTGCTTTGCCATCTCAAGAATGTCATGGGCCATGTTGAGGTTGTTTTCCTTCGCAGCGGCCTCGATGAGCTTGCCGTAGGTGAACATCCTCGGGACACGACCAACACGACGCATGTTGCGAAACTTCGTCAACGCCTCGTTAAGGCGGCGGCCTTGCGGTCGCTCGAGAAGCTCGTTGATGATGTTTGAGCCTTTGACATCGGTACGAGCGGCGTAAGGGTCGAATGACTCGTCGTACGACGGCTGCACAGCCATGAAGGCTGACTGCGAGAAGGGCGGGACAGGGGTGAACGGAGAAGGCGCAAGAGATGCCGGGGTCTGAGGGTAGCGATAGCTGTTCCATAGTCTCGACAACTCGACTCGGTCAATGTTGATCAGCGTTTTCTCGATGAGGTTTTCGGTCTCCGCTGCAGGCATGACAGATCGCGCCGTGAGGGTCTCCAAAAGACAGCCGAAACGAGCTGGGCCAGCGAGATCCGCAGATGACTCGTCCAAGATCATGCCGGCTTGCACACGTAACAGGAGCTCCAAGTCGGCAGCATTGAGGCGACCAATCTGCTCGGGACCAACACGCGCAAGAATGTGTTCGGCGAAAGAAGCCACGAGGGCACCGTTCTCGCTGCTCATTCTTATGAACTCGGCACCGGCCTCAAGTGGATGCGCCTGGGTACTGAGCATGAAGTTGCCGACCAGCTCGATAGCTTCATCGATCTGTTCGACAGTCTCGGCCTGCACACTTTCCGGTTGAGCATCCCGAATACGAGCGAACATGCGGCGACTCTGCCTCAGGCCACGCTCGGACTGTCCTGAACCAATCAAAGCAATGGCGCGCATGGCAGTGGGCTCGATGAAGGCCAAGCTAGCTGGTGCGGACTCCAGAATTCGCCAGTAGGGCTCGGCTGCCTCAACACTTGCATTGCGCACGTGCATCGCCAGCATAGCCATGGCGGGCGCGGCGAGGTCTTGCGTGGTCTTGGCGAGCATATCGAACGCCTGCACACTCACGTCGAGCATGTTCATGTCTGCCGCCGTGACGGTGATGGTAGCCACAGCCGACGTGAAAGCATTCCCTGTGAGCGAGCGAGTAAGGTCGAAGGCGTTTCGAAGAGTCTGGTCCTTGAGCGCGAGCGGAAGGAGCGCCCGGAGAGCGACGACGTCGCGCAATTCTTGGAGTCCTCGTTCGTTCGTAATGCCACTTTGCACGCTCGACAGGAACTTCAGCCCAGCCTTCAGTCTATCCGCGGAGCCGTAAGCTTTGATGAGCGCAGCATATATCTCGTTGTCCATGCGCACGATGTCGTTGAAACCAGCGTTGTTGGCGACGGCCAATGCCTTGTACTCGTCGTAGACCTCAACTGCATTCTTCAGGTCTCCATCGAGTCCGAATGCGGCAATCATGGATGGATACATGATTGACTGAGGGGTCGCAGAGTCAGCCTTCATAAGATAGTAGACACGGGTCATATCTTTCAAGCGGCCTTGCTCGGCACACGCAATCACTAGCCTGGCGCACGCCTCACTTGAGACTGGGATTGATGTAGCTGACGCACGATTCAGGAGCTTGAGCGCGATGGACAGCGATGAGTCCTCCACGAGCATCGTGTACTCCGTCTGGGTCGATCGAAACATAAACTTGCCTGGCTCGTCGAGGCCCCCATAGCGCGCCAGGCGCTCTTCCAGACCTGAGCGTAGAACAATTGACTCAGACGCACGCTTGGCCAGGAGGTCGATCAGCATACCGAAAGTTGCAGCATCCGGCGTCACCTTTCTGCGAAGCATATCCGAGTAAACTTCAAGCGCCTTTGGCACCTTTTGATGCTTGCCATGCGTGAGCTCGATGGCGGAAGTGAGCAGGGCGCGGTATGCTGCTGGGTCGGGCTGCCGCACGCCTGCGCGTAGCATAGCCTGGAAGGCTGCAGGAACTCGCTCATGTTGCTTGATCTCCGCAAGTCGGAGAAGCTCTTGGAAATAGAATTCGCCCTCTGGAGTGCTGGAAGGGTTTGATGTCGGCGTGAAGACTGTTGCGGGACTCGAGATCGACCGCTCTTCGGCAGAGGATGCTTCTTGTGATGCTGCAGATGTGGACGAGGCTTTGAGCGTGATCAAGTCCTCCGCATCGTCCTTCGATCTCTGGATCTCCTCTGCAATGGAGATGTTCACCTGCTCGAGGGCTACGGCTTCGGCGGCTTCATCGTTGATGAAGGCTTTACCAAAGTTGTCGAGTGCGCTAGTCGTGTACGAGCGCTTCAGGCTCGGCGCAGCGAACTGCTCGTCTTCCTCCTGCTCCCGATTCTCCTCCGCGGCCGCCGACTCTTGCACGTGCGCCGGTACCGTGGTTGGAGGTTGCCATTCTATCCTTTTCGCGAACTGAAACTGCTGCCACTCTTTCGTGCCATGATGTTGATGCTTCTGCCAAGCATCGAAATACTTATCTAAGCCAGCATCCTGATGGCTGGTCTCCGGCCGATTGGCGGATGGTGCATTGCTGGAACTCGCCTGCCTGGAACCGTCCGCGTTCTGAAGTACGCTCTGTAGTCTGCTGCGCTCGCTCTTACGGAACCTGCCGATGAGAGTGTCGGCAAGCGGGCCAGCCGGGGTATTCTGGGCGGCGTAAGACGACTGCGATGCGGCGACGACGGTCTGGGCGTAGCCGTGGGTGAAGCTCTTGAGAGCAGTGCCGGCAATACGCGAAAGATGGACGGTGGGCTTCACGTAAGGCATTCAGGGGGATAGAGGGACCCGAGGGTGAGACTAAGGCAACCGTTAGCAGAGTGTCGCGTGACTATGGCCGCGCTGAGCGCAAGCGACGTGCTTACAGGAAGTCTGGGAATAGCACGAGGGTGCAGGTTCATTTGACGACCAATCAGCCGTCAAACAAACGCGCTATTCCGGTGAAGTGATGCGACGCGGTGCTGTGAGCGGTGATGGCAAGGGAGAAGGTGGCAAGCTTCTTGAGAACGAATGCGCGCCGCGAGAGTGTGGGATGTCGGAGATTAGTGTGAGATGGTAAAGGGAAGGGAAGGGAACGAAGAGGTCAGTCAGACAGAAGCCTTGGGCGAATGAAGAATGGAGACAGCGAAGGGAGGGAGTGTGTGACGAGGGTGAAGAGGGATGACTAGGAGGGAGGAGAGATGAGATCTGTGATGACTCTGATGAGTGCGAATGCGACAGCCTGAGCTCTCCCGATCCCGCCTAGCGCGAGGCCTCGAAAAGAAAACGGGCGCGGGAAGATCGGAGTTTGATCCGGCGGCGGGCGCTAGAAGCTAATGGCGTCTAGCGCGCTTCCCGGGCGAAGTCAACACGGAATCCAGCTTTTCTCCATGTTGCTCTTCGAATGCTGCCAAACGTCCGTCACCAACACCAAGATGCCTCCGCAATCCTAAACGACACCGTGGACCATACGCCGTCTTTTCTTGATTTTCCGGCGTGATCGTCCTCTTCCGTACACCATACATCGTACCAAAACGTCGTTTCGAGAGAGGCTCCCGCAAGCCGCCGCAAGATCAGCGCCTTGATAATAGATTAGTAATTCTCGAAACCTCTCATCCACCGGTCATCTGCTCTCTCCTCTTCTCGACAGGAACCGGAGGAGAAACACACCACGATCTTCCGATCCTTGGAGACTTCTCGCCGCCTTCTCACTTCCGAAGTCGCAGGATCTTTCAATGGTGCACGATGCCGTAGCCGTCTCCGCCCCAGGCAAAGTTCTCCTGGCCGGCGGCTATCTAGTGCTCGACCGGGCCTACAATGGCCTGGTGTTCGGTCTGGACGCCAGGATACATGTCCTTATTAAAGACATTCCCACTCGAAATGGTGTGACACTTTCAGAGATCACGGTTCGGTCGCCACAGTTCCTCGATGCCGTTTGGGAGTATGGCTACCGCCTCACGGAGCGCGGTGGTGGTATCAACGTGACCCAGTTGAGAGTGTGAGTGTGCTTTCTGTCTACAATACAACTTTCACATACATGAAAACCTTCTCCGTGATCCTTCTTCTTCTTCTTCTTCTTTTGCCGCATAACTCCATAATGTATTATAGCGCGTTTGTGTTTGTACTTACCAAAGCCTTGCTCATACAGAGACGCAGACCTGAACCTCAACCGTAACGTGTTCATCGAAACTGCCCTCGCGTACGCCCTTAGCTACATAACCAACGTTGGCAATCCGATCGTCACGCCTGCCGCCATCACCATCCTCGCGGACAATGACTACTACTCCACACCTGCCGAGCTCACCCTCAGCACGTCAGGCGCCGCACCGCGCTTCCATAACTTCGCGGTCCCATTGTCGAAGGCGCACAAGACGGGCTTAGGATCCTCGGCGGCACTCGTGACAGCCTTTACAGCCGCCCTGCTCACCTATTATCTGCCCAAGGACGTGTTCGATCCGACTACAAACGTGGGAAAGCGACGATTGCATAACCTCGCCCAGGCTGCTCACTGTGCGGCTCAGGGTAAAGTAGGTTCGGGCTTCGACGTCGCATCTGCAGTCTACGGCAGCTGTCTCTACCGCCGCTTTTCACCAGAGATCCTGGCCGACCACGTGGAACCGGGCAAACCCAACTTCGTCGCTCAGCTCCGTGACATCGTGGAAGAAATTGGCGATGTAGGATCGTGGAATACGGAGGTGCGGAAAGCCGAGGTCAAGGTCCCCTCCGGCCTCAGGCTGGTGATGTGCGATGTCAGCTGCGGGAGTCAAACGCCGGGCATGGTCAAAAAAGTGCTCGCTTGGCGAAAGGAGAATCGGGCCGAGGCGGACGCCCTCTGGAGTGAGCTACAGCAGGCGAACGAAGGGTTAGCCAGAGAGCTCAGATCCGTCGCGGAGTCGAAGACATCTTCGGATCATCGAGCGCTCAGACGCTGCTTCGATCGGATCCGAAGCGGCGTCCGGTCAATGTCAGAAAAGAGCGGCGTGCCGATCGAGCCACCGTCCCAGACGAAGCTCCTCGACGCTTGCACCGCCGTGCCGGGCGTGTTCGGTGGCGTGGTCCCTGGAGCAGGCGGCTACGATGCCATTTCGCTGCTGATCGAAGACGATGCCGAGACCCTCGCAGAGCTGCGCAAGCTTCTCTCCGGATGGAATTTCCAGGGTGAGAGTGACGGGCATGCAGGCGGCCGGGTGAGTATCTTGGGAGTGCGGGAGGAGATGGAAGGCGTCAAGACGGAAGATGCTCTGGCTTATGGCGAGTGGCTTGACTCCTCGTGGAACTAGGAAGGAGATCAAGATCCAACGTATATGTGAATGGGAAGGCACACATCGGTTTCGGTATCACCACTGTACGTAGCAACCAACGATTCCGTCAATTCATTGCACAGCACGGGTTTGGCGTGGTGATTGTAGAAGCCACCATCCATTGATGTTCTTCACCCATCGTCGCAACGGTCTGTGCTCGTAGAGATGGGACTTGAGCCTCGGCTGAGAGCCGGCTCACATGCGAACCGACTGACCGACGACATGGACTACAGCTTCTCGTATCCTCCCACGGTATAGACGTGCCAGTTGAATTGCAGTATTCGTCGTGAGCCAGTTCTTCCTCAACAGCACCTCTTGTTGCTCGAAGGTACACTCAGAAGAAAGAACATGTCGTCCGCCTCGAAAGCCCGCATCCAACAACTCTCCGAACACCTCGTGAAGCCGAGGGAGGACCCAGGCACTTTCGAGGACATCCCCAGAATCCCGACCATCGCTGGCGACTCGACAGGGCCGTGAGTAGTGCTCCTCTCCCATCATTATCCCTGGAGCATTGATTGAACTCACGCTCGCGCAAGGCGTAACGATTCGGGTTATGCTACAGAACTGACCCCTCCCACCACAGTCGAGTCAAAGACAAGGTCATCATCGTCACAGGCACGAACTCGCCCCTCGGCATAGGCAGAGCGACGGTGCATCAGTTTGCACGCAACGGCGCGAAAGCGATTTACATTTGCGACTACAGCACCGATCACCTGGATACTCACAAGCGGGAATTGAAGTCTCTATATCCCGACGTTGAGATCCACACCCGGAAAGTGGATGCCGGTGATGAGGGTGACGTGGAGAAAGTCGTGAACGAGGCGTTGGAGTCCTATGGACGACTGGATGTGTTCTTTGCCAATGCTGGGATCAGCATTACTGCTAAGCGGGTGATCGACAGCTCGGCGGATGACTTTATGAAGGTGATGAGGACGAATGCATTGAGGTACAGGTATCTCGTATTATATCGGGCGGCTTCGCTCTCGCTTTGGTGCTGACGGCTGGCAGCGTGTTCCTTGCCGTCAAACACGGAGCCCGAGGCATGCTTCAGACATCCAAGGAGAAGCCATACCCAGGCGGTTCGATCATCAGCACGGCGAGTTCGGCCGGTCTACGGTCGAACGCGGGTGCGACGGATTATTCGGCTTCGAAGGCTGCGGTGATCAGTATCATGCAGACGAGTTGTTATCAGCTCACCGTAAGTGGCCAAGTCAGCTGACGGTCTCTACCGAACCGCGTTCTCTAATGTTACACAGGGTACTGGTATCAGATGCAACGCTGTGTGTCCCGGTTTGATTGAGACCGGCATGACGAGCAGAGTGTATGAAGCGGCCCGAGCAAGAGGGACGGAAAGCAAGATCGGTCAGATCAACCCGTTGATGAGAGGAGGTTTGGCCGATGAGATCGCGAGGGTGGCTCTGTTCCTCGGCAGCGATGAGGCGAGCTATGTGAACGGACAGGCCTGGGCCGTGTGCGGAGGACTGTCAGCTGGGTATGTGGATTCCATTTGGTCCGGATGTACAACGTTCGCTGATAATGATAGGCATCCTTATGTGCCGGGGAAAATGGCCTAGCTTCAATGTTGATCTTGGTAAATGGTGTTTGGTGCTTTGCGGTTCTGCGTGGTTCCTTCTTTGTTCGCCGTCAGTGAAATATACGCGCGTGCGCAAAGCAGCATCAACTCTATCACGATGCTCTCCTGGAGTCAGCCATGCTCCTTGAGTGTACATGTATACATCGGCGCCGTCCACGTCCCTCCAACGACCAGCCGTGGCGCAGACATCTTGCGATTCTCCTGACAAGGCTCGCCACACTATGGCCTCCGTTCCGTTGATTACGGCCCAAGGTTTTCTCCATTGTTCTTACCTCCTTCGTCGTGTACTTGAAGAGGAGCGTCGTGCGGTCAGACTACCAATCCGAGGTTCTAATCAAGGGCACCTTGGACTTGTCTATCCGCGAACATGTCCAGATTTGTCCCATTCTTAATCAGCCCATGAGAATGTCATGTTTGTAGCCGTACCTTAGAATAGATGTATTCGATACACAGTAGACATGTGGCATCCACGAAGAAGCGCGGCCGTCTCGGAGGCAGGAAAACCGAGTCGGGAAGTCTGCACGCACGTGATTCGATGTTACGAAAGGGTGATGACGCTTCCCGAGGTCGTGCGCTTCAAGGTTGCATGTGCGCTTCACAACTCCACACTAGGCCCGCTATCTTGTTGCCATGGCGCCGACATCTATTTTCCGTCTCGTCTGATGAACAGTGAAGACGCAACGGCAAGTAGATGGCAGCCGACCTCACGCTCATTTCTATCGACACACATCCTAAGGGAACCACACCGACCAAGCGATCGTGATCCTTGGAAGCGACCCGGACATGGCTCGCTCCAACGTGTCCCTCACCCGCGAACATGTCGTGCTTCGCCAGAGCTACTACTGGCCGGAGAACCAGCTCATCTTCTGGATCATGGTCATGCTCGTCACGAGCATCGAGCTCATCACCTGCTTTGCCCGGCTCAGCCAGCAGCAGAACCGGCTCGGGTTGGGGACGCCATGGTATGTATACACGCCACGATGAAAACATGAAAGCGCCTGAAATTAATACACACAAATAGGATCATCCCTTTCGGCGTCACAGTCGGCGCCCTGGCACTCTTCTTCGTCATCGTCTTCCTTATCCAAATCTTCCAGCGCAAGCTCATCCCCGGCGCGGTCATGCTCATCAGCTTCATCATGTTGGTCCTCTTCCTCACCGGCATGATCGAGACGGCGATCCAGAACTTCGGCCACGTGAACCCCACCTGCCAGTCGTACGTCTACAACCAAGCGACGAGCGGCGTCACCATGGAGAACTTGATTTGGCTCTTGCAGGACGACATCTGCCAGACTTGGGATATCGCATTCGCCTTCTGGGTCGTGGGCATTATTCTGTGGATCTGGATGCTTGCGCTTGGGAGAAGTGTTGCTCAGAGTAGCGGTTCGTCACGATGAGGATGCTTCTTTGACTTTTGGACTACGCGATTGAGCTAGGTTTGGGAAGTACGTGAAAGGGCCTGTCTTGTTTGGATCTGGTGGCCGGAATTCTGGACGATCTACCTTCACGCCACATAAGGAGCACGCCAGACTTGTTCCTCGCCATTCTGTTTCGCCGCGATACCAGCAGGACGACACTTGGGTCATCGCTGTCGTCTTGGCTCCGACGTATCTGCAGCCAGTGGCAGCCTGCCCTTGCGAGGGCTTGTGCCATATTGAGGTGGCTGGATGAGAATCCAGTTCCATCAGTTCGACACAGACTTCTCACAGTCATGCGGCTTAACGGATGATCCGCGGGCTGGAACGGGACGGCAATCCCAACGTTTGTTCCTCAGCGACGAAAGATCGAGCGCATATAACCCCACTGAAAGTTTGCGAGCTTCAGAGGTACTTGTACAATCAAAGAGGTGTCTTCCACGATTCCATCAATCTGATTTCACTCTCGATTCGGCTCTAAGAGTGCTACCATATTGCTCCTTCGTCGATCTAACCACGTAGACCTCAAAGTGAATAATCACAGTAACCGATTGTGGCGTGATGAAGTGGTTAGAAACCTCCGCCGCATGATATGCATGCTGCGCGCGAATGGACCCGATAGTACGCCTTTCTTATGGACCTGCTTTAGTCGGTCCCTGCGTGCTCTCGCCAGTGATGGGCGCTTGAAACTCGCAGTATTTCGATGGGGTCTCAAGTCGTCTGTTCGATGTGGCTGGGCTGTACAAGCAGTCTCGATCGACTGTGGTTTCGAACATGTGGAAGAACAGTCTAAGGCTTGAGATCGCTGCTCGCGCTTATACCATAGACGGGGCCCGTCGGACCCGCGATTACAAGGTCATTCTTGAACGCGCTAGCGCAACGCGCCAGTATGCTCTCGGTCTTGCTCGTTTGCGGGACGCTGACGTAGATGTTGGCATCCGTGATGTTATCGTCAGCTGGGTCCATTAGGAGGTCGACGGTGATGGTCCGGGTCGCAGAGGGCAGAGGGCTCGAGATATGTTCCTATGGCGGTCAGGCGAGCGCACGGGGTGCCGGTCACACTTACTTGCCTCACAACCATTGCCCTGGAACGCCTGAGTCAGGAAGGACTCGAGGTCCCTAGCAACCTCACGGTAGAACTCCGCATGCTGGTTGGGCTTTGGGGTCAGCACCAAACATACAAGGGTGCTCGGTGGTTCGTGTCGCTTTCTCTCATTCTCCGCCACCAGCGGGTTCGGCACGTCTGGCACTTCCGTGCCAATGGCGCGCAAGCCAAAGGGCGTGCTTTTGTGGCGGGGTGTCGTCAACGCATCGTGCGTAGCCCTTCTGATGCGCGAGGTCGAGAACGAGAGGAATGGGATCTGGGTGAGTGTCGAGAATGGTGATTTGGAAGAAAGCGGGAGAAAGGGCGCATTTGGAATCGTGGGACGCGTGAAGATTTGCGACAAAAGCCTTTTTGCAGTGCCGCCGCTGTATAGGCGAATTCGGCCCATTATCGTGCCTTGCTTCGGTCGGAGCTGTCGCTAGGCGTAGTCGGGTGGTCGTGCTCGTGCTCGTATAGCCGGTGGACAAGGTAATGTGGATGTTGTACAACCTAGGTGTGACGTGGGGATTGTGACTCATTGCAGCGAAAAACTCCGCTGGAATGAGGTGTCCGAGCCTACAAGAGCACGTGACCGGACATATTAGGTCCAAGTTGGTTGTGTAATGAATTCTTTCTCAAAACTGAGGTAGGCTGGATGAGGCGCAATTCGTTGCATTCATGTTATGAGCTGAACTCATGTCTCTAGAGGTGATTTGTCAGCCTAACATTGAGAATGAATAGCTTGCACGTTCATCCACGTACCTGACCATCCTCATCACGTGAAGTAAGAATGAATGACATCGCTTGAGCCTGTCAATCACCACGGCTCCATGCCAGGAGCCTTCATCCCCCTCTCCTCCACCGCCTCGGTAGCATCGACATGCTCATCCCTCCTCGGATCCGCCTCTCCATTCCTCCCATTCCCTCTCGCCCTCGCCCTTCGCCATCCAAACTTCGCCACCGCCCACACCAACCCCACGCCTGCGCCGCCCAGAATCCCCGTCGGCGCCACCACGAACGCCGCCCCGCTCACCACCGACCCGATGACGGTCCCGCTCACGGCAGCGGCGAGGGCGCCCACGGCCGCGTACTTGGCG